>JADMIO011509800.1_pt1 | contig 39065 bp, 36 predicted proteins | sample 8958161 | NCBI WGS metagenome assembly JADMIO01 (sample SAMN16585339, study PRJNA669376) | soil metagenome | isolation source: Crop rotation soil | place: USA: Cullars Rotation, Alabama | collected 2011 | reverse complement strand
GACAACTTGTCCACGTGGAATTCTAAGCTTAGGATCCCAATGTGCTGGAAAGTCCTCTGCGATTAAAGAAGTTTTTCAGCGCATTCGAAAGGCTGCAGATACCAAAAGCACAATTTTGATCTTGGGTGAGAGCGGAACAGGAAAAGAGCTTCTCGCTAAAGCCATTCACTTCAATAGTTCACGAAAAGACAAAGCCTTCGTCGTAGTGGACTGCGGAGCAATTCCTCCAAATCTTTTAGAGAGTGAACTCTTTGGATATGTGAAGGGAGCTTTTACTGGAGCAGATCGAACAAAAAAGGGGCTTTGGGAAGAAGCTGATCACGGAACGCTTTTTTTAGATGAAATCGGTGAGCTTCCGATCGAACTTCAAAGTAAACTTTTGCGCGTTCTGCAAGAAGGTACCATTCGAAGAGTGGGCGACACAAAACCCATCTCGGTAGATGTTCGCGTTATTTCTGCCACGAATCGAAATTTAGAAGAGGAGATTAAGAACGGAAAATTCCGCCAAGACCTTTTCTATAGATTAAATGTAGTACCACTTCACGCTCCGGCTTTGCGAGAAAGACGCGAAGATATCCCGCTTCTTGCGCAGCATTTTCTTAAAAAATACGCCAAGGATCACAAACGAGAAATCCGCACGATCCAACCCGAACTGATGAACCAACTCGTTAATTTTGAGTGGCCAGGGAATATTCGCCAGCTTGAAAATCTGGTGGAACAATTGGTGGTCATGACCGATGGATCGGAACTTACCACCGATGCTCTGCCCGGCCCCTTCAATGGGAAAATCGTATCCAGCCCACCTGAGATTTCAGATTCGGAATGGGATTTAAAAAAGGCTCTCGCGAAGGTGCAAGCTTATACAGAAGAGGTTATGATCCGAAAAGCTCTTGAAAATACGAAGAATAATAAAACGAAAGCAGCGGAGCTTTTGGGAATTAGTCGAAGAGCTCTAATCTATAAAGCTCAGGAATATAAGATCGAAGCAGCAGCCGAGGACCTGGAGACCTAAATTGATTTTGATGGATGGAAATTCTCTCTCGAAAAATCGCTTGAGCGAACTTCGCTCGAAAGTAGATGCTGAATTTAAGAAAATCGGAAAGCGTCCTGGCCTCGCTGTGGTGAGAGTGGGAGATTTCGCTCCGTCTAAAATCTATGTGGGAAAAAAAATCAAGGCCTGTGAAGCAGCCGGTATTCATTCCGTTGAGCGTCATCTTCCTGAAACAGCCACTCAATCTCAGGTGTCTGAACTCATTCATCAACTCAATGAGGACAAGAATATTCACGGCATTCTCTTGCAACTTCCACTCCCTAAACAACTTTCTGAAAATAAATTATTGGAAATTATTTCTCCTCAAAAGGATGTCGACGGATTGCATCCTCTTAATCTCGGACGACTCGCTGCTCGACTTCCTGGATTTGTGCCTTGCACTCCCCTCGGGATCATGAGCCTACTTACCGACTATAAAATTACTATCGCCGGCAAAAAGGCCGTTGTGATCGGCCGCTCTAGAATTGTAGGCCGCCCGATAAGTTTACTTCTCGATCAGGCGGGAGCCACGGTCACCGTGGTTCATTCACAGACTCCCAATATGGATGAATTTCTCGAAGACGCTGATATCATTGTTGTAGCTGTCGGTAAGCCGCATTTTCTCTCCAAACAAAAAGTCAAAAAGGGCGTTGCTATTATTGACGTGGGAATCAATAGGTTAGAAAGTGGCAAAATTGTAGGCGATGTCGATTTTGAATCTATAAAAGATCAAACTTCTGCCATCACTCCCGTACCTGGAGGAGTGGGCCCTATGACGATTTGCTCGCTACTCGAGAATACCTGGACCAGCTTTTTGCATGAAAATTCCCCACGCAAATAGTATTTAGCGCAGTAAAATCAATAACTTATATAGGTCTAGTTTTGCATATTAATGAACAGGTGCGATGTGGCTAAAATTCTGAAATTTTTGATTTCTATATCTCTTTTCGCAGCAAATTCAGCATACGCGATGAACTCGTCTTGTTTGATCATGTCCGAGCTTGTTCATTCAGACAAATCTGCAGGAAAGATCGAAGGCGCCTTTTTTACTTCTAACGAATACGACTACTGGCGAGAGGCGATTGATATTCGTCCTGTGGATCTCGTGATGGGATTCGCCTCCAATTCTGTTTGGGACAGAGCCGTCAGTAGGAATGCCAAAGCCATGATTATTGCCGATCGAGATTCCGTAATTTTAGAAACTCAGCAAAATTATTTTCGACCTCTCGTGGCTCTATCTAAAACTCCAGCCGAATTTCTTTCTTTCATATCTGGAGTCCCGATTTCAGAAAATTTGAAAAATAAACCCATCGAAGAAGTTTTCGATGCGATCGATTCCTTCAAAGCTGCAGTTGCCAAGTCTTCTGAGAAACAGAAGGAACAAAAAAGCTTTATCGAAGAAATTTCAAAACAACTGGCAGCTAATCCGAAGATTTCTGAAGCTCAGCGAAATTTTGTGATGAGCTACCACCAATACCTTTTGAATCCATCGTCGACTAACCTCCCCGGTCAGAAAATTGAAGGAAATGCCCTTTTCACAGGAAATAGACCGATTGTTCAAGCAGGACCCATTCGCGGGAGGTCAGATCAAGTTCAAGATCTCTATGCAGGATTTCGGTTGCGTTACCATCCTCGACTTTTACGAGAAGCTGGCGCACCAGCTTCGACAATTCAAAATCCACTTTTTTCTATCGTCTCTTCGCAAATGGCTTTCGATCGTTTGAAAAATATATTTGATGGAAATATTTATTATGTGCATGGCAATGCCTTTAACCCTGATGTCTATCGAGAAGTTAAGAAATTCGCTGATAAAAATTCTTATACACAGATAGCTGTGATGATCTCAAATGTTCTAGATCAAAACACGACCTATGTGCGAGCGGTTGGCGGGGAAAACAGAGCGCCACAAGATGAAGTGAAAAGCTATTTAAGACTCGTTGCGTCTTTTTTTCCATCACTCACCGTCTACCAAACTCGAGGCGTTAACAGCTCTCATGAATATCAGTCTTTCGATCTGAAAGGATATTCATCTGTCGAAGCAGCAATGAGTCGCTACCCCGATGAAAATGATTCTGTTCCTTTTGAAGAGCATCCCTTCGAAGAATATTAATTTTCTTTGAGGATTTCAGTGTTTATCTGCTTGGGCAGTTGAATCGCTGCTCCGCCACAAAACCAAATCTCGCTAGAATAGAACTAATGTCTCAGATAAATTTTCGCACTGAGTAAAGGCTGCAAGCATTGGCAAGACACTTTCTACTGTTCATTTCGTTCTTATTACTCGTCTCGTTCAATACCTACGCCAGTAAATTTGAGGGTGAGACAGTCGAACTCCTTCAACAGCGTCTGGGCGCACCGGTTATGTTTATCGACCCACTTCCGAACAATGTGAAAGCTGGCTCGATGAATCAATTCTATATGATGGATGGATCTTTCAGTTCAAGAGTGGGAACCGACCTTCGGGTCGGCGTTCGCGTTCCGTATTCTTATAATGTTTTGATCTCAGAGACAGAAAAAGTAAAACGACCGGCTGGTCCCTTGGTATCGGCAGATAGTCTTTTTGGAAATGGACTCATCGATCCAACAACTGCAGGAATACTTCAAGAAGAATTAGAAAATTATGCACGGCTCGAAGCTCTACGAGGACCGAAAACTTTTGGAATAGCAGTCGACCGAGCTTCGGGACGTGCTGGTATCATTGTTGAAGCGGTTGGAGGTATTCAAGGCGATCTTTTGATTAAACAAAACTTGTTGGAGCCTTATCATGTCTTTGCCTACGATCGACTCCATGTAAAAGGCGGAGTGCTTGATACGCTTGGCCGAAATTATTCATGGGAGAATGGCATACTTCGACCATTCGATGCCCGCATCATTACCGGTCCTCCTCAGGATTTGATGGATAGAATTCAAATGCATGGATCTATGCAACATCGAGAATTCATGATGAAAAAACTCTATGAAAGATATCCTCATCTACTCACAAGCGATAGCGCTGAAGCTAGGCTCCTTCGAAGAACTCCTCACTATATGTCTGAGTATCGATCGAATCCTATTCATAAACCAAAACTCAATAAACTGCCCCTCTTTCACTAAACTGATTCCTGCAAATATCTAAGCGCTTTTCGATCGATAGCAGGCAGAAGAATATTCGAAAGCTCTTTCTCTTCAAGCCAAATCCAATTCTTCTTTGGAACGTCCACTTCGCTACGGACTGAACCCGAAGTCAAATAAACAACAAAGTCACGATGGGTGACGGAATATTTCAGTTTGTGGATGAAAGCTTTGGGAATCTCATCTCGCGAAGAAATCTTCTGATAGGGCAATCTTAAAAAATCTGGAAATTTCGGATCGGATCCCTTTGGTAGAAACGCGAGTTTGTTTTTCTTATTGAAGATATAAACCACTTCTTCGTGTTTCTCTCGTTTTTTCGAAAGCCTTTTACGAGGCAGATCGAACTGCCAACCTTCTTTAAAAGATTTGCAATTTTTTCGAACCGGGCAAAATAAGCAACGAGGATTTTTAGGAGAACATACCGTAGCACCAAGCTCCATCATTCCTTCCGTGAAAGCGCGAATTTCTTCCGAGCTGCGAGGCATTTGATCTTCTGCAATTTTCCAAAGTTTTTTGAGCGTTGATCCTTCATCGACAAAATCTTGAATGCCAAAATATCTTGAATAAACTCGAATGAGATTTCCATCGAGGGCTGGTTGGGGTTTTCGAAATGCAATGGAGAGTATAGCACCCGCGGAGTAGATTCCAATTCCAGGAACTTTGAGGAGCTCATCTCGAGTGTTGGGAAAAGTTCCAGCGAATTCTTTGCATATCATTTGCGCCCCAGCCCGAAGATTTTTAGCGCGTCGGTAGTATCCAAGGCCTTCCCAATATCGAAGAACTTCATGCTCATCGGCAGCAGCCAGATCTTTTATTGTAGGAAATCGTTTAATAAATTTTTCGAAATAGGAAATGACTGTGCTTACGCCCGTTTGCTGCAGCATGATCTCAGAAATCCAAATACGATAAGGATCAGAGGTTTTTCGCCAGGGCAGATCCCGAGCCTCTTTGCGAAACCACTCAACAATGAGATCAGAAAATTTGAGAGAGCTCTCTGGCATCAGAAAGCATTTAGACCGGTGATCTTTTCCCCAATGATCAATTTGTGAACGTCGTAAGTTCCCTCGTAAGTATTTACGCTCTCAAGATTACAAGCATGACGCATACATTGATATTCATCGCTGATTCCGTTGGCGCCCAAGATATCTCGAGCGACTCGAGCGATCTCAAGTGCAATACCGATATTATTCATCTTCCCCATCGAGACTTGATGAGGTTTAACTTTGCCCGCATCCTTAAGTTGCCCGAGACGAAGTGCTAATAATTGACCTTTCGAAATTTCGGTGACCATCCATACGAGCTTAGCCTGAACGAGTTGTTTTTGCGCGATGGGAGTACCGAACATCTCTCGTTCTTTGGCGTAGTGAAGTGCTTCGTGATAACAAGCCATCGCGGCACCAAGACCTCCCCAAACAATTCCGTAGCGAGCTGAGTTAAGGCACATAAGTGCAGCTTTGAGTCCTCGAGCTTCGGGTAAAATGCAATCTTCAGGGATTTCACAATTATCTAGAATGAATTCTCCGGTGACCGAACATCTTAATGAGAGTTTTCCACCGATTTCTTTGGCCAAAAACCCTGGAGATTCTTTGGGCACAAGAAATCCCTGAATTTCTCCATCGAGCTTGGCCCAAACAATCGCGATATCCGCGACATTTGCATTCGTGATCCAACGTTTAGTTCCATTAAGAATATAGGATTTTCCTTTTTTAATGGCGGTCGTCAGCATTCCAGAGGGATTACTTCCGAAATCAGGCTCGGTAAGTCCAAAGCATCCGATTTTTTCCCCTTTCGCCATGGGAGGTAGCCATTTTTTCTTTTGAGCTTCCGTTCCAAAAGTATGAATGGGATACATACAGAGAGAAGTTTGCACAGAAGCAAGCGATCGAAGCCCGCTATCTCCGCGCTCTAGCTCCATCATGATAAGCCCATACTCAATATTATTCAGTCCCGAGCAACCATAGCCCTCAAGATTACATCCCAGCAGACCCATCTCGCCGATTTCAGGAACAAGATTGAAAGGAAAAGTTCCCTTTTCGTAATGCTTGGCTACAACAGGAAGAAATTTTTCGGAGACAAAAGTGCGAACTGATTGTCGAATCTGCTTCTCTTGATCAGTAAAAAACTCATCTATATTTAAAAAGTCGACTCCATCGTAAGGTTGCATAAAATCCCCTTTTCGCGAATGAATTAACCTTCAGTCTTCGATTCATCTGGAATTTCAGTGATTCGAACTTTTTCAATCTCACCGTCTTTCACAGAAACAATTGAAAATACATAATTCTTCCAAATGATCACAGTCTTAGATGTGATTTGCTGATGGCTGGCATAATGCAGCAGAAAACCGCTCATCGTCGAATAAGATTCGGTTGGCTCGATTTCCACTCCATATTTGGAATGTATATCAACCAGCGAATCAGAACCCTCGACTTCAATACCCGTTGCATAGAGATCCACCACCGGCCGGGCAATATGCTCATCGTGCTCATCTTCAATCTCTCCAAAGACTTCTTCTAAGATATCTTCGAGAGTCACAAGCCCCACCACATTTCCCCACTCATCTTTGACGATGGCTAAATGAATACGATTGGTTTTCATCTCGTTTAGAACCCGAGAGATGAGAGACTGCTCTGGAATAAAGAAGGCGCGGCGAAGACAAGTTCGCAGAGAAAAATTCTGAAGAGCGGCTTCTGAATTTTCTGAAAACCCATAGCTTCTCAAAATACCAAAAAGATCGCGTACGTGAAAAAAGCCGACAATACGATCCAGACTATTATTATAGACGGGATAGCGAGAGTGATTTTCGTGACGAACGATATCTAAAACTTCAAGCAAAGTCGCATCCACAGAAATTGCCGAAATTTTATCGCGAGGAATCATAATGTCTTTTACTCTTCGCTTTGTGAATTGAAAAACGGAGGAGAGAATCTTCGTTTTATCCCGCTCGATCGATCCTTCACGTCCAGCCATCACCACCATCTGCTCGATATCTGCGGGACGAATCATTTGACGATTGTTCATGGTCACGCCCAAGGTGCGCAAAATAATCGAAACAAAAGCCGTGATGATATAAGTGATAGGCGCCAAAATATAATTGAAAGCGACGAGGATGAAACACAAAAATGGACTGAGCAGTTCCGGATAAATTCTTGCGAACATCTTGGGAGCAATTTCCCCGAAGATAAGAATGAGTACGGTAAGAACCGTAGCCACCACCGCCAATGGAATTTCGGGGTAATGTTGCTCAACATAGTGGGCGGCAACAATGGGCGCTGCCGTGTTGACCACAGTATTTCCCACCAAAATAGTCGCAAGTAATCGATTGGCGTTCTTCTGCCAGTGATGAAGAGAATTCTTAAACCAGGAAGATCCTGACAAGATGCGGCTAACTTGAACCGGCGAAAGTGCTGTCAATGAAGTTTCAGTCATTGAAAAGAAGCATGAGCCAAGAAAACAAATGCCTATTCCGACTAAGTAATATAAATCTTGATTCATACCTTGAGTGAAATTCGTAGGTTCTTTAGAAATTTAAATGGGTCTTATTCATGGTTTTCAATCTCGAAGCATATATGTCTAAAGCCAAGGCGGTCAAACAACCGCTGCGGTTGGAGGAAAAAAAATGAATTCTATGCCCTTAAGAGACCTAACCTACGTAGTTTTTGACTTTGAAACCACTGGACTTTATCCCGAGGATGGCGACGAGATCATTGAAATCGGTGCGATCGTCATTGAAAACCTTCAAGTCACCGAAAAACATTATCATACGCTCGTCAATCCTGGTCGACCCATTCCCGCTGCATCTTCGGCCATTCATGGAATTCGAGATGATCATGTCTCTGACTCTCCTCTCATTTCCAATGTCATTCACGATTTTATGGACTTTGTCGGTGGGCATATCTGGATTGCTCAAAATGCAAAATTCGATTTGGGATTCGTCGTTCAAAAATGCAAACAACTTCAAATGCCTCTTCGCCAAAATGTGGTGATCGATACCATTGGGATATCGAAAATGCTTTTCCCGTACGAAACCTCTCACAATCTTGACGTCATGATGGCAAGACTAGGAATTAGTCGGTCGGGCGATCGACATCGATCGATCGACGATTGCAAATATACAGCTCAAGTATTCTTAGAATTCGTAAAACTTCTCGATCAGCAAGGAATTCGCACTCTGCCGGAGATTGAAAGCTCCTTCATCCGCGCAGAAAACCTTCTTAAGGCAGAAAAACCAAAAACCAGAAATCTTTTTAATTAAGCGGCGAGCTATTTGGCTTGATCCCAAGCAATATCTGAAACTCCCGCTCGCTTATTGGCAATTCGAGCGAGCACAAATAAGAGATCGGAGAGTCTATTAATATAGATGACGATTTCTGAGTTAATGGAGGCTTCACTTGCGTGAGAGATGACCAGTCGCTCGGCTCGTCGCGCGACCGTTCTTGCAATATGCAGTCTTCCAGATAGTTCAGAGCCTCCAGCGAGTATGAAATTTTTTAAAGGCTCGAGTTCGGCGTCCATTTTATCGATGATTTTTTCAAGACGCTGAGTTCTCTCATTCGACGTTCTTTCGATTTTGGCTTTAGCATCCGAAGGAGTGGCCAGATCTGCACAAACCACATGAAGATCATGTTGAATTTGGCTGAGAAGCTGTGAAATCTCGGCGTCCTTTGAAACGACAGCGGAATACCCAATCCATGAGTTCAATTCGTCGACCGTACCATAAGCCTCAATAACGGCCGCGGATTTAGAAACCCGTTTTCCAGAAAATAATGCCGTCGTCCCGTCATCCCCCGTTTTTGTATAGATTTTCACATCTTCCAAACTAACATTGACCGCAGACCGAGGTAAAGTTACGCCTACCCGTCATGAAAAAATTCGTCTTTGTGGCTTTGGTCACCACTTCGATCTGTCTTGGAGTCGAGCAGGCAGAAGCTCGAATATGTTGGACAATTCCCGCAGCTGTCAGCAAATGGCTTCCCGCTCAACGTCGCCAAGAAGCGCGAGTCAAAGAGATTCAAGCCTTCGTATCTCGTATGCCTCATTTGGTGGAAGATCGAGTACCCCAAAGTCTTTGGGTTGAGATCTTTCAAGCATTAGATCGAGTTAATTTTTCGAACCTCCCCTATAGAGTGAAATGGAAATCCCACGAATTTTCTCTCGATCTAAAACTTGTTAGGGGATGGCGAAAAATCGGATTTCTGACCGACAAAAATAAATTTGATTTTCAAATAACGCCGGAACAAATCCGTCAGCGCTTCAATCTTATTACTGACTTTCGCAGCTTTGGCGAAGATGAAGGAGAGCGGCAGATTCTGCGACCAGAAAGTTTTTCAGCCCTGGGTTTTGAAAAACTCATTCCACTCGACGATATTCATGCCATTATTTTTCACTCGGCTTATCTCACGGATCCTCTAAGGCGAGAGCTTTTTGAAATTTCAAGCGCCTTCATCTTACTCGAAAGTCTGGCGCTAAAAATGAAATATCCAGAAATAGAAGACGCCTATCTTAACCATGGCGATCTTTCGGTGATCATTCAAGATCACCTTTTCGAGGGGAATGGGCTCGGCCCTGAAAATCGCGTCTATTCAGCGATTCCCTTTCTCGCAAAAAACATTCAGAAGAAAAAAACCTCTCCCATTCAAAATGCAGAAAAATGGGGAGGAAAAATTTCATTGCCCTTCCAACCGCGAGATGGATCCATTCCCTTGATCATCTGGGAATTTGGCGGAAACGAAAATGACCGCGACGACTGGGACCCTGCTCTCGAAATCATGGAAAGGGCGATTAATAATAGTCTTCATGATATTAATCTTCTTCGTGTTCCAGCCTTCACTCAATTTGCGATAGATCTTCGCTCACGAATTCATCGAGCACGAAAGCTTTTGGCCGATACTGGTTCTGAGTAATTAAAAGTTTCCCCAGATAGCTTTTTGCTTGTCGCTGCGGTGGACTTGTGGGAAGCATCCTTGAATGTTCATCAGCATCTTAAGCTTGGCTTTGGTAGGTTGGGAAATTCCAGAGGGTACTCTTATTCAACCCTCGGGGGGCTCGCTCATTGTAGGAGCTTCCCGCATTCAAGTTTATTTTACTCAAGTGCTGTCGGAGTCGGAAAAAAATCGAAAAGACATCATTCGTATTTTAAGAGATCCCGCAAATAATTTTGCCAAGCTTTATTCGGCTGTTTGGGAGGGCCATCGACTGATGAAAAATGCTCCCGAGTACCTTCACGAAATTCTAAGGCTTTATACTGGAAAGAGAGTTTGGAATCATTGGGATCCTTACTGGTCCGGAAATGTCTTTTCGGTGTCGGGAGCAGATTCAACTTACGGCGCTGAGGATCCTTTCTCAATGCGGAGTGGACGTGTCGAAGTATGGGGTCGACAGGATGCTGTGCAAACTAAAGAAATCGAAGATCTTTGGGACGCTATGGGTAGAATTCTGGTTCAAATGAAGCCACACGATCAAGAAACGGCAACGCTTTTAGACAAGCGAATGTGGGGCGGTGACGCGGTTGAAAAAATTAGAGCCGTCATGCTCGAACAAAATCATATGCTCGTATTTCCGAATCATCAAAGAGGCCTCATGCAAGCTTTAGATGATGCTCTCTCTTTTTATTTTTATGGTTCGTATGGTTACGGAGAGACGGCGTTTGAAGATTTTCTCAGGGAAAAAAAGCAGTCTTGGAAACGAGCCGAAGAGCTACTCAAAACTTTGGCAATTTACAAAAAATTTGAATTCTCAGGATTTGAGGCTGAAAATCTTCGAAGGCTTGTGAGTGGCCACTCTTACGAATTAACACCTCTATTTGTGACGAACGCGCCGACCTTTCTTCAGGCGTTATTTGCAGAAATCGATTATGAGCATTTTTCAACTCCTGATTTGCGCGTTCTTTTGCAAGCTTGCGCCAAGCGCGGTCTTAAGTAAGGTAGTCAAAGCTAGTTTTTTTACTTCAGAGCGAGGAATTTTAATGGGCTCTTCCCAATTTGCTTGAGAATCTGCAAGTCGATCAAGGGTAGCCCATCCAATTTTAAAAGGCATGGCCGAGGCCCAGCGCAATCGAAATTGAAAAGGTGAAATCGCATCGCAAAAATGCCCACCATGAATCAGCATCGAGCGAGTTTTTTCAATATAATCTGAAGCAAATTTTTTCCAATTCGGCGAACGCCAAGGTTCGACTCCCATTTCGATTTCGTATTTTTTTAATTCTTCTGTTGGAAAATAAACACGGCCACGCTTCCAGTCGGCGACCACATCGCGAAGAATATTAATTCTCTGGAGAGCTTTGCCGTAAGAAACGGCGAGTAAATCTAGATTTTGTGGAAGCGAAAATATTCTCACCCAAAATGAGCCCACACATCCCGCAATACTATAGGTATACCAGTCAAAAAGGCTCTCATCCTTGACTCCATAAACTGGCGCACCGTTCGTTCGAAAATGAGCGAGATCCCATTTCATCCCCTGAATGAGGGTCTTCAAAACGTCTTCGGTGGCCTCCTGCTGATCCTTTGGAAGTTCGGTATAAGCCTTCAAAATGGCTTCGCCCTCGGTGATAAGGCCCACCTCTTCTTCCCCGAATGAACCAATGCTCCCTTTCAATTGCCAAGAACGCGGATCTTTTTTAAGAATCGAGGCTTCCCATTCTGTGAGATGCAGAAGGCGCTCGTCGGTATCCCATTTTCCGGCATCCGAAAGAGTATCGGCAAAACGAGCCAGAAGATAAGCCAAAGTCACCGCTGCACGTTGAGGTTTGGGAACCGAAAGAAGCGTAAGTGAGAACGAACGAGAAACATTTCGAATCAGCTGTTTGTCCTTTGTTGGATCCATTCTCTCCTCAATTCTTACCCGATGAGCGCGCTCGAGGTACAAGTCATTTTCAGATTACTTTTTTATTCGTACCCTCAAGAGATCGGCGTCGAGCAATGCGCAACCTCTACGCCTTCTGCAGACTGGTGGACGATATCGCAGATGAAAAGAATATCGATGATAGCTCTCGTATCACTGCTCTTGAAGAGATTCGCCAATGGCTAAAAGAAGGTAGATTTATTGGCCATCCCTATTGGGACGCTTTTTTGAAAGATATTCAGGCCTTTAAAATTCCGACCCGAAGTATTGAAGGAATCATCGACGGGGTAAAAATGGATATAGGTGAAAATCCCATACGCTTTAAAACCTGGAATGATCTCAATCAATATGTCTATGGGGTTGCCTGTTGTGTGGGCGAATGTGTCTTGAGTATTTTAGGAGCTACCGGCCCTCAAGCTGCAGAATATTCTCTCGAGATGGGTCGATGTCTTCAGTACCTCAATATTATGAGAGATATCGAAGAGGACTACGATCAGGGTCGTATTTATATTCCTGAGGAACTGCTTCAGAGAGAAAATCTAGGGGCTTCGGAATTCAAATCTTCGCCACAAAAGCTTCAACGCATTCGAGATGAAATCTACCAGCGAGCCTGCGAGTTCAGACGGCTCGCGATTCCCTATGATTGGGCCTGTCTGCCTGCTGAACTCATGTCTGCGGTTTATTTTCGTGGCAGCAAAAAATGGAGGTGGGGAGATTCAAAACGCCTTACAAAGCTACAAAAATTGAAAGTGGCCCTATCTGCGGCCGCCGCCTTCATCTGTAAATTTAAGAAGGTTTAAAAAGTCCTTTCTGGGATAAAGATTCCTCTAGCTAGTTTTTTCATAGCTCGATATTCCAGCTACTTACCTCAGACCTAAATGGCATAGGCCTTGCTTTTAAACTTGGACAACAGTGTATGACAGTGAAAACTCTAAAAATCATTTTTCTTTTATTCATGTCTCAATGGGCTGCGAGTCTTACCTTGGGTGAGCCGCTCAAATGGCAGACTCCAGAAGGCGCCCAAGAAATTATCCAACTTTATAAGCCCGTTGTCTTAGAAGGTTCGACCTTTGAGTCTTTGATTTTGGATGTAGCGACTTCCTCGAGCGTTCAACCTTCTCAAATTGAAAAAATTAATCAGATCTTACAACAAAGTCATATTCTGACCTTCGAAAATGCTCTGAATAAAATCGGTAGATCTGGGCGCCTCTCTCCCGAAAGATTTTCCTTGGTCTATGATTTTTTTAAAAGCGTTTCGGGTTCTTCAAACGATATGAAGATCACGCCGGATCATCCCGTACTCGAATCTGATTTCACAGTGCTCAATACCATTCACAGAACCTTTCAAACTCCAATTCAAGGAGGAACCTGGAAAGGTATTGCGACTCAATATCGAAAAGGAAATCATGCACTAGATCTGCACAGGGGTGCCGAATTAAAGGGACCGACCTGGAAGGCCCATCTCGAAAATTCCGCTAAACAATTGGCAACTTCGATTCTCTCCGCACTTCCTCGGAATGAAGCTCTTGTACTTTTAGGGTGGCTAACGGGCCCCCAAATAGCTGGAGAAATTTACGAAAACCAAGAATTTCAAGAGGTCGTGCTCAAAGGTTTTTTTATTCCGGTTCTTCAAGCCGCCGCTGCAGAAAAATCTCCTGAATCTATTTCTTCCGTGCGAAGAGCACTGATGGTGCATGTTTCTTCCCGAGATTCTATGAAAGGAATTCAAGGGCCCGCCTACCATGGAGTGCATAGACTTGATAGTATTTCTGGAGAAGATATCATAGAGTTCGTCAATACAGGCCGATATACCCCATCCATGCTCAGCACCCAGAGTGCTCGTATTTGGAATGCTTCATTAGGTTCAATTTCCAATATGATTCAATCCAGTATTAAAGCAGACGCCGTTTCAGAAACTAGCTCTCCAGTAACTCCGAACGCGAGAGAAGCTTTAAAAAGGCTTACTGAAACTCTCGAAGGTTTTTCTTTTTATCAATTGACCGAAAAAGATTTTAAAGGCGTTACGACGAGCCACATATTGTCGAATAGGCCTCGGCTCATCGACCAAGTTCCTAAACTCTCGAGAAAATTCTCTCTACTGGACCGGGGCGACCTTACTTTTGTGGCCGAAATTAAAATGGAGATTGAATCCGTAAAGGCAATCCTCAGAAGTATGGAAGCGGACACTCGAGATAAGGTGACTTTATTAAGATCTATTAAAGCAATTCCTGAAAAACTGGAAACTTCTTTGGAATACTTAATTACTTTTATCGGTCGACTAGAAGAGGCCATCCAAGAATTTGAGACCACGCACAGAAAACAGCGATCAGCTCAAGTTGCATCCGAACCCAAACCGGAGGCGGTTTCAATAGGTACGCCGGCCGTCGATTTAGTGCCAGTTGAAACCATTGTAGCCCCAAGCGAATTTGATACTACTAAACCTTATTATGACAAAAATAATCTCCCTGTTCTGAGGGAAGTCATGAAAAAAACTTTACTGAGATTTGCTCTCCTGCCTGCTCAAAAACTAGAGAAGATTCTTAGTTTGGTTGATGCTCTTGGTTCTGACAGACAAAAAAATCTTGCTGAACTTAAGTTTATATTAAAGGAAGCGGGCGCCATCGATCCCCAAGTATTTTTATCTCATTGGCTTGGTGCTGAGCAGGCTGAACTATCTCGATCATTAGTTGAGACATCCAGTGCGAGAGATATTTGGGTTTCTGGATCTCCCAAAATTCGAGTCGACAAACCTGGCAAGATTTATGAGGGTAAATTCGTCTCTGAGTTCTTTAGCGAATTATTAAATGATAGAATTAATTTCAATCAAGTCGGCGCAAATCAAAGTGTTTCTGTTAGGTCAGTAGTTTCCTCACTTCCCCATATTTCTAGACCCCTCGTAGAGTCTGTTCTTCCTGCGGTTGCGCCAACGGTTGTGATACCTGCTCCCATTTCGGCGCAGCCAGTTCAAATTTTACCAGCAGGCCCCTCAGACGATGAGAAAATGCTCGGAGAGGCTTTCGAAATGGCTCTTCTCGGAAAAGAGAGCATGGCTTATGTAACTCTTACCGGCTTACTTATTCATTCGGACGGAACTTCTGAACAAATTCAATCTCTCAGATCTCTCAATACGGAACAGCGAAGTCTGTTTTTGAATTTCGGTGAAATTCCTTTTGATCATTCTGTACTTGGTAAAAATTCAGTCTTGGCCAAATATTCGGAAATGGCGCGAACAAAAACGATTCAGGATATCCAAAAAAATCCTCTGGCACATAATGAACTTCTTAAGAAAGTTCCCGATATTTTTGCCGAAGCCTTCGTGCAGATCCCTAACGAAAAAATTCGAGAATTAGCAAAATCTAATCCAGTAGAAACTCTCACTTTGATGAAGGATTTTCATATTCAGCTCGCCATAGGTGTTCAGCGTGTTAAAGAAATTCCCGAACTCGCTAAGCTTGTTCGAGAGTCGACAGGCCCTGAACTCGCCCCATTTAGAAAAATGCTTGGTTGCGGCGGGCAAATGGCCGACGTTTATACTTCGTCTCTTCAGCAATAATTTACTGAAATCGTATTTGCGACGATTGATCCAAGATACGACTTTGGATTTGCTCCGCGACTCCAGCTCCATCGAGTTTGTAATGCTTATACAAATCTTCGGGCGATCCAGATTCTCCAAAAGTAGAAACTCCGATTCTGAATAAACGAGCGACACAATCCGGAACTTCACTCAAAACTTCGGCGACGGCTGAACCAAGTCCGCCAGTAATATAGTGATCTTCGGCGGTGATAATCCAATCGTAATTGAGAGCGAGATTGTCGATAAGCTGTTGATCGACGGGTTTTAATGTCGAAGCATTGATGACGGTGAATTTCATACCCAGTTTATCATCAGCTTCTAAACAGGATTGAACGAGCCCGCCCGTTCCAATCAGCGCCACTTTGGTACCTTGTCGAAGAGTTGGCCATTTACCCGCTTGAAATTTATATCCTGCGGGAGAAATATTCGCGAGTTTTTGACGGGTGAGTCGAATATAACAAGGAGCATCTTCCGCGACGACCCAACGAATAAGTTCTTTGGTCTCTACATCATCCGCGGGTTGATAAATTCTAAATTCTGGAAGTGATCGAAGAAGTGAAACATCTTCAAGGCCCATTTGCGAGTGACCGTCTTCACCGATCGCAACACCCGCGTGAGTTCCCACAATTTTTACATTCGCTCGATTGTAAGAGACCGACATTCGAATCTGATCGTAACGACCCGTTACAAAACAGCCGAAGCTACAGGCAAAGGGAATTTTTCCAGACAATGCAAGACCAGCTGCCGTTCCAATCATATTGGCTTCAGCGATTCCCATTTCAAAAAATCTCTCCGGAAATTTTTTCGCAAATTTCTCACTCTTCGTAGATTTACTTAAATCAGCATCCAAAGCCACGATGCGAGGATTTATTTCTCCAAGAGCTACGAGTTCTTCGCCAAAACTATCTCGAGTGGCTTTCATTTCTTTCCTCCAATTTCGGTAAGAGCCTTTTCAAGTTGATCGTCGCTGGGAGCAACTCCGTGCCAATCGATTACACCTTCCATAAAACTCACGCCTTTTCCTTTGACTGTATCTGCAATAATCATTGTGGGCTTGCCGCTCACACGAGTTGGAAGAACTTTTTTAAGAGCATCTCGATCGTGTCCATCGACTTCGACAACATTCCAATTGAAAGCGAGCCATTTATCGCGAAGTGGTTCTAAGCTCATCACGTCGTCAGATCTTCCATCGATCTGGCCGTGATTGTAGTCGGTGATCACCGTAAGATTATCGAGTTTGAATTTCGGAGCGCTCATCGCGGCTTCCCAAATTTGACCCTCTTGAGTTTCGCCGTCTCCGATCACGCAGAAAACGCGGTAATCTTTTTTATCGATCTTGGCAGCCATCGCCATCCCTTGCGCAATCGATAATCCCTGACCAAGAGATCCAGTAGCAGCTTCAGCAGCGGGCAGCCGCATTCGGTCGGGGTGACCTTGAAGTGGAGAGCCAAGCTGTCGCAAAGTCAGCAACCAATCTTCAGGAAAATATCCGCTTTCGGCGAGAACCGCATAGAGAGCTGGAACTCCGTGTCCTTTAGAAAGAATGAGCCGATCTCGATCTTCCCACTCCGGTCGCTTCGGGTCGAAGCGAAGTATATCCGAGAAAAGTGTCATCAAAATATCGAGACATGAAAAACTTCCTCCTGGATGCCCACTCTTCGCCGCGTGAATCATCCGAAGAATGATCGAGCGCAATTTTTTTGAAGTTGCATCATCGTTCTGTAATTTTTTCATCAAGTCCGTCCTAGGGTTCTCTGCGAATTGTGTTTCCATACGCTTTCATGATATTTACTTGATATGGGCAAAATTTATAATCTCTTTTCGACGTCAGAAACGGTGCCCACCACTCATTCGGTAAATTCCGCGAATGATTTACTTCCTCTGATTCGTCGTTATACGCAAGAAGCTGTGGATAAAACCGAAGCTCTATCCGTTAAACTCCAATATCTGCACAAAGACGGTCCCGAATTCAAACTGATCTGCCGTGAATATGATGAGGTTGTGATGAGGTGGGCCGAAAGGGTTCATCGATTGGGAGGACTTGCCAAAGGTTTATGGCTCGTCGATTTCGATACGGGGGAGGGCTATCTCTGCTGGAAGCATCCCGAAATGAAGGTTGATCACTATCATCCCTATGATGGGGGCTATAAGACGAGAGTTCCTATTGAAGCGGCGCGTCAGAACCCACTTTGAACGGAACGAACGGAAGGGGTCATGCCTTTCGCGAGACCAATTTCCATCGAATCGACGCTCTTTAAGACCTCTTTAAGCTCTGCCTGAGCGCTTGGGGTTGTGGTCGAAGGTGCTTCTGCAACCTCGGATTTGTTGGAGCATCCAAGGCTTAAAAAACTAAGCGTCATGAGTGAGAAAATTCCTGCTTTCATAAAACTCCTTTTGCGGTTTCGGTTCTATAGCATAGCTCTTTAGTTTTGAGTGAAGGCCATCACCTGTTTCACAAGACTATGAATTCCCTTGCTTATCTCTGCTAGCGGAGCCGAGTCATACATATAAGCCGGCGTACTCACTACTTTGCGATCTCCATCGATCGCGATTCCATCGGGTTTGGTTGGTATATGTTGAGAGCCCATAGCTTCGATAGCTTTGGATGCATCACCTGTTTCACCGACGGTGAGTTTTACTCCACCGTGTTTGCTGAAAACTTTCGCCACAACGGCGGGAGCAATGCAGATGGCGCCTATGGGTTTATTCGCGCTGATAAAAGATTCGATGGCTTTCGCAGTTCCCGCTTCTACCTCACAATGGGGTCCAGCTTGCGCAAAATTGGAAAGGTTGGTAGCGGCGCCAAATCCACCCGGCATTACGAGAGCGTCGAAGTTTTTCGCATCGAGCTGGGTGACTGGAAAAATCTTTCCGCGAGCGATCCGCGCGGCTTCTTTCAGTACATTTCGCTTTTGCCCTGTAGGCTTGAAATTGAGGTGATCGATTTCGGCGACATCGATATCAGGAGCGAAACATTGAACCTCCGCACCCTCCTCGCTTAAGGCAGTAAGTGCTAAAACCGACTCACGAATTTCCGCACCGTCTTTAAATCCGCAACCCGCAAGAATAACAGCGACTTTTTTCGGCATAAAAACTCCTCTCTATGTAATTTACTGGGATCGCGGTCGAGTCTCACTAAATTTCCAAAGTATTTTTCGAACGCCCAGGCCTCACTTCATAGCGGCAAATTTCCAAAGTATTTTGCGTTTAGACGAGGAAGATGAGCAGCGCAGGGTCGAATAGGCCCTTCAGGTGGGCCATGAGGCCCGAGCAGCGGAAATCTGACGAAGTATAAACGGAAAAGACGAAGGAAATTCGCGACCGGAGCGATTCGAACGCCCGACCCTCTGGTTCGAAGCCAGATGCTCTATCCAGCTGAGCTACGGTCGCATAACTCGAAGATTTATACATAAATTGCCGGCCAAGTCCAAAGTGAAGTCTACGAATCAGGTGCATACCACTTGGATATTTATTCAAACTATGCAAAGAGAGCCCCCAACCCATGATCACCCATATTTCGCTAGCAATCTCGCTGATCGCTTCAGCCACATCAGGACCTACACCAACAGAAACAGGCGCCGCCTCCTGCTATGGACCGACAGCAGCCGTTTCAATCCTTTTCGTCGACGATACGGCTTGGATTGAACTCCTTGAACGAGATGGTTATTCGCAAGCAGAAGCTCTCAAACGAATTAGAAGAGATAGAGAAAATATTCCTCAAGTTCTTCCTCATGGCCCGCATTATTTAAGTACCTCATCACCACTTGAGCCAAAATTCTTGGAGTTAGGAATTAATTTTCCAGGAGAGGATAGAGCTTTGGAAGTTTTGGGTATGGCGATGTCGGCTCTTCCAGAGCTCAATCGCATCAACCCGTTAAAGTTTAACCCTCATACCTTTGTGCCGGCTCTTGTGCAGCTTGCAAGCGAATGCGATCAACGAGTAAGTCCCGTGCGCTTTGTTCGACCACTGTTGAGATATGCCGAACTCTGGCAAGACAAAGTTTCGTATCCAGAGCGAATAAAAATTTGGTCTAGTCTTGCATCTTTTTCTTATATGGAACCTGATGTTGGCCGCATGATTGGAGCTTACTGGCCAGTTATTGAGCCTGACATTCGAAGCGATGAATCCTTGATGAAAAAATATACGACAATTCTTGGGAATTACGGAGCTCTGCCAGTTCTGGCCTCAACTGGATATGCCGCGCTTCCGAATCCTCTCAAATGGAGATTTCGAACGATCTTTCATTTGGAACCAATGGACATATTGGAATCAAATCGAATCCAATTTACAAAACATGTCGATCGATATGTTGGATGTTGCTCAAACATGGAAGAAGATTTTTCCTCTGTCGTCTTTCCGTGGTTTCCACATTCTTATGGAAAGGGAGCTCGACTTTATATCGACGGAGTCCTCGTTGGACTTATGAAAGCCGAGAATGAGAAATCCTTTTTAGCCTTACGAACAGTGCGTAATTCTTCAGGTCGATTTACGCTTGTTCAAGGTGGAGTTTATGCTTCGAATCGAGATTTGTGGGAAACCGCAGAAGTTGAATGGAAAAAAAATCCTAAACAAAAATGGCCTCGTATCAATTTAGAATATCTTAAAGCTTTTCCGCTTCGACCTTTCGAACCCGAGAATTCCGCAGATGCCTACTCATTTAAAGACGAGGGTTTTGAAATCCTACGACGTAAGCTTGAAGAAGAGCCTTGAAATCATATCAACGACTCACGCCATGAGCGCAAAGTCCCCAATACCCAATACTTAGACAAGATTGCCCCGGGCTTCTGTAGATTTGATACAATCTGCCTATGTTTTGAACTACTTATCTTAACGCTCCTTCGGCATATATTTTGCACAGCATATAATGGGTGGAAAAACAGGAGCAGTTATGCCAGGTCGAATCGCCCATTTCATTTTATTCATCTTTATATCGGTTTCAATTATCAGCTGCGGAGATGAAGAAAAGAACTCAGCTGATCCATCAAGCCAAGAACGTCCGGATATAGATAAAACCTCTTCTATTTCGGCATCTGTATTTCAGAAATACTTTAAAATCTCTAATGACAAATATGTTTATATTTTACTGGTTTCGCTCAATAAAAATTCTGCATCGATTAGCTCACTGAATAAGGCCACTCTGCAAAGAGATTCCGAAGTCGCTAAAGAAATTACGTCCTCCGTTTTTGCTGGACCTCTTTCTGAAGATCTCATTCAACAAATTCGATCAGATTTCGGAAGTTCCGTAGACGAGAATGGTCTGCGTTCGAATATGAAAAATCTTTACGCCGTCGTTATTGGTGAGGATCCACTCCCTTCCGGACATCTGACCTTAAACATGGACTTCTCTTTAAGCGATAAATCTTCAGTATTGGTATCCGATCAAGTTGATTTGAAGAATCCAGCTATTCTAGCTCTAAGGAAATCGGCACCATGATAAAAGTCTTCACGACCAGTATTCTCGTTACTCTGCTGACAACCGCCGCCTTTGCTCAGCAAGCGCCAAAGAGTCTAGATGACTATATAAAGCATCGGCGCAAAAATCAGCCCCATTCGGCTGAACCCGTCAAACCTTCTACTCCGCTTGCAAACCCAAATACTCATCTTTTGGACTCTCTCTACAATTCCTCAAATTCAGACACATCTCGCGCACAGGCGCTCTCTGAATTGAAAATAAAATTGAGCCCAGAGGAGATGAAAAAAGTTTATTTAGAACTTTATGGACTTGATCCATGGGCTACCAATCAAGTGCCCGAACAGGAAGAATTCAATATTTTTAGCTCTCGGAAAGAGCAAAATGCGAAAATTGAGAAACTTGCTGCTGGACGTGCCTTTGTCCTTTCAAAGTCTCCTAAAGGGTTAATGCAAGGTGATTATTTCTACACGGGATACTCTAAAATTTTAGGTCATCCCGTACCTGCGCCCCGACGCTCCGCCATCATGGTTATCCCTTCGGCCAATTCTCAAATCTGGTCGATTGGAAACGATGACCCTCGCTTTGGTAAAGGTCATTGTGGGGGAATAGGCTACTGCCAAAATGCTCTTTCAACTCTAATTCAGTTCAAGAAAGGTCCTCGAGATTCCGATGAACAGATTCATGACAAGATCGCAAGCGCCATTCGATTGGGGCAATCATCTACTATTCAGGGGTTTGAATCACTCGATGACTTTGTCACGGATATGATGAAGACCTGGCAGGACCAAAAAAATCCCCTGCTCCGAGTCGTTCAGGAAATTCAAAATGCTTTGGTTCATCCCTTCGAAAAAGGAAAGCTTGATGAAAATGAACAACAAATTGATAGTTTCCTTGCTGTCGACGATGCCGCAGAAGCTTCTGAATATTTCGCCAAAGATAACCGTCGTCTTCAAAGCAAAGAATTCATGCAGCAAGTGATGAAAACTTTGCGAGAGCAGGGCCCTCTTCATGCTGGAATAAAATTCGATGCAGGTGAAGGTGGTGGATTCAAATCGGCAAGCCACCAGCTTACGATTGTTGGATATGAAATTGAAAGTGGAAACGATGAGACACCCACAGCTCTTTTCGTTTTAGATACCAATCATCCTAATGAAATAGGAAGATTAGAATTAGATAAAAAATCGGCGGGCTTTATCTATGCTGAACCACCATTTCGCCAAAAAATTAATTTTGGTGCTGAAACGTTAAACTTCGGGCCTCCAACCCCGATCTGGCTTCTTACAGTAACTAAGTCGATTGGCAATCGGGCCAGGTCACTGAATCAAGTTCAATTGCATCAATATGACTCCCCTATGGATAAAAATATACCAGTGCCGAAAAGGGGAGAACAACCGTCGTCGAGCCTAGATTCTCCTCTAAGCTGCTTTGCTATGGACACACAAAAGATATTCGGTTTCCCACAGGCTGAATAAAAAACTCAACGACTTACGCCATGGGCATGATTTTCGCGAAGTGCGTTTGGGCTTACTTCAACAAAAGATGCGAATTCGGGAAGATCGCTTAGACCTCTCGAGTTGAGATAACTGAGCCCGCTTCGAATTCCACCGCAAAACTCATGAACGATTTCTCGAACGGGTCCTTTGCAAGGAACAAGTTGACTCTCTCCTTCGGGGGCCATTCCCTCAGGGAGTTGTCCGCCTCTCCAAGAAATTTGCGCCTGACGAGAAGCCATTCCTCTGTACATTTTTTTACCATTAACAAGCTCACCCGGAGTTTCTAAACATCCCGAAAGCAAATTTCCAAGCATGACGGTAGAGGCGCCAACGGCGAGAGCCTTCATGGCATCTCCGCTCGACCGAACTCCACCATCGGCAATAACGGGCACGCCATATTTTCTACCGATCTCCGAGGCGACAGCCACTGCGGTGAGTTGCGGCATGCCAACGCCCGTGATGATTCGAGTGGTGCACATACTGCCAGGACCAATTCCTACTTTGATGGCGTCGGCGCCCGCCCCGATCAGGTCGACAGTCGCTCGATCGGTAGCCACATTTCCGGCGATCACATCGACGGAAGAAAATTCCTTTTTCAGATATTTCACCATCTCAATCATGGCTTCGCTGTGACCATGAGCAATATCGACGGTGAGAATTTGCGCTCCCGCATTTACCAAAGCGCGCGCTCGATCTTTTGAGTCGGGAGTAACTCCAATCGAAGCTGCTAAAATAGTTTTGGAAGTTTCGGCGTTAAGAATTTTTTTCAGTTCTCCAACCTGCTCTTCGACTGTCATAAATCGATGCAAGATCGCCGCTGCGCCAATTTCATTCATGGCAATAGCCATTGCACTTTCGGAAATCGTATCCATATTGGCGGCAACAACAGGCAGTTCCAATTTATATCTTTTTGTAAATTGAGTACTGAGACTCACATGAAATCTGCTTTGAACGGAAGATCGACAAGGAACTAAAAGCACATCGTCGAAAGTATAGGCGCGATTGCGCATCGCCAGCTCTGTGGCCTTGAAAATAAAACTCATAGCATTATTTTTCTTACAAGAGCTGGGTCTTCTTGGCGATCATAAAGACTTTATCGCCCCATTTCGTTGCCCCGAGCTCCGAATAATGCTGAATTTGAAAGGTTCCGGACTGTGACGGGACCATCTGAAGAAGAAGTTCATTGGGTTTGTAGCATTCGAATAATTCTATTTTCTCGTAGGATTTTGCACTTTCGACGAGAGAGGCTTCTAAAATCAAAATTCCTTTTTGTTTCAAGCCTCGCGAGAGATTTTTAAGAAGAGAAACGGGCGGTTTATAATCGATGCAAACAATGGCATCGAAAGTTAGAAGTTCTGGCAAATAAAAATCCAAATCGGAGGATTTCCACAAAATATTTACACCGGAATCTACCGCCAGTTTTTTCGCTCGGTCTTGAGCGGTGGCAGAAAAATCAATCGCCGTTACATCATAACCTTTTGCGGCGAGGGCCACAGCATTTCTGCCTTCGCCCGAGCCGATATCTACAACTTTCGCGCCCTTGGGCAAAAGATCCAAATGCTCGACCAAGAATTTTGAAGGCTCTTTGCCATAGAGATATTGATCTCCACTTGTTAAATATTTTTCATCCCACCAGGCTTTAGAATTTTCTTTATGCTCCGACTTTTTTAAAAGCATTTTAAGATCCTCGAATATTCGTCCAAAACTTTTGAATGAAGCTTCGCTTCGGAATCTCTCGATGAACCGTGAACGAAGATAGCAGAAAGGCTAAATTTTCAATCTCGCGTTGATCTTCACTCGTAATTTTATATTTTCGATAGAGTTCAAAAAGTTGTTTTCCCAAAGTTGTATAAAGTCCCGATTCGATGACAGGGACGGGAAGATTTTCTAAATGAAAATGCTTTGGTTCGAGACCCACAGCTTCAACGACTTGCTCAACTTTCATATGAGATTCTCCGGATCTTTCTCACGCGGCCGCCTTAATTCTTTCGAACGAAAAAATACTGTGATGACCATCTCCCCAAGTAACGCCTAAAGCATAATTGCCGATCAAATCCATTTTATTCATCTGAACGGCTCGCTTGTAATAAGGTTGAGTTTCTTGAAGAGGAGTTTTTAGTTCTCTACAGACCGCACAGCTACAGGCTTTGCGAAGTTTTCCGAAATCGACAAGTTCTGTGCTTCCGTCGGACCATAGAATTTGAAGGGCTGAGGCGGTTCGCTTAATTTCTTTCGGCTTCATAGACCTTAATGGTCTATCACATAGAGCAAAAACTCGGCAGCTTTCGATCGTTTTTTCTCATTATCAAGCTGAATTTGGTCGTCAGGCACCGATCGATTCACAAGATAGGAGCGAACCGACTCGTAACGTGCTTCGGCCAAATTCGGCGCTTCGCTCGCGCCCAACTGCGCCTGCAGAACTAAGGTTGTACTAGGATTATCCAACAGGAATTTTGAGAGCTGATTAAGCGTGGCCATCATATCGGGCTGAATCGTGGGATCGTTAAGAAAAAATACGATGGAGCCAGGAATTCTTCGCTTCGCTCCGGAATTTTGAGCTTTTGGCGCAGCCTTCGCTACAGCGGCCGCTCCCGCACCCGCCGCTGCAGCTCCTGCTGCTGCACCAGCGGCGGCACCACCCGCGCCTGAAATACTTCCCTCAACAGCTTCTGCTGATTTTTCAATAGCAGAAAGACTCGCGTCGGCCGGAGCTGCTGGCTCTTCAGCCGCAGCTGGAGCTTGATTTTCAGGAACTGCTGGCGTCTCAGGAGCAGGCGGAGGAATCTCTGGCGTGGGAGGAGCTTTCAACGAAGGCTTTGCTGGCGCTTCAATAGTAGTCTTCGCATTCAGTTTATTTTTTACATCTTTAGGAAGTTCTTTTGGAGTTTTCGTATCGGCGGGATTTTTCGGCTCAACGACTACGGGTGGTGGAAGAACCGGAGTCGAAGCATTCGCACTCTCATCTGGAGCGACTCTTTTGCCCGCTAAATATTTAGCCAAGGAATCAGCAGGAAGTTGTTTCTTCTCTTCGGGAGTGAGAGGAGCAGTCGAAGGGGCTGGTAAATTTCCTGGGGTCTCAGTTCCCGGAACCATAGCTTCCGCCAGCTTTTGAGCTGCGGCCTTTTTCTCAGATTTCGAGGTGAGCGACTCCTCGCTCATTTGAATTACCTCGTTAAAATCCCGAGTCGCTAAGTCATATTTGCCTTCCGAAAGATTGCTCCGTCCCCTATCAAGCCGCTTCTGGGCGACGGCTAATTCCTCGGCACTTCCCCCCTTTTGGCGGGCCAGTTGAAGCTTCTCTTCCGCTTTAAAATAGCCTCTTTGGGCATCTTGCGCGGCACAGCCATACAGAGTAAGAGTACCCAAAATCCAAAGAATTATGGGTCGGATGGGACGTTTAAGGTTCTTCTGGAATTCCACACTACGATTAAATCATCCGGCACCAAACGAGGCAAGACCAGGGATATTATGGACAAGGATCGATTAAGCACAGTAGCCGAACTTTCGACGATTTTAGCGCATGAGATCAAAAATCCCATGAATTCGATCATCATCAATATGGAAGTGCTAAGAAGTGCGGTGGTCGACGTTACTGGAGGGCTAGAATCCCCCTCGGCTGTTCGCGCCAAGAAATATCTGGATGTCATCGAAGGGGAAATCAGGCGCCTCGATAAGGTTATCAAAGGATTTTTGGACTTCGCTACTCCTCCGCAAAATACTAAAGTTCAGTTCAATCTCAACTCAGTCATTCAAAGCATTGTCGAATTCATGCGACAGGAGATGAAGCAAAAAAATGTGACCGTGCAATTGAAGTTAGCCGAAGATTTGCCAGCTCTCGTTGGAAGTCCAGATCAGATCAAACAAGCGCTTTTGAATTTAATGCTGAACGCACTTCAAGCTTTGCCGAGCGGGGGAATTATTTCCATTTGTACATCGGCTGATGAAAAGCGAGTTTCGATTAGCATCGAAGACAACGGTATTGGAATCGACGAGAAAATCATTGGAAAGATTTTTAATCCTTATTTCACCACAAAAGCCAAAGGAAGCGGACTCGGCCTCACGATCGTAAGACAGGTCGCAAAAGAACATAGTGGAGAGGTCTTGGTCGACAGCCGTCCAAATAGTGGCACTCTCTTTACGCTGGTGTTTCCAAGAAAGGTATTAGTCGATGGCAACTGAAAGAGAATCGGTTTTTTTTAATCCAAAACTTCGGGTACTCATCGTAGATGATGAGGCAAATGCACGCGAAGGTTTGAGAGATCTTCTCGAAAGCTGGGGCTATGAAGTGGAGCTTGCAGCCGACGGCCGAGCGGGACTTGAAACAATCAAAAGATTTCAACCGACTGCCATACTTTCGGACTTGGTTATGCCCGAAATGGACGGACTTGCTTTTCTGCAAACTCTTAAAGAAGAGGGAATGATCGAGAGCATTCCTTTCATCATTCTTTCAGCTCACGGAAATATCGGAACAGCAGTCGAAGCTATTAAAAAAGGTGCCTATGATTTTATGACGAAGCCTCTCGATGTGGTTCGCCTCAAAATCTTGCTCGAAAATATTGCGAAAAGATCTGTGCTTGCCGAAGAGATGAACGTTCTTAAAGATAAAGTTCGTAAATTGGGAACTTTTGGAAAGCTGAATGGCTCAACTCCCAAAATGAAGAACGTCTTTAAGCAGGTTCAAGTGATCGCACCCACCACTGCTTCAGTTCTGATCACGGGTGAGAGCGGTACAGGTAAAGAACTTGTCGCAAAAGCTATTCACAATTATTCAAAACGAAAAGATAAAGCTTATATCGCTATTAATTGCGCGGCGATTCCCGAGTCTCTTCTAGAAAACGAACTCTTCGGCCACGAAAAGGGCGCCTTCACTGGCGCGAATGCGCAAGAAGCAGGATGTTTTGAATTGGTAGATGGCGGAACTATTTTTCTCGACGAAATCGGAGATATGTCTCCCGATATGCAAACCAAATTATTGCGCGTTCTCGAGAATGGAAGCTTTCGACGTATCGGTGGCAAAAAAGAAATTCATGTAGATGTGCGCGTGATCGCAGCTACCAATCGCAATCTTGAAGAAGCGGTTGAAGAAAGTGCGTTTCGAGAAGATCTTTTTTATCGATTAAATGTTTTTAATATTAAGCTGCCGCCCCTTCGCGAAAGAGCTGAAGATATTCCGCTCCTCGCTCAAACTTTTATTGAAGAATTCAATTTGAAAAATGATAGACACGTTCGGGGGATGTCGAGGGAAGCGATGAATCTTTTGAAGAAATATTCTTTTCCAGGAAATGTTCGAGAACTTAAGAATGTGATCGAGCGAGCTGTTATCGTTTGTAATTCAGAATTTATCGATGTGGATGATTTGCCAGAAACCCTCACTTCAAAGGCTCACAAAGCGCCTCAAGTTGAATTTCGACTTGGTCAAACAATGGAAGAAGTTGAAAAGCATTTTCTCTTTCACACCATTAACTATGTTGATGGAAATAAAACGAAGGCCGCGAAAATGCTGGATATCAGCCTAAAAACTCTTCACAACAAACTAGCAAAATATAAATCGAGTATTTAAATCGCCTCTTAACTTAAGAAGCTTTGGCGGCATTGCCCGCTATAACCTTCGCATAGGCAGCTTCGAGTCTTTGCTTGAGAGTATCTGCCGTAAAAGGTTTTACGATATAATGCGTCACACCTGCTTTAATCGCTTCGACGATTTGACTTTGTTCGGATTCAGCCGTGATAAGCAAAAGTGGCAGAGTTTTGAATCTCTCGTCGGCACGAACTTTTTTCAGAAGTTGGAGACCGGTCATTTGCGGCATATTCCAATCGGAAAGAACGAGTTCGTAAGGTTTACCTTCGGCGTGAGCTTTTTCTAAAGTTTCCCACGCAGCTTGTCCGTTTGCGGCCTCGCCAGCTGCAGTTAGCCCCAATTGCTGAAGAGTTTTCTTCACAATAGCTCGCATCGTTAACATATCATCGATCACTAGGATTTTTGTAGTAGGTGCGAACATATTCTATCCTTTCCTCTTTTCAAAACCTTTAAAAATAGCCTTCGCAATATTGGGAAGAGGTTGAACTTCAATGGCCGATCCGTTTTCTATAGCAGCTCGAGGCATACCATAGACCACAGCGGTCTCTTCACTTTCGGCAATTGTATGAGTTCCAATATTCTTAAGATCCTGCATTCCCCTAGCTCCATCTTGCCCCATTCCCGTAAGAATAGCTGCAACGATTTTTACTGAAGGATCAAAAGTAGAAAGATGCCTAAATAAATAATCTACAGAGGGTTGAAATCGGTTTTCAGGGGGATCGTCGGTGATTTCGATTTTCCAAGTGCCATCGGCTTTTCTGACCTTCATCTGCTTTCCGCCCGGCGCAACATAAGCATGACCTCTTTGCAGAATATCCCCATCGGCCCCCTCTTTTACGTCGATAGCGCATGAATCATTCAAGCGGTTTGCGAAGGCCAGAGAAAAATAGGCGGGAATATGTTGGACGATAACCACAGGAGGGCAATCTTTGGGAAATTGTTTGAGAACCACTTGCAATGCTTCAACTCCACCGGTCGAAGCTCCGATTGCTATTAAGGCCCTAGAATCTTGGCTTTCTTTACAAACGCTCACGGCGCTTGGCGCAGCTTTGACGACTTTTTTCTTCTGGAGTTTTGCCGCGCGAACTGTTTCACGAATTCGATCGGCTTCTCCTTCGAGCTGCATCCCTTTTGGCTTCTCGATATAATCAAAAGCACCCATCTCGAGACATTTGAAAACTTTGATAGCATCTTCGGCGCTTACAGAACTGATAAGTACAACAGGAGGATGGTCGCGACCGTTTAAAGTTTGAAGATAGGTGAGCCCGTCCATTCCAGGCATATGAATATCGAGAGTCATCACGTCTGCCGTCTGAGTTTTTAGAAATGCCTCAGCTTCATTTACGTTTGCAGCCTCACCTGCGATCTCAAAACCATATTCTTGGTTTAGAATTTTAGTGAGAAGCTTTCGAATGGTTGCCGAATCGTCGACGATCAATACGCGACATTTCCCCAAAGGTTTGGGTTCAACTTTTGGTTGGATCAGCGGTGTTACCACCGAAGGAGTATTTTCAGAGATACGAAGGCGGCCAAGTGTTGGATAGAAAAAAACCGTCAATGCATTTTGTTTAACCGCACATTCGTTTCGAATTGTAATTTTTTGTTTTACTAGATTTTTGATCGCATCGATTCCATCTTGAGGGCCAACTATTTTCATCCAGATTTTATCGGACGCCTGAGCCAAGTCCGCGAGAACCTGAGGAAGTGAGAAGTTTTTTAATTCCGCTGACCCAGTTAAAACGATAGCCTTACCCGTCTTCTTTGTTTCGTTATAAAAACATAATAAAAGTTCAGTACGAATTTGAAATTCGAGTACTTCTTCTGCCACCGCTTGATTAGATCCGATCATCCCACTTTACCCCTCGATAAGAACGCATCCGAATGATACCTAAAACTCATTAATGGAACACAAAACGCAGCCATATCATAGATTCCGCCGTGAAGTTCAGAGCTGCCGAGATCTTCAACGACGATTTCTGATCGCGGCCATCTTTCAAGTTTCTGAGCTTCATTCTCAGGAAGTTCTCCGAAAACGAGCATCGAAACATGATAATCCTTAATTTTCTCTTTGAGTGTAGCCAGAGACTCCATGGTTCCAGCGTAAATTTTATTGGCCTCGAAATTCGATGTGGATTGAATTTCTTCCATAGTCTTTGCACTCGAAGCTTTAAATAGTTCTTTGAATGAAGGAAGCATATTCGCAGCTGCTCCAAAGAAAATCACAAAGGTGGCAGGTTCTGAAGGTGTGGTCGCCTTCAAAAACTCCATAACTTTTTCGCGATCGGCAACTCCGGTAATAAGAATACGAGCTTTCTTTTGTAAATCTTTGATATCGATACTTCGCTTGAAACTTTTCTCGAGATCAGACGATTTATTTTTCTTCTCTCCTCCAGTGCGAACCGCTGTCTTAAGTTTGGATCGAATTTCATCGGCTTTAAGCGCCATATTTTGAAGAGAAGGCTTCTCCACATAATCGCTTGCTCCGTATTGTAGAGCCTTAATTCCAAGATCCGCTTCTTCCCGCGAAATCGAACTAACGACAACGACAGGAGGATGCCCAGCCTTGAAGTTAGCTTTCAAATATTCAATGCCGTTTTGCTTAGGCATATGGATATCAAGTGTCATGACATCCACTTTTACCTTTTTCAAAACTTCAGCGGCTTCGACTCCATTAGCTGCCGTGGCTACAACTTCATATCCGTTTTCTTTGGTAAGAATTTTCTTCATGAGTGAAATCACAGTGGGGGAATCGTCGACACACAAGACTTTAAATAGTGATGGAGCTGCCGGACTCGCTTCTGCGGATTTTTTGACTGATTGAGGGGAAGTTTTCCATTCACCTTCTCTACAGAATACCGACGGCCCTGCGTTTTCAATTTTAAGGGACATACCTTGTAAAGTCTCTGAGAGACCCACAATTAAAAGTCCATCCGGACTCAAATGCTCCATAAGAGTCTCAACACTCTTTTTGATTTGATCAGGATTGAAATAAATAAAAACATTTCTGCATAAGATGAGATCAAACATTTCTGTTTTGCGCGGAACGGTATAAGAATCCAAAAGATTCATCGTTGCAAATTGGCAAGGTGCTTTAATATTTTTCTTGGCTTTGACGTAATCTTTTATTTCTTCGGTGCCTCGCACCCAGTGATTCATCAAATAGATGGAGGGAACTTCTTTGATTTCTTCCCATCGATAAACGCCATTTTGTGCGAGGTGAACAGAATGCTCATCGACATCTGTTCCTAAAATCTCATAGGTGAAATCCGGGGCCATTTTGCTTAAATGATGATGCAAAAACATCGAGAGGGAATAGGCCTCTTGGCCTCTACTGCAAGCCGCCGACCAAACTCGAATGACCTTTCTATTTTGTTTTCGAGCATTCTCAATCATTTTTGGAAGATTGTGCTCTAAAAAATCGAAATGCGCGAATTCTCTGAAAAAGAAAGTGTGGTGAGTGGTCAAGAGAGAAACGAGTACTTTCGTTTCATGATCGAGATGCTCTCTCATATATTGGAGATATTCGAGAGGGCTGCTCATTTCGAGTTCGCTAATTCTCTTCAAAAGTCTATAGCGAACCATACTTGTTTGATTGTCACCAAATTGCACGCCTGCAATAGAAGAAACAAGTTTGGTTACTTCTCTGATGAGGAGCTCTTCTGATTCCGAGTGGTGATTCCGATTATTCATCTCAATCCTTCCGATATTTATTCTCTTTGATAAACTTAATAGTCTTTGAACCGCGGATCGTTTTCCGCTGGGATATGATCGGCGCCAACCGCTTTTCCGAATAAAGGTTTACCCGGAACTTTTGAGTGACCATTGCCATTCGAAGAGCCGTTGCCAGCGCCTTTTCCATTACCAAAAGATTTCAGTTCTACTTTTGGGGCGGCCGCAGAGATAGGAGTGGGCGCCGTATGGGTCGTGGATTTAGATTTAGACTCAACTTGCATTTCGCGTCTAGATTGCGCGCTAAAAAAATTATTTGAGGGAGCGAAGGTAGCAGGCGGAGAGTAAGTCAAGACTTCGCTAGTATCGATGCTTCCGTTTACAATCATCTGAAGACCATGCACCACTTTCATCATTTCATCGGCCTTGCGAGAAAGATTCGAAGCCTCATGAGCAGTTTGCTGCGAAGTTGCTGCGTTCTCGTGAGTGGCTTGATCAAGTTGATTCATAGCCCGTGTGATTTCAGTAATTCCTTGCGATTGCTCTTTGGATGCAGAAGCAATTTCAGTGACCGCTGAATTTACATCGGTAACATTTTTAACAACTTCATCCAGAATTTCCGAGCATTGTTTCACAACGATAGTACCAGTTTCTACTTTCTCTTTTCCTTCATCGATAAGTCTTTGAACTTTAGAACTTGTTTCAGTCACAATCGCCTGAACTTTTTGAATGCTGCCAGTCAACATATCGGCAATTTCTTTAGAAGCATTTCCACTCATTTGAGCGAGATTTCCCACTTCTTCGGCAACTACAGCGAAGCCTTTACCGTGTTCTCCTGCTCGGGCAGCTTCGACTGAAGCGTTGAAAGAGAGGAGTTTGGTTTGGAATACAATATCGTTGATAACCTTCGTTTTATTTCCGATCTCGGTAATAACTTTCACAATCTCTGAGATCTGCTCATTACTATGGTGAATTTGAGCCATGATTCTTTCATTGCTTTGGTTGATGTCTTCAATGGCGTGCTTCATTTCTTCGACTGTTTTCTTTCCACGCTCAGCAACTTGGTGGCTTGCATTTGAAATATCTCTAGATCGATCAGCATTCTCGGAACTCTTTTTAATCATCGCGTTCATCTCTTCAACACTCGAAGCAGTCTGTTGAAGTGCCGCCGCTTGTTGAGCCGAAGCAGAAGCTAAATTTTGAGAGCCTTGAGTAATATTGGAGGATGAAATTCTGACTTCTCCTGAATCTTGATTGAGATCGCCCATAATTTTTTCGAGAGAAGAAATAATTCCTCGAATAACCCACCATCCCGCTATCAGGCCCAAAAGAATCACGCCAATACTGATGAAAGCTAAAAGCCAGCCTTCTGAAAGAGCTCGATCGGCCGTTGAGATCTGCACTTGGGCATACCAGCCTTGTCCTGGGTAACTTGAATAACCCTTGGATCGAACGAGGGAGTCCATGACTTCGCCTTTAAAATAATTTTCTTTAACTTCTGTAATCTCTACTTCAGCATTGTCTTTCGCTGCTTTGGATCTTGCCTGAAAATCGCTTAGATTTGATTTAAGAACTTTGTCGCTCTCAGGATGAACAAGAAATTTTCCATCAGCGTTAAGCAAGAATGCAAAAATATCTCTCATCTCGTCTGTTTTTACCCCGGCAATTTCTTCTGCCGTGATTGCTCCTACGACATCGGCCCAACTCATTCGATTGGTCCAAACGCCAAGAATCTCTCCCGTATTGCTTTCACGAATGGGGGTGGTGAATGTCATCACCCCACCGGCTCCTCCGGTGATTTTTGCGATATCCGAGTCAAAACTAAGTTCTTGTACAAATGCTTTTCCGGGCTCAACGCCTCCACCCATGGCCGTTTTAAACCACACTTCATTGGAATAATTTTTTCCAAGCAAAGATGATGTATCGAGTGGTCGGCCTTTTTTATCGAGGGTATTTACCGCAATGACTTTTCCAAAGGCATTCACCGCGATCATAACGTCATAGATAGGGCTATAAGTGCTCATCAATTCATTCATGAAACCTACGATTCGATTTGGGTTTCCGCTTCTTGCCGCTTCAGATGAAGCAAATGCTTGAACGTCACCGTATCGCTCGAAAAGATTTCGATCGAGTTTGTCCATATAACTCTCGGCAATAGCTTCAGCGAGATCGCGCTTACCTTTAGAGATGGATTCAAAATGATGTTTGGCCTCAATGCAAAATATAGTCAGCGAGATGGCGCTAAACACTCCGAGCAAGCCCATCAATTTTGCGCGTAGAGATATCTTTTTAGACATAAATCCCCCAAGAAAAATGAGCTAACCGGTCTTCTTACTTCCATCTGCTTGTTTAAGTGCCAAATGATCCTGAACATCGAGAGTCTTTGCGATATCGCAAAGTAAAATGAGTTGGTTTTCTTGACGAGTAACTCCGAGAATATAGTCTGTTTTCTTTGTGCTCTCGACTTGAGGTTTTGGACTAATTTCATCAGCTCGAAGATTGAGAACCGAATTCACAGAATCGACAACAACTCCAAGACAGAGTGGATTCATTTCGCAGATGATCACACAGGTTTCTGAATTAGCAGTTTGGCTTTTGATATTCAGTTTAGTTCGTAAATCGATAACCGAAATAACCTGACCTCTTAAATTCATAATTCCGAGAAAATGCGCAGGCGTATAAGGAATCGAAGTAATCTCAGGAAGAGCAATCACTTCTTTCACTGATAGAAGTGGGATTGCATATTCCTCACTTCCAAGTGAGAACTGAAGAAATCTCTGAGTTCCCCCTATTTGATTTTCTTCGCTAGTCGTTGGCATATTCATTAAGCAGCCCCCCTCATTGAGCTCGGTTTCAATCGCGTAACGAGTTCCTGAAGATCTAAAATAAGCGCAGCATGTCCATCACCCAAAATAGCGCCCCCGGTGATTCCCACTAAATTTCGAACTTCTAATCCCAATTGTTTGATGACGATTTGTTGTTGACCCAAAATATCGTCCACTAAAATAGCGAAAGGCTCCCCTCCCGATCTCACGACAATAGCAATCGATTGGGAAATGGGTCGTTGTGCAGCTTTGCGCGCGAGTAATCCACCCAATTTTAGTAAAGGAATACTCTCTCCTCTCACATTGAGAACTTCACCGAGTCCAGTAACCTTATGAATATCTCGATCAGCAGGTTGAAGAGTTTCGTGAACTTGATTAAGAGGCACGACATAGCGATCGTCGCCAACCTTTAATACCATTCCATCAATAATGGCCAAAGTGAGCGGCAGTTTGATTCTGCAACAAGTTCCTTTATTCACTTCTGTCTCGAGTTCGATTTCACCCTGCAGCTTCTTCTCAATATTGGTTTTGACGACGTCCATTCCAACGCCTCGACCCGAGATTTCAGAAACTTCGGACTTCGTCGAAAATCCTGCAGCGAAAATGAGTTGATGACATTGTTGAGGGGTTAAGTTTTGGGTGGGAGAGATAATTCCTTTTTCAATGGCTTTCTGCCGTAATTTCTCAGCATGAAGGCCTTTGCCGTCGTCTCTTACCTCTATATATATCTGCCCACCGCGATGGTAGGCGTTTAAATAAATATTTCCCTGAGCTTTCTTTCCGGCCGCCACTCTGTCTTCACCCGATTCCACTCCATGATCGACCGCATTTCGAATAAGATGCACGAGTGGATCGCCCAAAAGTTCAACCACCGTTTTATCGACTTCGGTTTGCTCGCCAGCGATATGAAGAACGATGTCTTTTCCAAGGGCCTTTGAAGTATCTCGAACAATTCTCTGCATTTTTTGAAAGGTGGATTTGAGTGGCACCATTCGAAGACTGAGAGAAATATCTTGAAGGTCTTTTGTAATCTTACTGAGCTGCGTAACCGTTCTCTGTAAGAGAGGAGACTCAATCTGATTTTTGTGTTGATTGAGCACAGTCTGAAGAATGACGAGTTCCCCGACATTATTAATGAGTTGTTCCAATCGAGAAAGGCTAACACGAACGCTTTCATCTTCTGCTTTTGCAGGAGCTGCAGGAGCCGCAGGCTTAGGTGCCGCTGCCGAAGCAATCGGTGTCGGTGCAGGCGCTGGAGCTGCATGCACAGGAGCAGAATGTACATGAGGAGGATGAGCGGGAGCGGCAATCTCTGGATCAGCTACCAAAATTTGGGCTGGAATTTCTGGCTCTGGAATCATCGCTTCTTCAGCAACAAAGGAGGCAACTTCTGAGGGTGCAAAACTTTCTTCTTCGGACGGAGCTTCTACCGCTTCTGCAGCAGCAGCATCTGTAGCGGCAGGGTTAGAATCTTTTCCATCGATCTGATCGTGAATCTTCTGAAGAAGTTCAGAGCTCTCGAAGCTCGCATTCATATCCCGCTTGAGGAGATCGACCCACTGGCTAAGATGGTCTTTACATTCTAAAAGAAGAGTGACGGTCGACTCTTTGATCGTCAGTTCTTTATTTTTTAGTTTTAACAATAAAGACTCAAGGCTGTGAGTAAATTCAGCAATTTGAGAAAATCCAACCGCTCGGGCGCTTCCTTTTAAATTATGGGCGAGCCGAAATAAACTTTCGATCGTCTCCTGGTGATCTTTCGCCTCTTCCAATGAGAGAAAATTCTGTTCGGCGTCTTCCAGAAGTTGGACTGCTTCCTCAAGAAAGCAAGTCTTCATCTCCAGTTCTAGGTCTTCCATACTGATTATTATCAAATAAACCCCTCGTAACCGGAACGGTGTCAAATTATCTTCGGTTTGGACTATGAGGCTTGGCTTTATTGTCTGAATTTCCGAAAAAAACACTTCTCGATCGTTGCCTTCTCCTTACAAACTATAGGGATAAATATTTGGTCACTCGAATTGGAGCAGTGCAGACTCCGATGATGACCAATGGCTTTCAACTAAGGAGAAGATTGAATGAAGTTAGGTAAAACAAGTTTAGCGCTAAAAAGTTTTGGACTTAGCGCTTTGATGATAATGAATATTTCGGCGGTGCAGGCGCAGAGCGGTTCTGCTTGCGGCACAGCATCTGTTGTGTCAGGAAATTCCTGTGAAAATCTTAAAGTGAATTTTGATTTGAAAGGTTGCAATGACTCAGATACGGGGGATGTTAAGGTCGACTGTTCGGCAGAACCCATCAAAGCTCACCTCACGACGAGCAAAGCGATGTATACGGCCAAGCTCTCTAAGTCCGAGTCGTGGGGCGAAGCCAAATTTACAGTCGATGGAGTAGTTACTAAAACCGAACTTAAACATGCCCCTGCTAAACCCGTTCAAGTTGCGGAAGCCACTCCCAAAGCTCCCAAAAAAGTAGGTAAACCTGTGGAAGCCCCTGTTTCTGAGCCTGTTAAAGTGCCTCAACCAGAAGCCGCAAAAGAAGCCGCTAGTGGCGTTCAACTTCCAGGGGGCGTCACCGTCGGTGGACTCGCTGATATTTATTACTCTTATAACTTCAATCGCCCCGCATCAGCGACACCGGGAAATGCTCTGCCGACAAGTCAAACAGGATTCAGAATTTACGACGCTTATCATAATGCGTTTGGTGTGAATCTCGCAGAGATCACTGTCAAAAAAACAGATACTGAAGTGGGTTTCTTACTCGATTTAGACTTCGGTCAAATGGCTGACGCTAATGCCGGAGGCTTCGGTTCTGTGGCCACCCCACCAGCCGATGAAGTCTCAAAACATATTGGTCAAGCCATCATTTCTTATACTCCCGAATGGGGAAATGGTTTGGTGATCGATATCGGAAAAATGGCGACTCATGTTGGATTTGAAGTCATTAAGGCGAGAGATAATTGGAATTATTCTCGTTCTACTTTATTCGCCTATGGAATTCCTCTTTGGCATACAGGACTTCATATTGGAATGCCTGTCGTCGCCGATCACTTTACCGCGAATCTCTATGTCTACAACGGATGGAATTCGCTCTATGACAATAACGATGGCAAAACTCTTGGAGCTCAATTCAAATTTACGCCCAATGAATCCATGGCTCTTATCTATAATTTAATCACTGGTCCTGAGCTCGCCAATGACAATGGAAAATGGCGAACCGTCAATGAACTCATCGCCACTCTCAATGCCACAGACAATCTTGGTTTTGGAGTTGATGGTATCTATGGCTTCGAGCCCGATGCTGTCGGAGGCACGAAATCTGCGAAATGGACTGCTGTAAATGTGAGCGCGAAATGGAAAGCCTGTCCCTATTATTGGGTAAGCCCGAGATTCGAATGGTATAGAGATGTGAATGGATACAGTCTCGGTGGATTTGCCGCTACAGGAGGAAAAGAAACTCTTTACACCTATACGCTCACCAACGGATTTGATCTCGGTCACGGTTTAGAATTTAGACTCGAAGGTCGATACGATCGAGCCTCGACAAATAAACTCTTCACAACCAAAGATGGTTTTTCGAAGAATCAATTTACTCTGACCGGCGCCGCTATTTTAAGTTTCTAAAACGTTGGAGAAGATTGGTCGGATTGGGGTCAGGTTACGGAAGTGCCAGGTTAAAAAATTAACCTGGCACTTCCGTAACCTGACCCCTTTCCCACTTCTTCAAGAATTCAATAAAATTTAAATTCTAAAATTCAGCCGATCCTTACAAGATTGTTGAAAAATTTTGTTTCAACATTTCAAAGTATTTTCGAGCTATACTTTTTCAATGCGATTTAATGTGACAAATCTTTCTGACCTCGTTGCGAGTATTGATCCCCGAAAACCCGCGATCAAAATTGCATTTATTGAAAATCACGGATGCGGATTTTTTGAAAAGGGGGAAAAGAGTACCTTGATTAAGAGCAGTCCTCGCGTGTTTTGCAGTTTCGGTTGGGACAAAGTCGCCGGCGGTCCCGTGGAAATTCAGGGCAATCTTACGCAGACTAAAGAAATGATCGTCGATGGTCAGAAAATTTTCTTTTATGAAGTAAAATTCTTACCAGCCCATTTACCTCGTATTGCCCCTTTTCTCGAGGAGCTAAAGAAACTTTCCGAACAAAATATTGTGTCGATTGCCTCTTAAGACTGTTAAACTCTGAGGATGTCGACGAAATCCAGTTCTCGAAAAATTTTAGTGGTCGCTGCGCATCCTGACGACGAAGCTCTTGGTTGTGGTGGTACCATCGCAAAACATGCACGCGAAGGTGATCATGTCGAAATCCTCATCGTCGCCGAAGGAATCACTAGTCGATCAGATCAAAGAAATCCTACAAAAGATAAATCCGCCCTTTCAGAGCTGGCCGCCAAAGCTAAAGAAGCCGGCAAAGTTTTAGGAGCCAAGAACGTTAACCTGCTGGGGTTCTCTGACAACAGACTCGATTCTATGGATTTACTCGATTTGATCAAACCCATTGAAGAGAAAATCACGAGCTTCAA
>JADMIO011449841.1_pt1 | contig 39069 bp, 40 predicted proteins | sample 8958161 | NCBI WGS metagenome assembly JADMIO01 (sample SAMN16585339, study PRJNA669376) | soil metagenome | isolation source: Crop rotation soil | place: USA: Cullars Rotation, Alabama | collected 2011 | reverse complement strand
TTCTAAGCTTAGGATCCCAATGTGCTGGAAAGTTGTTTACAACAACCTGGCAGCAGGTTCGCACACAATCGATGTAAAAGATGCCAATGGTTGCATTCATGCAACAACTGCCACAATCGCCAACAGTGCGGCTCCGACAGCGGTTGCGATCACTACGACCAATGCTGCCTGCGCAGTAGGTAATGGAACGCTGACAATAGGCGCAGTTACCGGTGGAACCGCTCCTTACACTTATTCGGTTGACGGCTCAGCGTTCAGTTCAACGCTTGTTTACAGCAACCTGGCTGCTGGTTCGCACGCAGTAGATGTAAAAGATGCTAATGGCTGTGTATTCAGTACGACTGCCACCATCAATAATTCAAATGGACCAACAGCGGCTGTCATAACGACGGTCAGCAGCACATGTGCGGCAAACAACGGTCGCATTACAATTGGCGCAGTCACCGGTGGAACAGCTCCTTATACTTATTCCGTTGATGGTTCAGGATTTACTACTTCGGTGGTTTATAATAACCTTGCTGCAGGTTCACATACGGTACAGGTTAAAGATGTGAATGGTTGCATTTTCGCCACCATTGTTACTGTCAACAATACGAACCCGGTGTTGACCTCCATCACCAACACATCTGTCTGCCCGAACGAGCTGCCGTACAGTTGGAATAATAGTTCCTACCCCGCTCCGGGAACATACACGGTCAAGCTAACTAGTGTGGCAGGTTGCGATTCGTTGGCAACGCTCGTATTGACGTTGAAGCCAACCATACCAGGAATCCGCTACACAACAGTGGTAACGGAAGCTAATGTTCCTGTACAACTTACGGCGAGGAACCTGGGACCTGATTATACGTACGATTGGAATCCGAAGTTTGGCCTGAATGAATACGCGATCAATAGCCCGGTGTTCACTTATTCCCAAACAGTCGATTACACAATAACAATGACGCCAGCAAGCGGATGCGCTGTCACAGATTCGGTGCTTGTAAGAATAGTTCAAATCGATCCGTCAATTGTATCCGACATTTTTGTACCGAAGGCGTGGTCACCGAACAGTGATGGACATAACGACAAACTATTCCCGATACCTGTAAATATTAAAGAACTTAAGTTCTTCCGTGTCTTTAACCGCTGGGGCCAGCTGGTGTTTGAAACGAATGTCCTGAGAAACGGATGGGATGGAATATTCCAGGGACAACCACAGGTGATGGATACATACACGTGGACACTGGAAGCAGTAGGTGAAGACGGAACATACTTTAAGAAAGCCGGTAATTCAGTTTTAATACGTTAAATTTCTTGTCATGAAAACAATCAAAAGAACAACGGTCACTGTTACGATCGTATTTATGATTGTAATAAAGTCCCTACATGCGCAGGATCCAAGTTTTTCGCAATTTTTCTCGTCACCCTTAAATATAAATCCTGCCTTAACGGCCAACATAAATGCCGATTGGAGACTGATTTCGAATTTCAGGGATCAGTGGGTGGGGCCGGCAAGCCCATTTGTTACCGGAACCGTTTCGTTTGATACCAAAGTGATGCAAAACAAAACGCCTGATTTGAGAGAAAATAATTATTTGGGCCTTGGAGGAATGCTGATGTTTGATCATGCGATGAGCGGCGTGGTAAAAAGCACCTATGCATCATTAAACCTGGCCTATAATATTAAAATTACCGAAACTGAATATTATACTGAGCGAATTGCATTGGGATTCGGTGCCATTTACGGCGACAAAAACATTGATTTCAGCCGGGTTGATTTTGAGGAACAGTTCACCGGTTTCGGATTTAACCGGAACCTTCCAACGGGAGAAACGGCGCTGTCCAATATGAAACCTTATGTGTCGGCAAGCGCCGGGATCACTTATAGCGCAAAAACCGAAAAGTCAAATTTTGACCTGGGTGTCGCGGCGTTTCATGTGAACAAACCAAAGCAAACCTTCCTCAAAGATGATAACGAGTTTTTAGCTATGAGAAAAGTGGCTCATGCTAATTTCGAAACGTTTCTCAATGAACGCACGGTTCTCAACACGAATGGAATTTACCAGTACCAGAAGAAGGCCAGTTATTTTTCAATTGGAGGCGCTTTGGGATATTACGCAGGAAATACTGCCGAAACCCTGGTGAATGTGGGTGTTTGGTATTGGTCACAAAACGCCATCGTTCCTTACCTTGGCCTCGGCTACAGGAATTTTCAATTTGGCCTGAGCTATGATTTTACAATATCAAAACTAAATGATGCGGCAAGAAGACCCAATACCTGGGAAATGTCTTTGATATTGAGGGGCGAGAGAAGGGCAAGTGGTGTGATCCCCTGTCCATGGAAGTAAACACTTTTAATACGATTAAGAAAAACCGATATCATTAACCATCCTCGCTCTTTCATTTAAAAGAAATGCCTCCATCCGGAGGCATTTCTGTCAAATACGTGTATGTTTTTCTACCACTTATCCACTTCTTCTTCAGCGCTGGCCTGGGCATTATTTGCTTCAACCACCGGGGCAACAGTCACGGGCTCTTCCTTTTTTACTGATTCGTTGAGTTCTCCGTTTACGGGTTCAGATTCCACCGTCGCGCTCTCACGACTATAGTCTTCAGAAGCTTCGTCGTGATTGAAGGCATCAAAATCAAAATCAGGCATTAACTCGGTTTTTACGTAATCGACCGATTCACCAAGCGCCTTAATAAACTTGTTGAAGTCTTCTTTATAAAGAAATATTTTGTGTCTGTCATATCCGTTATCATCAAACCGTTTGCGGCTTTCGGTAATGGTCAGATAATAATCATTACCCCGGGTTGCCCTTACATCAAAAAAGTAAGTTCTTCTTTTTCCAGCGCGAATCCTCTTGCTGTAAATACTTTCCATTTTTTTGTCGTTGTTCTCGTACGCCACAATAATTGTTTTTCAGATTAATAAAATGATTCTCAAATTTATGAAGTCACAAATATATTGATGTTTTTGAAACAGCCAAAAGAGATTGATCAGGGTTCAGAACCGGCCGGAATGACCAGTGAACGGCTGGTTCAGACTTCTTTTTCCATAGCCTGTTGCCTGGCGTATAAAGCTGCATAAAATCCCTTCTTGTCGATCAGATCCTGGTGCCTGCCCTGTTCGACAATTTCTCCATCTTCCAGGACCACGATCCTGTCAAAGTCAAAAAGGGAAAATACCCGGTGGGTAATTATGATAGCGGTACGGCAATCCAGGTATTCGTTCAGATTCGAAATAATCTGTTTTTCGGTTTTCGCATCCACGGCGCTGAGGCAATCGTCAAAAATAACCAGTGACGGTTCCTTAATGAGGGCTCTTGCGATTGAAATCCTTTGTTTTTGCCCGCCACTCAAGGTAACACCCCTCTCACCGATCAGGGTATCGTAGCCCTGCGGGAAATGGAGTATTTCCTGGTGCACTACGGCCTGGCGGGCGGCCTTCTCCACCCTTCCCGGGTCAGCTTTTGCCACTCCAAACGCTATATTATTATGCACCGTGTCGCTAAATAAGAATACATCCTGTGGCACATAGCTGATCTTTTCTCTCAATTCCTTCAAACTCGTTTTCAGGATATCCGTGCTGCCCAACCTGATACTTCCTCTTGTCGGCTCATACATGCGAAGTAGTAGCTGGGCCAGCGTCGTTTTCCCACTGCCGGTTCTACCAACAACTGCGATTTTCTCGCCTTTTTTAATATGCAAATTGAAATTTCTCAGAGCTGTTATTCCCGTATCATGGTAAACAAAATCCACGCCTTCAAAATGAATATTGTCGTTTAATATCAGCGTCTCGGGATTTTCAGGCTGCCTGATCGATGGAGCAGTTTCCAGGAATTCGTTGATCCTTTTTTGTGATGCCGACGCTCTTTGAATCATACTGGCTGTAAGGCCGATGGCACTCACGGGAAAGGTGAGCATGTTAACATACATCACAAACTCCACAATTGTATCGATACCGATGTCATGGCTTCCATTAATGTAATATAAACCGCCAATCATGATCGTAACCAGCGTACTCAACCCGATGAGCAAAGTAATACTTGGAAAATATATGGCTTCCACACCGGCAAGGCTAATTGCATTTTTCCGGTATTCTTCACTATTTTTTGAAAAAAACCCCAGCATTGCCTTTTCCTGCACAAAAGACTTGATTACGCGTATACCCGAGTAGGATTCCTGGGCATTAGTGGTTAAATCGGACAACAATGCCTGTATCCTTTCGCTTTTCCGGTGTATTGTAGTATTGACAAAATAAATTGTTACCGCAAGAATAGGGAGAGGTGCCAGCACATAGAACGTTAACAACGGATCTCTTTTGTACATGAAAAATACAGCAAGAGAAATAACTGCCACCAGGTTTACAAGATACATCACGGCCGGCCCTGTGAACATTCTTACCCTGCTTACATCTTCCGCTATCCGATTCATCAGGTCTCCAGTACTGTTCCTTTTATAAAATGAAGTATCCAGTTGCTGGTAATGCTGATAGATTGCATTTTTTTGATCATATTCGATGTGCCTGCTCATGACGATCATTGTCTGTCGCATTAAGAAAAGAAAAAAGCCACGGAGCAATGCCAAAACGAGTATCGTGATGCCACAAAGCGCGACCACTTTTGCAACATTATAATCAGATGATTCTATTCTTTCAATGAATTTGCTGACCAGCGGGTCGTAATCAGGAGTTGATTTTCGTTGCTGGTAGCCGGGGAGTTCCAGGGATCTTTGCACAAAGTCGATAACAAAACCGGTAACCTGCGGTGATAGTACGTTAAAGTAATTTGATAAAAAAACAAACAGAATTCCCACGCCCAGCCGGATACGATATTTCCAGAAATATTTATATACGGCCCTGAGATGTTTCATGCAGGGGCGCAAGTTAATTAATAAAAAATTGAGCTTAACCGTTGTAAAAATGTCCCACGTGTAACCGTGAAATCCCAGGAAGCCAGAAAAGTAATATTGAAATCGGTTGCAGGAGAACGCCACCTAGTCATCTTTTACAAATTCATAATGTGAATAAAATACTTTCACACAGCTATTCAAAAAGTAAAGTTTAAAATATATCATTGCACTGGTTTTTCATAGGATATTGGATTTTGAAAACGGAGCTGGATTTCCATCCTGGCTCCAATTTTTTTTAACTGCCGTTCATTGAAATATTTTATAGCGGAAAGATGCCGGCTTTGAAAATTCCTCACCGCGTTATAAGTCGGGGTATCGAAGATCCCGGTCACCGGGATATCATAATCCAATTCTCGCAATATGTTTTGCAATTCAGCTTTGGCCGGTCCCGTGTGGCCTTTTTTAGCAATCCCATACCAGTCTGTACAATGAGATAATGAACGTTCAGGTCAATTTATCCAGTTCGTCCCGCAGGTTATCAATTTTTGTTCTTAAAGAAAGGGTCGTTTTCTTTTTGCTTTGGCCGAGGGCGTCAATCAAAAAATCCAAGTGTTCAAGTTCTCCCAGCTTTTTGCCAATGGATCCTGCTTTGTCCCAGGTATCTTTATATTCTCCCAAAATATCCTCGTAGCGGGGTGCTCTATAACCTGGCCCTTTGTGACCAAGCATCAAAAAGCAAAGCTTAATATTCGCAACGGCGGCCCAATCCAGGTTACATGCTTCTTCAACGGGAGGTGATGAAATGGTATCAAGCCTCCGTTTCAAAAGCTCGATCACTTCCTTAATTGGCGGTGTCCTGTACGAATAATTTTCCATTTTTATCAATTGGCCCCACTTCCGGTTACCTAATATTACCAGGATATTTTCCACTTCCAGCCAATTGATTAAAGAGTAGGCTTTCTTCTTTTTGTCATATGCCTTGTGATAATAAACAGCTGCCTGCCGATAAGCTTCGATTTTACTTTTGGTCTGTGAGCTAAGCATGGCTTGTGACTTGCATGCGCTGCCAAGCATATTCAGGCGTTCCGCCGAAGGGCTGTAACCGATGAGCAGGTTAATATCACTTATTACCTTGCCCGTTAATTCAAGGAATTTTTTCTGATCCTTTTTATTTTTCCTGTAAACACTGACATAATATTTGGGCCTTACGATGCAATACTTTTCCATTGCTGAGAACGAAAAAGAAGCGTTTTCCATATTGAGCAGGCTTTCGTATTTTGACACCGCTTCTCCATACATGCAGAGGCCTGAATAAGCCAGCGCTTCACTCTCTGTAATTTCACCGTTACGAATATTGCTCTTCTCAACCGCAGTTGATATGTCATCCAGTTCCTGTAACAAACTGTCTTTCCTGTAACCTGAAACCTCCAGTTTGTTCAAAAGGTTATTCAAATCAATTTCCGCCTCCCGCGCAATCACATATTCTTTTGCTTTTGCTTTTTTCGAGACGCTACGCAAGGTATAAAACTGGTCGCCGTAGCACTGGTAAGCACCCCATGTATTCGTGTACTTATATTTCTCATAAATGACCTGTCTTGCTTCCTGAACGGCTTTTCCAAATTCATACCCATCAAACATATATTCATAAAACACCTGTGTAAATTCCGTTGCGGCAGCATCATCAACGGCCCAACCGGCCGCAATGACAGCCTTAACTCCATTCTCAATTAATTGTGTCCCGATATTGGCTGCCAATTTAAACCGGTTGCGGTAAAGCGCCTCTGCTGCTCCATCTGTTTTTCCCAGGTAACAGCAATTGACAAATACGAGTTCCGGCACAGAACTCATCTGGCTTATTTCTCTTGTAGACAGAAATACGTTATTGCCTATTAGCATACCAGATCCTTTTGATGGATCCTCATTAAAAACACCATGTCCGGCAAGATGAATGATCTTGTAGTCGTCGCTGAACAGTGCCTGGATGATCTCTGCCGCAGATCCCCGTGATATTTTTTTTGATTTAAATTCGGCCTTCTCAAAAATGCCCGATACCATTTCACCCTCTTCGAGTGCACCCTGCAACTGGCTCGCAAAACCCTTTAAGTCAGGATCGGCGATGATCAACGCCGAGTTTTTTGCTACGGATCTTATTTTTACCCGGTAGTCTTCAGTGGCTAACTGTCTCACCATTCCTGCATTAATACAAAGAGGGCTCGCGTTATGTGTACTATCCTGCAACAACTCCCACGGATAAGAGGCAGTGTCTTTATCAACGATCCAGTTAATGTTTGCCTGCTTTTTTAGCTGTTCCTTGAAATCATTAGGAACAAGCAATTCAAATATCGTTTTCGCCAGTTGGGGGGTCCACTGGTTGTTGCCTGACATATCTTCAATGAGTTCCTGGATGATCTCCCTGCTGGTAAACAGGTCCCGTTGTTCTTCCCTTGCGCCACCTGTTGAAATATTAAACTGCAAACCCCGTATCCAACCTTCCTTTGATTTGTCCTTAGTTATTTCTTTCAATTCATACTCTTTCAGTTTCACGTGGATTCTCGTCCACCACTCATCTGTGATATCAATAGGCAATCTTTCCTTTGAGCCAAGAAGTTTTTTGATAGTCTTTTTTTCAAACACTACGTTCAGCGACTGGTCCTCGTCCTGCACCATTTCGTGCAAAACATATAAACAGGCAAGTGCCCGGTCCTGGTATTGTTCCACAAACTCTATATGGGTTACAGTTTTGGCGCTTTCGCCAAGTGTTTCTGCTATTTTGCTGTTTGCGTTTTGCACGCCCATCACTACGGCCCTTAATGATTTTTCAACTGATAAACCTCCATACGAACACGCAATAGCTAATGATGAAACTCCGATGACCGGGTTGCCGGATATCTTTTGAAGATGTGGCGAATTGTTATTCAGGTCGAGGAGGTACTTTGCCACACCTTGTTCGACACTCATTGAAAGCTGGTAGCCCGTCAGCGAACCCGGCTCGCCCAATCCTACGATGATGGCACCGTTAAAATTTTTTTGCCCCGTGACGATCACTTCACTGCTGCCTATTTCGCCGGGATAAATACCCAGGGAGTATCGCTCACTAAGCGCCCCTTTTAAATTATAATCGATAGCCCTCTCAGCATATAAAATGCCGTCGTTGATAAAATGACCTGCCAATAATGGGTAAGCAGAATACCTCAGGTCGCCATTGCTGATCGACACCCGCAATGGACTTATGCCTTCCTGGCTTACATGTTCCGTATCGAGACCGAGTATGGTTTTCTCTATTCCCTCTGCTGTTAAATCAAAATCTGTTGCTTCAGGCGTTTTAAATGATTCTTCAACAGCCCTGATAACCGGCCTCGTCTTTTTCAATAGAAGCGTGGAACCATACGCAAGTATCTCATCAATCGCTTTGAAAAGTAAGGGTTCATTCGCCAATGCACCATGCGTGACATCAGCATAATAAACCGAATTATTTTCAACCATCTTCTGTGGTATTCCTGATTCCCATGTCACACTCTGATCTCCTGCGCCGGTACTTAAAAAAACAAGCCTCCCATTTTCATCCAATTCGTATCCGCTCGGTGTTGATTTATCTCTGCCAGCTATGTATACGGCTTTTGTGAAGTCTATTTTCTTTGAGTTTTCAAGGTTAAGATTCCGGTAGGTTTCAAATTTCTTGAGATCATCGCGCGAAGGAACCGGCCAATCAGCGTCGCCGAATGCCTTTCGCATTTTTTGCCAGGTTTTTGCATTAGTAAAATCATTGTCACCATCATTTGCCAAAGGCAAAAGGCTCAACAAGCCCGGGAAGGCAGAAAATATTCTCAGCAGATCTTTTTTTGTATTGATGATATCAATCTTGCTAAGCTTTCCAATGATGGGATCTTTACCAAATAAAACATATGGAATGCGATAGGATCCGCCTAATGGAGCACCGAGGAATAGTAATTGAAAACCGCGTGATTTATTCAGTTTTTGCCATGTATCATCATGTCTTAAGATAAAATCGCGAACCAGTACGCCACCCATTGAGTGCCCGACTATTTTAATGGGCTGTTCGTGCTTTAATAGTTCCCTGATCTTTGAATCAAATAATGATGCAGTTTCACCAAGCTGTTTCCTCCAGTCGTAAGCAAACGTGACCACATCATATAATTCAGACAAGTGATCCGCAAGTGTTTTATACGAAGTTTTAATGAGTGAGGACGCTTCAACGCCGTCATCTGCCCGGATTTTAAGATCACTGAGCTCGCCGCCTAAAAACCTAAAATAATTAATCCAAAGAACCTTCCCATTTTTTGAAAGATTGGAGCCCATAATGCCGGGGACCAGCACAGCAATGGGCCGTTTTCCGGTAACCCTATTCTTAAATACCTGCCCGCCCTCAAGCTTTAAAATGGCGTTACGGTCTTCTGACAGTGCTGCCCCACTTTCAAGACGGGCAAACCCGGGAATTAATGTAGTGCCGGTTGACTTTAATGCATCCATTAATGCATTATTTGTCTTTGGATTTTTGAAATAATGGAAGTGATCAACATTGGTTCCCTCATCAAAAAAATACTGGACCATTGCCAATCGCTTCGTTCCATTATACATCGAGGCTGTATTTACCACGAGGTCATTCTGGGAGTCAAAAAACAGCCTGCTTGCAATGATGACGAGTGCTTTGAAATTCAGATTAGCCTTACCGTTACCGGAAATAATTACAAGCGGGCTATCGATCATTGCAAGGGGTGTCGGATAATTCAATACTTTTATAAAGGGAGAATCCGGGTTCATGGCCTCGAACCCCGGCAACAGATTAACATCATCTTTGGAATTGACTATGCATGCCATCAGGTTCTTGAAGGCAACATAAACAGGGTTTGCAGATCCACCAATTGCCAATCCCAGCAAGTTAAAAGTGATATTGAAAAAATGATCAAGCCGTTTTGACGCAAGCGTAGTTCCGCTCGCAGGACACGCTACGCGAATAAACTTTTGAACGCTTATGTTTTTCTTTGTCAACTCATTCCTGATGGATTTGATGTTCCTGATGTCATCCGCTCTTCCTTCCTTGTTGAGAAATTCTACCTCTACTTCTGAAAAGCCTGCATTTTTTTGATTGCTGGCGCAATAACGCGATAAGATATCACCAACGATACCTCCTCTTGAATGACTGACCAGGTGAAGCGTTGCGTTAGCCGGTAATTGTTTCATAAGATCAAGCACATTCTGCAGCGGACTTTTCGTTAGCGTCTCGTGCTGGAAAGCAAGTATGTGTTGATTATAAGTTTTGGTGATGTAATTCCAAAACTCAGTACCGGGTATTTCTGAGAACGAACCTGTCGTAGAGGAGTTGGTACCATGAATAAATAGCAGGAAGGGTTGGCTTGTATCCGTAGCAATATCCTTTTGCAAATCGAAATTTAGGTCCAGTCGGAACAGCCCGGATTTATGATCAAGTTGCTTTTTTTCGAGATCTTCTGCAAGTTGCCTGATCGTTTTTTGAACTTCTTTCCTGGCGAATATCTTTAAGAGTTTCAATACCACCGTCCCGGTAATGCCCCGTTCACCTGGCCCGGGCTGCAGCATGACAGGGATCTCAACTTCCTGATCAGGCGATCTCCTCTTCAATGCAGCAACCTCGGGAAATATTTCTTCAATCGTGTCGTTGGAGCTGAACCAGCTGGTGCCATCGTCAAAAACAAACTCCACAACGTCGTCATTTGACAGTTTAATGGTATGTTTTTCAGTTTCACCCCTGGCCGTGGCTCCTACAAAATAGACTTCCTTTAATTCCAGGCTATTCGATGGCGCAGTGTCTGCGGGAGTTTCTTGTTTTTCACCCCTGATAGTGATTTTATTAATCTTCATATTGCGAAAGTTGAATTTTGACTTTCAGCGGTAATTGAGATAAACAACTAGATCAGAAACCAGGTGCTACTATGCAATCAGAAGTAAGAGTTGCGCGGTGCAGTGGACGCAGCGCACATAATTTTTCATAATCCGGATTAATGACCTTAAAAATTAAGAAAATTCCGGCAACCGGCAATAATGCCTTCGTCGAAAATCGCAGTGTCGCCGTGTATGGATATATACAGGCATTTTATCCAATGGCGCATCTTTAAATAAATAACTGCCCGAATTAATAGCTATTTTCGTGTTCATGGCTTTATTCATCACTTCCCTCAATTCAGGAAGCAATGGCAATTGTTATTACGTCGGCAATAACAAAGAGGCCGTTTTGATTGATGCGGGAATTTCCTGCCGGGAAATTGAGAAGAGGATGAAGAGACTGGACCTGTCGATGTCGATTGTAAAGGCAATTTTTGTATCACACGAACATGGCGATCATATTTACGGCATTCCAACCCTGAGCAGAAAATACCAACTCCCGGTTTATATAACCCAAAACACGCTTCAATCGTCCTTCATTACGATTGAAAAACACCTGGTCCATTCTTTTAAGGCAAATAACGCTATTAAGATTGGCGACCTGTCCGTTATGGCCTTTCCCAAATCGCATGATGCAGTCGACCCACACAGTTTTATCATAGGGTGTCAGCATGTGACAGTTGGTGTATTTACTGATATCGGCCATTCCTGCACCAACATCAAACAAAATTTTAGCAAGTGCAATGCTGTTTTTCTTGAAACCAACTATTGTGAGGACATGTTGATCAAAAGCAGCTATCCTGTTTAACTGAAGAAGCGTATAAGCGGCAATGATGGGCATTTGTCCAATACGCAGGCATTGGACCTATTTTTATCGCACAGGGGACATAGGCTCACCCATCTTTTATTATCTCATTTATCGGAGAATAACAACTCACCAGAGATCGTCAGCAAAATGTTCAATGAAAAGGCCGGCACAACAAAAGTGATTGTTACTTCGCGTTATAAAGAAACCCCGGTTTACGTTATTGAAAAATCGCCACCTATTGATGTCGTCAGCAATAGGCAAATTCCCGAAACTGTTTTACAACTTTCTCTCTTTTAAACGGCTTAATTTTTATTGATGGATGGAAGAGGATGATGGCCTACAGGAAATCGTGATCCCTGCATTTGATGTATCCGATAGGTTGTTCGGGCATGGACCACCCGGGGAAATCAGGAACTTTGAAATAATCCTCCCTTTTCTCCGGCTTCACGACCCGGATGATTTCAATTTTACCAAAGCGGTGGACAAGATTGAATGATGAGAGACTTGGCGATTGAAAAGTCCGGCTTAGTTTTTTGGGGTGGCCAACCAACCTTTTTTTCCCGGCTTGTTGCATATAGTTTTTCAGATAGATCTTGTCTTGCCAACACAGCCGAATTTAGTTTCCGGTACGTTACGGGCCCGAATACTGCAATGGCAAGATAGGATTGATTTAAGAAATATTTTCGAGGGCTACATAACTAAGGCAGGATGCAATCAGTAACATCGTTTGACATCGTTACGTAACCAGACATTTTTACAACTTATGCGAGGAAAAAAACTCTGATAAGAATTCGGGCTGGGATTAAGGTTTTTCTTGGGTTGGAGATCAGGTCAATAGACAACTTTCCTTATCATTAACCTTAGTTACAAATGTATTAGGCGGTTTGAACGAAGTCAAGCGGGGAAGTGCTCAATTTAGAGATGAAAACTACGATAGGTGTAATCGTAATCTTCCGATAGTCATTTTTCAAAAAAACAATTTAGTTTGACGCATCGTGGCGTCAGTTAAGATCTGAAGAGATCGTTTAATCTTTCATTACCTCCAATTTTCGGGGTTCCTTTTTTGAATGAATTTTTTTGCGTACATCATTACCCTAAAACATGGTGTTGATTTTTTTTAAACCGGCCAATGCAGGCCGGCTTTGGCCCTGATAAGTAAGCTCCGAAGCCCAATTACTATTTGTCCGCGTCGCCCGCAAAAGGGTCAAAGGCAATGGGTTGTCTGCAAAAGTCAGTTTACGGTTACATGCAGGCGCTGTAACCGTAAAGCAGAGGTATGGAACGTGTGGTATTTCCCGCTGCTTTAATTTTACAACATCTTCAAAAACAGACAGATTAAAATTCGTCAAAAATGAAAAAGGTTATCATTTTTCTTATTCTGGCCATAGCTCTGAGCCCTGCGTGCCGAAAAAGTCCCGATACCTCCCGGCTCTCCACAGAATTTGTTGTCCAGACAGCCAGGGGCCCGGAGGCAGATTTCGGTAGCTATCAAACCTATTATATTTCCGACACCATTAAGAAAGAAACGACCAATCCAAATGATAGTCTGTGGTTTGACAATGACGCCAAACAATTAATTGACGCCGTCAAGGCCAACATGACCGCCCGGGGATATACGCTGGTTGGAAAAGGAAACAATCCTGATCTTGGACTTTCCATGACAGCCCTTAAGGATTTAAATCTCGGGGTTATCTATCCCGGCTGGTGGTGGGGCTATTGGGGTTGTTATTGGGGCTGGTGCTATTACCCACCCTATTATCCGTGGTACGGACAGATCTATACGATCCCAACAGGAACTCTTATTCTTGATATGATAGATCTGAAAAATGCAAACACGGATCAGCGATTGACGGTTGTGTGGGGTTCGGTAATGTCCGGAGGCCTGGGAAATACGGGCAACGACCTTGCATTGGGAGTATCCGCAATCGACCAATCCTTCGATCAGTCAGGCTATATAAACGCAAACTAATTCAGAAGCAAAGTAAAGATTATGAAAAAGTTATCCATTTTACTGCTAATTGTCCTTGCCTTTCCTGCAAAGCATTTTGCACAACATAGCCTCGTTGGTGTTAACTGGGAAATCAATTTCCCAAATAATAGCGATTATCTTACTAAGGCTAGTTATTCCGGTGCCAAACTGGAATACCGGCAGTTTTTGAAAAAGAATTTGTCGATTGGCATTGCTTTGGACTGGGCAACCTATGAAGAATTTTTTCCAAGACAAACTTTTGAAAAACCTGACGGCAACGCCGCAATTACGACCGATTTTGTAGCGCAGGCTTACCAGGTTCCCATTACGGGCACGATCCATTATTATTTTCAGGAAGGCAAATACCTTAAACCGTTTGCCGGTCTGGGTATTGGCGGTCAATATTTGGAACAAACACTTTATTATAACGTCTATGCAACTGATGATGACAACTGGGGATTTGTAGTGCGACCCGAGATGGGGACCGTTATCAAATTAGGGGAAAATTTTGGGGCTATGGCGGGTGCTCATTACAGTTATTCTACAAATAAAACAGAATTGCTCAATAAAAACAGCTTTTCCAACTTCGGATTCGATATAGGAATAGTGTTCTATCAGTAAGCATGGTATTCGTTTTTGTAAGGTCTTTTGACTAACAGTACCGCAGGTGTAACTCTCCAAAAAATCTTGAGCATAATGAGCCCCGACAATGCCGGGGCTCCGCTGTATGCCTGAAATGAAAATGACTCGTATCAATTGAAGAGAGCGGGGCTGTCTGTCAAATTATCGCAATCAGCATCCGGGAGCATTCGTGGGAAAAGAACCGAGGCATTTGATGGATCAATTGATTTTTACATAAGGATCAAATGTCAAAATCATCATTTCCTGGTGTTAGTGATTTTATTATTTTCAATCTTCTGTTTGGTCAGAAAATAATCGGGAATATATCGCAGATGAACAAACCAAAAAAGCTATTACAGATGCGAATATCAGGTTCCTAAATTCGAAAGTTTAAACAATTTCAAATGAAGATGGAAGTTTTTTCATTCACATACCGGCTGGATTCATTGTTGATACCATGATATTTTCTGCAATTGGTTATGTTGAAAGGAAAATCCCATCGTCCCAATTGAATGATGAACATGTTTTCCCGGTTATTCTTTCACAAAATCCCATGTTACTTCAATCGGCTATTGTTACAGCTAACCCTGAATGACCGTATTCATATCTTCATTGCAGATACCGTGACATCGGTATCGTTTTCGGCACCGGGAATCACAAACTTGTCGGGCTTCCCGTTAAAAAGGGCTAACTTCGGAGAACTTAATTTATTCCCTGTTGCCGAAAGTAATATTCAATAATAAAAACGCAGTGTTCTTTCAATCAGTGAAAGAAGCGGCTGATAGTTATTTCATTGGGAAAGGCCTACGGAGAACAGGTGATAGTCGCCTGTTTATAAAAACAATCGTTCTTTTTACCGCCGCCCTCGCACTTTATTTTTCCATATTATTTTTTTCAATGCCAGCCTGGACGATCATTTTGCTCAGCAGCCTGCTTGGTTTTACGTCAGCCTGTATCGGGTTCAATGTGATGCATGATGCCAATCATGGCAGTTATTCATCGAGTGAGCGGCTGAATAAAATACTTGGTCTATCTTTAAATGCATTAGGCGGCAATAGTTTTATCTGGAAGTTCAAGCACAACGTAATCCATCACACCTATCCAAACGTAGATGGCGTGGATGATGATATTGCAAAGAGCCCGTTTATACGTATGTGCAGCACACAGCGTTGGGTGCCCGCGCACCGGGTACAGCATATTTATACGCCGGTGTTGTATGCCTTGAGTTCTATGATCTGGGTGTTATTCCAGGATTATGAGAAATACTTTCGCCGCAAAATACATCAGACTGCCTTATCTGAAATGAGTCCAAATGATCATTTCATTTTCTGGATCAGCAAGATATTGTACCTATTCTTCTATATCGCATTACCTGTTTTGATGATCGGGTGGACGAAATGGTTGATATTTTTTCTATGCCTTCACATCGGCCTTGGTTTTATACTCGCTATTGTGTTTCAGCTGGCACACGTAGTAGAAGAAACAGAATTCGAATTTGCTCCAACTGACGAAACCACCAGAATAGAAAATGAATGGGCCATTCACCAGGTGAAAACAACATCTAACTTTTCCCCCAATAGCCGCATTATTTCATGGCTGGTGGGCGGATTGAATTACCAGGTGGAACATCACCTCTTTCCCCGCGTCAGCCATGTTCACTACCCGGCGTTGAGCAAGATAGTAAAGGAACAATGCGCGGCATTTAATCTCCCTTATAATTGCATTCCTTCGTTCAGTGAGGCTGTGGCGTCACATTTTAGATTGATAAGATTGTTGGGGAAAAGGCCTGCTTCAGTGAGTTTGGCATAAATGAATTGCCAGCAACTCCTTTCTACGTTTTTTATTTCGAAATCAGGGTTTTTAATTAACGATGATTAGAGTTAGCCATTGTCAGCCTTGTGAACCTCTAAAAAATGAAGGTATCGAGGGCCTTGAAGTGAATTATTTTAGATATTTTTCAAATCCGTAAGCTTGGTACTTGTCTTTAAAGTTAATGGTTACAACTAGTTCTACCGGTAATCTCAAATAGGTATATTCAATCTCACTTTGATCCTGGCGAGCTAATCTATCAGTTATATTCGACGTGCATCCGGTATAATTAGAGGAGTCGCAACATTTGAGTATGTAAACTGTCCACATACAATTTTACTATTCAAAAAGCAGAAGAAATTGTATGATGGGTAAAGGTTGAAAACACCAAAAATAGAGGTGTTTTTTGCGGGCTTTGTCCCCGAAACCCCGCTCATAGAAAGCCCACCTGCGCTAAAGCTTCGGTGGGCGAAGGCGGAGAGAGAGGGATTCGAACCCCCGGACCTGTTACAGTCAACGGTTTTCAAGACCGCCGCATTCGACCGCTCTGCCATCTCTCCGGCGCAAAAATAGCGTCGGAGATGGTACTGACAAAATCATTCTGAATTAAATGATACCTGACGATTTCAAATACTTGTAACCATTGATTGTCTTAAAGAACAATTCTCTCCTGGCTGTTTCTGATTTCGTTGCAAAACTTTCCGCGTAATGAAGTATAAAGGGTCGACTCCCTTTTGTAGATCGCACCTTGCCGGCATTGTGAATTCTTAATCGGCTTTCTGTATTCTCACAATGTCCGTAATAATAACCACCATCTTTGGCGCTTTTCAATATATATGCGTAATACACGTTGGCTCAACCATTCGATCCCCAGACCTGTTACAGTCAACGGTTTTTCCCGACGGGATCCCTTTGGGGCAAGACCGCCGCATTCGACCGCTCTGCCATCTCTCCGGCGCAAAAATAGCGTCGGAGATGGTACTGACAAAATCATTCTGAATTAAATGATACCTGACGATTTCAAATACTTGTAACCATTGATTGTCTTAAAGAACAATTCTCTCCTGGCTGTTTCTGATTTCGTTGCAAAACTTTCCGCGTAATGAAGTATAAAGGGTCGACTCCCTTTTGTAGATCGCACCTTGCCGGCATTGTGAATTCTTAATCGGCTTTCTGTATTCTCACAATGTCCGTAATAATAACCACCATCTTTGGCGCTTTTCAATATATATGCGTAATACACGTTGGCTCAACCATTCGATCCCCAGACCTGTTACAGTCAACGGTTTTTCCCGACGGGATCCCTTTGGGGCAAGACCGCCGCATTCGACCGCTCTGCCATCTCCCCGGCGAAAATGTAAGCGGGCATGCTAAAACGACAAATTCGAATAACAGGTTTTTGACTAAGTTTTGTTTTTTAGAAATTCCTTAATGAGAATTGATCACAATACCACGAAAATGGGGCTGTCAACGCAAAAAATAGTGGGAATTTTACCGGAAGCGGAGCCAGAAAGCAAATTAAACTAAGATATTTTCGATAGAGGCTTTTTATTCCCTGTTTTATAACGTTCGTCATGCACAATCACCTTGCTCTGCATTATTATTTTCCTTTCCATGCTTTCACTACCCTCCTTCTTTCCAATAATCTGCAAAAGCATGTCCGTAGCCTTTACCGCTTGTTCATATGGAAATTGCTCGACGGATGCTAAGGGAGGTTCATCCAGGTAACTCGTAATGGGAAGGTTCGCATAACTGACAAAGAAAATGTCCTTATTAATTTTCAGGCCGCGGCTGCGACAAAATTTGATAGCATCTAACGCAATATAGTCATTGAAGGCAATCACAGCAGATGGTGGGTTCTTCAATTGAAGCAACTGCTTCATTGCCTCCATCGCTTTTTCCCTGTTAAGATCAGTCTGAACGATAAAGCTTTTCTCAGTGATCAGTCCGTTCTTTTTCAACCCCTCGAGATATCCATTTAGCCTTTCGTTCGAGGCTAACAGCGTTTCAGGTCCCTTAATAAAGCCGATCCGGTTATGACCCTTGCTGACCAGCCAATCCACCAATTCGATGGAGCTGTTTCTCAAATTACACGAAACGGAATACGTTCCTGGCATATCCGGCACCCTGTCAAAAAAAACAACCGGTATAGAGTATTTTTCTAATTGCTCAAAATGATCATAAGTGGTCGTGTTCTTGGATAACGATACGATTAATCCATCTACCCGGTGCCTGCGCATGGTGTCAACTATCTTTTTTTCCCGTTCGATATCATCATGCGACTGGCCAATCAGCACGGTATAATTATTCTGGCTTGCAGTGTCTTCCACCCCATTGATCGCAGTAGAAAAAAATTGTTCTCCGAGATTCGGCAGAATGAGTCCAATCGTAAAAGTTTTGCCCTGCTTGAAGGAAATGGCGGCCTGGTTGGGTTCATAGTTCAATTCCTCAGCCAGTTTTTGCACCTGCATTTTGGTGCGAAGACCAATACTGGGATGATTGTGCAGCGCCCTCGATACCGTAGACACAGAAACATTCAAGCGCATGGCAATCTCTTTTATCGTTGCTGGTTTCTGATTCATTTGACCAAGAAAGGTAAATACAATATTACAAAGCTAAAAATAATGCTTTCAACAGGGTCCGCCTTTTAGTTAAACTTATTAATGATCAGATTGTACCATTTCCGCATGCTTTACTGTTACCATGAATTTTTTACTTTGTTCTATAGCATCCATGATGTCCGCCAGGATATCTTCGGAACGTTTGTCATAGTCGATCGTCAATGGTTCTTTAAATTTTACTTCGAGGATGGTCCCTTTTTTACGGAGGTGCAGGCCGGTTTTATTAAACGCCTTTGCGAATCCGCTGATCACGACAGGTATTACAATGGGTCTTGCCTGTTTTATTATCAGCGCCGTTCCTTTCCGACCTGGCGCAAAGGCCTTAGTGGTTCCTTGTGGAAAAGTGATCACCCAATTTTTGTCAAGCGCCCTTGTTACTTTCCGTGTATCGGAAGGATCGAGGCCCTTGCGGACTTCTTTAGTCTCCGCATTCCATGTCCTCTTTACAGTCAGGGCACCTGCCAGGGTAAAAAGCCGGCTGATCCAGCTGCCATTCATCGTTTGCTCCGCAGCAACATAATTAACGCGTGTAAAAGGATTGAGTAAATAATAAGGAATCCCGAGCCGGTTGACCTTCCCCCACTTCAAAGCACAGAAAATATGAAGAAATGTGATTACATCGGCAAAATAAGTCTGGTGATTACTTACAAATAAGACATTGTTCTTTGGAAGATTTTTTAGATGCTCAGTTCCGGATATTTTTAGTTTATTAATCATGGCAAGTCCCGGGTAAGAGAAGATGCCCACGACTGCATAGACCAATTTGCGCACAATGTGCAATTCCTTTAACCGATCTCGCAGTGACGCCATAAAGTGATTTTACAATCATTAATTCATGAAATTAAGCAAATGGTTGTAATCACTATCAGTTAACAAGGTGCCCTATAAAAACAATAGGCTGCTCACTAATGTGAGCAACCTATTTCAATTGACCCTATGAATTAATTATTCTGCTTTGGGTTCATCGGCAGTAGCCTGGCCACCTTCCATTTTCTTCTTCAGGTCAGCCAATACACCAAGGTCACCGAGGGTGGCTTTTTCCACCTTACCCTGGATATTCTTAACCGCCTTCTTGGTTTTTTCAGCTTCTGACCTTGCTTCTTTCTTCGCAGCCTCTTTTTCCTCCATCTGGCCCTGTTCCCAAATCCGGCTATGCGAAAGAACGATGCGTTTTTCATTGCGATCAAATTCAATCACCATGAATTTATTTGTTTCGTCGGCAGCAATGCTCTTTCCGTCTTCCTTTGTCAGGTGGCGGTTAGGAGCAAAGCCTTCAAGACCGTACGGCAACTGAACCAATGCGCCTTTATCATCACGCCTGATAACAGTTCCTTCATGTATAGTTCCAATTGCAAAAGTATCCTGTAAAGCATTCCAGGGATCTTCCTCGAGCTGCTTGTGTCCAAGTTGAAGTTTGCGGTTATCCTTATCAATGCCCATGATCACAACATCAATGTGGTTACCAACCTTGGTATACTCATTGGGATTGTTAAAGCGCTTTAACCAGCTCAGGTCACTGATATGGATCATTCCACCAATACCGGGTGCCAGTTCCACAAACACACCGTAATTGGTGATATTCTTGACCAGGCCGTTGTGACGGCTGCGTTCCGGGAACCTTGTTTCAATGTCATTCCATGGATCCGCAGTAAGTTGTTTGATTGATAAACTCATCTTGCGACTGCTCTTATCAAGCGTTACAATCTTTGCTTCGTGTTCATCACCCAGCTTAAAGAATTCTTTCGCATTGATCGGTGTGTTGGCCCATGTGATCTCACTTACGTGAACAAGACCTTCGACACCCGGCATGATTTCAAGAAATGCACCGTAATCTTCAATATTAACTACTTTCCCTTTGACGATATTTCCTTCCGATATGTTTTCAGCCAGTACATCCCACGGATGCGGAGTCAATTGTTTCAGACCCAGACTGATTCTCTTTTTCTCATCATCAAAATCAAGAACCACCACGTTGATCTTCTGGTCCATCTTCAACACCTCGCTCGGGTGGGTGATACGCCCCCATGAAATATCTGTGATATATAGCAATCCATCCAGTCCCCCGAGGTCAAGGAAAGCACCAAAGTCGGTAATGTTCTTCACGGTACCTTCCAATACCTGGCCCTTTTCCAATTTGGAGATGATCTGGGCACGCTGAGCTTCGATATCGCTTTCAATAAGTGCCTTGTGCGACACGACGGCATTCTTAATCGTCTCATTGATCTTAACCACTTTGAACTCCATTGTCTTTCCTACAAACTGGTCGTAGTCGGTAACGGGCTTCACATCTATTTGCGAGCCGGGAAGGAAGGTTTCCATACCAAAAACGTCTACGATCAAACCACCCTTGGTTTTTGAAGTCACCGTACCGGTAATCACTTCGCCGGTCTTATGAACTTCCATAATTCGTTCCCATGCACGGGTGATGCGTGCCTGGCGACGACTGAGATTCAGATGACCATTACGGTCTTCTTTATCCACAACCATTACTTCTACTTCATCGCCAATCTTCAGATTAGGTTGATCCCTGAATTCATTTAAAGAGATCAAACCATCACTTTTAAAGCCAATGTTGAGAACCACATCAGTCTTGGTCATACCAACCACCAGGCCTTTGATAAGTTCACCGTCATTTAATTGCACAAACGTGTTATCATACACTTTGTGATACTTTTCTTTTTCTTCCGGCGTGTAAGAAGTAACATTTCTTTTGTCAACACTCCAGTCGAAATCGTCGTGAGCAGTTTGCACGGGTTCATTTGGTGTCGCTGTAGTTGCGTCTACCGGTTCAGCGGGAGCAGCAGCCTCCTGTGCATCAGCGTTTAAGTTTTTTAAAATCATATTTTCAAACATGTCAAGACCCGAAGGGTTTTAAATCGGGGGAGCAAAGATAGGTAAATCTTCGGGGTTCATGACCTATTGTCAGGGAAATCCAATGCAAAAATTGAACGATAAAGGGTAATTATCAGCGTAGTCGCCCGACCTTATAAAAAGTTTGTAATTTATTGATTATCACAGTTCTGATTTAACTCCCTCACCGAAATTTTTAGGTGTTTTCATTTACAGTTGTCTGGTCCGAAAAGCACTTTTATTGAAGTTCGACCGCGTTTAATATATTCACAAAAAACTTAAGGTTTGCTTTACCGGTTACTTAAAATAGTGGTCTGGCTTGCCATGAAGATCTTTTGCAGAAAGATTATTGTCAACAACAGGGCAATGCTCAAGAAAACCGGCCCCCTCCTGCTGGCGTCAAATCATCCCAATTCATTCCTCGATGCAGTCATCCTTGACATTCTTTTTCAGAAACCTGTGTGGTCACTTACACGAGGTGATGTTTTCAGAAGACCCTTGATCCGCAAACTGCTTTCTGCATTGAACATGTTTCCGGTATACAGGGTGACAGAAGGTGTTGAAAATATTAATATCAACTATGCCACTTTTGAAAAATGTAAAGATATTTTCCGGAAGCAGGGCATTGTACTCATTTTTAGCGAAGGCAAATGCATTAATGAATGGCGGCTCCGCCCGCTAAAGAAAGGAACAGCGCGATTAGCTATCAACAGTTGGGAAGAGAATATTCCGTTGGAAGTTTTGCCCGTGGGAATTAATTATAGCGCCTTTCATCGATTCGGAAAAAATGTAATGATCAACTTTGGAACTATTATTTCAGGTGAGGATATTCCCCGTAATCTATCGGAAGGTATGCGCTACCAGGCATTCAACAATGCATTACAACAACAATTAAATTCCCTGGTTTATGAAATAGCTAAAGAGAATAAAGTAAAACAACAGGCACTCCTGGAAAAACAACCTTCACGCTTCAAAAAGTTTCTTTTGGCGGTTCCTGCGGTGGTCGGATGGATCCTGCATTTCCCTCTTTATATCCCGGTGCAGAAGATCATCTATAAAAAAACAATCAACAATGATCATTATGACTCCATTATGGCGATCGTGTTATTGTTTACATACCCATTTTATCTTTTAACGATTTCATTTCTTAGTTTTTATTTCTTAGACTCCTACTTCGGTTTCCTGGCTTTATTGCTGCTGCCGGTCACGGCATGGTGCTATGTGCAGGTCAAGCCACAACTCGATTAATAATTTTCAAATCACAATCTGTTTATTATATAGGAAGCGGTCGATTGAAATTTTCACAGCCGTGAGCTTCTATACACTCTCCGATCTCCCGACCCTGCGTTTTTGCGAGGCTGGTCAGTTGTCTCACATTGTTTCAAATATCATCGGTGACTGGCCGCAGCAATCTCTAAGCCTCAAGACTAGCTTCTGCTTTGGTTCACCACTGTTGTTTTTTTATCATTATCAAGTTATGCACTTATCCACGTGAATACTTCTCCCCCCTGAATCCCCGGGTAATACTAGTATTAACACCTGTCAAAGAACAATACATCAAATCTAAAGGCTCGTGCTGCCGGAAAGATTACTTTAAGACGAAGACACTGCTTGGCGGTCCTCGCGAAAAACGGAAAGTCCGGGGGATGGTTGTTGGTCTCGCTCCATGGTTGCTTAAAAAGTTTGCAAAAAGTGCATTTTATCGTGTTGACAGAATTGACCCTATGTTTTCTGTTGAGACAAGTTTGCAATAGTTTTAGCCGCGATAAATCCACTGGTCCAGGCGTGTTGAAAATTAAATCCCCCCGTTATTCCATCCACGTCCATTACTTCGCCGGCAAAAAACAAGTTGGATATTTTTCGGCTCATCATAGTATTGGCGTCAAGTTCATTAAGCCTGATTCCACCTGCTGTTACAAACTCTTCCTTGAATGTAGTCTTTCCACGAATGTAGGCTTGGTAGGCACAAATCAATTGCACTAGTTTATTTTGTGTCTTCGCAGGTAAATCGCCCCATCTCATTTCTTCTTTCACTTCAATTTCCTGCAGCAAGAAATCCCATAATCTATTTGGCAATCTAAAAGGATTTTTACTTGCGATCTTCTGCGATGGCAATTCCAAACGAAACCGCTGAAATTCTTTCTGCAAGCTTTGCTCGTTATAACGAGGCAGCCAATTAATCAAGATTGGAAATTGCCAATTGCTTGTTGCCAATTGCCTCGCCGCCCACGCACTCAACTTCAATACCGCAGGACCACTCAACCCCCAGTGAGTGATTAGCAAAGGTCCTTCCTGCTCCAGTTTCGTTCCCGCAATTTTCACCCTGGCATGGTCAACACTAACGCCCATTAACTCAGTTATCGGATGTTGCGGCATATTGAATGTAAACAAAGATGGCACCGGATCTTCAATCGAATGTCCCAATTTCGTTAGCCATTCAAACATCTGCGATTTAGGATAACCTCCTGACGCAATGCATAAGTAATCTGCATGCAGAAGTTCATCATTGGATGATGCAACAACAAAAGTGTTCTCACCATCAGCATCGTCGCCGGACTTTATATCTATATTTCTTACTTCGGAATTTACCTGGATTGTCACATTGTATAAACTTGCTTCACGCATCAAAACATCAATGATCGTCTGCGAAGAATTAGTTGAAGGAAACATCCTGCCATCGTCTTCAGTTTTCAGACTGACACCTCTTTCTTCAAACCAACTGATTGTATCTTTAGTGAAAAACTGGTGAAATGATTTCCTAACAAAGTTGGTTCCCCTCGGATACTTTTTGCTCATCTCATCGATGTCAAAGCAGGAATGGGTAACGTTGCATCGCCCTCCACCGCTGATCCTCACTTTGGACAAAAGCTTTTTTGTTTTTTCAAGGATGATAACTTCCAGGCTTTGGTTCATACGTGCTGCATTGATCGCACAAAAAAAACCGGCAGCGCCGCCACCGATCACGATCAATTTTTTACGTCGCTGAACCATATTTTAATCCCGGCTCTCCGTGGAAAAGTCTTCAGGCTGGTTGATTCATTGAGTGACCATATACAAATAGGTGAGGATTGAGCTTCTCTTCCTTTTCAATAATTGAGTAATCAGAGAGTATATCGGCTTTGTGTTTTCCTACCGCCACGTCATGTTCAAAATGGACCGATGGTTTACCGTCTTTTGTTCTTACGGTCCAGCCATCACTTTCTGTATACACTTCCTTTTTTCCCATGTTGATCATCGGCTCAATGGCAAGGACCAATCCTTGTTTAAGTTTTGAACCGTTCCCTTTCTTTCCATAATTAGGCACCTGCGGATCTTCATGCATGCTTTGCCCGAGACCATGACCAACCAGTTCCCGTACTACCCCATAACCATGTTTTTTTTCAGTATGTTCCTGGATGGCATGCGAAATATCGCCAATCCTGTTTCCCGCCACGGCTTTTTCAATTCCTTTATATAATGCCTCTTTCGTCACTTTAATTAGTTGCATCGTCTCTTTACCCGGATCACCAATTGCAAACGTGTAAGCATGATCACCGTGCCATCCATTCAGGATAACACCAATATCAATAGAAACGATATCACCTTCCTTCAATTCACTTTTGTTAGGTAAGCCGTGCACCACCACGTCGTTGACGGAAATGCAGGAATTAAAGGGATAAGTACCCTGGTAGTTCAAAAAGGACGGGATGGCTTTATTATCACGGATAAACTCACCGATCATTTCGTCGATCGATATGGTCGTAACACCGGGTTTAAGCAGCTTGGCAACCTCCGACAGTGTTTTGCTCACCAGTAATGCGCTTTTTCGCATTAACTCTATCTGTTCATTTGATTTACAGATCATCATGTCGTTCAAAATTAATATTTCATCTTCAATTTTCAGAGTACCGCAGGTATCATCGGCTCAATCCATCAGAACCTGGAACCCGAATTAAAACAAAACCCGGCAATTGAGGCCGGGTTTCTATTCCTTCATATAATTAAATTAATACTGTACCGCCGAAGTAGTTTGCCTTCCCTGGATCCGTCCGCTCTTCATCAACCCGTCGTACTGGCGCATCAGCAATTGCGTTTCTATTTGTTGAAGTGTGTCAAGGATAACACCAACCATGATCAGCAGCGAAGTACCGCCAAAGAAAGTTGAAAATCCCTGCGTTACTCCAAGACGCTGTGCAATACCCGGCAAAATACCGACAAGGGCAAGTAAAATAGCGCCGGGGAACGTAATCTTATCCATAACACTGCCGATATAGTCCGCAGTCGGCTGGCCCGGTTTTACACCCGGAATAAAGCCATTGTTTTGTTTCAGGTTGTCGGCTATTTGTTTCGGATTAAATATTAAAGCAGTATACAAAAAGGTAAATCCAATTACCACAACGGAATAAATCAGCATGTACCATACATTCTGATGATCCGTAAACATTCTTGAAATTTCATTGGGCCCTTTGCCTAATGTTATCAGGGTTGGAAGAAACATGATAGCTTGTGCAAAGATGATGGGCATTACACCTGCGCTGTTCACTTTCAGCGGCAGAAACTGGCGGGCACCACCAAACTGGCGGTTTCCAACAATTTGCTTCGCATAGTTAACCGGTACCTTTCTGACACCCTGTATCAACAGGATACAACCAAGTATGATGGCAATTAAAATGGCAATCTCAACAATGAATATCAAAATAGACCCTGTACGCGTGGATTTGGCCACGAGCTCCTGGGTGAACGATTGCGGCAAACGGGCAAGAATGCCGATCATAATGATCAGTGACACGCCATTACCCAACCCCTTATCGGTAATCTTTTCACCCATCCACATCACAAACAAGGTACCGGCAGTAAGAATGATGATCGTGGAATAATTAAAGAAGTTACTAAATGCCGGAATTATTGCTGACTGTGAAGTTTGATGAAGGTATCCAACATAAGCTGATGCCTGCACAAGTGTGACTAATACGGTAAGATACCGGGTGTATTGATTTATTTTCTTGCGGCCGCTATCACCTTCCTTCTGCATTTTCTGGAACTTAGGAACCAGCACCGTCATGAGCTGCATAAAGATGGAAGCCGATATATATGGCATGATGCCTAAAGCGAAGATAGAAGCCATGTTAAAAGCTCCACCTGCAAAAGTGTTGATCAGGTCAAGAATACCATTGCCTTTCGTTTTGTTCAATTCAAGCTTAATAGGATCGATCCCCGGCAATACGATGTGAGAGCCTACGCGGTATATAGCAACAAGCAATAAAGTAAAAAGAATTTTACTTCTCAGTTCTTCAATGCTCCAGATATTCCTTAACGTTTGAATTAATTTCTTCACGGGAATTAAACAGATTTATGAACTTTTACACGAACGCTTTGCCGCTAAGACCGTGCAAATTAGTTTTTTTATTTAACAATTTCCACTGATCCGCCCGCCGCTTCAATTGCAGATTTGGCTTTTTCACTTACTGCATTCACCTTAAACGCGAATTTGGCCTTCAATTCGCCATTTCCCAATATTTTCACTTTATCGTTTCGGCCTATCAACCCGCTTTCAAAAAGGCTGTCGATCGTGACTTCGGTAAGATTATATTTTTCAACGAGCTGGGTTAATTGTCCCAGGTTAAAAACCGAGTATTCAACGCGATGAGGATTGTTAAAACCGCGTTTGGGAATGCGTCGCTGAATCGGCATTTGTCCCCCTTCATGGGCCATTTTTCTTTTGAACCCTGTGCGGGATTGGGCACCCTTGGTACCTTTCGTGGAAGTACCGCCATGGCCAGACCCGTCACCGCGCCCGATTCTTTTTACTTTGTGTGTCGACCCTTTTGCCGGTCGTAATTCATGTAATTTCATTCTGATTAATTTTTACTCATCGGGGTTTATTCCCCTCGCTTATTTAAAACTTCAAATCCGGAGAATCAACATCCATCTTTAGTTCCTGGATCCTGGTTCTTATTACTGTATTTCTTCAACTTTCACCAGGTGTTCTACCTTCCTGACCATTCCCATTACCTGCGGAGTCGCTTCTACTTCTTTCGCAGAATTGGTTTTGTTTAACCCGAGCGCCCTAAGCGTCAGCTTTTGCCTTTCCGGCCTGTCAATCGGGCTTTTTACCAGTGTTATCCTTACTTTTTTCATAATCCAAATTTTCAACTTGATGTTTGCCTGATACGGTTCTAACGAGAAACTTCAAACCTCAGATGCAGGCGCTAGCGGCCTGCATCCCGACCGCTAGCCGCGTCGGGACTTCAAACTATTTCTTAACCATTAAATACCTTTTTCAATCCCAACGAACGGGTCTTGGCAACTCCGACCGGTTCACGCAATAAAGCCAATGCTTTAAAAGTTGCTTTGATCACATTATGCGGATTCGCAGAACCGAGTGATTTAGCCAATACGTCTGTAACGCCGGCACTTTCCAATACGGCACGCATAGACCCCCCGGCAATCACACCTGTACCATGAGCAGCAGGTTTAATCAAAACCTTGGCAGCACCTTCTTTCGCCCATTGATCATGGGGAATTGTTCCATGCATCACCGGTACTTTGATCAGGTTCTTCTTGGCATCTTCAATACCTTTTGTGATCGCTTCCTGAACTTCCTTTGCTTTACCAAGTCCATGACCTACCACGCCGTTTCCATTGCCTACAACTACCAATGCAGAGAAACTGAATGCACGGCCACCTTTGGTTGTCTTCACCACGCGGTTGATCGATACAACTTTATCTTTCAACTCAAGATCGCCGGGCTTTACTCTGCTTAAATTTACTTTTGACATTATTTCAATTTGATAATTTGATGTGTTATTAGAACTCCAGTCCGGCTTCCCTCGCGCCATCTGCCACCGACTTAACCCTTCCATGATATAAGTAACCGCCACGATCAAACACCACTGACTTAATTCCCAAATCAGCAGCTTTCCTGGCGATTGCTTCACCGACCAGTTTGCTTTTCACGCTTTTGGTTACTTTCTGGTCAGCAATACTTTTTTCTTTTGACGATGCAGATGCCAGGGTTTGCCCATGCAGATCGTCGATCAACTGCACATAGATGTCAGTATTACTTCTGAAAACAGATAGTCTTGGCTTCTGGTTAGTTCCTTCACCAATCTTCCTGCGAATGCGGAAGCGAATATTCCGCCTCCTTACTGATTTTACCTTTGGATTCATATTCCTTTGTTTTCGCCCTGGCCCGATAACGATCGGTAATGCCAGGATAATTTCAACTTAATTATTTACCAGCCGCTTTACCCGCTTTCTTTCTCACTGTTTCGCCTACATAGCGAACCCCTTTTCCTTTGTACGGTTCCGGCTTACGAAGGCTGCGCAACTTAGCGGCCACCTGGCCAAGCAATTGCTTGTCGATTCCGTCAAGTGTAATCACAGGATTTTGACCCTTTTCCTGTGCTGCAGCCACTTTTAACTCCTTAGGCACTTCAAAAATGATATTATGAGAATAACCTAATGTCAGATCAAGCACGTTGCCTTGCGCAGCAGCTTTAAAACCCACACCAATCAACTCAAGTTTTTTGCTGTACCCTTCCGTTACACCTTTCACCAGGTTTGCAATCAATGCACGATATAAACCATGCATAGCACGATGGCGTATCTGGTCAGTGGGACGAACCACATTAACAGTCCCCTCTTTGACTTCAATCTTAATATCGCGGTCAATTCTTTCTTTTAATTCGCCCTTTGGCCCTTTAACAGTTACCACGTTATCGTTACCTATACTAACGGTAACATTTGAGGGAACGGTTATAGACTGTTTTCCTATACGAGACATAATTCTAAAATTTCAATTTTCAATAATCAATTTCAGGTTGCCAGCCTTCGGCTTATCCCTTTAATCTATGTGAAATTTTTAACCTTTCTCCCAACAGGGAAACGATTAATAAACATAACATAGCACCTCACCACCCACGTTTTGAACCTTGGCCTCCTTATCAGTCATCACACCCTTAGAGGTGGAAATAATAGCAACTCCCAAACCGTTCTTCACGCGGCGCATGTCACCTGGTTTTGCATACTGGCGTAACCCGGGCCGGCTTATCCTTTCCATACTTTGAATCGCAGGCTGCTTCGTCTGTGCATCATACTTCAAAGCAATTTTGATAACACCTTGTTTATTGTCGTCCTCAAATTTGTACTTCAAAATATAACCCTGGTTGTACAATATTTCCGTCATACGCTTCTTCAGATTAGACGCCGGAATGTCTACCACACGATGACCAGCCATCTGCGCATTACGTATCCTCGTTAAGAAATCTGCTATAGGATCTGTTACCATTTTTTATAAAAATTAAATCAGTTCAAAATTCTTTATTACAGGTTTCCGGTTTCCTGTTACTGTTCGTCATCCTGGGCAAACCGAAGGACAGCAACCGGGAACTGGTAACTTCTTTACCAACTTGCCTTTTTTAACCCGGGGATCTTTCCGTTCAATGCCATATCCCTCAGGGCTATTCTCGATATGCCGAAATACCTGACATATCCTTTTGGCCGGCCTGTAAGCAGGCAGCGGTTTTTCAACCGAACCCTTGATGAATTTTTAGGCAGCTCATCCAATCCTTTCCAATCGCCGGCTTTTTTTAATTCCTGGCGTTTTGCAGCAAATTGGGCAACGAGTTTTTCTCTTTTTTTCTGCCTGGCCTTTATCGATGTTTTAGCCATACTTGTTTATTCTTTTAGTTGAATTATTTTTTTACGTTTCTAAAAGGCATTCCCAGCTCTTTCAATAACTCAAAAGCTTCTTCGTCGGTATTAGCCGATGTTACAAAAGTGATGTCAAGGCCAGTAATCTTGTTAACCTTGTCAATATCAATCTCGGGGAAAATGATTTGTTCAGTGACACCCATAGTATAATTTCCACGACCGTCAAAAGCTTTTTCATTAACCCCCTTAAAGTCACGCACACGAGGCAGGGCGACAGCGATCAGGCGATCCAGGAATTCATACATCTTTTCACCACGCAAAGTAACTCTTGCCCCAATCGGCATGTTCTTACGCAACTTAAAGTTGGAAATATCTTTCCTGGAAGTCGTTGAGACGGCTTTCTGTCCCGTTATTGTAGTAAGTTCTTCAACAGCTACATCAACTAATTTTTTGTCAGTAACTGCCCCATTGACCCCACGGTTCAGGCATATTTTTTCCAGCTTTGGCGCCTGCATTACAGACTTGTAACCAAACTTCTTTACCAAAGCAGGAACAACATCCTTTTTGTATTTATCCGCCAGTCTTGGGCTATATGTTTTCGTGCTCATATAATTCGATTGTTAGTTGGAAAAAGGATCAGATCTTTTCTCCGGATTTTTTTGATATACGAACTGTTTTGCCGTCTTCTTTCTCTCTTTTCACTTTTGCCGGCCCCTTGGATTTTGCATCCCAAAGCATAACATTACTGATATGAATGGGCGCTTCCTTTTTAATGATTCCACCTTTAGTATTGCGCGCAGATGGTTTGCTGTGCTTTGTAACAATGTTTACTCCCTCCACCAGGACCCGGCCTTTGTCAAGCAGCACTTCTTTTACCATGCGTGGCTTGGTCAGGTCTTTATCATCACCGGCGATAACCACTACGCTGTCACCTTTCCTGATGTTGAATTTTGCTTTAAATCTTGTTGCCATATCTCAAATCCCAAAAGGGAGTTTTTTATTAAAAAAGTATGTTCAATCCGTTGTTATAATACTTCGGGTGCTAATGAAACGATTTTCATGTAACCCTTATCACGCAATTCTCTTGCAACCGGCCCGAAAATACGTGTACCACGAGGCTCATCAGCCTGGTTCAATATTACCACCGCGTTGTCATCGAAGCGGATATAAGAACCATCTTTACGACGCAGCTTATTTGTAGTACGAACAATAACTGCTTTGGCCACTGTGCCTTTTTTGATGCCACCGGCCGGTAAGGCATCTTTAATAGTAACAACTATCTTATCACCGATCCCGGCATAGCGTTGGCCGCTATTACCCAATACACGAATACATAACACTTCCTTTGCACCACTGTTGTCCGCGACATTTAACCGGCTTTCTTGCTGAATCATCTTATTATGCTTTGAGCTATGAGCTTTGAGCTAATAGCAATTAATACAATTCACTTTATACTTTTCTACGGCCCCGGCCTGTTGGCTCCCAGCTCGTAGCTGATTTACTTCACTTTCTCTACAACTTCCACCAGTCTCCAACGCTTGGTCTTGCTTAGCGGACGGGTTTCCATGATCTTCACCACGTCACCAATACTGCACTCATTCTTGTCATCGTGAGCATGGAATTTGGTCGTCTTCTTAACGAACTTGCCATAGATTGGGTGTTTTACTTTTCTTTCGACAGCAACGGTAATGGTCTTTTCCATTTTGTTGCTTGTAACAACACCTGTTCTTGTTTTTCTTAAATTTCTTTCAGCCATTTTTTTAGCTTTTAATATTATGCACCCGTTTCTCTTTTCTTCAATTCTGTTTTTAAACGCGCAATGTCCCTGCGCACCCCACGAATGGTCATTGGATTTTCCAATGGAGAAATTGCATGAGCAAACTTGAGTTTCTTCAAACGCAACTTGTCTTCACTAAGCCTGGCCTGCAAATCACTGTCACTCATCCCGTGTAAGCCTTTTACGAAATCTGCTTTCTTTGTCATCTTAATAAATTTATGCAGTCACTAAATCTCTTCTAATAATGAATTTTGATTTGATCGGCAATTTGCCGGCAGCCAATGCGAGTGACTGGCGGGCAACCTGCTCACTTACGCCATCTACTTCAAAAAGTATTCTTCCCGGTTGCACCACAGCGGCCCAAAACTCAAGGTTACCTTTACCTTTACCCATTCTCACTTCAGCCGGTTTTTTCGTGATCGGCTTATCCGGGAAAATGCGAATCCACACATTTCCTTCACGCTTCATTTCACGTGTCAATGCCTGGCGGGCTGCCTCAATCTGGCGGTCGGTGATCCAGTGACTATCCAGGGCTTTTAATCCATAAGATCCAAAAGCTATAGTAGTCCCCCTCTTCGAGTCACCTTTCATGCGACCCTTTTGCATTTTCCTGTGTTTCGTTCTTTTCGGTTGTAACATTTCAATTCAATTTGTGCTGTGATAATTCTTTAATCCGCAAATCCGCACATTTGCAAACCCGCAAATTAGTTTCTCCTATCTCCACGACCTCCACCTCTCCTATCTCCTCCTCCTCTTCTGTCTCCTCCGCCCCTCCTGTCATCACGACGATCATGGCGCTCATGACGATCGTCTCTTCTTTCTCTTCTGTCACCGCCACCCGCACCTTCACTCTTGCCACCTGCAACAAAATTTGGATTAAGGTCTCTTTTTGCTAATACTTCCCCTTTGCAAATCCAGACTTTGATACCAATCTTTCCGTAAACAGTTTGGGCAAACACACTCGCATAGTCAATATCCATACGGAACGTATGCAGGGGAACACGACCCTGTTTGAATTCTTCACTACGTGCTATTTCCGCTCCGTTCAAACGTCCACTCAATTTGATCTTAACTCCCTCTGCACCCATACGCAGAGAAGAAGCGATAGCCATCTTTGTAGCACGCTTGAAATTGATACGGTTTTCAATCTGCCGCGCAATGGTGTCGCCTACGATCATCGCATCCAGCTCAGGACGGCGAATTTCGAGGATGTTGATCTGCACATCGTCCTTTCCGGTCAGCTTTTTCAATTCCTCTTTAATACGGTCTACCTCTCCACCGCCTTTACCGATAATAATACCGGGCTTAGATGTATGGATCGTAATGATCAGTTTACCCAATGTTCTCTCGATAACAATTTTGGAGATACCACCTTTGTTGATACGAGCATTGAGGTAGGTTCTGATCTTATGGTCCTCGATCAGCCTGGTAGCATAGCTTTTTTTATCAGCATACCAGTTAGATTCCCATCCCCGGATGATACCTAATCTATTACCAATCGGATTTGCTTTTTGACCCATGTTATTTTTTTAAATTTCAAGATCCAGGACGTGGGAACCAAAGTTTGAGATTCAAGTTTTTCATTTATTTGGTTCTTGTTTCTTGTTTCTTGGTCCTTTTATTTGGTTTCTGTCGTTTCGTTTGTTTCTTTAGCATCCACAATTACAGTTACGTGGTTGCTGCGCTTGCGAACCCGGTAACCACGGCCCTGTGGTGCCGGACGCATTCTTTTCAATGTCCTGGCTCCATCCACGTAAATTGTCTTAATTACCAGTTGGCTTTCGTCACCGCCTTCATTCTTTTGCTTCCAGTTATTGATAGCACTCAGCACCAGTTTGCGAAGCGGTACTGCAGGATGTTTTGGATTGTGCTCGAGTTCCGCCAATACTTTCTCTACTTTGTGGCCACGGATCAGGTCAGCCAGCAAACGCATCTTGCGGGGCGATGTCGGGTAATTTTTCAACTTAGCTACTGCTTCCATTTCTTTATTTTTTCTGGTTACCTGTCACCGTCATCCGGCAACATGCAACATGATAAATTATGCTTCCACTTTCTTACTTGAGTGTCCTTTGAACTGGCGCGTTGGTGCAAATTCTCCCAACTTATGCCCCACCATAAACTCGGTCACATACACGGGAATAAACTTGTGACCATTATGCACCGCAAACGTGTGGCCCACAAAATCCGGGGTAATCGTAGAACGACGGCTCCATGTTTTGATCACACTTTTCTTGTTCTTTCCCTCATTAATCGCCAGCACCTTTGACTCAAGATGTGATGCTACATAAGGACCTTTTTTAATCGAACGTGCCATTTTTATAAAATTTTAAATCTCGAGAACCAATATTTGAGATTTTAATCTTTTAACTTATTTGGTTCTTGTCTCTTTGTTTCTTATTACTTAGTCAGCTTGCTGCCATTTTTACGCTGTATGATCAGCTTGTCACTTCCTTTTCCTCTCGTTCTTGTCTTCAATCCTTTTGAATACTGTCCGTTTCTGCTGCGGGGCTGACCACCTGAAGCCTTACCTTCACCACCCCCCATAGGGTGATCAACGGGGTTCATTGCGACACCGCGGTTTCTCGGCCTGATGCCTCTCCACCTGTTACGGCCTGCCTTACCCATGCTCTGAAGATTATGATCGCTATTGCTTACAACACCAACAGTCGCATAACAATTGATTAATACCTTTCTTAACTCGCCTGAAGGCATTTTCAACACCGCATATTTGTCTTCTTTGTTGGTCAGCTGAGCTGAAGAACCAGCACTGCGCGCCAACTTACCTCCCTGCCCGGGCTGCATTTCAATGTTGTGCACATTGGTACCCAATGGCATATTTTTCATTTGCAATGCATTTCCAATTTCAGGTGCTACGTTGTCACCGCTTTCAACCATTGCTCCAACCTGCAAACCCTGCGGTGCAATAATGTATCTCTTCTCACCATCGGCATAATTCACCAACGCTATGAATGCAGTTCTGTTCGGATCATATTCAATAGATACAACTTTTGCAATACCTTGCTTATGCCGCTTGAAATCTACAACCCTGTATTTTTTCTTATGTCCACCACCCCGGTAGCGCATTGAAAGATGTCCTGACGAATTACGTCCGCCGGATCTTGGCTTTGCTTCCACCAGGCTTTTTTCAGGAACGTTAGTCGTTACCTCAGAAAACGCATTTCCAATTCTCCAACGGGTTCCTGCTGTAATCGGTTTAAACTTTTTTAGTGCCATTTGTTACAATCCATTTTAAAAATCACATTCCAACACTTCGCGGCGGTTGTTTGCCATTCTTAATACCAGGTGGTTAAATGTTCGAATAAAGGTCGATGGTTTCACCCTCTGCGACCGTCACAAAAGCTTTCTTATATGAAGGCTTGCGGCCGGAAATAACTCCGGCTTTTGTATAACGGCTTTTATTTTTTCCCGGAGATACCGTCGTGTTCACTGCAGTGACAGTAACTCCATAAAAACTTTCCACTGCTTTCTTAATTTCCAGCTTATTTGCCTTTTTCGCCACTTTAAATGCATAGCGACGCAACTTCTCCTGCTGTGCGTTTGCCTTTTCAGTTAAAATGGGTTTCACTAATACTTCAGAAAGTTTCATTTCTTTCTCTTTATGATGTTTTTAATTAAGCTTCTGCTGTTACTTCTTCTTCGCTGAAAATCTTTGCTGCATTTTCTGTCAATACCAAAACGTCCGAGTTAACTATATCATAAGTGTTAATGTCGCTAAGTACCACGCCCAGGACAGAAGGCACATTACGGATTGACAATTGAACATTCTCATTATATTCCGCCAAAATGAACATTGATTTTTTCTCTGCAACTTTCAACTTGCCCAGAATATCTAAAAACGTCTTTGTCTTTGGTGCATCCATGGTGATATCTTCCACAACCACGATAGCATTTTCTTTTGCTTTATATGAAAGAGCAGATATCCTTGCCAAATCTTTAACCTTACGATTGAGCTTGAAATCATAACTGTGAGGCTTAGGCCCGAAAATGGTACCACCACCTTTGTATAAAGGATTACGAATATTTCCTTTACGGCTTCCACCCGTACCTTTTTGACGATGAAGTTTGCGGCTCGCACCCTTAACTTCCGCACGGGTTTTCACTTTATGCGTTCCCTTGCGTTGCGCGGCGAGGTATTGTTTTACTGCGAGATAAATGACATGGTCATTTGGCTCTGCAGCAAAAATTTCCTCCGGGAGCTCGATTTTTCTGCCGGTCTTCTTTCCTTTTATATCTAATACTTCAACTTGCATTTCATTCTATTTTAATAACCCCGATTCATACCGGGGCTGCCCGTTATTTCTGAATTAAAACGATGGATCCGTTATGACCCGGAACTGAACCGCTGATAAGAATATAGTTTTTCTCAGGGAAAATTTTAACCACTTTAAGTCCTTTCAACTTTACACGGTCATTGCCCATACGGCCACCCATCTTCATCCCCTTCATTACACGGCTGGCGTCTGAAGAGTTACCAAGTGAGCCCGGAGCCCTCTGGCGGTCGTGCTGACCGTGGCTTTGCTGACCTACGCCATGAAACCCGTGACGCTTTACAACACCCTGGAAGCCTTTACCCTTGGTAGTACCTACTACTTCAACCTTGTCGCCTTCAGCGAAAATGTCAACAGTAACGGTTTCACCGATATTTTTTTCGATCGCGAAATCGCGAAATTCTTTAGAAAACTTTTTGGGTGCAGTGGAAGCTTTTGCGAAGTGGTTTGTTTCGGCTTTAATGGAGTGCTTTTCGTTTTTGTCGCCGAATGAAAGTTGGAGGGCATTGTAACCGTCAGAATCTTTGGTCTTGACTTGTGTGACGATGCAGGGACCGGCCTCGATAACGGTGCACGCGGTTTGCCTGCCCGAGGGATCGAAAATGCTGGTCATTCCAACCTTTTTCCCAATAATACCTTTCATACTTTTCAATTTATGCCTGCAGGATTATTGGGACATGCATCGGTTCGCTGGGGCTTGCCTTTCGGCAGAACGAACCTGGGCGTCAATCCCCGTTTGCCACCGACCTTTTCCTTTTTTTCGGAAGTACCGGTAGTAAACAAACCCTGAACGGCTTGTTTTATTTAATCGCGGACTAAAGGATAGCCAAGGAATTAGCACATCCACTCTTCCGCGTACCAGAGCTCTTTTCTCTTTTGCTTATTGCAAAGATTGAGAGATGGTGTTTATTTAATTTATAAGAACTAATCCGTGAAATCGCGCAAATCTGAAATATCCGCGTTATGCTTTGATCTCAACTTCAACACCGCTGGGTAAATCCAGCTTGCTCAGTGCATCTACAGTACGGCTCGACGACGTATAAATATCCAACAGGCGTTTGTGCGTGGCCAGTTGGAATTGCTCACGACTTTTCTTGTTTACGTGTGGTGAACGCAGTACCGTAAAGATCTTGGTACGTGTAGGCAAAGGAATCGGGCCTGTTACCACAGCGCCGGTGCTACGAACAGTTTTTACGATCTTTTCGGCAGATTTGTCCACCAGGTTGTGATCATAAGACTGCAATTTGATTCTGATTCGCTGAGACATCGTATAGAATCCCAATTTTCTTTGGGAGTGCAAAGGTAGGGGGAGCGCCTATATTGGCCAAATAGTTGAAGACTATTTTTTTGACTGTCTGGCCGTTAAACAAAAATAAAGGACCGACCGGGGACTGACGGGTATCTCGGAATAAAAAGTTGATAAAAAGTTATTTAGGCGCACCGTTGAATTGCCATCTGCTGAATTGCACCGCACAAGGCTGGATTATTTCACCGTCCCCAGCTTTTTAAGCTTTAAGCCGAGGCATGCAAATTCTCCCATCCCAATATGTTCGATCAAAAAGCGATGCTTGCCGCCAAGGCTGAGCCTCACATTTTTGTGAGATGCTTCGTCAAAACTATGATGAGAACGCCTCCATTCATTGATCACCTTTTTGCCATCTACATACACTCTAACCGCATCATCCCAGGTTATTCCTAATTCATATTCGCCTGTTTCAAGTATAGCTTCTCCTTCAGCGATGGTCATAAATTGATCGTGCTGCTCATCTGCTTTCAGGCCACCCCACCAGGCGTAGTCCAGTTTTTCTACGGTGTCAGTTTTTAAGGCCCTCATGCGCACATTAGGAGGAAAGAGTTCCCCGGTTTTGAGTGGATTATGGAAGGAGGTATCCAGCGCAAACCACCTTACATTGAATTTGATGGGTTGAAAATACTTTTGAAAAGAAAACGAATAGGGCTTGCCCGGGGCTATGGTTTCTCCAAACGGCGTTACAATTTTTTCACCAACATACTCAACTTGTATTGAAACATTCGTTTTATCACCCGGCAATTTTGATGCAGTAATATTTGCAGGAAACGTTCCATTCGTGGCGGATATATTTTTCACACCCGAAAACTTTTTGATTTTCCATTTTCCTTTAGGACCTAACAAGTCAAACTTCATAACATCGCTGCTATCTGCAGGATTGGTGTTCCAGATAATTGGTGACCTGAAATCATGAGGCCCCCATGCTGTAATCAGTATATTTTTTCTTCCCGCCAAATAACCCGTGCCTTTGAAAGGGTCATTCGGCCTGTCAATCTCTGGAATGTTCACAGTAGAATCATCGTCAAATTTTGAAGCCATTTCCAGATCGATCAGTGTATCAAGCTCCGAAACCGTGGAATCGAATTGAAACGTTGGTTCAGAATCAGAAAATGTATTGCTGAAGACATTTAATTTGTTAGTGTTCTTAAAATTAAAGACAACAGGATTGCTATTGAAGCTGTTACCCAGAATTATGTAGTTACGGCTTTTAGTGTCCCGGTTTTTAGAGTATGCCCAGTCGGTCGGCTGCTCTTTTCTTTCCCAAAGAGCGATCGCTTCATTATCCCGGAAAAAAAGATTGTACGTAATATTTATGTCCTGTCCGTGCTCAATGGCAATTCCAACCCGGTTGTTGCGAAAATTATTGTTATTAATATTAGTTTCATAGCTGTAACCGCCCCATATTCCGTTATCACATTCAAATATTCGGTTATAAGAGATCGTGTTGCGACTAAAGGTTGCCTCTATGCCATTTGTCGGAGCATAAGAGAAATCGTTGCGCAAAATCACGTTGTCATTGCAACCTCCTTTCCCCGAGTCCATTGTTGTCTGACCGGCCCATAGAAACAACCCGTCGCCACCGTGCGTCACATTATTCTTAAAAAAAAGATTATTGCTCTTTCCAGCACAGTGGGATCCGAAGCTTGGAATTCACGTGACTTGAAGTCGCGGC
>JADMIO010957446.1_pt1 | contig 39070 bp, 39 predicted proteins | sample 8958161 | NCBI WGS metagenome assembly JADMIO01 (sample SAMN16585339, study PRJNA669376) | soil metagenome | isolation source: Crop rotation soil | place: USA: Cullars Rotation, Alabama | collected 2011 | reverse complement strand
CGCGACAACTTGTCCACGTGGAATTCTAAGCTTAGGATCCCAATGTGCTGGAAAGCGGATTTTCCTCCATTTCCTCCTTGATCCGCTCTTCTAATATAGCAGTAGGCACCTGCAGCAGCTTCATCAACTGTATCTGTTGCGGTGATAGTTTTTGTAATTGCTTTTGATATAGACCCTGACTTAACGCCATCTGTTAATCCTCTTTTTTAATTGTTGCTTCGTTGTAAATTTACACACAAAGCCTGTTTCCAAATGCTCCAAAAAGCTAAATTTTTGATTTTCTGCATGATTTTTGCTGTAAAAGTAGCTTCGTGCCAAAATCTAAGTGTGTTTTCCTTCAGCAAAGCGTTGCATCAGCCCGTAAAAAAACCTGAAAACAAATTAATTATAAATGCCATACCGGTAAATAAGTCTTCTATTTTCATAAATAATTTCACGATCATTCCTGTCGTCTCGCCAGGATTTTATGCATCCAATCTGGGATTTTTCTGCAAGCAGGAAATAAAGTTGGAAAAAAATTTAAATGTTCCCTTCAGGTTCAGGTTGGGATCGGTACAAAGTTGTGACCGGCTGGAAGGAAAACCTAATACATTTTTACAGGGACAATGATAAGTTTAGACGTTTAGATGTTTATGAGAATTCAAAATTTTGAACTGCATACTAAACGACTAAACCCCTAAACTTCTAATCTATTAACGTGTTACCATATTTTCACTCAATACTTGCCTGACAACACTAACGATCTTCTCTCCTTTCTCTTTGATCTGTTCCTCTGTCCACAATAAACCGATCGCGGTGGAGATGCAACGGCTCATGATAGCGTCGCTTGCTGCAAAATCTTTGTTGGCATGATGCTCAACAGCATATCTTAATTCGGGGCTCAATGCATTTAATGTTACAGAGTTTTTTAGATGATCCCATTTGCGGATATAATGCCAGTTGTTGTCGTACCAATAAAAATTACCAGGCAAAATCCCCTGTGACTTCAATTCTGCAACAACAGCTTTGGTGATCTCTTCATTAGGTAAGAACCAGCTAAGGAAAGTACAACTATCACCCTGCGGATCCGGAATTCTTCTGAAGCTGATCTCAGGGACAGTTGATAAAATATTTTTTAAAGCCGTATGATTTTTCTTTTGAACAGCCAGGAAATTGTCCAGTTTACCGATCTGTGCTAACCCGATAGCAGCATGCAGTTCACTGATGCGGTAATTGTAACCAATGAATGGATGCAGATCAGCGCCGCGGTCAACACCTTTATGATCATGTCCGTGATCACTATAACCATCACTTGCGATATAAATGTCTTCCCGATTAGTGAGCACCGCCCCGCCCTCAGCACAGGTAATCGTCTTTACAAAATCAAAACTAAATGTTCCCGCGTCTCCGATCGTTCCCAGTTTCTTTCCTTTATAAGTTGCGCCAATACTCTGGCATGCATCTTCCAATAAAATCAAATTGTGTTCTTTGCATATTGCCTGCAATGCATCCATTTCAGCCATGCTTCCACACATATGTACGGGCATCACACATTTTGTTTTTGAAGTAATGGCTTTCTTTATTGCTTCAGGATCCAGTGTCAAAGAATCATCAATATCAACCATCACCGGTACTGCACCTACACTCAGCACAGCTTCAAAACTTGCCACAAAGGTGAACGAAGGCATTATCACTTCATCGCCATAGCCAATTCCCAATGCGCTCAATGCGGTTGTTAGTGCCGAAGTGCCGCTGCTCACCAATTGTGCATATTTGCAACCGAAAGTATCGCAGATAGCCGCTTCCAGTTCTTTCGCCTTCCACACTCCTTTACGCGGACCATCAAAGCCGTATCGCATAAGGATACCGGTAGACATTACATCATTGATATGTTTGCGTTCTTCTTCGCCGAAAAATTCAAAACCGGGCATGGTAACTATTATTTTAGAATGAGCCGTAAAGGTAAAACTAACTTTGTCAAAGTTCTTTCAAAATCGCTCCATCTTTTAGATTTCAACTTTGCCAAAGTTATCTTGCTGGAACAACTTCTTTAAAATAATTCAGTCGCAAACTGTCATTCCATCCATTGGGGTTATTATTAAATGACTTACTACTGAAAAATATCATCCCATTGATGTTCGGTGTATTTCGGATCAATTCAATTTGACGAGGTATCTGTGTTTTATCCTTCCAGGCCGCAGTAGTATTGGCCTTATACAATCCGATACCTATGTAACAATCGTGACCATAACTGTGCTTGCTCCACCAATCCACCAGCACCTCATAAGCCGCTGCTTTCAACCCAAACTCCCAGTAGATCTGCGGTGCCACATAATCGATCCAGTTATTTCTTAACCACAACAGAATATCTGCATACAGGTCATCATAGTTGGTTTGGCCTGCACGTGTCGCACTGCCGTTGATCGAATCCATTGCTGCGTTTCTCCATACACCAAAAGGACTGATCCCAAAACGACAATTCTTATTTTCCTCTTTGATTGTTTTACTGATCAGTAAAATAATAGAATCGGTATTACTTCTTCTCCAATCATCTTTGTTCATTCCATTTCCATATATCTGATAGTTGGCATCATCAGGAAATTCTTTTCCGGCAATTCGATATGGATAGAAGTAGTCATCAAAATGAATAGCGTCAATTTTGTAACGGCTCACCACATCTTTTACAATGTTCGCCACATACTTTTGTGCGTCTTTATTTCCCGGATCGAAGTATCGCTTTTCTCCATACACCAAAAACCATTCAGGATGCAGTCGGGTGATGTGTGTAGGTGCGATCGATGATTTACCGACATTGAATTCCGCACGATACGGATTCATCCAGGCATGAAATTCCATCCCCCGCTTGTGTGTCTCATTCACCATGAATTCAAGCGGATCGTAATAGGGGCTCGGCGGCAACCCTTGTTTGCCAGTCAGCCATTCACTCCATGGTTCATATTGAGATGGATAAAAAGCATCCGCAGCTGGTCTGATCTGAGCAATGATCGCATTCAATCCATTGCGCTGGTGCATGTCGAGCAACTTAATGAATTCATGTTGCTGAGAATCAGGATCATAGTTGCCTCTTGATGGCCAGTCGATATTACTAACGGTGGATACCCAAACCCCTCTGAACTCCGGCTTGGGCTGCGCCTTTCCTTTGTATGCAAATAAGATCAGGCAGGCAATAATTTGAATGGCGGTCAGCAATTTTTTTTGCATCAGTTACTATTACGCATTTTATCCAATAATTTATTGAGGGTCCTGGCTTCGGTTTCTGTGATCGACTGGATCACTCCATCCATTTCCTTTTCAAAATGATCCAGTTTTTCCAATAATTTTTTTCCCTTGTCGGTGATGGAAACATCTACCAGTCTCTTATCTTCCTTACAAACTAATTTCTTCACCAACCCTTTTGCGATCAGTCTATCAACAATACGACTGGTATCGCTCATTTTATCGAGCATACGCTGGCGTATTTGCAACGTAGAGATAGGCTTACCTGCACCTCTCAATATCCGCAAGATGTTGAACTGCTGACTGGTAATATCAGCTTTATCAAAAAAAGGTTTCATTTTTTCCGTGATCCAATTGAAAGAATAGATCAGATTGATGACCGCCTTTTGATGTTCATTCCGGAAATTAGATTGATTGATATCGGTTTCAAGACTCATACAACAAAATTAAAAAGATTGCCTGCTGAAGATTTGCCGGATTGTAAATTTAACGCTCTGTCTCATCCGAAAATTCATTCATATAGATTTTTGCAAGAATGATAATATAACTCACTAGTAAAGGACCAAAGATCACACCCCAGAATCCAAACAATCCCAATCCTGCAATGATACCCAAAGCAGTGACGAGAGGATGAACATCCATAAATTTTTTAAGTAACGTCAACCTTGCTATATAATCTATATTGGTGATCACGATACCAGAGTACAATAACAGGCCTAATGCGTTTCCCGTTTGGCCCAAAGAATAAAGGAAAGCTGTCAATGGTAACCAGATCACGGCTGTTCCTACTACTGGCACGAGTGAGAACACACCTGTAAGAAACCCCCATAATGCATAATCCTGCACACCAAATATCCAGTAGCCTAGTGTTGCCGCCAAACCCTGGATGATGGCCAATACCGGTATACCGATCGCATTTGCTTTGATCATTGACTTTGTCTCATGACTGAGCAGTGCTACATTTTCCTTTTTCAATGGAATGGAACGTAACAGAAATTGTTCCATTTTTACTCCATCTACAAGCATAAAATAAAGCAGGAAAAACATCAGCGCGAAATTACTGAAGATAACTGCTGAGCTATTCAGTATTGCGGGAACGATCGCAGAAGCTTTCTTTTGAAACGTAATAATATTCTCATCTGAGAACAACTGGAAGCCTGTCAACTTATAAACCTTTTCTCCGATCACTTTTGCTTTGAATACCAGGTCTACCGGATTGCTCAGTAATGCAGTGATCTTATCCATGATCAATTGCAATGCAAACCAAACAGGAATTGCGATCACAACGATCGACAGAATAATGAACAAAAGAGCCGTAAATCCTCTGTTCCATTTTCTGCGAATCGTAATCTTAAAAAACCAGGTCCTGTATAAAATATAAAAAGTAATAGCGCCTAAAAAACCAGGCAGGAAAGAAACGAATTCTCTTACTAATAAAAACGCCAGAACAGCGATGATGATAAGCAGTATTACCTGGCGGAGCCTGTCGTTGAATGTAAACATATTGATTGGGAGAAGTAAAATAATCAAACTCGGGGAAATCAACTAATCCTTCCACACAGAAACCCCTTCACTGCAATTGGAGCAAATATCAATATTCCTTCTGCTCTTTTTGATATCTGACCGGAACTGCACATAGTTCTGATTGAACCATATATTTTTGAATGAATCGTTTTTAAGGTCGCCCAATTGATGCGTTGCGTCTTTATCAAAACAACAAGGCACAATCAATCCATCCCAGGTGATCACATTAGCATGTTGCATTTTCCAGCAATGATTAGCCAGTTTGTTCTTGGGAGTAAATGTGCCGTCTGCATTTTTTTTATACCTGCTGAATTTATTAATGGTTGGGATCAACTGGTTAGGGTCTGTTTCATATTCATACACCTGTGCGGTCTTGAATCGCACTTCATCTACGCCCACAGATTTTGCTAACCGCTTAATGTCTTCTACCTGGTGTTCGTTTGGTTTCACCACCAGGAATTGAAAAAAGATGAACGGTGTTTTACTTTTCAATTGTTTTTTCCATTTCACCACATTACGCGTTCCTTCCAGCACTTTTTCAATATTACCGCCCACGCGATATTGCTGATATACTTCCTGTGTGGTACCATCAATGGAAATGATCAACCGGTCCAGTCCGCTTTCAACTGTTTTTCTGGCAACATCGTCAGTTAAATAATGTGCATTGGTAGAGGTAGCTGTATAGATCTTCTTTGACGAAGCATATTTCACCATCGACAAAAATTCAGGATTGAGATAAGGTTCACCCTGAAAATAAAAGATGAGATACAATAATTCCTTGTGAATCTCATCAATTGTTCTTTTGAAAAAATTTTCTTCCAGCATTCCTGTGGGCCGGGTAAATGCACGAAGTCCACTCGGACATTCCGGACAACGAAGATTACAACTGGTGGTTGGCTCAAATGAAATGGAGACAGGATAACCCCATTGAATAGGTTTGTTGAGGATCCGGCTTGTATAATAACTGGACAAAACTTTTACCCCGTTCCAGACTTTGCGAAAACTAAGCTTTCTCAACAGATTCCGGCTATCATTAAAATTAAAACGGGGCATTGTTCAAAGTTAAGTCTTAAGCTTGAAGATAACTTTGGCAAAGTCTACTTCATGACTTTGCCAAAGTTATCTCCAGCATGTGGAATACTCCATATCACTCATTTTTTTGATTTATCTTGTGGGACCATGTCCAAAAAACTAATACCCTTTTTGCTGTTTGCATGTGCAGCATTTTCTTCCTTTTCACAATCTAAAACAATACCAGCTGAAGCTAAACCGTTTGTAGTAAAGGGTTATGAGATGATGGACTATGTTAGAGGTGACCTGAATGGAGACAAACTTGAAGATGCGATCCTGATCTTAAAGACCCCCGGTGAAGACAGTTCTTTTGATGATAGTCTGAAGCGCCCGTTCCTGATCCTGCTTCGGCAGGCGAATGGCAAACTAAAACAGGTGAAAAGGAATGATGAAATGATACTTTGCCGGCATTGTGGTGGTGTATTTGGCGACCCATATGAAAATACAGAACACACTAAAAATGGATTCTATATAAATTTTTATGGCGGCAGCAATTACCGGTGGGGTTATTTATACGAGTTCTCTTACAATGCGGCAAAAAAGAATTGGTTGCTGACGAAGGAGGTGCAGACAAGTTATAGAACAACTGATCCTAAACTGAATATCAAAGAAATTACGATCAAGGCAGATGAGTTATTGGAAACTACGGTTGATGATTTTAATGCCAATCCACCGTACGATGGATCTAAATGGAAAGTGACAGCTGCAAAAACTTTTTTTTATGACAGTCCCGGTTTACAAAACAAGCCAAGAAAAGGTTTTTTGTTGAAGGGCGATGAGTTAACAGTGATCAGAGAATTCAGAAACTTTGTTGAGGTTTCATTCACAAATACAAAAGAACAAACCACGATCGGTTATTTACTAAAAAAAGATTTATCTAAAATTCAATAACTACCCCCATGCGAAAATTTTTACTGCTCATCCTTTCATGTATTGCATCTTACTCGTTTGCTCAGTCTCCTTTGCCATATGAGGATCATTGTAAACAGGTAAAGGAAATTGCACTGATGGAAAGGATGGCACACGAACGCCTGGCGAATGGTGCCAACCTAACCTTTGCTTCCAATAATTTTCAGATAAAATATTATCGCTGTGAATGGGAGGTTGATCCCTCTGTTTATTATATCACCGGAAAAGTAACGGCATACTTTATGGTGACAGCAGCCACTAATTCTATTTCTTTTGACCTGATGAACAGCCTCAATGTTGACAGTGTGAAACAAAGAGGTGTGTTACTCACCAAATCTCAGGCATCAAATTTATTGACGATCAATTTTGCAGCTTCGATGTCTGCAGGCACATTAGATTCAGTTAGCATTTTTTATAAAGGCCCTCCGGCCAACACAGGCTTTGGTTCTTTCGTACAATCTACACATGCGGGGCAACCAATCATCTGGACGCTGAGCGAGCCCTATGGAGCCCGTGACTGGTGGCCATGCCGCAATGGCAACGATGATAAGATCGATTCGATCGATATCATTCTTACTTACCCTTCCGCTTACACCGGCGCATCGAACGGTATCTTACAAAGTGAAACCTTGATAGCAGGTGGAACAAAGAAAACCGCCTGGTGGAAACACAGATATCCTGTTGCAACCTATCTGGTTTGTTTTGCCGTAACCAATTTCTCTGTTTTCAACAATAGTGTGCAATTGGGTTCGGTCAATTTGCCGATGCAAACCTATTGCTATCCTGAAAGTCTGGCTTCTTTCCAAAATGGTACGCAGACCGTCCTTAATTGTATCCAATTGTATCATAACAATTTTGGACCCTACCCATTCATCAATGAAAAATATGGGCATGTGCAATTTGGATGGGGTGGTGGCATGGAACATCAAACTGCAACATTTGTAACGAGTATTGACGAGAACCTTTGCGCTCATGAGCTGGGGCATCAATGGTTTGGTGATAAAGTAACGTGCGGAAGCTGGGCGGATATCTGGCTGAATGAAGGATTCGCCACCTACCTCGCAGATTTTTTCTGGGAGAATAAATACCCTACGCATCCTGCTTTTTATCAGAGGAGACTAAATGAGATCAATTATGTTACCTCAGCGCCTGGCGGGTCTGTATATGTTGATGATACAACCAGTGTAAACCGGATCTTCAATGACAGATTATCGTATTACAAAGGATGCCGCGTGTTGTACATGCTGCGTTTAAAACTCGGTGATTCAGCATTCTTCAACGGCCTCCGCAATTACCAGAAAGATCCAAAGCTCGCCTATGGTTTTGCAAGAACAGCTGATCTGCGACAACACCTGGAAGCGACCAGCGGACAAAACCTCACGCAATTTTTCAATGACTGGATCTATGGACAGGGTTATCCAAGCTATACAGTAGAATGGTCAACTATGGGCAGTGAATACGTACGCATCAAGATGAAACAAACCACTTCCGACAACAGCGTTCAGTTTTTTGCTTTGCCCGTACCACTCAAATTTAAAAATGCCACACAGGAAAAGACGATCGTGGTAGATAATAAAACAAATTTTGAAGTTTTTATTAATAAGATCGGTTTTGTGCCCGATACTGTGCTGATAGATCCGCAATACTGGCTGATAACAAAGAACAATACGACCACAAAAGTTCCTGATCCCACAGCTTCCGGTATTCACGTGTTTCCCAATCCGGTCACTGAACCGTTCTTTGTTTCATTCAATCAGGTGAATTCACCGGATGCAACGATCGGTTTATATAATTCTTTGGGACAACGGATCTATGCCAATAAAGTAGCACTTATCAATGGCTCGCAATACGTAGAAGTTCCGTCAAAACATTTGCCCGCGGGCATTTATACTATTCGGGTGATCGCGGGTAGTACGAAGTTTACAAAGCAATTAATAAAGCGATAAGGAGTTAAAAAGAGAGACTAAAGAGATAAAAGAGGGAAAGGAGATAAAAGAGTTTGGGTATTTATCTAAACTCTTTTATCTCCTTTCCCTCTTTAAACTCCTGGCTCCTCCTTAAACTCTTTTATAAAATATTTACCTTTTTATTAATTCTATTTGCCGCAAATTTGTTGCTGCCTTAACTATGGCTCAGAGATTGGCAAAAAGCAAAAAATATATTCTTCGCCTGATAACCGTGTTGTTGATCCTATTGGGAATTGCTTTTGCAGCAACCTGGTACCTGACCAACTATCTGAACAAGCCGAAATTCGTTCGCTATCCTGCTTTCGGCATAGACATTCCTGTTAGTTACAAAATGCACGGTATAGATGTCAGCCATCATCAGAATAATATTGACTGGGTGGAAGTAAAGGCAATGAAGGTGCAGGATATCAAAATTGATTTTGCTTTCATCAAGGCAACTGAAGGATTGGGGCGGGTAGATAATAATTTCCGTCGCAATTGGTTCAATGCAAGGCAAGCGGGAATTCCACGGGGTGCTTATCACTATTTCATTCCCAGTAAAAGCGGAAAGGCACAGGCTGAAAATTTTATAGCCACTATTCAACTGCAAAAAGGAGACCTTCCTCCCGTTCTCGACATTGAACAAACCAATGGTGCATCAGTGGAAGACATTCAGCAAAGAACAAAGGATTGGTTGACGATGGTAGAGAAGCAATACAAAGTGAAGCCGATCATTTATACCAATGTTGATTTTTATAAGAATTTTCTGGAAGGAAAGTTTGAAGATTATCCGCTATGGATAGCGCATTATTTAGTACAGGACAGACCGAGAATAGATCGCAAATGGATATTCTGGCAACACAATGAACGCGGCCATGTCAACGGTATAGACACCATTGTAGATTTCAATGTATTCAACGGAGACAGTACGGAATTCAGTAAATTACTGTTGAAATAGATTTTTCTCATTATGGGAATGGAACAGGATACCAGAGGATTTCTAATTAAGATCATCCAGACAATTTCAATCGTTGCGCTTTGGATGCTCGTGAATGTTTACATCGGCATCTATAAAGATTATGGCTTCTTCGAGAACCGGCCCAACTGGACCAATTATCTTTTTTATATTTTTTTGACAGGCAGTTTTGTTTTCCTGGTTATACATCTTCGTCGCAAGTGGAGAATGTAACGAAATACCCTCTGCCACGTATTTGAAGAGATTACATTTTACCTATATTTAATGCTTAAACCTAAACCATGGCGCTAAAGCTGCTTTGCAGGTATGCAGTGATAATTGGAACGCTTATCATCTGGACCATCAAATGGGGAATAAGACCATTTATTCATTTAACTCAACCCACTAAATACATTTTAGGCATTGCTCCCAATCTGCTGGGATCTTTTCTGCTTCCCTTTGGATGTTATTGGTTGCTGGGAAGATTCATCAATCTGCACGATGATAAACAATTCAGATGGTTTTGTATTATTTGCTTTGTCTTATTAGTGATCAATGAATTGCTGCAATTGATACCTGTATTCGGAAGGACATTTGACTACAGCGATATTGTCGCTTCTGCCATTGGTCTGAGTGGCGCTTATTTTTTCTGCGGAAAATATTTGTTCAGGAAACTCGCTACTTATCCTTGACAGCTTTGGCAAAGTTTCGAACTCTGATAAAGCTCAACTGCTATGATCAGCTACGATCACCCACTTCCCTTTTACTTTACGGAACAATAAAGTGAAATGTCCACCCACATCTCCGATACTTCTTTTAAGATGCCATTTACCAACAACAAAAAAATAAATGGCAGATAGGCGTTTCACTTTCAGAATATCAAAATCAAGTTTACCCATCGCAGCCGTATCAGGATAACCTTTCTTATAATTGTTCAATGTATTTTGCCAGCCATACGTGACACCACTCTTACCTATGAACATCAATGAATCATCCTGCCAGTAAGTGCCCATGAACCTGGCAAGATCTCCTGTATTCCAGGCATCGAGCTGTTCCTGCATGGATCTTCGAATCATTGCTTCGTCTTTAGATTGCGCAATAGTTGCAATGGATGCAAATAGGAAGAATAGAATGAGAAGGTGTTTTTTCATTACACGAATTAAGTCGAATTGCACGAATTACGCAAATGGAGACTTTGCCAAAGTTGACATGTAGCCTTAGTGACTATGATGCGGAGAGGAGCATTTGCTTTGCGTGCAAAGCCTGTAATTATAATAATGTGCGCTGATGATCAATATCACTGCTATGGCAAGAAACGCATATTCAAGCGAAGGCACAAACTGCTTTAAAATAAGAAAGATGAAACCGAGCGAAAACACCAGCACCGGAACCAATGCACGGTGGTGTTTGATATATCCATGAAACAAAGAATAAGACCCAACCAAAAACGCCAGGCCGATCATTCCCCATTCAAAAAAAGAATTGTGAATGATATTGATGCCAAAAATAGGTAAGGTGGAAACGATCAATGGCAGCAATGCACAATGAATAGCGCAGGCTACGGAAGTGGCGATCCCAATGGCGTCCCAGTTAAACTTTGTTTGCACGAAATGCAAAGATAACGACATTTGCAATAATGTTGCAAAAGTTTTGAAAGCCTGTTCGAACGGGCGTTTTCATTCGTAATTTTGCAGAAATTTCAGATATGAAAAGGATATGGTGGTATATCGGCTTTTTTGTGTTGTTGCTGGCAGGGTTCTGGTATTTTATATTCAAAGATCAGGATTTGTCAAAGTCTGATCTGGCGGTGATCAATAATGTTGATAGCTTTTCCTTTATTAATCAGGATGGAAGAACAATTACTGAGAAAGATGTTGACGGGAAGGTTTACGTCGCCGAATATTTTTTTACAACCTGCAAAGGCATTTGTCCCAAGATGAATGCAAACATGAGAAGGGTGTTTGACAAATTCAAGGATGAGCATGATTTCATGATCCTCTCACATACCTGCATGCCGGAAACGGATTCTGTTCCATTATTGAAAGGTTATGAAAAAAAAATGATCAATGGTGATCTGTTGCAGAATAAAGATGGCTCTTATAAAGTGGTTTTTGATTCTGCTAAGATCAACAACAGCATTTCCAATCCGAATTGGAATTTCCTGACAGGAGATAAAACGCAGTTATACAAAATAGCCAGGCAGGGTTACATGATCGATAACAATAAGCCGGATTCCACTCAGAACATTTCAGATCAATTTATCCATACGCAGTTCTTTGCACTAGTGGATAAACAAAGAAGGGTGCGTGGCATCTATGATGGTTTAAAAGAAAATGAAGTAGAAAAACTTTTTTCTGATATTAAAGATCTGCTGAAAGAAAAAGTTGATCATAAAAGATTCATGAATGGATTCAGCAATAACCCGAACTAAATTATTACTATGGATCAATTAATGGAAATACTGAAAAAGAATCAACTGAGTGTGACAGAAAGCCGGAAGCAGATCCTTGAATTATTTCTGGAAACACCCGGAGCATTGGCGCATTCCGATATTGAAAAAAGTACGCATGCCGCTTTTGACCGTGTAACAGTGTATCGCACCTTACAAACCTTCGTGGACAAAGGAATCATTCACAATATCCCAACCAGCGATAATTCCATTCTGTATGCACTTTGCAAAGACAATTGTGAGGAAGGCCATCATCATGATCATCACGTGCATTTTGTATGCGATAACTGCAACAAGACAATTTGTTTGGAAGACGTAACTGTTCCGGAAGTGAAATTACCTCAGGGATTTGTTCCCCGACATGCGGAAATGGTGGTTAATGGTATCTGCGATGATTGCAAATAGGATCAAAGCTCTTCCATTTCTCCTTTTACAAAGTCCATCAAAACTTTTATTTTTTCGGGACTAAAATCAAATTTCAATCCTGCAGCTTCAAACAACTGAGGTAATGTTTTGGTGCCACCCAAACTGAGTGCTTTGCAATAATTATCCAATGCCTGTTCACGATCATTTTTGAATTGCATCCACATGCCAATTGCGCCTAGCTGGGCAATACCGTATTCTATATAATAAAACGGAACTTCAAATAAATGCAATTGCCGCTGCCATGCATTGCTGCGATATTTTTCCAATCCGCTATAATCGATCACATCATCTTCAAATTCATTCAAAATACTTACCCACGCTTTGGTACGTTCATCATGGGTATGTTGCGGATGCTCGTAGATCCAGTGTTGAAATTTATCAATAACAGCGATCCAGGGGAAGATCGTTATCACTCTTTCCAGTTGATGTTCTTTCGCCCTGCTTAATTCTTCTTTATTATCAAAGAACGTATCCCATTCATCCATGCTAAACAATTCCATTGCCATGCTGGCTACTTCAGCGATCTCCATCGGATATTCCTTAAAACCATTGAGGTCCAGCGGATGAGCCAGAAATGAATGAACAGCATGGCCGCCTTCATGAACCATAGTGGTCACATCGTGCATCTGGCCTGCTGCATTCATGAAAATAAAAGGTGCGCCGCTCTCAGCTAACGGACAATTGTAGCCGCCGGGAGCCTTTCCGATCCTGCTGTCAAGATCCAGGTGCTTCATCTCGTCCATCTTCTTCAGGCAATCACCAAAGAATGGCCGTAGCTTATTAAAACATGCCGCTGATTTTTCAATGAGTTCTTTATCTGTGGTAAACGGGCGAAGTGGTTCTGTTCCTATAGGTTCTGCTTCTGTATCCCAGGGACGCAGGCTCTCGACTCCAAGCCTTTCTTTTTTTCTTTGATGAATAATATTGACCAGGGGGATCACATGTTGTTTCACTGCATCATGAAAAGCAAAACAATCTTCCTTCGTATAATCAAAACGCCCCAGCTCTTTGAATCTGTATTCCCGGTAATTTTCAAAACCTGCATTCAATGCTTCCTGGTTACGCCTTGAGATCAACTGATCAAACAGTGCATTTAATTCCTCTTTATCCTGCAGTCTCCGTTCATTGATCTTACGATATACCTCTTCGCGAAGATCGCGGTCATGGCTTTCTAAAAATTTAGCAGCTTGCTGCAATGTGTATTCTTTATCATTCACTGTGATCGTCATCTTGCCGGTGATCACACCATATTGTTGCTGCATTACCGCCAGCTCAGACTGGATCGGAATATTCTCTTCCCGGAATAATTCTATACTCTTACGAATACTTCTCAGGTACGTGAAATATTTTTCCTGCGGAAGATCGGCTGCTAGCGGGTGGTTGACAAGCTTCTTGTTGAGCGCATCAGAGTAGGGCTGGATCTTCGGCTGGATCTCCATGAAGAAATAATTGAACGCGTCCTCCAGTTCCTTGTTCTGTGTATCACATGTCATCTTTATCTGTCGCCAGCAGGCATCTTCATTGACCACCGCCTCCAGTTCACTTTGGTCTTTCAGCCATTGTTCCAGTTCCTCTTTAGTATCGATCTTTCTTTCCAGCAGGTCTTTGAAAAATGGTTCCAGTGTAACCCATGTGGTGACCGTAAAATCTTTGGGAACAAAATGGCGTGGTAATTTTTGAATGTCGGCTGAGTAGTTCATAATTAAACAGAAAAAAATACCGCAGTTCTGCTGAACTACGGCATTATTAAAAAATGACTTTTATCTTAAACCATCTTCCTTGGCGCATTCACCTTTCTGGCAGGTCCGCTCTTCACAGTCGCAGACTTTGTTTCAGCAACTTTTGCTTTAGTTCCATTGTCACTCGCGTCATCCTGTTGCGGCGCTTCAGACAATTTTATCTCCACATCATTTGCTTTCAACACCTGGAACCATTTCACCATCTTCTTCATATCGCTGGCGTATACTCTTGAAAAATCCATATCAGGATATACTTTTTCAAAATACTTTTTTACAGCGTTGGCATCATTATCTGCAGGTAAAGCTTCGCTGCTTTCCTTCATGGCGGTAAATACATCCACGAGGTTCACATTGTCTTTTGTAGTGTAAACTTCAATGCCCTCTAAATGTGAAAAATTATGAACCCGGTTGCTTACAAATTTGGTGCTTTTGTCCTCCAAGGATCTAACTACCCCTCCATCGGCCTTGGATGATAATAGTTCATATAAGCCACTGAGGCCGGTCACGGAAACTAACTTGTTATACTCCATATAATTGAATTTTCAGGGCTGCAATTTAAGGTAAAACTTTGGCAAAGTTCTTTTCAAATCATTGCTGTCATATGAACTTGAACTTTGACAAAGTTTGTGGAGGGCTTGTTTGGCATGATTTTAACATATTTCGAAAATTGAAAGTCACGGGGTAAGCGCCAGTTTTTCTGCAAGCCATCGTCTAATCTATCACCAACAAACAACAAACATGATAAGACAGACACTGATCCTTCTGAGTTTGATCCTAACTGCAGGATTTGCCAATAGCCAGGACATAGTTTTAAAGGGAAAATTGAACGACAAAGGCGACAATACAGCGATAGCGGGCGCCACCATTACACTTACCTCTCAGAGAGACTCCACCAAAAAGAAGCAGACTGTAACAGATAAGAACGGGAATTTCTCTTTCAGCAACTTAAACTCAAGTGGATACACCTTATTTATTGATGCAAGTGGTTATGAAAAGATCCAGCAAAGGATCAACCTTCAGGCAAGCAACAACACCCCCATTCCATTTAGTGTGGCAAAAGCCGCTACCCAGCTCAACGAGGTTGTTGTGACTGCAAAAACACCACCGGTACGCCAAAAGGTGGATACCACTGAGTTCAGCGCTAGTCAATACAAGGTCAATCCTGACGCAACAGCAGAAGACCTCGTGAAAAAACTGCCGGGAATAGTAGTAGATAAAAATGGTAATGTGACAACGATGGGCGAGCAGATCAAGAAAGTTACCGTCGATGGCCGTGACTTTTTTGGTGATGATGCCACTGCAGCACTTAAGAATTTACCTGCAGACGTAATTGATAAGATCCAGGTGTTTGATAAACTCAGCGATCAGGCCGCATTTACAGGGTTCGACGACGGAAACAGCACCAAGGCCATCAATATCGTTACCAAATCTGGTATGCGCAATGGACAGTTTGGGAGAATTTATGCCGGGTATGGTACAGACAATCGATACACCGCGGGTGGCAATGTGAGCTTTTTCAAAAATAATCGCAGACTATCATTGGTCGGTTTATTCAATAATATCAATCAACAAAATTTTGCATCTGAAGATCTGTTGGGTGTAACGAGCAGCGGAGGAGGAAGACAAGGTGGAAGAGGTGGCAACCGTGGCGGTGGTGGAAATTTCGGCGGCGGAAACTTTGGTGGCGGCGGCAATAATTTTCTGGTTGGACAATCCAATGGGATCAGTGCTACAAACTCCTTTGGTATCAACTATTCCGATCTGTGGGGTAAAAAACTTACAGTATCGGGAAGCTACTTTTTTAATAACAGCAATACAAATAACGACCAAAGTTCCAATACACAGTATTTCATAAAAGGCAGCAATGATCAGTTCTATGATGAGACCGATCTTTCACATTCAAAGAATTATAATCACCGTGTCAATCTCAGAATGGAATACAAGATCGATGATAAAAACTCTCTCATATTTACTCCATCAGTAAGTTTTCAAAAGAACATGTCAAGCAATATCGTTGATGGAACGAAATACAATACACCTACTGACCTCATCAGTACTATTAATAGTAATGCGAATAATAGCACGACTGGTTACAATACCAATAATAATCTTTTGTTCAGACATGCTTTTGCCAAAAAAGGCAGAACGATCTCTTTTAATCTGAATGCGGCATTCAATCATAAAGACGGCAGCAATTATTTGAATTCAGAAACCAGGTTATACACAGCCGGGGTGGTAACCTTTGATTCAACCACCAATCAATTTACGGATCAGTTAGTGAATGGTCACACGTACAGTGCTTCAGTAGCATACACTGAACCGATCGGGAAGAAAGGGCAGTTGCAGATCAACTATTCACCTTCCGTAACAAAAAACAAATCGGACCAGGAAGTGTTTCAATATGAAAATGCATCTCAAAAATATTCCCGCTTTGATACCGCGTACTCCAACAAATTTGACAACACTACTTCATCTCAAAGTGTGAATGCAAGTTATCGTGTAGGAGACCGCGACAATATGTTCAGCGTTGGATTGAGTTACAAGTATCTCGAGTTGAATAGTGATCAGGAGTTTCCGCAGATGGTGAGTGTAAACAAGCATTTCAATAATGTATTACCCAACCTGATGTGGCGTAAAAAGATATCACCAAAAAGTACGATCAACATTATGTATCGTGCAAGCACCAATGCCCCTTCTATCAGTCAGTTACAGAATGTGATCAACAACAGCAATACCATTCAATTGTCGACGGGTAATCCTGATCTGAAGCAACAAGTGAGCAATACATTGAGCACGCGTTACACATTTACCAATACCCAAAAGGGGCAGACACTGTTTGCAAACCTGTTTTTACAACAAGCTTCAAATTACATAGCAACTGCAACCTACACAGCTACAGCAGATTCAAATCTGAATAATACGGTTGTATTATATAAAGGATCGCAATTGACAAAGCCTACCAACCTCAATGGTTATTTGAGTCTTCGCTCTTTCCTTACCTGGGCAATGCCTGTGAAAGCGATCAAGTCTAATTTGAATCTTAACGCCGGATATACGTATTCAAAAACTCCGGGGTTAAATAATAATATCAGTGGGTTTTCCAACAACTCAACTTATACAGCCGGGCTTGGTGTTACAAGTAATATAAGTCAGTATGTAGATTTCAATGTTTCTTACAATGCAAGCATCACCAATACAAAGAATACGATCGACGCCTCAAAGAATACAAACTATACCACACAGACAGCATCTGCTTCATTGAATTTGCTGGATAAGAAAGGTTGGTTTGTACAAAATGATGCGGTAATGACTGCTTATAATGGTTTGGGTGCAGGCTTCAACCAAACTTATGTATTGTGGAATGCAGGCATCGGTAAAAAATTCCTGAAGAATCAGGCGGGAGAATTGAAGCTTTCGGTGTTTGACATATTGAAACAAAATCAAAGCATCACGAGAACAGTTGACCCAACTTACATTGAGGACGTACGCAATCAGGTATTGAAACAATATTTCATGCTGACGTTCACTTATAAACTCAAAAATTTCGGAACAGCAAAAGCATCGACAGGGAATAATTTCGGGGGCAATCGTCCGCAGGGCGGCTTTCCTCCGTTTTAGGTAATTTTAGAGCGGACATAAACTAACAACAATTTTGAACCAACCGGAATTAGTTGCGCAACTGAAGCAGGGAGACGAATCGGCATTCAGCAGATTGGTAGATGAATGGCAGGATATGGTTTACAACACAGCGCTCGGCATTGTGCAGGACCCGGATGAAGCAGATGATGTGACGCAGGAAGTGTTCATCCAGGTGTTTCAATCCATTCACAGCTTTAAAGGCGACGCGAAATTATCGACGTGGTTGTACAGGATAACGATCTCGAAAGCTTTGGATCATGAGAAAAAGAAAAAGAGCAAAAAGAGATTCGCGATAATTCAGAGATTGTTTGGAGGACCTGCAGACGAGCAGATACAGGCGGTCGAATTTGAACACCCGGGGATAGCAATGGAGAAGAAGGAAAGAGCGGCCGCGTTGTTCAAGGCATTACAACAGTTAGCACCCAACCAGCGAATTGCATATACACTGCATAAACTGGAAGGACAAAGCTACCAGGAGATCGCGGAGATCATGAACACCACCCTATTCGCAGTGGAATCATTGATGGGAAGAGCAAAGTCAAACTTGAAAAAAATATTAAACAAATATTATGAACAGGAATGAACATATTGAAAAGATGACCAGCGAAGCACTGGATAGTCTCGATGGTTCATCACGCGCTACAGCAAAGCCTTTCCTCATGACGAGGATCAGGGCCAGGATGGATAATCAAAAGAACAGTGCCTGGGAAATGGCAGGGAGATTCATTACAAAACCCGCTGTTGTCATAGCTGGCTTTTGCATGATCGTAGCACTCAACATTTTTGTTGTAGCCAACAACAGTAGTGGCAGTTCGCCTAACTATGCTACAGTGGCCGAACAAAACAATGGTCAGGATGAGTATACAAGTTCTGTATCATCATTATATGAAATTGAAAATAATAACGAACCATAAAATGTCTAAAACAAAAATACTAGTATCAGCAGTGGTGTTTCTTTTGATCACCAATATCGGGATGCTCATTTTCTTTCTGAACAATAAAGAACATGGAAGAAAAGAAGGTCGCGGTGGAAGAGATGCTGCCATGCGTACCTTCCTGCAAAAAGAAATTGGGTTCAGCGATCAGCAATTGACGCAATATGACTCACTGACCAAAAAACACAAGGACCAGATCAGGCCGTCATTTGATGAAATGAGGAATAACCGGGAGCAGGACATGAAAACACTGGGGCAATCAGGCTTTAGTGATTCTGTCATTGAAGCGTCAGCTACAAGGTCTTCAACCATGCAAAAAGATATGATCAAAAAAATGTTACTGCATTTCAGGGAAGTGAGAGAATTGTGTACCGCCGGGCAGAAACCAAAGTTTGATTCACTTTTTTACAAATCATTACCAAAAAGAGAGGAGAAAAGGAAGAAGGATTAACGACGGTTTTTCCAGGCTTCATCGTCTAATTAAATACACTCAAACATCTAATCAATAATACAACATGAAAAAACAATTTGTTCTGATCGCGGTAGCTGCTTTGTTCAGCGTTACTGCCGCTAATGCCCAGGGTGGATTCCAGCGCCGTACTGTGGAGGAAAGAGTTAAATCCGTACATGAAAAAATGGATAGTGCATTCAAACTCGATGCAGCTAAGTTGACGCAGGTCGACTCGATCTTCACTAAATCTTATAAAGCTTCTGATGCCGAAATGGAAGCACAAAGAGCTTCCGGTAGTTTTGATCGTGATGCCTGGCGAGCAAAACAACAGGAGTTTGCTGCCGCCCGCGATACAGAATTGAAAAAAATATTAACGGAAGATCAGATGAAAACATGGAAAGATGTGATCGAACCTTCTATGCGACCACAAAGAGGCATGAGACCTCAAGGTCAATAATTCTGTTTTTGGGTTGAGTTAACCGCCCTGTTACGTTGGTTGTAACGGGGCATTTTTTTGTAAATAAAAAAGCATCTCCGGGGAACCGGGATGCTTGTTTTTGCACCAAACCCTGTATAACCAACAGAATTAAATAAAGCCTTTCCAACGCATCAGCCCTGCACCCCCGATCAATGCTATACTCATTAATACAATTCCGGTTGGAAAATTATCTTTGTTAGCCGCATCATTACCTACTTCAGGAAGCAATGTTGCATATTGCGCATTCTCATCTTTTTCTTCATCATTTATTACTGAGGCTTCATCCTGCCAGTCATAAATACTTTTTCCGGTGAGTGTCATCAATTGAACAAGCTCTGCTTTTCTTCTTTTTCTCAATTCCTGAATATAGGATCGGCCGGCCTCGCAATTAAAACTTCCTGTTGCCGGATGTGTGATCACATATCTTGCCTGGAAAGTTTCTGTATTGGGCGTAACCTGGAAAGCTAGATCCTGCGGGAAACTCCTGCGATTGTATCGAATGTGTAATCTTGTAAAATGAACATTCCGGCTGCCATTATCTGGTTCATCATTATCTATATCTGAATAATCGGTCCAGTCTTTCCCACTAAGCCACCACACGCCCGACGTAACGAGATCTTGCTGGGATGGAGCTGTTGCAATACAAGGATCACAATGGTAATAGTTTTGCGGACTTACATCCCATGCATATTCCAGGAATGCAACGCTCTTATCTTCATTTCTCCATTGCCTGTCAAATAAATTATTATAGAACGCACCAAAGTTCTTCTGCACAAAGAGCGGAATATTTTTGTCTGTTGGTACACCAACTGTGCGATAATTTGTGCATTCAATTCTTCCCTTACGTGTAAAAGCATACACGATCATATCCTGATCACCGTCTGCATTTGCCATTCCCAACCGGATAGGCAACATGAATTTGGGAGAACTGAATCCGATTTGCAATGGGCGCAGGAAATTGCCGGGCAATTTTTTCTTTTCTGCTTCATTCACTTTCACCACAAAGAATTTCAGGTTACTTTTTATGTAGGGGTCCAATACTTCTTCAGCGCCTTCCGGAATTTTATAGCCATTGTTGGTCAGCCATTCCTTTAAACCGCTGCTTTCCTTGGCGCTTAAGATCAATATATCATATTCACCCACGAGGTATTTAGCTTCGATCTTTACACCCAGATCCTTTTTTGCTCTTGAATATCCCGCCGCTTCTGTTACCACCTTCTCTGCCTTTGGTACCGCAAGCACTTTGTCATCTTCGTTATACATCATGCATGGATTTTGGTCCCAGTATTCTACCAGCCTTGGTGCTGAATAATCATTCAATCGTTGAAACAAACTCTGATCAACAACATGAATGTCTTCCCTTCGCAATACAACCGGCACAGGTACCACCATTGCAAAATCTTTAAAGTCGCCTTTAAAATCGTTGAACATGGTTATGACCGATTTATTTCCGTCACGCACAAGTATCACCTGTGATGTTTTGTTCTTCAATGTGCCATCTGCTTTGCTTACATAAAAACCGCAGAAGGAAAATCCCGCCTGGGATAGGGCAATAAAAGCCCCCATCATCAATAGTTTTGATTTCATATAGTGTTTGATTTTAGTGCAGTGGTCACATCACTGCGTGTGTGTATACGGATCTTAAAAAATGATTTTCCTTTGGTGTTAGTTGTTTTGCTGCCAGCCAATCGAATTTTTTCGCCTTGAACAATCTGTCCAATACCGGAACCAGTGGTTGTGCAAATACAAGCACCCAGATCGGTGCACCATTCATGAACTTAAAGGTTGTCAGATAAAATGCAACAGCAGCAACAGTTGCAGACCATAATATTCTTGCAACAGTATGATCGGGTGTTGTTTTTGGATCAGTGATCATGAAGAAAGAGAACAGTAACAAACTACCCGTACAAATGGATTGAACAAAATAATCCATAGGCCAACCGAGATAAATGATCTGCCGTACAAACATCAGCGCAGCGAAGGTTCCCAGGAAAGCGATGCTCACATCCAGTTTTTGCACACGGGTAGTAACGATCACTCCCAATGACATTACCCCAAACAGGATAACCACATTGCTACCCCATTGCCCGGGACTTATCCATGCTTGTCCGGTAAAATAAATGGCCGCAACAATACCCAGTGCTGACGGATTGAAAATATGTTTCCCTTTAAAACGAATGATATATTTAGATGCGATAGATATACTTGCGGCAAACGCAGCTACCCACCAATGATTTGTCTTTAATAAAAGCGATAGTCCATAAGAACTGATCATGGCCGATGGAATAGTGCTGAAGAATTTATTCAACCAGTCCTTTGAAAAAACGATCAAAGGTTTTTTGTTGAAAATGATACTGCATAAAAATTGTGTAGCTAAACTAATTCCGAAATATGTGCCATAGAGCCACCACTCAGCATTCCAGTGTAAATACATGATGCCGTATGATAAGAAGATGGTTTGAAAGATGATCTGAAAATAACGTGCATCACGGAATAACTGCAAGGGCATACAATTGGTTTTCCTTTTAGATGCATTGTCATAATTTATTTCACAAATATTATTTTAATGATTTGTTAAGGAGTTTTGATAAGCGGTAATGCTTTGAATAAAAAAGTTTGGAACTTGAAAGAAAAAAATGAACCGCAAAAACTTTCTGCAGCAAACAGTATTGGGAACAGCAGGACTGTTTTCATTGCCCATTTTGATACAAGGACAAACAACTACAACAAAAGCATCCAAAGCAGATCCGTTGCCTGCAGAAAAAGTAAAGGATTTTGTTGTTGCAGGACATAGTAACCTTGAGAAGGTAAAAACAATGCTCGTTGAATTCCCTACATTGTTATATGCAACTTGGGACTGGGGTAGCGGCGATTTTGAAACAGCCATTGAAGGAGCAGGGCACGTGGGAAATAAGGAGATTGCAAATTATCTTATCGGTGTGGGTGCCAGAACAAATTTGTATGTATTGACCATGCTGGGCAAAACAAACATCGTGAAGTCGTATCTTGACGTCTTTCCTCAATACCTGAATGCCAGAGGCCCGCATGGTTTTACTTTTTTACATCATGCTCAGAGAGGAGGAGATGATGCGAAAGAACTACTGGAGTATTTTCAAAGTAAGGGATTGAAGGAAACACGTCTTTCATTATAAAATTACCGGCGATGAAAAAATTCCTCTCATGTATGATGCTTTCGGGCTTATTCCTGAATGCTACTGCACAGGTAGATAGTCTGAAACTGATAAAGGAGATCAATGAGCAGGTATGGAAGCCATTTATCACCACCTTTACTTCTGGTGATGATAATGGTTTCAAAGCATTACATAGCAGTCGCATTACAAGAGTGGAGATAGACAGAGGTACGGTAAAAGATTTTGATCAGTATTTCCCTTCCAGATCCGGGCCGAGGCGTCAGCATCAGCGCAGGGAATTTGAACTAAGATTTGATCAAAGAATTTGCAATGGCAATAAAGCCTGGGAAACCGGATATTATAAAGGAACAGTTACGCCCGAAGGAAAACCGGCCTTCTCTTATTACGGAAGGTTCTTTGTAGTGTTGGAAAAAGAAAATGGTCTTTGGAAAATTGTAGTTGATGCTGACACTGGCAAAGACGCGAATGAATTTACTTTCTTAAAGGCATCAGCAATGGAATAGAACTGATAATTACATTTAATAAAACTTCAAAAGAAAATAAAAAATGAAATACAGTATTGAACGTTCTCTGGAAATAATGGAAAGAACACCTGCGGTCATGAGCTCATTACTTTCAGGTATTAGTGACGACTGGATAATGAATAATGAAGGACCGGAAACCTTTTCTCCCTACGATGTGATCGGGCATCTGATACACGGAGAAAAAACAGACTGGACGGCCAGAACAAAACGGATCCTGGAATTCGGTGATTCAAAAACTTTTGATGTGTATGATCGCTTTGCACAATACGAAGAAAGCAAAGGAAAGTCGCTGCAACAATTGCTTGACGAATTTGCTGCTCTAAGAAAAGAAAACATCATTTGGTTCCGGTCACTGAATTTAACGGAAGAAGACCTGGATAAAAAAGGAATGCATCCGCGATTAGGTCAGGTGACATTAAGAAATCTGCTGGCCACGTGGGTTGTGCATGATCTCACACATATTGCTCAGGTTACCCGCGTGATGGCCAAACAATACAAGGATGAAATGGGCCCCTGGCCTGAGTTTTTCAGGATATTGCATTTCTAAAAAACTAATGAAAAATAGAAAAGCCGGTAAATCTTTACCGGCTTTTCTATTTTATAACCAACAATTATTTTTTCCTGGTGAATTTGATCTCCATTATTTTAAACTCTTTACCATCCGGGCCGTTGGCAAACATTTCTAACTTATGTGTATTATCATCCACTACTGTAAATGTTTCCTTATAGTCCGTTTCCTTGCCTGTTCCGGGATCTATCATCTTACCCGTAAGTTTAGAAGATTTTGTTGCTGCATCCCATGGTCCTGACATTTTCATAATACCAGTACCCATATTGTCGATCCAGGTGCTTTCAAAAACCTTTCTCACATTATCCCAACCCAGGGTTCCATGTCCTTCAAATGGCATTCCCATCATAGTACTCGTATTTACGCTTTCCTGGTATCGGCCACCCAGCACCATTTTATTGACGGCAGTACCTGTAGTTTTTTGAGGCTCTGCACCTGGCTTATCCCACATTGTAATTTCTGAGTTCCAGGTTCCGCTCCATGAATCCATCATTTTGTGCATATCTCCCGGCGTCATGTAATCCTGCCAGTTTTTTATCATAGTTGCTGAATCTGGTGGCGGCGTTTTGTCGTCTTTCGACATTTCTTTAGCAGTGCTGTCTGCACCGGTAGCTTTTGATTTCTCATCACTACCATTGTTACAACTCATAAAGATCGTTGCTGATGCAAAAAAGAGTAGAGCAGTTAGTTTCATATCTGATTTTTTAGACTACCAATATACAATAGGAAAACTGTCAATGCAACTAAAATGTACGGGAGGTTAAGCTTTCATCACAGATTCGATTCTCGCTGCCAGCTCTTCGTAAGGGGTATAGCCTTTTGCTACCAGATAGAATTTGGATTCGCTTAATTGAATAAACACCTGCGGGAAACCATCCACCTGCAGTTGCTTGCATAAAGCAAATTCGTAGTAAGCCTTTTCTTTATAAACTGGATCTTTCAACTTCATATAAAATTCATCGGCAGGCAATTCGAATTTTTCAAGCAGGTGACGATACGCTTCTTCATCATCCAGATCGCGGCCTTCGTAATTCAATGCAAACTGAAGATCAGCAGCAAATTCAATTTGCCGTTCTGGAAAATATTCTTTGAAAATACAAAGAGCGATCGCTGGCTTTTCTGAATTCATATGCCAGTCGCTCTCGTCAGGATGGTTGATGTGCCACAAAAAATCCTCTCCGAATTTTATGCCCGTCAATTCTTCTACTCTTTTATAAGCTGATTTGATATAGCCTGAAATAAAGCTGATAGGTTTCACTTGTTCACCGATGATCATGCCACCACTCAGCACTTCAAATTGAAATTTGTCTTTATTTTCTTCCCATATCTTTTTTATAACAAGACTAAAGCCATAGCACCAGCCGCAGTAAGCATCGTAACAATAAATTATTGTTGGTTTCATATCTTTTATATGCAAGAAGATATGAAGGTAATTATTCTAATTTGGAAGATGGCCACTTGTTTGAATAGTAATGTTCAACCTGCGCTTTGTGGGACTTGATGAAATTTTCTTTTGAACCAAAGAAGTTTAAAATGGATTCTACATTAACAAATGTAGAGTCTGATGATAAAATCTCTGAGTAAGATGAGTGCTTATAATTAGAGAAATCAGAAATTAATCTATGTTTTTGAGCATTCGCATGTACGTAAATTACCGCTTGCTGAAGATGGTTGTCATCGGAAATTTGAATTCTCCTAAATGGACTTTGAAAGATTCCGCCTTTACGACCGTATTTATTATTTAAATAATTGGAGTATGAAACAAGAAAACTATTCATTTGACGCTCGACTAACCGTTGCAGCAACTCTTCATTCTTAAAGTCAGCTAAAAAAGAATTCATTGAAATTGTTCTTGCTTCGATATCGATATTTACTAAACGTTCAAAGATCGTCGCTAAAGAATTTACTCTAACAATATGGTGACTATGATTATCCAGCAACGAATAACTCCATAATGAAAGAACTGAATTTGTAAATTGTTTGAATCTTTTCTTATAAACCAGAAAATCGGAATGTTCGGGAAAAAGTAAAAGACCATCAATGCTCTTACAAACCAAATGGTAAAAACAGTTTGAATAAAATGGCGCTTTAAATTGGATAGGGGTTGGCATCTTTCGGTGGGTCACCCCTTAAGGGTGGCTCACCGCTTAAAAATAATTTTATGCTTTTCGATTTTAAAGCTGTTTTTTTCTCCCCAGAAAGCGAGGTTCTCACCGGCGGAGCACTCCTTACAACAGTTTGTCAGTCTAATTTTGCCTTTATAAAATAAAACAACCGAAAATTCAGCGTTGAGCCACCCTTAAGGGGTGACCCACCGTTAATGAGCCTCCAGCCAACTGTCTCCCACCCCGATCTCCGCATCTGTAGGCACCCCATTTGGCAATGCCAATGCAGATTGCATACAATCCAGTATCACAGGTTTTATCTTTTCAATCTCGTCCTTGTGAGCATCGAATACCAATTCATCGTGCACCTGCAGTAACATCTTCGACTTGAATTTCTTTTTCGTGAATTCATGGTGAATTTTGATCATGGCCAGTTTGATCATATCAGCTGCTGTTCCCTGTATGGGCGAGTTGATCGCGTTGCGCTCTGCAAAACCACGTACCGTGAAATTAGCAGAGTTGATATCTCTCAACCAACGCTTGCGCCCCATCAACGTTTCTACATATCCGTTCTCTTTGGCAAAGTTGATGGTATCATCCATGTACTTTTGAATATTGGGAAATTGTTTCTTATAATTCTCTATGATCTTTTTTGCTTCAGATCTTGAGATGCCGAGATTCTCGGCCAGGCCAAATGCTCCTTGTCCGTAGATGATCCCGAAGTTTACACTCTTTGCTTTATACCGCATTTCCTTGGTCACATCTTTTTCAGCAACATTAAAAACCTTTGCTGCCGTGGCGGTGTGAATGTCTTTTCCCGAACGAAAGGCTTCACACATATTTTCATCGCCACTGATAGCCGCAACGATCCTTAATTCAATTTGTGAATAATCAGCCGAGATCAACTGGTGATCCTTATCTCTTGGGATAAAAGCTTTTCTTATCTCTCTTCCTCTATCGGTTCTTATCGGAATATTTTGCAGATTGGGATTATTGCTGCTTAATCTTCCTGTCACTGCAACCGCCTGGGCATAACTGGTATGCACTCTTCCTGTCTTCTTATTGATCATCAACGGAAGCGCATCCACATAAGTGGATTTCAATTTGGTATATTCTCTGAAGGCGAGGATATCATCAACAATTTTATTCTGACTCGCTAATTTCAGTAACACATCTTCACCTGTTGCATATTGTCCTGTCTTCGTTTTCCTGGCCTTTGGATCTATCTGCATTTTATCAAACAACACTTCGCCCAATTGCCTCGGTGATGCCAGGTTAAATCTTACACCTGCTTGTTTATACACGCTTTCCTCTGCTTCCTTCGCTTCTTTTTCCAGTTCCTTGCTGTAATCATTCAGGAATGATTCATCAATCTTGATCCCTTCAAATTCCATCGCCGTCAATACTTTCACCAATGGATTCTCCACTTCATAAAAAACTTTCTCTACTTCTTTTTCTTTTAATTGTGGCAAGAAAGAATTTTTCAACTGCAAAGTGATATCAGCATCTTCCGCTGCGTAATCTTTTATTTGCTCTGGTTCCACGTCACGCATGTTTCCCTGCGACTTCCCTTTCTTACCGATCAACTCTTCAATATGCACCGGTTCATAGTTCAGGTATTTCAGGCTCATCGCATCCATACTTCTTTTTCCATCGGGCTCGATCACATAATGAGCCAGCATGGTATCGAATAGTTTTCCTTTCAACTCATATCCATACCATTTCAACATCAGCATATCATATTTCAGATTCTGACCGATCCAGGTCCTGGATTCATCATTAAAAAGAGGAGCAAACTGTTTTAATATGTTTTCTGTTTCATTTTGATCAGCCGGACAAGGAACATAGTATCCTTCTCCCGGTTTCACTGAAAAGCTCATACCTACTAATTCTGCATCATTAGGATCGATATTGGTTGTTTCAGTATCAAAACATATCTCAGCATTTTCATTAAGTATTTTGATCAGCTCAGCTATCTTTTCTTTTGAATCAGATAGTATGTAATGATGAGGTGTGTTATTGATATTCTTTAATGGGCCGCCTTCTTTTTCCGATTCTACTACCACGGCAGTAATTTCAACTTCCGGTGCTTCTATAATATTGCCAAACAGATCCATTTGAGGCGTTGCTTTCTTTTCGCTTTTAACGACAGTCGTTGTTGTACTAACTGCGCCGCCTTCAGTTGCCCCTTCTTCTCCCAACAATCTTTTTCCCAGGGTTCTGAATTCCAGTTCGGCAAAAACCTCCCTCAGCAGATCCTTGTTCATTTCTTTCACTTTGAAATTCTCTTCATGAAATTCTGTAGGAACATTGGTGATGATCGTCGCCAGTTTCTTACTTAGTAGGGCATCTTGTTTTCCAGCCTTGATCTTTTCACCCATGGCTCCTTTGATATTTTCAGCATTATCAAGGATATTTTCAAGCGTATCATATTCAGCTAATAATTTGGCCGCTGTCTTTTCACCTACGCCGCGAATACCGGGAATATTATCAACCGCATCTCCCATCAATCCTAAAATGTCGATCACCTGGCTCACTCTTTTAATGCCCCATTTAGCGCAAACTTCAGCGGGACCTAATATTTCAAATGAACCTCCCTGGTAAGGCGGTTTGTAGATCTTGATGTTTTCTGTTACCAGTTGACCGTAATCTTTATCTGGTGTCACCATGAAAACTTCATAGCCTTCTTTTTCAGCCTGGATGGCCAATGCGCCGATCACATCATCTGCTTCATATCCATCAATGGCTATGACGGGAATATTCATTCCTTCAATTATCCTTTTGATATCGGGTACAGCTGCGCGGATGTCTTCCGGTGTTTCCTGGCGATTGGCTTTATAATCTGCAAAATCGGTGTGACGCTCGGTTGCTGCACTTGTATCAAAGCACACCGCCATATGCGTAGGCTTTTGATTATTGATGAGATCGATCAGCGTATTGGTAAAGCCGAATTGAGCATTGGTGTTTTTACCCTTGCTGGTAATACGCGGACTTCGGATCAATGCATAGTAGGCCCGGAATACCAGTGCATAAGCATCCAGGAGGAATAATTTTTTTTGCATAACTCCAAAAGTACAAAAGCCTCTTCAATCTCCGCCTCACCCCAACCCCTATCCAAATGGAGAGGGGCAAAGCAATACTCTGCCTTTTTCAAAAAGTATTTTTGGATTAAATAAACCCAATTCGAGTTCCCTCTCCTTGAGAGAGGGGTTGGGGTGAGGCCCAAAAAAGCCGCTTAAAAATAAGCGGCTTTATGATCATATATTTCAGAAACCTAAAAGCAAAAATTACAACCCCGCAATGTTTGACGTTTCTTTTAAGGTCTCATTGTTGTTCTGTAATTCAATTGCACCATTGCTGATGCGGCGAATTTTCCAGTGTGAGTTCAACCTTGTCAGTTCCGGAACGGAATTGCTGAATTGGATATTTATCTTTTGAGAAACTTCGTCTTCAAACCATTTGCCTCTTACAGTAATATCATCTTTGCTGGCTTCCAATGTTCCGTTAGGATTAAATACAAAACTGTATCCTGTATAATCACGAGTTGGATCAATATGGGCTCCGGTAAAAAATTTGATCTTCCAGGCGCCGCGGGTAACGATTGGGCTGGCTGCTTGGCCGGTAGTATAATTATTGATACCCGTGAAGGTTACGAAGTAAACAATAACCACTACTTTGATTACAAATAAGAGTGACGGGCTTTTCATTGCCAGAATATTGGATAGTGTAGATATATAACTACACGATCATCGAATTATTGCCCGAACACATAACTATTTTTTTTAAAATCTGGTCTCCAGGTACATTGGGAGCATCGCTCTCCAGGTAGGCCAGTCATGTTTCCACTCTTCTCCCCATACGTCTAATTCATAGTTGATGCCCTTATTATAGAGAACTCCGGCAAATGCCCTGGAAGCACTGGGGTCTTCATAAGAACCACTGCCGGTGAGTATATGGATATGTTTGCTTTTTCTTATTGTTTCAAGGATCCCATGATCTGTCAGGTTGGGCATATAGTGCATGGGTGAATTGAAATACACCTGCTCATCATAATAACCTTTGGTGTATTCCATCAGGTCGTATACCCCACTCATTGCGATCACACCATTGATCAGATCAGGGCGCTTTAAAAAAAGATTCATGCTATGCAATGCGCCGAAAGATGCACCACTCAATATTATCTCTGTATCACCTGATGTTGCATTTTTAACGAACGGGATCACTTCATTGTATACATATTCATTGAACTGGTTTTGCCGAATGGCTTTGTGAGCGCCAGCCATTTCATTGTTCAGCCAGCTTTCATTATTGATGCTATTAATAGAGAAAACCTTTACTTTTCCCGCATTGATATATGGTGCCAACACTTCCATCATCTGGAATCTTTCATACTCTAAATAATCTGCTGCCGCAGTGGGAACAAATAATAATGCAAATCCATAATCACCATAGGTTACGATCGGCATGTCTTTTCCAAGGGCAGGGCTGTACCAACTGGCAAGTTCTCTTTTCATAAAAAGCTTTTTATCGTTTCAGTTTTATTTATGTCGTATTTATTCAAGTACCCCTTCTTTTATCTCCGTCCACAACTCACGGTAACAATTGGCCGCATAGCTGCTATTGGCGTATTCCATGATCGGCGCTTTATGAACACCCATCTTTTCTACGTCACTCAAATATGGAATATAATTCTGGAAAAATCTTCTGTCTTTATATAATTCGTCCATGATCTCATTATGTAAATTTTTCCGAAGATCTGTCATGGTAAAGAAACACATCATCTTGCTGATATCGATATCCTTTTCTTTGAAATAATCCTTCACCATGTGATAAGTACGAATAGACAAAGTGGTAGGGATCACCGGCATCAATACAATATCTGCTGCATTGAAAATATTTTCACTCAGCGCACTAAAGCCCGGGGGACAATCGATAAATACAAAATCATATTCCTTATCCAATTGTTTTAATACCATTTTCAACCGGTTCTTATTTCCCTTCATCTCTTCCAGCATGATATCAAAACTCTTGGTAGAGTTATCAGCAGGGATCACATCCAGCAACTCAAAGTCTGTCGACATGATCGCACTTTCCAAATGTGCGTCTTTGGTGATCAGTTTTTTGATCCCCGGGTGTGTTTTTTGTTTCACCTTATAATAAAAAGAGGAAGAGCCCTGCGGGTCAATATCCCATAATAATGTCTTGTATCCGTCTGCTGCGGAGAGATAGGCAAAATTTACGCAACTGGCAGTTTTACCTACACCACCTTTCAGGTTGTATAAAGCGATCGTTGTCATGTTCTTAATTTTAGAGGGAAGGGGAAGATAGTAAATTATTTTTTCATGCCTGCTAACTCTTTCTGTAATCTGAACATTTCATCCCTAAGCCTGGCAGCTTCCATGAAATCCAGGTCACGTGCGGCTTTATCCATCATTTTTTTGGTTTGGGCAATGGCTTTTTCCATTTGCGGGATGGTCTGATAAACCACCTGGTCTTCGGCAGCCACTGTTACCAATTCTTCATCGGGACCTACGGAATATGGATTGGCCGGGTCATACCCTCTCACATCCAAAACTGACCCCTGAGCCATGATCTGTTCAGTACTTTTTTTGATGGTGGTTGGAGTTATGCCGTGTTCGGTATTATAAGCTATTTGTTTTTCCCTCCGGCGAGCCGTTTCATCAATTGTCTTCTGCATGCTTTCTGTCATCACATCGGCATAGAAGATCACCAGACCATTTACATTTCGCGCAGCCCTGCCTGCAGTCTGGGTAAGACTTTTTTCATTACGCAGGAATCCTTCTTTATCTGCATCCAGAATTGCCACCAGTGAAACTTCTGGCAGATCCAAACCCTCTCTCAATAAATTCACGCCCACTAAAACATCTATTTGTCCCAACCTCAACTGACGTAAGATCTCGATCCTGTCCAACGTATGCACTTCACTATGGATGTATTTACTTTTAATGTCGATCCGTTGCAGATATTTATCCATTTCCTCGGCCATTCTTTTGGTAAGCGTTGTTACCAACACGCGGTCTCCGCGTTTCACTCTTTTATCAATTTCATCCAGCAAATCGTCGATCTGATTTATGGACGGACGCACTTCGATCGGCGGATCCAATAGCCCTGTTGGTCTAACGACCTGTTCTACTACAACACCACCACATTTTTCCAATTCAAAATCGCCGGGTGTTGCCGAAACAAAAATGGTTTGGTTCAGCATCCCTTCAAATTCATGGAAGTTGAGCGGACGATTATCCAATGCTGATGGCAGACGAAAACCATAATCCACCAGGATCAATTTCCTGCTGCGATCACCACCATACATTCCGCTTACCTGCGGAACTGTTTGATGACTTTCGTCGATGATGCATAAAAAATCCTTGGGGAAATAATCCAGTAAACAAAAGGGACGTGTGCCTGGTCGCCGACGATCAAAGAACCTTGAATAGTTTTCGATGCCGTTGCAATATCCCAGTTCGCGGATCATTTCCAGATCGTATTGCACCCGCTCATTGATCCGTTGCGCTTCAATGTATTTGCCTGAGTTCTTAAAATATTTTTCCTGCTCAGCCACTTCATCCTGTATCTCATGGATCACTTGTTGCAATACATCTTTGGGCGCCACATATAAGTTCGCCGGAAATATAGCGGCGTTGTCAACACTGCTGATCCGCTTTCCACTGCTGAGTTCCAGCGTTTCGATGCTATCTATTTCATCGCCAAAAAAACTGATACGATAACCAAAATCAACATAAGGCAAATTGATATCGATGGTATCTCCCTTTACACGGAAGGTGCCCCGGGTAAAATCAGTTTCTGTTCTGTTATACAACGAATTCACAAGACTATGCAAGAACCCCTGTCTTGATAACACCTGTCCTTTTGAAATACGAATGATCCCATTTTCATAATCAGTCGGATTACCCATACCGTAAATACAACTTACACTGGCAACAATGATGATATCTCTTCTTCCGCTGAGTAATTGCGCGGTTGCTTGTAATCTTAATTTATCCAGCTCATCATTTATACTGAGATCTTTTTCGATGTAGGTATTACTAACAGGCATGTATGCCTCAGGCTGATAATAATCGTAATAAGAAACAAAATAACCTACCGCATTGTCGGGAAAGAATTGTTTGAACTCACCATACAATTGCGCCACCAACGTTTTATTATGCGTGATCACCAACGTTGGCATTTGCACATTCTGGATAACATTTGCCATGGTAAATGTTTTACCACTACCCGTTACACCCAACAAGGTTTGATATTTTTCTCCCTGCAACAATCCTTCAGTTAGCTGATTGATGGCATCGGGCTGATCACCGGCAGGTGAATATGGAGAATGAAGTTTGAATGGCATGGGTCTGCAAAATTAGAACACTTATGACACGAATTTTCACGAATTACACGAATTCCCGGTTTATCAAACGATATAACTTCTCAGATGTTGAAGTAGTAATTTGTGTAATTCGTGAAAATTCGTGACTTAGTGCAGGAACATTTCCGGATGTACCTTATTAAACTCCGTTGCATCCTGAAAAGCCTTGGCAGCGGCTAGTATAGTGGCTTCATCATATAATTTTCCCACTAATGTTATACCCGTTGGCAATTTGTTTTTGTTGAAGCCCGTTGGGAAACAAACAATAGGATGTCCGGTCAAGTTTGTAATGGCAACCTGGTTTCCACCAAAACTCGGACAAATGAAAAAATCATATTGATTTAATATCTCATTTACTTTTTTCATTAGTAAATACCGATGGCGGTAAGCATTGATGTATTCAACAGCCGTTATGAATCTTGCGCTTCTGAATTGATTCGGCCAGTCGCCTTTTCTTTGCCTTGTTAAGAGATCAGCTTCACCTGATAAAGTGAAGTTATCAAACTGCGCAGCACACTCCGCGCTGATGATGATCCCGACAATATCAAAATTGTAAATAGTAGAATCCGGAAAATCAACGGGAATAAGCTTAGCACCTAATGAGCGATAAACATCCAGTACCTTTAATTCATTGCCGAGCGTATCTCCCTGATCAAAATACTGCTTTGCATATGCGATCTTCATTTTTGAAAGATCTGCTTTGCCAGTATAATTGAAAGGCATGTTCACCGCTGCCTGATCAATCCCGTCAGCGCCGTGTATATAATTGAAAACCACAGCCGCGTCTTCTGCGCTTCTGCAGATAGGTCCGATCTTATCCAGGCTATAACTCAATGCCATCGCACCTGTTCTGCTTATACTTCCAAACGTTGGCCTGAGGCCGGTTGCACCACATGTGGTAGAGGGTGAAACTATAGAGCCCAAAGTTTCAGTACCGATCGCAAACGGCACCAACCCTGCAACAGTGGCTGCTGTTGATCCTGCCGAAGAACCACTGGACCCACGTTTTAAATTCCATGGATTTTTAGTTCTTCCGCCATACCAGTAATCTCCCATTGCCAAAGAACCCAACGTAAATTTTGCGATCAGTACAGCACCTGCATCTTTCAATTTTGTGTACACGTATGCATCTTCATCAATGGTTTGATCTTTAAAAGGAGCTGCGCCCCATGTTGTTTTTGTTCCTTTCACGGCAAAAAGATCTTTCAATCCATAGGGTATGCCATGCAGCGGACCGCGATATTTTCCTGCAGCAATTTCCCTGTCAGCCTGTTGAGCCTGTTGCATAGCGATATCTTCCGTGATAGAAATAATACATTGCAATGTGTCACCATATTTTTTCAACCGATCAATAAAAAATCGTGTCAATTGAACACTCGTTATCATTTTGTTTTTGATAGCTGATGCTAATTGAAGTATGGACATAAACGCTACATCATTTGGCAGTGTTATATACTTCGTCATCGGGTTGAATGCCGGGATATTCCATTTGACGGGTATCTGAACTTTATTGAACTTCATCCCTGGCAGTATTGGCGTTTGCCATGTACTCAGCGGCACACTATTATCAAGTTTATATTGCCGCATCTTTTTGTACTCTCCCAACATGTTTTTCACTTCATCAAACAATGAATCCACTTCATTTTGTTTGAATTGCAAACCAATCACTCGTTCTGCTGCGGGAATATCGTTGATGGTCAGACTGTCTTGTGAAAAACATTGCAATGTGCCGAAGAAAAAAAACACGGTTAGGATAGATCTCATGACAGTAGTTTTAGTCATGAAATCTACAACAAATAAACCGCAGAGGCGCGGAGACGCAGAGGAATTATTGCAGGCTCAACTCCGTGCCTTTGCGACTCTGCGGTTAAATTCTCAATCCAATTTTCTTTTGAGATACAAACTATAATCAGGTAAGATCGTTTCATATTCTTCCAGCATCAACGGTGAGGTAAGTATAAAATCGGCGGTAGCGCGATCGCAAGCCAGCAGAATATTCCAGGTCACCCCAATCCTCAGTAAAGCCTTTACATCACTGTCATGAGGTTGTGATTCCATCGGGTCCCAAAAGAAAATAAGGACATCGATCTTCCCTTCAGCGATCATGGCTCCTATCTGCTGATCTCCTCCCAGTGGTCCGCTGAGCATCTTTTTTACAGGTCTGTCTAGCTTCTCTTCCACTAGTTTTCCGGTAGTGCCCGTTGCGATCAACTCATGTCTTGCCAACGCTGTTTTATTATATATTGCCCACTCGATCAGATCAGCCTTTTTATTATCATGAGCAACCAATGCTATTCTTTTACGGGGATTGATCTTCCTGATGTTTGTCATATCCTTGATTTTCTGGTTAATACGTCTGACCTGCAAAAAGTAATCCATTCGGAGGAAAGTAGGTAGTGGGTAGCCTGTAGCAGGTAGCAAGTGATCAAATTCCGAAAAGTTTTTCAATTCTTATGCTATTGCTACCTACTACCGGCTACCTACTACTTACTATTTCTCTCTTTTAACGTTGCCATGCCGTTTTATTGACGTAAATTTGCGCCCTCTTATGAATATTAGAAATATAGCAATCATCGCCCACGTTGACCACGGTAAAACGACCCTCGTCGACAAGATCCTTCATAGTACCAATATTTTCCGCGAAAACCAGGAAACTGGGGACCTGATCATGGATAGTAACGACCTCGAAAGAGAGCGTGGTATCACCATTTTCAGTAAGAACGTTTCTGTTACCTACAAAGGAATTAAGATTAACGTTATCGATACTCCTGGTCACTCGGATTTCGGCGGTGAGGTGGAAAGGGTATTGAAAATGGCTGACGGCGTGTTATTGCTGGTGGATGCTTTTGAAGGTCCGATGCCACAAACGCGTTTCGTTTTGCAAAAAGCATTGAAATTGGGTTTGCATCCGATCGTTGTGATCAATAAGGTTGATAAACCCAACTGTCGCCCGGATGAAGTGCATGATGCCGTTTTTGAATTGTTCTTTAACCTCGATGCCACTGAAGAACAGCTGGACTTCCCTACTATCTATGGAAGCAGTAAGCAGGGCTGGATGAACACTACATTGGAACCGACTGAAAATATCCTCCCTTTACTCGATGCCATTCTTGAGCACGTACCTGAGCCAGAGGTGAATGAAGGGACCACTCAAATGCAGATCACTTCTCTGGATTACTCATCATTCCTCGGAAGGATCGCTGTGGGAAAAGTAGCACGTGGTACTATCAGGGAAGGACAACAAATTGCATTGGTGCAGGCAGATGGTTCGATCAAAAAATCAAAGATCAAAGAATTATATACGTTTGAAGCGCTGGGTAAGAAAAAGGTGGAAGCGGTGAGCGCGGGAGATATTTGTGCGCTGGTGGGATTGGAAGAATTCAATATCGGTGATACAGTTTGTGACGCAGAATTTCCAGAAGCATTGCCACTGATAAGCGTAGACGAGCCAACAATGAGCATGCTTTTCAGCATCAACAATTCTCCGTTCTTTGGTAAAGACGGAAAATTTGTTACTTCTCGTCACCTGCGCGACAGGCTCATGAAAGAAACTGAAAAGAACCTGGCGTTGAGAGTAGAAGATACTGATGGCGCCGATAGTTTCCAGGTATTTGGGCGCGGTATCCTGCACCTTGGTATCCTTATCGAAACCATGCGACGCGAAGGATATGAGTTGACAGTTGGACAGCCTACCGTTATCATTAAAGAGATCGATGGCAAGAAATGTGAGCCATATGAAACATTGGTTGTTGATGTGCCGCAGGAATTCAGTGGAAAAGTTATTGACCTCGTTACACAACGCAAGGGCGAAATGCTGGTGATGGAAAGCAAGGGGGATATGCAGCATTTGGAATTCGATATCCCTTCACGCGGGTTGATCGGATTGCGTTCGAATATGCTTACCAACACAGCAGGTGAAGCAGTGATGGCGCATCGATTCACAGATTATCGTCCATGGAAAGGACAGATACCGGGAAGAAACAACGGTGTATTGTTATCCAAGAATACCGAAAAGACAACAGCTTACTCTATTGATAAATTACAGGACAGAGGTACATTCTTTGTTGATCCGGGTGAAGAAGTGTATGCAGGGCAGGTCATTGCTGAGCATATCAAACCAGGAGACCTTGTAGTGAATGCCACCGAACCTAAAAAACTCACTAACCACCGCGCCAGCGGCAGTGATGATTCCACACGTATTGCACCTAAGACACTGATGACTTTGGAAGAATGCATGGAATATATTCAACAGGACGAGTGCATTGAAGTAACGCCAAAGAACATCCGTATGCGTAAGGTGATCCTGAATGAAGAGGAGAGAAAGCGCGTACAGAAGTCTATGCAGACCGAAGCGGTTTAGTACCTTCGCTCCATGACTCCCTGTAAAGTTTGCGGCAACACGATCAGCAATCAATTGCATGAAATAAAAGAAATGCAATTGGGGTTGCGTGAAATGTTTACTTATATGGAATGTGGTTCCTGTGGCTGTATGCAATTGCTGGACATCCCTGCTGATCTTGGTAAATATTATCCCAACGAAGGTTATTACTCTTTCAATCTTTCTCTCGATATTCAGCAAAAACCGGACTCGCTTCGCAAAGCAAAAGCGGATTATCTCATCTATGGTAAGAATAAATTGCTGGGGGGATTGTTATCCATCGGATACAAAGCGCCTGCATATTATTCATGGATGAAAAATGCGGGCGTAACTTATAATGATGCCATTCTCGACGTGGGAACAGGTAATGGCAGTTTGCTCGCAAGTTTGTTCAAAATAGGATACACCAATCTTACCGGCATCGACCCCTTTATTGACAGTGACCATTTTTATGGCCCGATCAACATTTACAAAAAGAACATTTTCGAAACAGAAGGGCAATACGATCTTATCATGCTGCATCATGCATTTGAGCACATGGATGAGCCATTGAAAGTGTTGCAGCAACTGTACAAATTATTAAAACCCGGAAAATGTTTACTAATACGCACGCCTGTCATGGGCATGTACAGCTGGAAAAAATATAGCGTGAATTGGATGGACCTGGATGCGCCACGGCACATCATTATTCATTCTTTGAAAAGTATGAACTTACTGGCTGCTCAGGCTGGGTTTGAATTACGCAAGACTGTTTTTGACGGAAATTATATGAGCCTGATCGGTAGCGAACAATACGCAAAGGACATCGCATTGCCCGATGCAAATTCTTATATGGCGAATAAGGAAGCTTCCGGATTCACTAAAGCAGACATTGAAAATTTTAAAGCGATCAATGCAAAAAATGATGATGAAGGGCAATCTGATCAGGCTGCATTCTATTTGTTCAAAGGTGAGTGATTGAAGTTGCTTCTGTGCACCAATCCTGTAATCTGTGGTTTGTATTATTGCAGCGAAGCTGCTATATAAAAAATAAAATTCCCATCTTCAATTTTTCAAAACATCTCCTCATTATCTTCTTCGACCATTTCGGTTGTTTCAAAATGACCCGCGGAAAATTATTCACGCACTTAATAATCTCTTCAATTCCCGCAGGCATTATTCTTTCCAGCACAGTGGGATCCGAAGCTTGGAATTCACGTGACTTGAAGTCGCGGC
>JADMIO010945797.1_pt1 | contig 39073 bp, 28 predicted proteins | sample 8958161 | NCBI WGS metagenome assembly JADMIO01 (sample SAMN16585339, study PRJNA669376) | soil metagenome | isolation source: Crop rotation soil | place: USA: Cullars Rotation, Alabama | collected 2011 | reverse complement strand
GCGGAAGACGATCGAATATTTCCACGCCGATCGCCTGAACTACGCGGTGGTGGGAACGCCCAACCGCCTCGAGTACGACCAGGGCTTCTTCGTGAAGCAAGGCGACGGCGCCGCGGACCTGAAGCCGATCGCCCACCTCTACAAGACGCAGGTGTATGCGATCGCCCGGCATCTCGGCCTGCCCGACGTGGTCTGCCGCTCACGTCCGACCACGGACACCTACAGCCTGGCCCAGGGACAGGACGAGTTCTACTTCGCCCTGCCCTACGAGCAGATGGATCTGGCCCTCTGGGCCCACAATCACGGCCTGCCCGCGGAAGACGTGGCCGAGGCGCTCGGGATCACCGAGAGCGAGGCCCGCATCGTGTATCGCGACATCGCAACCAAGCGGCAGACGACGGCGTATCTTCACGCCGCGCCCGTCCTCGTGGAGAAGGTCCATGAGCTCCCACATCTGTCCGTCTGAGACGGCGCCTCTGTCGCCGCCGCGCACCGCCGTGCGGCACGGCTTCTTCGCGAACGGCCGTGGCCAGCGCCTGTTCCACGCGCTGTATCCGGGCGACGGTCGCGCCTGGGTTTTCTGCAATCCGTTTCTGGAGGAGAAAAACGACACGCACTCGGTCTACGTCAGCTTCGCGCGCGCGCTGGCGCGGCTCGGTCCCGCGGTCCTCCGCTTCGACTACGCGGGCGAGGGCGACAGCGAAGGACGAACGGAGTCGATGGGCCTTCAGGACTGGGTGGACGACGTGGTGGACGCCGTGTCGTTCGTGCGGCGGGAGTGCGGCGCCGTCCAGGTCGGCCTCTTCGGACTGCGACTGGGCGGAACGATCGCGGCCATGGCCTCCGCCCGTGCCGGCGCCGATGCCCTGCTGCTGTGGCAGCCCATCGTGGACGGCGGGGCCTATCTTCAGGAGTGCCTGCGCTTCAATCTCGCGACACAGCTCGCCACCGGCAAGAAGGTGGCCGAGGACCGTGCGGCGCTTCTGGCGCGTCTCCAGGCGGGTGAGACCGTCAACATGCGCGGCTACGAGATCGGCGGACGCATGGCGCTGGCCATCGGGGCCGCCGACTTGCGCCAGGCGCTCGGCGACGCGCCGTGTCCGACGTGCGTGCTGACGATCGGCCGCGGCGTGGGCGCCGCCCGCGCGCGCGCCTTCGATGGCCTCCGCGCATCGGGCGGCCTGGACGTGCGCGCCGTCGACACCAACGCGTTCTGGCAGGACTCGCGCTGGTACGACCCGGAGCAGCGGGATCTCGTGGCGGCGAGCGTGGCCGTGACGATGGACCTCATGGGCCCGCAGGAAAAGATCGCGTGACCGAGGACATCTTCGAGATCGGCGGGGACGGCGGCACGAGGCGCGGGCTGGTGACGCTGCCGGCGTCCGGCGAGGGTCACGGGATCGGCGTGCTGCTACTGCCCTGCGGCCTCAAGAACCGCAGCGGCCCGCATCGTTTCTACGTCGATCTGAGCCGGCGTCTGGCCGCCATCGGGTATGCCGTGCTTCGCTTCGATCCCCTAGGACTGGGAGAGAGCGACGCCATGCTGGAGACGGCGAGCGTGCGCGAGATCTGGCGATCGGTGGAGAGCGGCCGCTTCGTCGCGGACGCGGTGCTGGCCGGCCGGGCGCTGCGCGAGCGGTTGTGCCTGCGGCGGCTCGTCGTCGGCGGCATCTGCGGCGGCGCGCTGACCGGCCTGTTGGCGGCGGCTCATCAACCCGCGCTCTTCGACGGCGTGGTGTCGCTCAACACGGCCGCCATCCTCGATCCCGACGAGAACGCGCCCGCCCCCGTCGGCGCGGCCCAGGCGCGTCACAACCTGGCGTCCTACGTGCGCAAGGCGGGCTCGGTGGAGGCCTGGGCGCGGCTGCTGCGCGGGGAGGCCAATGTCGCGGGCCTGCGTGGCACGATCGCCCGTTTCCGCCGCCGTCCCACCGGCCATCCCCACGAGAATCCGGTGTTCATGCCCGCCTTCCGCGCTCTGGAGCAACGGCGCGTGCCGCACCTGCTGGTGTTCGGCGGGAACGACACGCGGTGGCTGGAGTTCCAGGATGCGGTGCTCACGCCGTATCTCGGTCCCGTGCGGCACGGCGAAGGCTTCGAGATCCACGTCGTGCGCGACGCCAACCACGAGTTCTATCTGGGCCCGTGGAAGAAGGCCGTCGTCGATTCCCTGCTCGATTGGCTGGGCCGGCGCTTTCCCGGCACGCCCGCGTACTGCTGAAACGAGAGCGCCTACTCCGAGTCGGGGTTGGCGGTCGGGGTCGGGGTCGCGGGCTCCGTCGGGGTGGGCACGACCTCGCGGCTGCCGCTGTCGTCCGGCTGCGAGGCTCTCCAGAACGGGTAATACCGGGGCCGGGAGGCGGGTGCCGGAGTCGCAGCCGGCGCTTCGGAATCCCGGGCCGTCTCGCTGGCCTCGGTGGGCGTGGGCTCCGCCGAATCCTTGCTGCCGTGCCCGTAGCGCTTCAAGTCGTCCTGGGTGAACGCCTGCGCCCGCGGCCTCGGGCGCGGGCGGGGCCGAGGCGTCGGCGCGGCTGTCGGATCGGCCCCGGCGGCGGCCACGAGCACGCCGACCGCGGCCATCCACATCAAGCGGCGCGCGATGGCGGAGGCGCTCATGAGGGCGTCGTCGTGGCGAGCCGTTGCTCGAGATCGCCAGCGTGGGCGATCAAGGCGTCGCTGATACCCGGAGTCACACTGAGGCGGGCCGCTTCGCGATAATGCGCGGCGGCCTCTTTGAGCTCGCCGGCCGATTCCATCATCTCTCCGAGATCGCGATGGAGAGCGGCCGAGTTCGGGGACAAGCGCAACCCTTCCACACACAGCGTGCGGGCCTCATCTCCCTGTCCCTGGGTCCAGAGCGAATGGGCCAGACGGGCGCGTATGTCCGCGCGCGTCGCGTCCTCGCTGAGGAGGGCTCGATAGATGTCTTGGGCGCCCTTCACGTCCCCGGCCCCCTCGAGCGTGGAGCCCAAAAGGGCACGCAGCTCGAGATTCTGTGGATTGAGGGCGAGCGCACGGCGCAGAACCCTGTCGGCCGTGCGGTAGTCGCCGGTCGTTCCCAGGAGCTCCGCGTATTCGGTCACCACCTGAGAATTGGCGGGCTGAGCGGCGGCCACACTGTCGAATTCTCGGAGAGCTTCCTGGGTGTGGTGAGCCGCGGCCAGCGCGTGGGGCAGCGCCGCGCCGTATCCCTCGGGCGCGAGGCGGGCCGCGGCGCGCAGTTGGTTCAGCGAGTCGTCCCAGCGCTGAACGTCCCAGAGCGCTTGCCCGTAGGTGAATCGATACACGGCGTTTTCGGGCTGCTCGACGACCAGCTGGTCGAACAAGGGCAGCGCCCCGGCGGCGTCGCCGTGCCACATCCGCGCGCGGGCCTCGATGAACTTGTCGACTTCCTTCGGGATGGGCACCGGCCGGGCTCCGGTCGGTGGAAGGATCGGAAGCGCGTAGACGGGGGTGGTTTCGAGCTTCGCGCCTCTCACCGACCACCACAAGACACCGATGCCCCCGACGACGAGGAGGAACAACATGACCGCCCAGAACGCCGACGCCACCGAGTCTGCGGCGTCTGGCCCGTCGATGAACGGGTCGTCATCGGGAGCGACGTCGGCGTCCGCCGCCAGCGCTTCGAGCGCTGGCGGCGCTGCACTGCCGACGTCGAGTGGCTCCGCGCAACGGGCACAGAACTCCCAGCTGGCCTTGTTACGGGCGCCACAGGCGGTGCAGATAATGACGTTTTCGGCGTCCATGGCTTGTCTAGACTAAGTCAATCCCTCACTGCTCGCAAACCCGCGAGTTGATGAAAATGCCACCGCCCGTGGACGAGAAGGACACGTTGCCCGTGATCGATTGCAACGCGCCACTCGACGGCGGGGGCTCGTTTCGGGTGCCGGTTCCACCCATGACGCCGACTCCACCGGACACTGCGCCGGTGCCCATACCTTCGTCCACCTGCAACTGGCTGCCGGTGGAGGTCTGGGCGGACGGCGTCGTGAGGCCGACGATTCGACTGTTGTTCAGGATGACGAACTCGTCCTGGCCGGTCCCCGAGTTGAGGTCGTAGGCCGCGGTGCCCGCTTCAGCCCTGAGGGCGTATACGATGCTGTCGAACCTCGATCGGCACGGACCGCCCGTCGAACCGACCGGCGTGGAGAATTGTGCCGGAGGTGGCGCGATGAGACGCGTGCCGGCGAAGAACACGCGTCCGACCTCCGTGCCCGACGTCGGGTCGAGGGCGTAAACGGTGGCCGGCTGAACGGTACCCCGGAAGAAGGGCTCGAAGTTGCGAGCGAAGAGACAGGCTCCCGTTGTCGTGCCCTGCGGTGCCGTCATACACGCGGTGATGGTCGACGGGCCGATCGAAGGCGACGGCCCTGTCGTATCGGTGTCCGTCTGGTTGTCGTCGAAGGCGAAGAGCTTGAACGTGGTCGTGGAGGCATCCGCGCGCGAATCGTTTCCGGTCTCCCCGTAGAGGTGCGGGGAGCCGGTGCCGAACGGAAGGCGCAGCAGGCTGATCGCCGTCGCGATGGGCTGATTCCCGCCGATGTCGGCGAACAGGATGGGGGCCGACAGATTGGCCGTGCGGAACTTCCACACGCGTCCGTGGAGATCGCCGACATACACTCGGGTCGCCTTGTCGTTCATGGGGTGCCCGACGCTCGTGGGCACGAAGAAGTTCGGGACATAGGCGGACGGCGACGCGACGATCGCGTTGTCGTACGTCGGCGGACTCGTGCGGACGCCCACATCGGCGGCCTGAATGATGTCGCCGGTCAGCGTGTCGAGGGTGAACAGGGTCGTACCCTGGCGCGGATTGGCACCGGTCGCGCCGTAGCCGGAACCCATGATCGCGACCATGTTGACGCCGCCGCTGGTCTGGTCGGTACACACGCCGTTCGTGTCGCCACTGTTGCACGGCTTGCGCGTCGTCTTCATGCGATCGACCAGCACCACCGCCGGCATCGACCAGGTCTGTCCCATCTTCTGATAGGAGGTGAAGTCGGCCGGGGTGTTGTTGTAGTTGGTGCTGGTGGGCGAGCCATCCTGGGTATCGGGATTACCGCGGCTCCACAAGACGATCGGGCCGACGATCGGGTGTGTCGTGTCCTTCACCGTGCGGGTGTAGGGACCTGGAGCGGTGATATCGAGGGCTGTCATATAGCTACCCGCGATACCGCGTCCGAAGATCATGAGCTTGCGCCACACACCCTGGATCGCCGGCGTCGTGATGCTGCCCACGGTCTTGGTCGTCGTGGCCGCATTGTAGTTGCCTGTCGTTCCCGCATTCGGAACGAACACATCGGTGAACCGAATCCCGGCGGCCACGACATAGTTCGCCTGAGTGTGCGATTGCGGAGCGAGGAACAACTGGAGCTTGCCGAGCTGATCGTAGGGTACGAATCCCCACAGCTCTTCGCCGCCGCAGTCCTTCGTCGTAGTGGCCGTGCAATTGTTCGCGGCCGGTGACAATGTCGGGCGCGTCGCATTCGCAGCGCTCGGACCGGCGCGGAAGGCATGCAGCATATCGTTCGCCGGCATGTATACGACGGTCATGACCGGCTTGATGTTGGTGCGTGTGTCCGCAGAGCGTGGCACCGCCTGCCCTGAGAACGTGGAGTCGCGATCGGGGTTACGCAGGCCGTAACCCACATCGATCGTCGCTTCGGTGGTGTCGGTCGTGGCCCCACCGGTCGTGTTTCGAGGCCCGTCGCGGAACAACTGGTACTCCACGTCGAATCCCGTAGCAGTGGGAGAGGTTTCTACGGGAGGTGCGGCCACCGCCGGTGCCCCCAGCGTGCCTTCGGCCAGCGGCCATGCCCGCGCACGGAACACCAACTGGCCCGCATAGGTCGTGCTCTGGGCGGACGTAACGCGCAGCGGCTTGCCGCTGTTGCTGGGATCGGGCACGGTCTCGGCGCCGGCCAGGTATGCCAGCACGATGTGCCGAGCTTCCTTGAGCGTCATCGCCAGTTGGACGCTCGGCGTGCCGCTGGTGCAAGCAGCCGGAGCACTCGGGCCGAGACAGGCGCCGAATGCGCTCTGGAGTTGAGCGAACGTCATCGACGACAAGCCGAGGGCGGCGTCCAACGCTGCCGTCCCGGTGGCCGCATAGTCGGAGGGGCTGATCCCCGGGTTGGGTGCGACGGTGCTTGCCGGCGGCCACAAAGCCAGGCGATTACCGTCGGCCCGAATCCAAGTCGTGTCGAAATAGTTGGCGATCGTTACCGGGAAGACACCGTTCCGCGGCGTACCGCTGGCGGCGCTCGTATAGATGTGACGCTGGATCTTGCTCGCGAGGTGCACGAACACGCAGTTGCCGGACCCCGCGACGTCGTCGCCGCAGCTGGACATGCCCGTACTGGCGCCACTGGTGCCTCCGGCGCCGTAGCGAACGGTGTTGAGCAGAACCTGTCCGGCATCCCAACGCGAGAACGGGACGTGGTTGCCGCCGCTATCCACCTCGTTCGTCACGGCGCTGAGCGAGCCACGGAATCCCGGCAGGCTGAAGCTCGATCGGAACAGGGTCGGAAGTACCGCGAAGTACCGCGTGTCGGGATTTCCGGGATGGAACAGCTCTCCACCGAACGTTCCCGTGACCTCGGCCACGTCCTCATAAACCGGGGCGACGACCGACTGCTGGGCCGTGAACTGGCCGGAGGTGGCGCCGGCTTCCAGGATCTGTTGCAGAACCACGCTGAGCGTGTCGGCGTCCGGCACGATGAACGCATCGTGACATGCCGTGCAGGCCGCGCGCTGGGCCGTGGTGGGGACCGACCCCCACGCCGTGAACCCTGCACTCGTGGTCCCCGGATTTATGCGCATGCCACTACCACCCCACGCGATGTAGTTGAGCAGCGTCGTCGCCTGCCCGAGGCCGATGACGTAGGTCGTCACGGAAGAAGCCGGGTCAGCCGCCGAGCTCAGGCTTCCGTCGGCGTTTACCGCTGCCGCGCCGCCGACGATCGGCTGGTACAGGGTCTGGGCGCGATAGGCGGTCTCGAGAATCATGTCGTTCTCGGTGCCGTGGCCGCACGTACTGTCGTTGCCGCTGGCGTCGGTCACGAACAGAACGATGGTCCGCTCCTTCGGGTTCGTGTGATTCTTCAGAGGCGGCAGCACGGGTCCGTTCGGCGCCAGGGGGCCGACGGCCTGGCCGTTGTTCCAGAGATTGACGAACAGAGTCTGGATCTGCGCCATGGCGGCGGCCAGCGGCGTGCTGCCATTGGCGGCCATGCCTCCTTGAGGCGGGGCCACCGTCATGGCCCAGGTTCCGTCCTGTGCCTCGGCGTAGGGCGCCTTCGGCGTGAGGCCATCCGTGCTCAAAGGCATCTGCAGGTCGATCATGGGGGTGACCGCCCCCACCTGGGTACCCGCCGCGACGTCGCAGCGTACGAGACCGGAATTGACCTGGTAGCCTCCGCAATCATTGGTGTTTCCGCCGTAGGTGCCACCCGCCCAGCGGAACTTCACGGGGCCGCCGACGGTCGCACCGCCACAGGAGGCCACTTGTTGGAGCGAAACGCTCGGCGGGTTGGTGGGAGCGGCGGCGCCGCGCTGTCCGCAAAGGGTGCCGTTCGAAAGCACGTCGTAGGTCTCACCGTTGAAGAAGCGGCCGGCCCGCAGATAATAGGTTATTCGTGTCGTCGGTACGCCGTTGATCTTGACGTTGTTGTCCGTGAAGTCGTCGCCCGTAGAGCGATGCAGCAGCGAATAGCCGGTTCCGGTCGTGAACGGGCCGGCACCGGACGTCGTATCGGCGGTCGAACCGAGTGACCGTCCGATGTTGTTCGGCGTCACGGACCAGCGAAGCTTGAAGTTGTGAGCGCCGCCGGCGACGCACCCCGCAACAGGGGTATTGGCGGCCGTGCACTTGCCAATCGTGAAGTTGCCGTTGGCTCCGCTGAACGTCGCGTAGTAGATGTTCGGCGTCGCCCGACCGGTGCAGCCGTTCATCGCCGCCGCGATCGCGGTGGCGAGCGAAGCCCCCGTGCCGTAGAACTGAGCGGGAATGGTCACCGTGCAGGTGACGGTCGTCCCTGCGGTCTCTTGATAGGTGAGGATGTTCCATCCGGTTCGGATGTCCTGCCACGTCCGCATGCCGCGATTGCCCGTGTCCGTCGCGTCCGTCTTGGTCAGCGAGAGCTCGGTGGTCGCCATCGACGGGAAGCCGTCGCTGTCGGTGGGCGGCGTGCTGGTCGGCAGGTTCGTCGTCGTATAGAAGAACCGATCGGCACCCGCACCGGTGTTCGTGAGCGTGCTGTTGGCCTGGGTGAACTGGCCGAAGAGGAAGTTGGCCTTCGACTCGTTGGCGGCGACGAGGTTCCGGAAGACCTGCTTCATCTCGTATTCCTTCGAGCCGACCCAGTCGCCGGCACCGTTGGCGAGCTGGTGTCCGCCCTCCGGGCTCTCGGAGAACGTACCGGAGCTGTCGAGGAACACGATGACGTTTGGCTTCACCTGGAGGGACAGGATCTCCAGCGGATCGATACCCACGGGCGTACCCGACTGGGCCACGATGCGCCCATCTCCGAACATGACGAGCAACGGCGCAACCGCGAGCAGACACAACACCGCGCGCACGGCAACGCGGACAGGCTTGTCGTTCGACATATTGTCCATCCCCTAGCGGCCTTCCCGGCCGCGCTTACGAACCCAGACCCTATCTAAGCGCCGCTCTTGGCAGCACCGGTGCCTGCAGCACCGCTACCGCCTTCATTGACTGAGTCGTTCTGGCTTCGATAGGCGTCACTGAGGGGTCCGTTGTTGGCGACGGGGCTGTTGACGTTACCGGCGCAGGGGTCGTACCCGGCGCCCGTTGGGCCTTCGCCGCCTTGGGGGATGTAGCCACCAGGGCATGGAGCCGTCTGTCCGCGGGACATCTCGACTTCCAGCACCCTGACGGCAGCGTTCTTGCGGGCTAGGGAGGAGAGCGTGGTGTTGCCGCCACCGGGGGTATAAGGGGCAATTCCTTCAGACGTGAGAATGAGCGCGTCGTTGTGCGTGTCGTCGGCGTTGAAGCCAGGCGTGACGTTCGCCAGGGTCTTGTGTCGGACCCACAATGTGAACGCACCGTTCAGCGACTGGCCCTTCACGTTGTTCTGATACTGCACGATGCCCAATGGGGCCGCGCTGGTATCGTTGAGGACGATCCCGTAACCGACGCCACCGCCGAACCGGTCGCACGCGCGGTTCTCGTAGTTGCGAACGAGCGAGCCGGTCGCCGGATTCGGTGGCGGCGCAGGCGTGGGCGGAAGCGTTCCGGAAGCCGCCGGCCACGAGCCGCCGCGTGCGGCGGGAAGAATGGGAGACCAGTCGGCTCCGCCCACGTCGCGCAGGAGAACCTTGCCGACCTCGAGGCCGGCTTCGGCGTTGTACAGAGCCTGCTGGCTCCACTTGTAGTTCGCCGCGATCTGCTGTTCGGTGGAAGTCGTGGCCACCAGAGAAAGGCCGAGCACCGTGAGGACCAGGAGCGTCAGGATGGCAAGTACCAGAGCGAAACCCTGCTGACCCGACTCTGTACCCCGTTCATGTCGTCGCATGTCTCAGCTCCTTGCCATCTACCGGCGCGCCTTCAGCGCCACGACCCCACGGGTGTTGGAACGCCATGCTTCAACGCCGGAAAGAGCATCTGCTTCGCCAACAGGGCCGCACGTGGGACCCCGACCGAGGTCAGCTGCGTACGATAGGTCATCGCCTGCCCGGTTTCCAGAGCGCGACGGCCTTCGTTTCGAGCCGAAAGCGTCACCCGCACGGCCGTGATGATCGTCGACGCGTCTCCGGGCGCCGGATTGTTGCCGCCCAAGGCAGTCACCGTGGGTGCATTGCCGTTGGTCGTCCAGCCGGCATCCGTGTAATAGAGAACCTGCATGTCGGTGATCCCACGCCCGATCATCATCCACCCGCCGGCGCCGTTCGGCGCCGCTTGGTAGTTACCAGTAGAATCTATGCCTCCGCGGCTACTTCGCCACAGGCACGGCATGTTGTCCGTGTCGTTCGCAATCTCGTAGCGCGCTAAATTCAAGAGTGCAAAGCCGCTTGCAGCACCCAATTTCGCGGCAAAGTTAGGATTGCTCTTCCGAGGCGTGAACGTCTTTGCCGGGTCAGTCCCTGAAAAATCGCCCACGGCCCACTGCTCGCCGCCATTCGCCCCATTCACCGGTACGGGCGCGTTGGAAGCGGTAGCCCAATAGAAGAAGACGGGAACGGTAACGGGACCGGGTGTCGGACCGAAACAAGTCGGAAGATTCTGCGCGGCTATCGCACCGTTCGCCGTGCTCGACCTGACGTCGGAGCAGGAGCCGTCGTTGCCGAAGATCTCGAGCTTGTCGGCGGGTGGTGGAGCTCCAGCACCTCCGTCCAAACCGATTGAAAACGCCTGCGTGAACGCGGGCATTCCCACACCGGCGCTGGAGACATCCGCCATCACGCTTTCCATGGCGACGCGGATGTTCTGCTCCATTTCGTTCAGCTCAGGATTGCGTCGAAAAGAGGACTGGCCGGCATACAACAAGGCCATGATCGATGCCGACACGATCAGCGTGAGCGCTAATGCCACCAGGAGCTCGATCAAGCTGAAGCCGTGATCCCTGTTCTCGCCCATGACGTTTCTCACATCACCCACCTAGGGACACCCGTTGTCCGTGCGGTTGGTGCACGAGCGAAATGTCGTGTATTCGGCCCGCGACTGGGCGCCGACCAGAAAGCCGGTGCTCTCCGAACGCACGCGAATGAAGTAGAGCTCGGGATCGGCGCCACCGCTGATGGTCCATCGTGTCTTGATCGTTCCGACCCCGGGGATGACCTTTGAGGCGTTGAAGTTGGTCATGCCTGCGATGTTCGGGGCAATGACACAGTCTTGGGCGTCATCGTCGCAGCCTTGAGGCGGAGTGCCGGGGCCGGGAATACCAACATCGCTCGTGAGACTCCCGACGGTGGTTCCGCCGATGGTTTCATAACTGTTGAAGGGCAGCGCCTTCAGTCGTTCCATGACCTCGGACGCGACCGATGCTGCCGCCGTGCCATGGCTACCGGCGACCGTGGAGGTGCTGGCCACGACGAACAGGTTGGCGACTGCGATCAGCCCCACCATCAGGATCAACACAGCCATCAACACTTCGACCAACGTGAATCCCGAATCGTCGTGCTGTTTCATGACGTTCTTCATGTTCAGCTATCGAGGCGCACACGACCGCTCGCGTCCACGAATACCTGCGCCTTTACGCCGGTCTTCGTGTTGTTGAGGCAGATCGTCGATCCGCTAGCGCTGTTCTGAAGGAGCGAACTGCCCGTATCGACGGCGGGGCAATTCGCCGCATTCAGCGTCGGGTTACACCACATTCCGAGGCGACTGAACCGCATCGCCGTGGCGTTTGCGGTGAAGCCGCTGCAGTTCGTGGCGAACGTCATGCCCTGCGGCAGATTTCGAACGGGGCCGAGTTGGTCGGGCATCGTCGCGATCATGGCAGAAACGGCCGGCGGCGGGCCCGCTGTTCCCCCGGTCCCCATGAAGTCGCCGATGACGTATTGATACGTCGTCGGGCTCAAGACGACGAACACGACGCCATATCGAACGTTGCGGGCGATGGCTTTGAAGCGCGCCGACTGGAGCTCGCTCGCCACCTCCTGCTGCGCCTCGCGGGTACCGGCCATCTTGATGTACTCCAGCGCGGCGGGAGTCGCGACCGCACAGATGAGCACGATGATGGAAACGACGACGAGCAGCTCTATGAGGGAATAGCCCTTCTCAGCGCGATGTGGATGAAGGCTCATGGTAGGCGGACGATCGAGGCACGAACTCGCGGGCGCGCTCATCTCGGATGCGTTCTGCGGCATCCGCAGGCACTCTGGGCAGCACGAAAATACCCTATTCCCTCCCCGTGCAGAACCTACGCTCCACCAGAGACTCTGTCAAGTGCCCCGGCAGCCGCACTGTGACGATACTTCAATGCGGGATCCCGAAAACGTAATAGAGCGCACACAGGACGCCGAGCGCCACGTGCCCGGCGGACAGCTCCCTCCAGCGACCGGCCAGGAGCTTCAGTAACGGATAGAGCACGAGGCCAGCCGTCAACCCGTTGGCAATGTTGTAGGTGAACGCCATCAGGGCCATGGTGGCAAAGGCAGGCACCAGCTCCGTCATGTCATCGAAGTCGATGCCGCGAACGGAGGCGAGCATCAGGATTCCCACCACGATGAGGGCGGGCGCGTAGCAATAGCGAAGCTGTTGCAACGGCGCCGCCAGCGGCAGGATGAACAAGGACAGCGCAAAGAGCACTGCGGTCGTGAGCGCGGCCAGCCCCGTGCGCGCTCCTTCGCGAATACCGGCGGCCGACTCGATATAGGCGCCGCTCGTCGAAGTGCCCACGAGACCGCTGAACATGCAGGCGAGCGCGTCCACCATCATCGGCCGCTCGACATCCGGGAAGTCGCCCTTCTCGTCCAGTATTTCCCCGGCCGCGCCCACGCCCATCAGGGTGCCCAGCGTGTCGAGCAGACTCATCAGGAAGAGCGTCAGCAGAACGGGGAGCATGCTCCAGTGCAGCACGCCCGCGATGTCCAGCTTTCCCGCAACCGCGCGCAGGTCGTACTCCTCGGCCATCGGCGATGCCCACACGGCGTGAGGGGGTCGAGCGAGACCGAACCCGTAGCCGAGCACGGCCGAGATCGCCATCGCCAGTAGCAGCGCGCCGCGCACGCGGCGCTGCATCAGCACCACCATCAGCAGCAGGGTGACGAGGCCCAACTGCACCTCGGGCGAGCGCAGGTGGCCGAGCTGGAGCGGAACGTCGGGCGGCTCGGCCTTGGCCACGATGCCGGTCTCCACGAGCCCGATGAGGCAGAGGAACAACCCGATGCCTGCCGCGAGCGCATGCTTCATCGATCGCGAGAGAGCGCGCGCCAGCCACGTGCGCAGACCGACGAGCGTGAGCAGCGCGAAGGCCGCGCCGCTCACGAACACGGAACCGAGCCGCTGCTGCCAGGTGACGCCGAGAGCGGCGAGCCCGAAGGCGATGAAGGCGTTCTCGCCCATGTAAGGCGCCACCGCGATGGGGCGGTTCGCGTAAAGGGCCATCAGCGTGCAGCCGAAGACCGCGGCCAGGATCGTGGCCACGGTCGAGGGACCGATGGGGATGCCGGCGGAGGAAAGGATGGCGGGATTGACGACGATGATGTACGCCATCGTCGCGAACGTCGTGGCGCCGCCCAGGATCTCCGCACGCGGGGTGGTCCCCCGCTCGCGGAGCTTGAAGAGGCGTTCGAGCACGGCTACTGGATGATCTCGAAGGCGAGCGCGTTGCTGAGACGACTGCGTGGGTCGGAGACGGACAGGGTATAGGCGCCCGTCGGTGCATTGGCCGCGACGCTCACCAACACCTGCAGCAGGGTCGGGTTCGCGAGCTTGGTCCGCAGGACGACGACGTCGGTCACGTCGAACTTCCCCTTCGTGCGCGCGACGGCCACCACATGCTGCGCGGTCAGGTTCTCGCCGTGCACGTCGAGCAGCGCATTGGCGCCGCGCTTGATCTTGAGGGGAGACAGGCTCGTCAGCGTGGCGGCATCGGGAATCGGCTCCGGTGTCGCGGGGGCGGCCGTCGGTGCCTCCGTCTGCACGACCGCGGCCCGCGTCACCACCGGCTCGGCCGTGGCGCGCGTCGCGGCCGGCGCCGCCGTCACCACCGTGGGTGCCGACGTCGCGATCGTCGTGTGCGTCGCGAGCGCGGCCGCGGCGCTGGTGGCGGCAACCTGCGGGGCCGCCGTCTTCGCGGTCGTGGGCGACGGGCTCGCCGCCGCGACGTCGGTCGCGGCCGGAATCGACGTGGTCGGCGTGGCCGCCACCGGCGGCGCGACGGTCGGTCGGCTGACCGGCGATGTACCGCCCGAGCGACCGAACGTCCAGTACGCGACGCCGGCCGAGATGGCGACGAGCACGCCGGCCAGCAGCACCGGCAGGCGGCTGCGTGACGGCGCGGGTGTGGAGCGCGCACCGAACATCGGCCGCTCGGTGGCACCGCCGCGCGGCGTCGCCCCACGCGGCGCGGTGGCGGGCGCGGGCGCCGCCTTGGGCGCCTTCTTTCCTCCCGACTTCGCGGCGGCCTCACCGGCCACCTGCAGAACGTAGGACAGGTCCGCCGGACGCCAGTCGGGGTCGCGCTCGAGACACGCGGTCACGGCGTCGGCCAGCTCCTGCGGGATGTCGCGGCGCGCCTCGGAGAGCGGACGCGCGATGCCGCGCGGCTGCTTGACGCTGGCTCCGCCGAAAGGATGCGAGCCGGCCAGAATCTCGTAGAGGATGACGCCGGCCGAGTAGACGTCGGAACGGAGCGTCGGCGGTGCACCGTCCGCGGTCTCCGGCGCCGCGTAGACGAGATCGGGCGACGGATGCGCGGTGACATCCAGCGCGCGCAGGTTGATGCTGCTGCCGTCCCACTCGATGTGGGCGGGCGCCCAGCCGTCGTACTGGCGTCCCGCGCGATGACCCTCTTCGACGGCGCGGGCGAGCGCGGCGACGAGTGACAACTGCTCACCCAGCGATGGCCGGGGCTTTCGCAGCCAGTCAGCCAAATTCATCGGCGCCATTATCCGACAAGAAAGGCGACAGTGGTTGCGACTATCGCGATTTATTCGGCGGAGGCGTAGCGCTTCGGTCGGACGTTGGCGGCGAGCACCTTCTTGCGGATGCGGATGGCGGTCGGCGTCACCTCGACGAGCTCGTCGTCGTTGATGAACTCGAGCGCCTGCTCGAGGTTGAGCGCGCGATGGGGCGTCAGACGGATGGCCTCGTCCGCGGTGGAGGCACGCATGTTCGTCAGCTTCTTCGCCTTCGTCACGTTCACGTCCATGTCGGCCGGCCGCGCGTTCTCGCCCACGATCATCCCTTCGTAGACGGGCACGCCCGCCCCCACGAAGAGCTCGCCGCGGTCCTCCATGTGGCTGAGCGTGTACGCGGTCGTCTCCCCCGCGCGGTCGGCGACGAGGACACCGGTGTTGCGGCGCGTGATGTCCCCCTGCCAGTCGATGTAACCCTCGAAAAGGCGGTTCATGACGGCGGTGCCGCGCGTGTCGGTCATGACCTCGGTGCGGATGCCGAGCAGGCCGCGCGTGGGCACGTTGAACTCGAGCCGCACGCGGCCGGAGCCGTGATTCACCATCTTCGTCATCTTGCCCTTGCGCATGGACATCTTCTCGAGGACGACACCCATGTAGGCCTCGGGGATATCGAGCAGCACGAGCTCCAGCGGCTCCTGCCGTCTTCCCTCGTGCTGGCGCGTGATGACCTCGGGGTTCGAGATCGAGAGCTCGAATCCTTCGCGGCGCATGGTCTCGATCAGGATGGCGAGCTGCAGCTCACCGCGCCCCAATACCTTGAAGGAGTCGGCGGAGTCCGTGGGCTCGACGCGCAGCGAGACGTTGGTGAGCAGCTCCTTCTGCAGCCGTTCCCGGATATGGCGCGACGTCACCCACTTCCCTTCGCGGCCGGCGAAGGGCGAGGTGTTGATCGAGAACACCATCGACAGCGTCGGCTCGTCGATGTGCAGGCGCGGCAGCGGCTGCGGGTTCTCGGCCGAAGTGACGGTGTCGCCGATCGCGATGTCGTCGAAGCCAGCCAGGGCCACGATCTCGCCGCAGGGTGCCTCGGCGACATCGGCCCGCTGCAGGCCGTCGAAGGTGAACAGCTTGGTGATCTTGGTCGTCACCTGTCCGCCGTCGAGCTTGGTGATGGCCACCGCATCGCCGACCTTGATGCGGCCGGAGAAGAGGCGGCCGATGGCCAGGCGGCCGAGATAGTCGCTGTAGTCGAGGTTCGCGATCAGCAGTTGCAGCACGCTGTCCACGGAGCCCGAGGGCGGCGGGATGTGCTTGACCAGCGCGTCGAACAGCGGTCGCAGATCCGTCCCGGGCACCTTGGGATCGGTGGTGGCCGTTCCGATCTTGGCGTTGGTGTAGAGGACAGGGAACTCGAGCTGGTCCTCGGTGGCGTCCAGATCGATGAAGAGATCGTAGACCTCGTTCAGCACCTCACCGGGGCGCGCGTCGGAGCGATCGATCTTGTTGACGACGACGAGCGCGGGCAGCCGGGCCTCGAGCGCCTTGCGCAGAACGTAGCGGGTCTGCGGCAACGGGCCTTCGGAGGCGTCGACCAGGAGCAGCACGCCGTCCACCATCTTGAGCGCGCGCTCGACCTCGCCGCCGAAATCGCTGTGACCGGGCGTGTCGACGATGTTGATCTTGACGTCGCCGTAATGGATCGACGTGTTCTTGGCGAGGATGGTGATGCCGCGCTCGCGCTCGAGCGCGTTGCTGTCCATCACGCGCTCGATGATCTGCTGGTTGGCACGATAGGCCCCGCTCTGCTGGAGCATGACGTCGACCAGGGTGGTCTTGCCGTGGTCGACGTGGGCGATGATGGCGACGTTTCGAAGGGACATGAACTGGCGAGCGTACCACGCCGGTACGCTCGCCGTCATCCCGGCTCAGTCGCGCCGTCTTCTAGTAGACCTCGAGCTCCCAGAGCGAGTAGCCGTAACCGGTGGCGCGGGCCGTGCCGTACATGCGGACGTAGCGGCCGTTCCCGGCGAGGCCGGTCAGATCGTCGACGCCGCCGTCGCTCGTCGTCGTGGTGTAGATCGGCGCCCAGCTCGCCGCGTCATTCGACGTCTGGATCTGATAGGCCTTCCCGTACGCCGCCTCCCAGCGCAGCGTCACGCGCGAGAAGGCGCGGGTCGCCCCGAGATCCACGCGGATCCACTGCGGGTCGGAGAACGCCGACGACCAGCGCGTGCCGGTGTTGCCGTCGACGGCGTTGGTCGCCGCGGTGCCCGCGTTCTCGTTCGAGGACGAGAGCACCGGATGATTGAGCGCGAGGTTGGTGCCGCCGCTGGTGGGCGTCGGCGTGGCGGTGGCCGTCGACGTCGCCGTGACGGTGGCCGTCGCACGCGTCGTCGCGGTCGACGTCGCGGTCGCGCGCGGCGTGGCGGTGGCCGTGGCGGTAGAGGTAGCCGTCGACGTGGAGGTCGCCGTGGCCGTCGGGCGCGGCGTCGCCGTCGGTGTCGCGCCACCGATCGTCCCGTACACCTGGAATTCCCAGAGCGAGTAGCCGTAGCCGGTGGCACGGAGGGTGCCGTACATCCGCACGTAGCGTCCGGTGCCACTCACGCTCAAATCGTCGGTGCCGCCGTCACCCGTCGTCGTGGTGTAGATCGGCGCCCACGTGGTCGCGTCGGCCGACGTCTGAATCTGATACGACTTCCCGAACGCCGCTTCCCACGTGAGAACCACGCGGCTGATGGCGGCGCTGGCACCCAGGTCGACGTAGATCCACTGCGGATCACTGAACGCCGACGCCCAGCGCGTGCCCGTGTTGCCGTCGACGGCGTTGGCGGCGGCGGTGCCGGCGTTCTCGATCGAGGACGCGACCACCGGCCTGGCCTGGGACAGCAGCGTGGCGGTGCCCGTCGTCGCCGTTGCCGTGGCGCGCGACGTCGGAGTCGGGGTGGCCGTGGCCGTCGCGGTGGCCGTCGGTGTCGAGCGCTGCGTGGCCGTCGCCGTCGGCGTCGGACCGCCGCCCCCCACCGTCGCGCCCATCGAGCGCGCGGCCAGCGTCAGCGTCACGCCGTCGGAGAAGGTGACCGTCCGCGACGTCGCGTCGGGGTTGAGCGCGACGTGCGTGCGCGTGCCGGCGCCGTTCTGGAAGACGGCGTAGGTGGGAACGTTCGCCGTCGTCGTCGTGTCCAGTCGTCCCATCAGATTGAGATCCTGGATCCAGTGATACGTGTGGGCCTTGCTGTCGCCGCCTTCCGGCCCGTACGTCGCCGCCTGCGCATTGAACTTGCTGAGCGCGGAGGCGGGATCGTAGAGCGCCTGCGCCTCCCACATGATGTCCACCCAGTTGTTCTCGGCAGCGCCGTTCTTCTGGACCATGAAGTTGTACCAGGTCTGCAGATAGTCGGGACGCCGGCCGAGATAGAACGAGCTGCCGGTCACGGGCAGGATGTTGATGCCCTGGATCATCTCGGGCTCACCCGAGAACCACGTGGCGTAGGCCCCGCCGTCGCCCCACGTCATGCCCACGCAGACGGGGGCGAAGCTCGCGGGATAGACCATGTTGTCGACGTCCCACCAGTACTGCTCGATCGAGCGCGTCTCCGTCGCGTTCAGGTAGATGCCGAGATCGCGGATCTGCTTGTCGCCGATGATCGATCCGAAGAGGAGAACGCCGTTGTTGAAGTTCATCGACTCCGAGGACGACTCCTGGTTGTTGCCGGCCCCGAAGTTCGCGTGGCCCGATGCCCAGGCATGGCCTTCATAAGGATCGAACGAGCGCAGCCGCGGGAAGCGCGAATCCGCGACGGCATCGATGTTGGCCGCATCCTTGATCAGGAGCTTGATCATGCCGCCCCACTGCGTGTCCGTGACCCAGGCAGGATCGAACTGGCCGATGACGGCCGCCGCGTAGACGAAGTAGCCCCAGTGGAAGTGGTGATCGTTGAGCTCGCCGTCGGTGCCGTAGCTCGCCGGGAAGCCGATGAGTGTTCCCCAGGTGCCGTCGTAGTAGAAGAGGCTGCCCGTGTTCCCGGCCGCGCTCAGCCAGTCCTGGAGCGCCGTCTTCATCGTATTGAGGAAGGCGTCGCGCGCGGTGGTGTGGCCGACCTGATGCGCGATCTCCGCGAGCTGGGCCAGTCGGCCGAGCGCCTTGCCCACACCGTAACTGTCGCCGTTGATCGCGCCCAGGCTCGAGTAGGCGTCGTTGACGTAGGTGTAGAGCTGATTGCGCACGGTCGTATCGGTGATGCGATCCGGCAGCGCGGGCAAGGCACCGTTGAACGTCATCGCCGTGGTGAAGGTGTTGCCTTCGAAAACCTTCATCTGGCCGCGCGGCGAGACGTAGGTGTAGGTCGTGAGCGGGCTGGTCGCGCTCAGCCACTGGTGGCGATAGAGCGCGGCGAGCGTCCGCGTCTCCGTGCCCTCCATCGCCGTCGTGGTGAGCGTGTAGTTGGTCGTGAGCTGCGCCGTGGCCTCGTTGTAGTTCCAGTCGACGCGCGTGCCGGTCAGGAACGCGAAGGCGTGCTGGGCGTAGAAGCTGAGTGTCGTGGCGTCGTTCGCGGGCAGGAGTGCCACCGAGAAGTAGCTCTTACCGCCGAGGCTCGACTGGAAGTTGCTTCCGCTCTGAACCCAGGTCGCACCGGCGGGGGCGAAGAGCCCGTAGTGATGGCCAGCGATGGTCACACCGAGAACGTTGCCGCCGCTCGACCAGACGGTGGGAGTGCCGCTGAAGGTGAGGAGGGCATCGGCGCCGCTTTTGGTGGCGTAGAGGTACGGCGAGCCGTGCGCCATCGTCACGCGCAGCGTGCGTGTCCCGTCCGCCCAGTAGCCGACCACGTGCCAGTCACCGAAACCGTCGATCTTGGTGTCCGCCGAGTTGAGGCCGACGAGGCCGAGCGTGAGATCGGTGGTGAGACCGTAGTGGAACTCCGTACCGACGCCGGCGTTCGTCTGATAGCCGACGGTGAGGCCGGTGGCCTTGGCCTGCATACCCAGGGGATGCGCGAACAGCGGCGCCGAGTATGGATTGTTGCTGCAGCGCTGGAAGACCAGGCTGCTCCACCAGTCGTTCGTGGGGATGGCACCTGTCACGTTGGCCGTCTTCTTGGGAATCGCGTTGCCGACGTAGCCGCCGCCGCAATCGACGGTCTGCGGTCCGCTGTGGCCGGTCGTCGCATAGCTGCCGGCACCGACAGCCACCTGCGCCTCGAGCGGCGCGCTCGCGCTGATCCCGATCAGCGCACACAGAAATCCCGGAGCCAGCAGTCCTTTTCTCATGACGCTCCTCGACTTTGGAATTTGGAAAAACTTGGTGCGAATGTAGTGGCTGGGGGTCCGGTGGGTCAATAACTCGTACTAGCTACGGCCACTTAGGACGACTACCCCACCTGCACGCTCAGCATCGAGATCGAGCCGCCGTCGACACCTTCGATGGGAAAGGTGACGGCCTCGCCGGGCCGGTGCAGCCCCAGCACGTAAAGAAGAGGAAGGAAGTGATCGGGCGTGGGCGCGGCCAGCATCGCATCGCGACCCCACGATTCGTACGCGACGAGCGGCTCGAAGTCGCTCGCGGCCATTCGCTCGCGCGCTCGCTGCTCGAAGCGCACCGCCCAGTCGTAGGGCTCCGGCACGTGTCGTCCCCACGCGTACGCGTGCAGGTTGTGGACGAGGTTGCCGCTGCCGATGACGACGACGCCTTCGTCGCGCAGCGGCGCCAGACGGCGTCCGAGCTCGTAGTGGAAGCGGGCCGGCTGCGTCTCGTCGAGACTCAGCTGCACGACGGGCACATCGGCGGCCGGCCGCGCGTGCACGAGCACCGACCACGTGCCGTGATCGAGTCCCCAGTCGTCGTCGAGCGCGACCGGCAACGGTGCCAGCAGGCTCCGGATGCGCTGCGCGAGATCGGGATCGCCCGGCGCCGGGTACTGGACTTGATACAGCTCGCGCGGAAAGCCACCGAAGTCGTGGATCGTGCGGGGGGCGGCCATCGCGGTGACGGCCACGCCGGGTTGGTACCAGTGCGCGGAGATCGCAAGGATCGCCCGCGGCGGAGGCAGCGCGCGGCCGATCGCGGCCCAGCCTTCGGTGTACTCGTTGCGAGCGAGCGCGTTCATCGGATTCCCGTGGCCGAAGAACAGGGCCGGCATCGGGGCGCTCATGTGGCCACTATAGCCGGCTCGCCCTATATTCCCCTCGTGATGCGACGGGCGACGTTCGTCTTCCTTCTAGCACTTGTGGCGGCGGCGCCGCTGGCGCGGGCCGGTTGTACGTGGGCGCCCGGTGTCTCCTACGACACCGTCGGGGCCGTCTGCCTCTACGCACCGGACGGCGTCCTCTACACGCTGCTGGTGTCGCACACCTCGCAGGTCGGATGGGAGCCGCCCGAAGCCCCGGCGCTCTGGCAGCGTGTGATGGCACGCCCGACGGTGAGCGCCATGCCGGCGATGTCCACGGCAGCGCCCACCGCGACCTCGGCGGCACGAATCTTCGCGCCCACGCTCGACGTCAACGTCGGCCCCGTCTTCAGTCTGGCCGCTCACGCCGCCGCCATCAGCCGCACGTACACGCTCGGCTTCATCACGAGCGCGGGCGGCCAGGCCGCGTGGGCCGGGCGTTACACGATGGCGAGCCCGGAGGCCGACGCCTGGGCCGCGAACGTCGGCGAGCTGCGCGCGGCGGGCGGCGACGTGATCGTGTCCTTCGGGGGCGCGTCGGGTATCGATCTCGCTCGCGCCGTGGATGCCGCGCACCTGCAGGCCCAGGTGCAGGCGGTCGTCGACAAGTACGCGCTACGCGCCGTCGACTTCGACATCGAGGATCTGACGCCGGCGGCGATCGACACGCGCAACGCCGCGGTCAAGGCGCTGGAGACGGTGAACCCGCGACTGAAGGTGAGCTACACGCTCGCCGTGCAGGAGACCGGCTTCGATCGCGCCCAGACGACGGTGCTCACCAGCGCGCGGGTGCGCGGCGTCAAGCTCGACCGCGTGAACCTGCTGGCCATGGACTACGGACACCCCGTCGCCGACATGTACTCGGCGGCGGTGTCGGGCGCGCAGGCGGCGCGGGCGTGGCTGGACGGGAACGGCTTCGCGGGGACGGCGCTCGGGCTCGTGCCCATGGTGGGTGTCAACGACTCGGCGGGCGAGACGTTCACGCTCGGCAACGCCTCGTCGCTCGCCGCCTGGGCCCGGGCCAGCGGCCTGCAGATGCTCGGGCTGTGGTCGATCGGCCGCGACAACGGCAACTGCGCGGGCGCTGCGGTCGCGTCTCCGACCTGCAGCGGCCTCGCGCAGTCGCCGTATCAGTTCGCGGCGGGGTTCCGCGCCTTCGTGCCCTAATCCAACAGGCGCGTCTTCACGACCACGCCGTTCACGAACGTCACCTCGATGCGGGCGTCCTGATCGTGGAAGACGGCCACGGTCGTACGCAGATCGCCCTCGCTGTGGGTGTCCTTGTGCTCGGGAGCGCCCAGGCGATCCTTGACCTCGTCCCAGGACATGCCGTTCTTGACCGTGGCGTCGTGCCGAGCCTCGCGGCGATCGTCATCGTCGCGACGGCGCGGGTGATCGGAGACGGGAGCGCCGGGCAGGCCGCCGAAGTCGACCCAGCGCGACAGGATCGCCATCACCGCGCGCGGGTTCGTGTTGTCGCGCGTCGTCTTGCCTTCGAAGCGCAGGTTGAAACGCGAGCCCTGCACCAGCGCCTTGTCGTGATCCTCGGCGTGGCGCGCGCGGTTCTCCTCTTCGGCCAGGCGCCGGCTCCGGCGCTCCTCCTCCTCACGGATGTGCCGCTCGCGATCGAGGTCGTCCTCCAAACGGCGACGGCGATGCGGGTCGGTCTCGTCCTTGATCTGCTTCTCGAGCTCCTTCTCGCGATAGCTCTTGCCCGAGACGCCCGGAGAGACGGAGCCCTGCGTGTCCCAGAACCAGTTGAAGCCGCCGCCCGCCAGGTGGAACTCGATGAGGTCCTTCTTCACCTTCACCTGCGTGATGGGAACGCGCTGGCCCTCGTGGATGGAGACGCCGGTCTCCGCAATGCGATCACCGAGCTTGCTGGGATCGACGGGCTCCACGCGTCCGACCTCGAGGTCGATGCCCTTCGAGGTCGCCGGCATGTCGATGAGGACGGTGACCGACCGTCCCTCGAAGAAGTGCTTGAGCGTGTCTTCCCACGCGTCTCTTTCGTCCGCGAGCGCCGGCGCCACCACGGCACCGGTCAACAACAAGCAGGCCAAAGTCTTCATTCCAACCCTCCCACAGGGGCCCTATCCTAGCCCGACGCGCACCCACGTTCACCTCGCGTGCGCCGTCGTGCACGGACGCGGAGGCTACAAGTAGCGCCAACCGCCCTCAGCGAACAGTGCCGGCCTTGGCCTCGAGCTCGGCCCAGCGCGCGTAGAGCCGATCCACCTCCGCGCGCGCGCTTTCGAGCTCTTGATAGCGGGTGTTGAGCGCGGCCGCGTCGGAGGCGATCTCGGGATCCTCGGCCGCGCGCTGCGCGGCCGCGAGATGCTCCTCGGCCGCGGTGATGGCCGTCTCCATCTTTTCCCACTCGCGCCGCTCCTTGTAGGAGAGCCCCTTCGATCGCACGGGCGACGGAGCGGCGGCCGCGACCGGCGCGGCCCGCACGGACCTGGCCGGAGTGGCGAGAGCGCGACGGGCCTCCTCCCACTGCGCGTAGTCGGCGAAGGTCTCGGCGCGGCCAAAGCCGTCGGGCATGAAGGCGACGACGGACGTGGCGACCGACTCCAGGAGGAAACGGTCGTGGGTGACGAGCACCAGGGCACCCGCGAACTCGGCCAGACCGTCCTCCAACACCTCGAGCGTCGGGATGTCGAGATCGTTCGTCGGCTCGTCCAGGATCAGCACGTCGGCGGGCTGCAGCATCAGCCGCGCGATCAGCACGCGCGCCCGCTCGCCGCCGGAGAGCCGACCCACCGGCGTCTCGAGCTGCTCGGGGCGGAACAGGAAGCGGCGCGCCCACGCCGCGACGTGCACGGAGCGGCCCTGATAGATGACGGCGTCGCCCTCGGGCGCCAGCGAGCGCTTGAGGCTCTGCGCGGGATCGAGCGACGAGCGGTCCTGCTCGAAGAGGACGACCTTCAGATTCTCGGCGGCCTCGATCTCGCCGCCGTCGGGTGCCAGAGCCCCCGACAGCAGGCGCAGCAACGTCGTCTTGCCGCTGCCGTTGGGACCGATGAGGCCGATGCGTGCGCCCGCGGTGAGCGTCAGATCCAGATCGCGAACGATCGTGCGCCCGCCCAGCGCTTTCGTGAGGCCGCGGGCCACGAGCAGCTTCTTCGTGCGGCGTCCGGAGGCGCTGAGCTCGATGCCCGCGGTCGCCCTCGACTGCTGCCCTCGCGTGCGGGCCTCGCCCAGCTCGTCGATCATCCGATGCGCTTCCTTCACGCGGGCCTGCGCCTTCGTCGTGCGGGCGCGTGCCTTGCGGCGCAGCCACTCCACCTCGCGGCGCACCTTGTTGGCGAGCGACTCCTGATAGGCGGCCTGGCTCTGCAGGACGTCGTCGCGCTTGACGAGGAAGTCGCTGTAGCTCCCTTCCGCCTCCAGCAGGCCGCCGGCGTAGGCGCGATTGAGCTCGAGCATCCGGCGCGCGACGTTCTCCAGGAAGTAGCGGTCGTGGCTGACCACGACGTAGGCCAGCGGCTCGCTCTGCAGCAGACCCTCCAGCCAGAGGATGCCTTCGACGTCCAGGTGGTTCGTCGGCTCGTCGAGCAGGAGGATGTCGGGCGCGCGTACGAGCTCGCGCGCGATGGCGAGTCGTTTCTGCCAGCCGCCGGAGAGCGTGTGCGCGGGGGCGTGTGCATCCGGAAAGCCGGCGCGCCCCAAGGTCACCGCGACACGGGCCGCCGCGTCCTCCGCGTGCGCGCAGGCGCTCGTGAGGACGTCCTCGATCGTGGGGCCGGGTTCGAAACGCGGGTCCTGGGCCACGTAGCCCACCTGGATCTGCCGCCGCAGCGCGCGCGTACCGGCGTCCGGCGTTTCCAGGCCGGCCAGGATCTTGAGCAACGTCGATTTTCCGGAGCCGTTGGGACCGATGAGGCCGATGCGATCGCCTTCGAAGATGCCGAAGGACAATCCTTCGAACAGCGGCGCCGCGCCGTAGGCTTTGCCGAGCCCCTCGCCGCTCAGCAGCAGCGGGCCGCTCACGAGTCGATCGTGCCGGCGACCAGCGCCAGCTTTTGGGCTCGCGAGAGCGACTTGATGCGATGCTCCTCGCGCAGGGCGCGGCCCCACGTCCGCACGCGCCGGTTCCACACCATGGTCACGGGCCGGCGCGACCGCGTGTACTTCGAGGCCGTGCCGCGCTGGTGCTGCTGGAGACGCTGGGCGAGGTTCTTGGCGGCGCCGGTGTAGAGCGAGCCGTCGCCGCAGGAGAGGATGTAGACGAAAGGCACCTGGGGCTTAGCTGGCGCTCGCGACCGCCTCGGCCAGCTCGTCGTCGCCGACCGAGATCTCGTAGGTGATTCCCGGCTCCTTGTCGGGCGGGGACAGCAGCGCCTCCTCGACGGCCAGGCACACGGCGCGCTCGGCCTCCGCCTGGCTCAGCGCACGCGATGCGCCGCGCGGCCGATGATGCCGCGCCTCTTCCGGCGGCAGCGTCACCTTGAAGACGGCGCCGGCCCGCAGCTCCTGTACCTCCCACACGCGCTCGGGCGCGGTGGACGGCGTCACCTCACGCAGCTCGATCGGCACGCGAAGCTTCGGACTCTCCGTTCGTTTCCATTGGCTCATGCGCGACTCCACACCCAACGCTATCACGGCCTCTCGCCGCAGGCACGCTTGAAATGGACGAGCGCGTCGGTGGGCACCTCGCCCAGGTTCCGAGCGGCGAGCAGGTCCTGAGCCGCGCCCGGACAATCGCCGGTCTCCGCCCGCGCGCGGGCGCGATTGAGATACGACTGCACCGACGGCAGCAGCCGGATGATGACGCTGAAGTCCTGGATGGCTCCCGGAAGATCGCCGGACTGCGCGCGCAGCACCGCACGCTCGGAGTAGAGATCGGCGCGATCGGGATCGCGCTCGAGGGCTCGCGCGTAGTCGGCGAGCGCGTCCGCCGTGCGACCCAGCGTCGTCTCCACGCGCGCGCGGTTCACGCGGAACATGGCCTCGTCGGGGACCATCGAGAGCGCCTGCGTGAAGTCGTCCAGCGCCCCCGCGAGATCGCCGGCATCCTGACGAATGAGCCCGCGGTTGTTCAGAACCAGAGGCTGATTCGGCTTCAGCTCGAGCGCGCGATCGTAGTCGGCGCGGGCGAGCGCCGTTCGGCCGGCCTGATCGTGGATCATCCCGCGGTTCGCGTAGGCCTGGCGGGATTCGGGATCGAGCTCGATCGCCTTCTCGAACGCGGCCAACGCGTCGTCCATCTTCTCGATACGAAAGTCATACGTGCCGAGATTGTTGTAGGCGTTGGCGCTCTGCGGATCGTGCGCGAGCTCCTCCGTCCAAAGGGCCAGGCTGTTGCGCCAGACGCCGATGCGATCGATGGTGAGAAGGCCGATCACGACGAGGTAGGCACCGATCGCGACATGGATGGCGCGCGCGCGGCCCGGATATTGGACAGAGAGAGCGTCGACGCCCAGCGCCGCCATCAGGAACAACCCGATCGACGGAACGTAGCTGTAGCGATCGGCCATGACCGCGGCGCCCACGGGCAGGAGCTGCAGCACCGGTGCGATGTTCACGAGAAAGAAGACGAAACCGAAGGCCACGAGGCCGGCCCGCCGCCAGGAGCGCACGAGCCAGACGAGGGCGGCGATCGTAACGGGAAAGTAGAACGCGTAGAGCGCCCAGGCGTGCTCGGTGGCCCAGCGGTAGGGGTAGAGCGCGAGCAGATGGACGGGCACCACGAGCTTGAGCGCGTACTGCACGAGCGCGTAGCTCGCGAAGAACGGCCGCATGTAGACGGGGTAATGCGCGGCCGCCCGCGAGAGGACGTTGCCGTCGGCCGCCTGCGCGTAGACCGCGATCGAGCCGAAGACGGCGGCCAGCGCGAAGAACGGCAGCTTCTCGAGCCAGACACGCCGGCGGCGCAGATCGCGGCCCAGCAGCAGGTCGACGGCGACGAGCGTCGGCGCCAGCGTCACGGCCTGGCCCTTCGACAGCAGCGCGCCCACGAACGCGGCGAGCGCGGCTATATAGACAGCCCGGCGTGGCGCGCGCACGTAGCGCAGGTAGAGCCACAGCGCGAGCAGAAAGAAGAACGTGTACAGGACGTCCTTCCGCTCGGCGATCCAGGCCACCGATTCCACGTGCAACGTCGTGATGCCGAACAGCAGTGCGGCGAGGGCCGGTACGCGCCAGGCCGTGGCCGCGTCGCGGGCGTGGAGCCGGCGATCGTCGGGCACCGCCGCGAGCCAGCTCGCGACGAGCCAGAACACGAGCGCCGTGTTGGCGAGGTGCCAGACGACGTTCGTGGCATGGAAGAGGCCGGCATGGATGTCGGTCTCGCGATCGGGCGCCTTGGCGGGATCGACGGCGCTGAGCGCGGCGTCCAGGCCCAGCGACAGCATGGTCAGCGGATGGTAGTTCCCCTGAACGCCGGGCAGCGACCATCGACCCTGCGCGTCGCGCTCGGCGAAATAGGACAGAAGCCCGGCCAGCGAGTGCTCGCGCACGCGCGGATTTCGGAAGACGTATTCGTCGTCGTCCCAGTTGACGAAGTCGTGGCCGAGGGCGGGAAGGTAGACGAGCGCGGTCAGCGCGAGAACGGTGAGCAGGGCTGCGGCCGACGACGAACGCGAAGGAGGACCGCCGCGGGACATGCGGCCGAGACTAGCACGAGGGTCGGAGGAAGATCAGCTGCCCTGGACGCGGGCGGTGATGCGCGTGCGGTCCATCAGGCTGAGATCCAGGAACTCGAGACCGCATCCCGGCGGCAGCTCGGTCGCCCGGGATCCGCACGAGTGCCGGCCCTCGTGGACGGGATTCACCCAGGCGACGCGGGCCGTCACCTGGATCATCGTCAGCTCGCCGGGCAGGCAGAACGAGAGCCGGACCTTGCGGCCCGCCTCGACCGTGGCCTCGGGCAGCGCCACATAGGCACCGCTGGCGCTGACGTTCCACAGCGTACCGGGATGACTTTCCTCGGAGTCCTCCAGGTCGCACGGCTCCTGGCACATGATCCGCCACCGTCCCGAATAGGGCTGACTCAGCAATTTGGGCTCCTGCGCTTCACACGCGCGGCACACCCAGGCGGGCGGGCGCATTGCATACATTACGCCGCCGGGCGGGAAGCCGCCGTGGCCTGTGTCACGGGCGTCGCTCCGCCCAAGCGCCGCGGGCCATCGCGAGGGCCCCGAGCACGAGCCAGGCCGGCCACAGCGCCTGGACGGCCGCCAAGGCGCGAGCCACCGGGGCTTTCGTCCCTTGGCCGGTCAGGCTCGGAGGCAGCAGATGCTGCCACGAGCGGTCCCCTGCGGCCAGCTCCTTCATCACGTGAACGGGGAGCGTGTAGCGGCCCAGGGGATCCGCGACGAACCGATAGTCCCGCCGCTCCATCGCCTGCGTCACCACCGCGATCGGCTCCGACCAGTCGCCGGTCCTCAGGCGCCGCGCGAACGCCGCCGCCACCGACGGCGCTCGCTCGTGCGCGGTCTGCAGCGTCGGCCATGCCTGCCACCAGACGTGGAGGCCCAGGAACAGAACGAGCAGCCCCGCCCAGAGGCCGGGCAGAAAGCGGGCCGACGAGCGCTTCTCGCAGAGTCGGGTCAAGGCGACGTAGTTCCAAAGCCCGGCCAGGGCCAGCGCTTCCAGGTGCTGCTCCGTCACCCCCTCGGCGCCGCGGCCCACGGCGGTCGCGGCCGCGAGAACCAGCGACCACAGGCCGCAGGCGGCCAGAAACCAATCGCGGCCCGGCTCGCGACGGCGAACCAGATCGCGCAGGAACAGAGCGATGGGCGCCTGCGCCAACACCGCCAGCGCCCACCACGAAGGCCAGGGAAAGCTCCAGGCCGCGCGCAGCGTCGTCGCGATGCCGCGGATGCCGGTCGCGTGAAAGATCGCGACGCGCGGCGTGTCGATGTATCCGAGTGTCGCCAGTCCAACCATCGCGACGATGGCCAGCAGCCGCATGCGGCGGTCACGCTCGATGAGGCCCGCCTGCAACGCCATCACGAACACGGCGGCCACCGGCGCGACCAGGCCGGTGGCCATGGAGAAATAGGCGAACGTGCCATAGAGGCACGCCACGGCGAGCGTCTCGCGCGGCAGCGTCGCGGAGCCGAAGAGGACAAACAACGCGACGAAGGAAAAAATCTCCGCGTACGAAAACGCCATTTGCAGGCCGGCCAGCAGATTGAACGGGCTCAGCGGCAGGGCCCCGATCGCCACGAGCACGGCCACGAGCCCGACCCGGCCACCGCGGGCCGTGATCGGCCACAACGCCGCGCACAGCAGGGCCATCTCCAATGCGCGCAGGAAGGCGGACACGATGAGGCCGCCCCTGACGTCCCAATAGCCGCTCGACAGGTGGAGCGCCATGACCGTCAAGCGCTCGGACAACACGCGATGCTCGTTGTGAGCGGCGAGGAGGCCGTTGGCGTTGGGGAGACCGTACGGCGGGGCGTCCAGCCATTCGTCCCAGACCGGCAGATCGATCGCCGCGTAGCGGATCCATGCGCAACGCGCGCCGAACACCACACCCAGAATTCCGACGATCACGAGCGCGCGAGAGACGAGGCGCCGCATGGCTGCGGGATTGTAACTGGCCGGACGCGAGATCGAATCATAATGAGCGGCTTGGCCGCGTCTTCTCCTCGCGTCTTCACGCGTCGTGTCCGCAACGGCGTCGAGCTGCGCATCGACGGCACCCTGGCGTCCTTCCATCGCCCCGGGCAGGCGACGACGGGCCCGGTGTGGGACGCGCTCGCCGCGCCGCTTCTGGCCCTGCCTCCGGCCCGCCGCCGCCAGGTTCTCTTCCTGGGTTTCGGCGGGGGCAGCGCCGCCCGCGTCATCCGCGCGCTGGCCCCCGAGGCGCGCCTCGTCGGTGTCGAGCGCGACGCGGAGGTCGTCTCCGTGGCGAAGCGGGAGCTCGGCATCGATGCGCTGGGCGTCGAGCTCGTGGTGGCCGACGCCGTGGACTATCTGAAGCGGCTCCGCCGGCGGTTCGATGTCGTGGTGGAGGACGTCATCGTCGGCAACGTGCGCAGCGTGCGGCGGCCCGATCATCTCCTCGAGCGCTACGATCTCGTGCTGCGCTCGGTGGCCGCGGGCGGCGTGCTCGTCCTCAACACCATCCACGACACCGCCGACATGGCCCGCCGGCTGCAAGAGCGTCCGGGCACCCTCGTCAGCCTGGCCGTCAAGCAGCACTACAACCACGTGCTGGCGTTGGGTCCGGCGACGCTCCGCGCGCACACCTTCCGGCGAAGCCTGCGCGCGCATCCGGTGATGGGTCCCGCCTCGCGCGCGTTCGCGGTGCGCACCCTGCGCGCCTAGCGCCGCCGCGCGGGACGCGCCTACTCTTCGGGGACGACTTCGATCGCGTTCACGAGCGGGTAGTTGGCGACGGGCACGAAGGAGAGCTCGAGCTTGCCCTGCGCGGTCGGTCGCACGTGGTGGAAGGTCTTGATGACGAAACCGTTCGTCTGCTCGCGCAGGATGTCGAAGTCCTTGAGCAGCGTCGTGCCGTTGCAGTAGACGTCGAACACGCGGCTGCCGATCCCCCCCGACCCGCCGCCGTGGGGCACGCCGAACCAGGCCTCGAGGAAATAGAGGCTCACCGCGTAGTCGTGACCGATGGCCACGGGCAGGTTGTAACGGAAGTGGCCGAAGCGCTCCCAGCGGAAGAGCGCCTGGTCGGTGATCGCGGGCAGGCCCTCCGCGCGATAGGTGCGGCGGCCGCCGAAGAAGAAGCGATCGGGCAGCCAGACGTTGCCGGCGTGGTCGCGATAGGTGGCGCGCCCGGCCAGGATGCGCAGCGGCAGCGGCTGGCCCGGCTTGCTGGGCGCCACCTCGATCGCGTTCACGAACGCGTCGTCGGAGACGAAGTCGATGTGGATCGTGCCGTCGGCCAACGGCCGCACGTCGGGATAGACGCGCGCAGTCGCCGTCTGATCGCCCTGCGCGTCGCTGACGACGTCCAAGCCCACCGGGGGATCGCCGTTGATGCGGAAGAGGACCTGCTTGGTCGCCTCCTTCCCGCCGGGCGCCTCCGCGAAATAGAGATGGACCTCGTACGTCCCGTCGGACGCGGGCACGCGGCACTCGAAGCGGCCCTCGCGGCCCTGCGCGAAGAGCGCGGGATCGTCGCTGCCCTGGACCTCGGGCATCGTGCGCTCGAAGGAATGGCCGCCGGTGCAGAAGGTGTCGGGCTGCCACGTTTCGCCGGTGGCGTCGGTGTAGGGCTGCCGGCCGTCGCCGGGCAGGAAGCGGATCATGCGTGAGCCCAGGCCGGCCATACCCGGAACCCCACCGCCGCCTCCCAGCGCCGAGGAACGAGAGCGCGTCGCCACGCGATAGACGACGAAGGCGACGACGAGAGCGGCGACCACGGCGAGCGCGATGGCGGCGCGGTTGCGGCGCGGCGGAGCCGGGGCGACGGCGGGCGGTTCCGCCACCGGCTCGGGTACGGGGGCCAGCGGTTCAGGCGTCGCGCGATGCACGAAGCGCGGCACGTATTGCCCGAGCGGCAGCTCCACGTGCACGGGATGCGCGGCGCCCTCGCTCGCGTAGTACTCCTCCAGGCGCTTGCGAAGCGCCATGGCCGTCACGCGCACGATGGTGTCGGTGCGCGGATCGAAGTCCTCCGGCCGCTTCAGCGCATGGACGGCGACCGTGTACTCCTTGATCTCCTCGCTCTTGCCTTCGAAATACTTCGTGCCGATGAACTTGAGGAAACGGTGGAGGTTGGGGGCACGAGTGAACGCCGCCGATGCGAGAAGCGCCTCCAGCTCGCGCTTCTCGATTTCCAGGTCCGTCGCAACAGCGGTCGGGCCTACCGGCGGCGCGGACATAGGCGTTCTGGGCACCAACCTAGACGATCAATATGCGGCAGTCAATGGCCTCGGACCGCCTCCTTGGTCCCATTCTGGAGCCGACGCTCGGATTTGAACCGAGGACCTGCTGATTACGAATCAGCTGCTCTACCGCTGAGCTACGTCGGCTAGTGGGATCGTCAGGCGACCTAACGCGCGATCCTATCAGAATCGCCGCCGCACTTCACTTCTACTCACTTCCCCACGTTACTTGGAAACGTAGCGCGCGGCCAAGGCGCCGCTCGGAGTCTCGAACATGCGGCGCTCGGCCTGCTGGAAGTCCGCCAGTGCCGACGCCTCGTGTAGAGCGGGCACGCAGATCACCTCCCCGGCTTCGAGGCCGGCCAGCGATCCGGTCACGACGTCCTCCGGCGACATCACCGCCGCCGCCGGGAAACGCGACGGATCCATCCCCTGCCGTTCGTGGAACTCCGTACGCACGATGCCCGGACACAGGGCCTGCACCTGCACGCCGGTCCCGGCCAGCTCGTGGGCCACGATCTGCGAGAAGGTGTTGATGTACGCCTTGCTGGCCGCGTAGACGGCCCGCTTCGGCAGATGCGGCAGCGTCAGGGTCGCCGACCACGCGAGCCGCGAGGAGACATTGATGACGGCGCCGCGCCCGCGCGCGATCATGCCCGGCAGCGCGGCCCGCGTCAGACGCGTCACCGCCGTCACCTGAACGCGGACCAGCTCTTCGGCCTCGTCGGCGCCCAGCTCGACGAACGGCTTGTACGCGCCGAAACCGGCATTGTTGACGAGCCTCTCGAGCTGCGGCTCGTCACCGATGCGCTTCTCCAGCGCGCGGAGGGACGCGCCGTCCGCCAGATCGATGGCCATGAAGTCGGCGCGAATGCCGTGCTGGGCGCGCAGCCGGCCGCAGAGAGCCTCCAGACGATCGGCGCGCCGCGCCACCAGGATCACGTCATAGCCGCCCGCCGCCAGTCGCTCGGCGAACGCGGCGCCGATGCCGGAAGACCCGCCGGTCACGAGCGCCGTCCGGCCCGCGTTCTCAGCGCACATCTTTCACCTCCGGAATCATGTGACGCGTGTAGCCGGCGGCGATCAGTCGGCGATACGCGTCCTCCACCTCGGGCGGAACCTCCTGCGCGATCTGGAAGCCGTTACGACCGTAGATCATGATGCGCTGCAGGTCGCCGATCATGATGTGGATGACCTGCTCCTTGGTGATCTCCGCGTTCGGATAGTCGTCGAAGGCGATCTGCGGCGAGGTGACGACGACCTCCACCTCCGGCCAGACCTTGCAGAACGTCGCGTACGTCCGCCGCTCCATGTACGGCTTCTGGACGGCGATGACGCGGCGCGGATGTATCCCGCGCGCGGCCAGCAGCTCGCGCGAGAAGGCGACGTTCTCTCCCGTGTTGGTGGCGCGGTCTTCGAGGAGAAGATGCTCCGCAGGCACGCCGTGCGCGAGCGCGACCTCGGCGAAGATCTCCGCTTCCGGCCGCTGCCACACGCCGAGCGTCAGCGCGCCGAGACGACCCGAGCAGACGACGAGCGGCGCCCAGCCGTCCCGATAGAGCTCGGCCGCGCGTTCGGCCACGCGCGTGTCGTGACTGCCGAGGGCGACGATGCAGTCCGCCTTCTGCAGCGGATGATGAACGTGGTGGTAATCCCAGACGAGACGGGCCAGCGGGGTAGCGTCGGTCACATCGATGAGGATAACCCGCGGGCGATCGTCAGCGGCTCTTTGCGTTCGACCACGGCGCCGCTCGTCTCGTCCTTGACGAGCAGCACGAGATCATAGGCGCCGTCGGGGAGATCGGCGACCGAGAATCCCACGAGCCGCGTGAGGCGGCCCTCGCCGTCGACCTGGACCTTCGTCACCGGCGACGTCACGACCGGCGTGCCGTCCGCGCCCATCAGCTGAAAGCCGGCCACCACGTCCTTGTCGGCCGCGGCGCCCAGAACCTCGAACTGACAGAAGAGCTGTCCCTGCGGGGCAAAGACGCGATGGGCGACGGCGATGGGCCGCGGGTGGGTCTCGCTCTGCGAGCGGTCGACGGTGTCGGTGACGACGGGAGTCGAGATGCGGAAGCTCGCCGCCGCCGGGACGACGACGCGCTGGGTGACGGTGCCCACGCTGCTGCCTTCGAGATCGCGAACGGCCACCCGGACCGTCCAGACCCCCGCGGGCAGATCCAGGTCGCGCGCGAGCGTGCGCCAACCGGGCGCCTCGCCTTCCGCCAGACGGACCTCCGCCTTCTGATCCGAGCGCAGGGCCAGCGCGCTGTCGCGATGCGTCGCCAGCACGGAGGCCTCGAATCGCGCCACGCGCTTGTCGGCGATCGTCATGAAATGCAGCCGGCTCGCATCGATCTCCGCCGCCACCATCACGTGGGTCGCATCCTTCGGTCGCGGCTCCAGCACGTAGCTGATCGCGCGCAGGGGGATGTCCGCGGCCTCGCGCGAGGCGCCCAGCGCCTGCAGCAGTGCGTTGCTGACGCTGTCCTTCTCCGGCTCCGCCTTGGGGGCCCGCAGGTTGTACCCGCGGCGCGCGCGGACCTTGAGGCCCTTGCCTTTGACCTCGACCTTGAGCTTGCGCCAGTCCTCCGGCTTCTTCCCCGGCGGCGGGTAGAACCCCAATAGATAGAAGATGCGCGACTCGTCCACCACGCGCCGTGCGGCGGCCCCGAGATCGTTGGTGTTGCGTATGGACAGGCCTCCGGTGTCGTCGGCCAGGTCTTGCGAGCCCCCGGATTCCAGCGTCGACGATTCCGTCATCGTGGCCAGCACGGTGGAGGGATCGGGCGGCGGCCCGGCGTCGGCCGCGGAGCCGACCAGCGAGCCCTGCAGTCGCCGCACGTCGAAAAAGTACACGGCGGCCGCGGCCTCGCGCGAGGCCGCCACCACCTCGCGCTGCCCGGCCTCGGGGTCGTCGACGAATCCCGGCGAGAAGAGCAGGATGGATTTTCGACCGCGGATGCCGGCCACGGATGTGCACGCCCGCCGCACGGCGTCCAGGGCCGCCCGCGTGCGGTCGCGCCGTTCCGTGTTGATGTCGCGCGAGCGGGCCTGCACCATGGACGCGCAGCTGCCCGACGCTCCGCCGCCGAAGCCTCCGCCGCTGCTCGGACAGTAGCCGCTGGCCGTCCAGCGCGCGACGACGCGCTGGATCAGCAGCGAGTCACTGTAGGTATCGATGCGGAACGCCTCGTAGTCCGACATGTAGTCGAAGGAGGTGGTCAGGGTGGGCGCGCGGAGCCAGCGCAGGCGATTGGCCACCGCCGCGATGTCGTCGCGGCCTTCGGGCAGCCGCGCGCTCCAACTGATGGCGCCGCTGGACGTGGTCAGCGTGACCAGATCGCCGTCCTGGAAGGACTGCGTGACGAGCCGATCCAGGGCCTGGCGCACCGCCCTGCCGTCGATCGCCGTGGTGCCCACGTCGTCGACGACGACCGCGAACGCGCGACCCGCCTCCGAGCCCACGGCGGCGTTGCTCGCGACGACGGCACTCGTACCGGCCGCCGGCCGCGCGGCGGGTGCTTCGAGCACGAACGCTTCGAAGCTGTCGATGGGAAGGACGTGACCGTCTTCCTTCACCACGAAATCGTCCTTGGTGAGCCCCTTGACCGGCTGGCCCTTGTTGTCGACCACGACCGCGTCGACGGTGACGAGCTCGACCTTGGACGGAAAGACGGGCCGATCCTCGGCCGCGCGGACGGCCATGGCCGCGCTCAACGCCGCCCCGAAGACGACGACGCCGAGCGCGATCTTCACAGCACGTTGCGGGCGAGGGTCACGGGCTCGTGCCGCTCCACGAGATCGCCCGTGACCTCGTCCTTGACGAGCAGGACGAGATCGTAGGTGCCTTCGGGCAGATCGGCCACCGAGAACCCGGCGAGCCGGGCCAGCCGCCCGGTACCGTCGGGCGAGATCTCCGAGACGGGCGAGACGCGCGCCACCTTGCCTTCCGGGGTCATGAGCTCGAAGGCAGAGACGACGCTGACGCCGCCGTTCTTGTTCGGTGTCGCGCCGAAGACCTCGAACTGGCAGAAGAGCTGGCCCTCGGGCGGGAACACGCGATGGACGGCCAGCAGCGCGGTCGGTCGAGAGCCCGACTTGTCCACCTTGTCCGAGACCACCGGCGTCGAGATGTGCAGGCCCACGGGAGGCGGCACCACGATGCGCTGAAGGACGGAGCCCAGCGCCCCGCTCGTCAGATCGCGCACGGCCACGCGCACCTGCGAGATCCCGACCGGCAGATCCAGCTCTCGGGTCACGCCGCGCCAGCCCACCTTCTCGTCGGAGGCGATGCGGATCTCCACGCGCTGGTCGGAGCGGAGCATGAGCGGGCTGTCGCGATGGGTGGCGATGACGGAGACCTCGAGGCGGGCCACGCGCGTCTTGCCGGCATCCTCGTACTGCAGGCGCTCGCCGTCGAGCTCCGCCGCCACCAGCACGTGCGTCAGATCCTTGGGCCGCGGATCCTGCACGTAGGTCATCGCACGCAACGGGATGTCCACGAGATCGCGCGGGGAGTCGAGGGCGCGCACCACCGTCTCACTCGCCTTCTTCTTGTGCATGTCCGGCTTCTCGGGATGCAGCTGCGAGTTGCGAAGCGAGAAGCCGCGGCGCGCGCGGACGGTATATCCCTTCTGCTTGAGCTCGACCTTGAGCTTCCGCCACTCCTCCGGCTTCTTGTCGCTCGTGGGATAAAAGCCCAGCAGATAGAAGACGCGCGACTCGTCGGCCACGCGGACGGCGCCCTTGTCGAGACTGGTGTTCCGCACGGAGAAGCCGCCCGTCTCCTCGGCCAGGCTCTGCGTCCCCGCCGACTCGAGGTTGCCCGACTCGAAGCCGATCGTGGACAGCTCGCCCTGGCCGGCCGAGTTGATGGCCACCTCGGAGGCGTCGCCGGTGCCCACGCGCGTGGCGATGAGGCCGCGCACGTCCATGAAGTAGATGGCGGTGTTCGCCTCGCGCGCGCTGGCCGCAACGTCGCGCATCTGCAGGCCCGGATCCTCGACGTAGCCGCGCGAGAAGAGCAGCAGCGACTTCCGGCCGCGGATGGGAGACAGGGCCTCCGTGACACGCGTCAAAGCGTCGGTGGCGAGTCGCGTGCGGCGCTTGCGGTACGTATCGATGTCGGCGGCGCGCCCGTCCACGATGGCCTGGCAGCCTTCCTGCGAGACGTTGATCCCCTCGACCGTCGGACAGACGCCCGTCTTCAGCCATCGATCGATGACGCGCTGCGTGATTCGGCCCGTCATGTGCGACTCGTAGGCCTCGATGTAGAACGCCTCGTATTCGGACATGTAATCGGCGGCGCTGGGGCTCGCGAAGTACTTGCCCTTGAGGCGCGACACGACCGCCTGCAGGTCGGCGCGATCCGCGGGGAGGCGCGCGTTCCACCACGCATCCCCGCTGGTGGTGGCCAGGAGCACTGCGTCACCGTCGCGCAGCGAGCTGTCGATGAACTTCGAGATCGTCTTGATGGCGTCGTTGGCCTCCGCCGGGCTCATGCCCGTGTCATCGATGACGAGGCCGAACGCGCGGCCGGGATCCTTGACGACCCGCTGATTGGAGACGATGACCGCCTGCGTCACCACCGGCGGCGCGGCCGGGGGCTCGTCGAAGACGAACGGCTCGAAGCTCACGATCTCGCGCGGCTGCCCGTCCTCCTTGACGACGAAGTCGTCCTTGGTCAGGCCCTTCACGGGTTGGCCCTTGTCGTCCAGGACCAGGGCGTCCACGGTGATCAGCTCGACGCCCGAGGCGAAGACGGGCGGCGGCGGTGTCGCCTGCGCACCGTGCGCCGGCGCGCCGAACGCGCTGATCAGCGGCAGCACCAGGACCATTACTCGAACGTGGCGGATTTTCGACATGGGAGGACCTCCGAAAGTCTTGGCCGATCTTACTCCTCGCCGGGCCGTTAGGACGGGCTTTCCGCTTCCGACCTCATAAGCGTTAAGGGCTCGTGACGCTCCACGACGTCTCCCGTCGTCTGATCCTTGACCAGCACCACGAGGTCGTACGTGCCGTCGGGCAGGTCGGTCACGGGCAGTCCGACCAGACGGACCAAACGTCCCGTCGTGGGATCGGCGGCGATGGCGCTGGCCGGCACCACGCGCGCGGGCTTGCCGTCGCTCCCCATCAGCGCGAACGCGGAGACGACGTCGGGCGCTCCTTTGCCGTCCTTGGCCGCGCCCAGAACCTCCACCTGACAGAAGATCTGCCCTTGCGGCGGGAACACGCGATGGACCGCGAGCAGCGCCTGCGGATGCGCGCCCGATTTGTCGATCTTGTCGCTCACGATCGGTGTCGAGATGTGCAGGCCCACCGGCGGCGGCACCACCACGCGCTGCAGGACGGAGCCCATGGCCCCGCTGGCCACGTCGCGCACGGCCACTCGAATCTGCGAAACGCCGACCGGCAGATCGAGCTCGCGACTGACTCCCCGCCATCCGGCCTGCTCGAGCGCGGGCACGCGGATCTCCACGCGCTGATCGGAGCGCAGCATGAGAGGGCTGTCCCGGTGCGTGGCGATGACCGAGATCTCGAGCCGCGCCACCTGGTGATCGCCGACGTGCTCGTACTTGAGATGCTCGGCATCGATCTCCGCGGCCACCAGCACGTGGGTCAGCTCCTTGGGCCGCGGCTCCGCCACGTAGGTCATGGCGCGGACCGGGATGTCGACGAGATCCCGCGGCGAGTCGAGCGCGCGCACCACCGTCTCGCTGGCCTTCTTCGTGTTCTTCGCCGGCTCCTTGTCGGGATGGAGCAGCGCGTTGCGCAGCGTGAAGCCGCGACGGGCGCGCACGGTCAGGCCCTTCTGCTTCACCTCCACCTTTAGCTTGCGCCACTGCTCGGGCTTCTTGCCGTCCGCCGGATAGAAGCCCAATAGATAGAAGATGCGCGACTCGTCGGCCACCAGCTTGGTGCCGCGGTCCAGGCTGCTGTTGCGAACCGAGAAGCCGCCCGTCTCCTCGGCCAGGCTCTGCGTACCCGCGGAGTCCAGCGTGCCCGCTTCGAAGCCGACCGACGTCAGATCGCCGGATCCTGCGGAGCCGGTCGCGACCTCGGAGGCGCCGCCGGTGCCCGCTCGCTGGGCCTGCAGCCCGCGGACGTCCAGGAAGTACACGGCGGTGTTGGCCTCGCGGGCGACCGCCACCATGTCGCGCATCTGCGTGCCGGGGTCCTCGACGAAGCCGTTCGAGAAGAACAGCAGCGACTTGCGTCCGCGGATGGGGGCCAGGGCCTCGGTCACGCGCGTCAGCGCGTCGATGGCGAATCGCGTCCGGCGCTTCCGATTGGCGTCGACGGCATTGGCTTGCGCTTCGACCTGGCGCTCGCAGGAATCGCCGACCGACCGACCCTCGAAGCTTGCGCAGATGTTCCCGGCCAGGAAGCGCGACACCACGCGCTGCGTGAAGCGGCCGTTGCCGTGCCCTTCGTACTCCGAGATCTGGAAGGCCTCGTACTCCGAGATGTAGTCCGCGGAAATCGGGGGCGCAATGTCCTTACCCTTGAGCCGACCCAGAACGGCGAGGAGATCGGCGCGATCGGCGGGCAGGC
>JADMIO010792763.1_pt1 | contig 39074 bp, 40 predicted proteins | sample 8958161 | NCBI WGS metagenome assembly JADMIO01 (sample SAMN16585339, study PRJNA669376) | soil metagenome | isolation source: Crop rotation soil | place: USA: Cullars Rotation, Alabama | collected 2011 | reverse complement strand
CTTTCCCCAATTCACACCGGCAAAATTATCGATATTTCTGAAAACGGAGCTCACATTCAGCTCGACACAAGCCAAAGTGCTTTACCTAGCAGCGGCGACGTGACGCTTACGATTTCGATCTCAGAAACGACCGAAACATCGGTGCACGGCGAAGTCATTCGGCGCGATCCCGATATGAGATCTTACGGTATTCAAATCACCGATTGCAGCTCGTCGTTTCTCGAATTCGTGCGAAATTTATCTGACGAATCACTGTCTCACGTTAAGGTTGCCTGAAGGCCACGTAAGCGTTTTCCAAAGATTCCAAATTTGTCGTGGTATGAAACAGTTGCGGCTGTCTTAAACCCGTTTCGGTTCCGATCCGTTAAGATGGCAACGACTCTGTTAGAGAAAATGAGAACGTTTTTAAACAGCCAAGTGTGTCTCATCGCCGAGACATCTCCAGCTCTCGCTATGAGCCTGCGGGCGAAGCTTGTGGAGCTTGGCGTGCCCAATACGCAGATCCACACCACATCAAAATTCGATGGTGCCAAAGAACTGCTGCTTTCAACCCAGCCAAATTTATTTATCGCCGATTTTGAGATGGAGCCAAACTTGATGAGTGGCCTCATCGATCTCCATGAAAAAATGCACGAGGCGTCGGCAAGAACCATTGTCGTAACAAGTCGTCACTCTTCGGTCGCGGTTTTGATGGAAGATCGCGAAAGTCAGATCGATAGCTTTTTAGTAAAACCATTTAGTGCCGACAGTTTTCGCGATCGCTTTGTGAGTGTTGCGATAACCAAAGTCGAACCTCCGCCCTACGTCGCAAAGCTAAATCTCGGCCGCACGTCGCTTGCGAGCGGCGATACTGACGAGGCGATGAAACAGTTTGAAGAGGCAAGCGAACTGACTCCGAAGCCGACAATGGCTTGGTATTACAAAGGCCAAACTTCTCGAAAGCGCGGCAATCAGTCGCAGGCTTTGGAGTGCTACCGCGAAGGACTTAAAGTTCAGCCGCATCATTACAAATGCACGGTGGCCGAATTTGAAACCTTGCACGAAATGGGAAAACTCGACGAGGCTTTTGCGCTCATCGAACCGATCACAGCGAAATTTCCTGTCGGCGATTTGCGCCTTCGCCAATTTTTCGAGCTCGCGGTTGAAGTCAAACGCTTCGATTCGCTTCCGACTTTGTACACGATCTTTCGCGGCCTCGAAGAGCGAAGCAAAGAACTCGTCGACTCGGTCGAAACCGCCTTTCTCGACGCTGGCCGTTTTCTGCTTGCGGCGGGCGACCTAGAAAAAGCACTTTCGTTTTTTGAGACCGGCATTCAAGTCGCGTCGCAAAGATTCGATTACGTCGAGCGCATCGTCCGCGAACTCGTCGACCGAAAAGCACTGCAGGCGGCCGAAAGCGCGCTCGCCAAAGTAGCACCTGGCGATCGAGGCTCAGCCGCATTCGAACAACTCGCCTTCTGCGTCGACCGAATGACGATGGGCGGAGAACAATTGATCAATCGCGGCCGCCAACTGATCTTCGCCGGTCACGGCAACCCCGACATTTTTCACTTCGTCGTGCGATCATGTGCCGAGGCCGGAAAAGAAACACTCGCCGAATCCGCCATCTGCAAAGCGATCGAAACCTATCCCGAGCTTCGCGAGTCGCTCTACAAACTTGTCGCCGAACACTTGCCAAAGCGGGCCGCTTAACCCTACGTTCGCTGCATGCCTGAATCCTGGTCCACATTTTCCCGCAAGTATTGGGAGAAAAAACCCACCACATTTCGCGCTCCGACCGAGCGCGCCGACGCGGCCGGCGCCTCCGGTGCAGCCGACGCGATCGGCGTGATCGACGCGGCCGAGATCTTCCGCCTACTCGTCAAATATTCGGATCGTTGTCGAAAACTCGATTCTTGCGAAGGCGTAAAATTTTACGTCGATGGAGTCCGCCTCGAATCTTTTGAAACAATCGATCTTCTTCCCGTGAAAAACGACAAGTCACTGCAAGGCTATCATCAGCGAATGAATTCGCAGTTCAAAGATTACGGCCTCGTTTGCGATGAACTTCTTCAAGTGTTAGACTCTTCGCCTCGTGCTCGCGCCGCACTTCGAAAATTCCTGCGCGGCCTCTACGAATTCGTCGGCGTCCCAAATCGTTTCGCCGAACTCGGCCTCTATCTCGGCAATTACCGCAAAACTCCTTTCGGAGTGCACGTCGATCCGTGCGGCGTCTTCAGCTTCCCCGTCGTCGGCCAAAAAACATTTCGCCTATGGGATCCCGCCTTCGTCGAAAAAAATCCAGAACTAAAAGAAGCGTTCTCCTACGACGAATTCAAAAAGAAATCTTATGTTATGCAGGTCGGCCCCGGAGACATTTCGTATTGGCCATCAACCCACTGGCACATCGCCGAAAGCGACGGAAGCTTCAGCTGCACCTGGAGCATCGGCATCTGGGTCGATCGACCACTCTCCGACGTCATCACATCAGCCCTAGCCCCACAAATCGCAAAATCCCTCGGCCCAAGAGGCAAGCGCACCACCCTGCGCAGCACCAGCCCACGCCCGACCTCGGCCGAAGCCCTCCCCGAAGATCTCGCGCTCGCAGCGAAAGCGATTTCCAACCTCTCCGAAGCACAAATTCGCAAGCTCTTGGCAAAATGGTGGCGCGATCACTATCGCCGCGACGGCCTGAAGTAGAAGCAACAGCCGCGTCGCGATCGCAGCGCACGGTGGAGCGCCGGTTATAACCGACAAAATCCGGGCGTATTAGTGCCCCTCCTCCAACCGCGCCGGTTATAACCGTCGCAACGGGAGACGAGCCTCAGAAACATCACGATTTCGCCGTATATAACCGTCGCGGCGGAGGACGACTCTGAGAAAGACGAGGGTTTCGCCGTGTATAACCGGCGCCGCCGGGCGCGCCGCGGGCCGCGCGACGCTACAACTGATATTGATCGTCGCGGACGGTGTTGATCGACGTGGCGAAGTCGATGCCGGGATTTTCTTTTTTCGCCCAATTGAGATCCCACTCTTGCTCGAGCAAAACCACTGGGTTCTCGTTCATATCGCGGAAGACTTGCAAATTGCCGCGAAGATCGGCCGTGGGTTTTCCGTCTTTGTCTTTCGGCCAGCGCGCGACCTTGAACGGAGTGCGAACGAGCTTCACGTCCAAACCGTATTCGTCTTCGAGACGATAGATCAGAACTTCGAATTGAAGTTCGCCGACAACTCCGATGATGGGATCTTGATGTCCCACCAACGGATCGATGAAGAGTTGAATCGCGCCCTCTTCGGATAGCTGCTTCACGCCCTTCTGCAATTTCTGGCGTTTCATCGCATCGCTCACCGAGAGACGTGCGAAAAGTTCTGGCGGAAATTTTGGAATATCTTCGAACAAAACTTTTTTGCCGGTCGTGATCGAGTCGCCGATTTGAAAAAGACCGGTGTCGTTAACGCCGACGATGTCTCCGGCGAAGGCTTCGTCGACTGTTTCGCGATCTTGAGCGACGAATTGGCTTGAAAAAGACAATCGCACTTCGCGATCAAGACGCATGTGATGCACCTTCATGCCGCGCTCGAACCGGCCGCTGCAAATTCGAATGAACGCGACGCGGTCGCGGTGCTTGCGATCCATGTTCGCTTGCATCTTAAAAACAAAACCTGTGAATGCCGGATCCAAAGGCTTCACGACAAGATTCGATTTCGTCTTGCGCGGAGCCGGACCCGGCGCCCAATCTTTGAAAAGATCCAAGAACAGATCGACTCCGAAATCTTGTTTTGCCGAACCAAATGTCGTCGGCGAAACCTTTCCGTCCAAGAACGCTTGATGATTGAATTCGCCGAGAGTTCCGTCGACAAGTTCGATCTCTTCGATGAATCGCGCCAAAACATCGGGGCGAATTTTTTCTTTCAAAATCGGATCATTGAAATCCGCGACCGGAATCGGAGTCGTATCGAGATCTCCGTCTTTACCCTCGTAAGGGAAAATCACTTTGCGAACACGGTGATAAATTCCAAAAAACAATCCGCCGCCGCCAACGGGCCAGGTGACGGGCCAGCAGGCCATTTTAAGCGTCGTCTCGATTTCGTCGATCAGCTCCAGCGGCTCTTTACCTTCGCGGTCGCACTTGTTGATGAAAGTAAAAATCGGGATGTTGCGATAGCTGCACACTTCGTAAAGTTTCTTGGTCCGCTCCTCGACACCTTTTGCGACGTCGATCAGCATGACCGCTGAATCTGCCGCGACGAGTGTGCGATACGTGTCTTCCGAGAAATCTTTGTGGCCCGGAGTATCGAGCAGGTTCACACGCAAACCCTTGTACTCGAATTGCATCACGGATGAAGTGATCGAGATTCCGCGCTGTTGTTCGAGAGCCATCCAGTCGCTGGTCGCGGCTTTGGTGCCTTGTTTGCCCTTCACTTCTCCGGCCTCGTGAATGACGCCGCCATTATAGAGCAGCTTTTCAGTCAGCGTCGTTTTACCGGCGTCAGGGTGAGAAATAATCGCAAACGTGCGCCGGCGCAGAATTTCGGCCGCCTGGGCAGATGTGGTTTGCGTGTTTAAAGGTGCAGACATCCGCATCGATTAGCACGCTTGCCGCTTGAGGGGTACCGCCCCGTTTGAGATTTTGCGAGGCTTGTGCTAATTTTCGGGGCTTATGATGCCTCCCGTACCGCGCGCCCTCGCTCGCACCGAAGTTCAGACGTTTTATCACTTCATGACGCTCACAAACGACGACGTCGCTCGCGTTGAAGCGAAGCTTTACGAATTAGCCGAAGCAACCGGAGTGACCGCGCTGATTATTTTAGGCCCCGAAGGCCTCAACGCCACAGCGGCCGGAGACTCCGCACGACTCGGCGAATTCGTAAAAGCCGCGGGTCACCTGCTCTCGCCAGGATTTGAATTCTTGAACATCAAGACAAGCTTCATCGAGGCGGGAGAAAAACTGCCGTTCATGGGTTTTGTCGTTAAACGTCGAAAAGAAATCGTGACGCTCAAGCGACCCGACATTCAGCCAAAAGAAATGCGAAGTGCCAGTCATCTTTCGCCTGAAGAATGGCATCGTCGTATTCAAAACCCGAACGCAGTTTTGCTCGACACGCGAAACGGTTACGAATCGGCGATTGGAACTTTTCGAAACGCGGTGACTCCGGACATCGAAGAGTTCGCGGAGTTTCCAGAGTGGCTCGAGAAAAATCCCGACAAGATCGACAAAGAAAAAGAGACTTTCATTTTCTGCACCGGCGGAATTCGCTGCGAAAAAGCGATTTTAGCTATGGAAGAACAGGGATTCAAAAACGTCTATCAGCTCGATGGCGGAATTTTAAACTACATCGAGAAATTTCCGGCGACGAAAACTAGCTCGCTGTGGGACGGAGAATGTTTCGTGTTCGATCACCGCGTTGCGGTTGATGGCGACGGACGCGCAAGCCAGAAATTCTCTGCGTGCCCGCACTGTGGCCAGGCTGCAGAGCACCCGGTTTTCTGCGCTCGCTGCGATAGCCCTGCGATGATTTGTGATCCGTGTTTCAACGAGCAGTCAGTCGAGAATGCCTGCACCTGCTCGAAGAATTGTGCGCATCACTGGAATGTGCGGCCTGGTCAAAAAGGCAAACCGCAGGTCCTTTCGCGCTAAAACCTAGAGGCCCTCTTCGCCAGTCGCAGCAGGAGTAAATATCTGAAAATGCATACGCGTGACATCCATTGCGCAAAACAGAGCGGCGCTGTAATACATCGATCCAGATAAATTTTCGTATTTCTTAAAACACTTGCTCAGCAAATTTTCGTAGCTGTTTCTTTCGTTTGTGGTCAGCTTAGTTAAAAAACCAGCTTCGCAAACCGGGACCACAGCAGCGACAATTTTCCCGTCGCCCGATGCACCAAGCGCGCAAGATTCAGCAACTCCGACAGCGCCCAGACAACCGCCAGCGTTTTGAATTTCAGCAACGACCTTGTCCAAATAGTTTTCGGTCTCTGGCGAAACCGGGCACTCAGCGGCGTGAGCAAAGATCGGCAAAAGTGTCGCCGCGATCAAGATCAAAAGTTTTTTCATGAATTCTCCCCTTGGTAATGCCATCTATGTGACTTTCGAAGCGCATTTGATCAAACGAAATCACACCGAGTTTCGTTTTGAGTAAATTTGCTTGCGAGAGAATCAGAAAACATGTGGATTTTTTCCCTTCACCATGGCACTTCAAGCAGCGCTTGCAATACGGCTTTGCCTTTTTCGGTCTTTCGAAACTCTGGCTTGTACACGGCGCAAAGCCGGTCATGAAAAACCGGAGCGTCTTTTAAAGCGACAGCCTTTGCTCCGCCCGTTCCACTTGCAAATGCCTGCACCACCCGCTCGGGCAAAATTGCACAACCGACACCCTCGGTCATTAACTGCGCGATAACTTCGAGACTCGAGCTTTCGATCACGCGCTTAAACACGATTCTTTTTTTACGAAGTTTCGCAAGCACATCCTGGCTCTGCGCCAAATCTGGTTCGACAATTAGAACATCTGGGTTCACACATCGCGCCGGAACCCACACCGTCACCCGGTCGCGCACGAGTTCTTTCAAAACCAAATCCGGATGCGGCCGCGGATTGATCGCCAGCGCAAGATCGAGGCCTCCGCTGACCACTTGCTCGGTCATGTGACGCGAAAGTCCGTGCGTGAGACCCACGGTCAACAGCGGATGGTTTTTCAACAGCTTCGGCAAAAATCCGGGAAGCGTGTATTGCGCAACCGCCGTGTGACAGCCGATGCGCACGCGACCTTTCACTTCGTTAATTTCCGAGTGCACTGAACCTATGACCGCGTCCCAGCACGCTTGCAGCTCTTGCGACTTCGCCAGCAAATGCCCGCCCGCCGCTGTCAAACGCAAGCCGCGCTTTGAGCGCAGAAACAAATCTTCGCCAAGCGATTCTTCAAGCTTGCGCAGGCTATGCGAAAGCGTCGGCTGTGTGACGCCAAGCCTTTCAGCCGCGCGCGACATGTTCGAAGTTCGAGTGAGCTCCATGAAATAGCGCAGTGCTTCGGGATTTATCATGAAATCCATCTATCACAGATGCCATTTCAATTCATTATCTTAATGGCTCTGATTGCAACAGAACTAACTCCATCGCAGCGGAACAAACCGAAGCGAAACTTGAAAAGAAACACTGAAGGAGCATCAGCATGAAGACCTCGAAAATCGTTTCCACCCTGGCCCTCTTACTCGCAGCCACCCCCGCATTCGCAGCCGCCGAAGCCGAAAGATTCGAAACGCGCGAGACGGTCGTGCACGCGACGACGACCGTTCTCGATGTCGAATTGAACGAGAAAACCGTTATCTGTTCGCGCGCTGATTATTCTTTTCCGATGCTCAAAGTTTTAATTCCGGGACTCGAAGGTATTACGTTACTCAATCACCAAAACCGAGGCGCGGGGGCTCCGTGTGTCACAACAAATGAATCGTGCAGACCGGCCTCGCGATTCGGTCCCGGCGCATCACCCGAGAGCATTCTGCAAGGTAGACCTGGCACAGAAAAAGTCGAAGTGACTGTGACCGCGAAGCGAAAAGACATCATGGACCACGTCGAGAAAACGTGCACGCAGACGCTGATTGAAACGGTCGACACGACGATCCGCGGAAAAAAACTGACGCATGTTCGCTACAACAATCTGAATCCGCGCAACTACGAGCTCTGCTTGAACGGAGGCAAATAATGAACTCGCAATCACGACGCTCGTTTTTGAAGAACGCGCCTTTGGCGATCACCGCCATAGCGGGAATCTCGGCACTCACGTCGAAAGCATCGGCAGCACTCACCTGCGAGCCGACTCCGCGCCAAGCGAAGGGCCCGTTTTATCCGGTGGTGAATCAGCCGGATAAAGACACGGATCTTACGATGGTCGCAGGTCGCTCCACTCGCGCTGTCGGAGAAATCGTCTGGGTCGAAGGCATCGTGCGCGACGCTGATTGCGCGACCGTCAGCGATGCTCTGGTCGAGATTTGGCAAGCGTGCGCATCGGGGCGCTACAATCACCCGAACGATCCGAACACGGCGGCACTCGATCCTGATTTTCAATATTGGGGGCGCGCGATCACGGATGCGAATGGTTACTATCGTTTCAAAACGATTTTGCCAGGAGCATACCCGGCCGACGTCGGTTGGATTCGCCCACCGCACATTCACTTCAGAGTGATGAAGCGCGGGTATCACGAGCTGATCACGCAGATGTATTTTGCCGGCGAGGCGTTGAACGCTCAGGACAAAATTCTAAAGTCGCTCTCTGCGAGCGATCAGAAATCAGTCGTCGTCGATTTCGCGCCGTCGATCACCGGCGAGCGCCAAGGTGTTTTCGATATTCAGATTCAGCGTGTTTAATTTTGCGCGCAGCGATCGAGCCACGGATGGCTCGCGCGCTTACATCTTCAATAAATCAGCGCAGATTTTTTCTTCAGCAATCGCAGCAGCACAAGTCAGCGCGTCGTCATATTGCGACGGTCGCTCGTCGAGCAGCATCCATGACTCTTCACTGTTCGAAGTTTCAACGACGTAAATCTGATAAGCTTCGAACGGAATATTCTGAAAGCACTCGCAGCGATACGTGGTTTCCGCCGCCTGTGCCGCGCCGACCACCAACAATGAACAAAGAAATATGAACGTTTTCATCCCAACCCCCCTCGTCATGCTCGGATCTGCCATTTAGTTGGTCAATTGCGTTTTAATTCGTTTCAATCGCCTGCGATTGCGTTTGACGGAGCGTGTCCTCGGAGCATACTCTCACCCCTCTTGAAGCGCGACTTCAAGGTTTCTTTCTGTCGCGGGGTGGAGCAGCCTGGTAGCTCGTCGGGCTCATAACCCGAAGGTCAGAGGTTCAAATCCTCTCCCCGCAACCAATTTAACTACTTAGAATCACTAGCTAAATCAGCGCCGATCTCGGCTCTTCGTTTCTCTTTTTTCGCTCCGATGGTCCACCGATGGTCCACCACAAAACAAACTCGGTCGTCTTCCGTCGCAGTTGTTTGTCGCTTTTGGTTTTTTCGGCGACTCACAAATCCACTTTCGGTTTCAGTTCACTCGACAATTAGTTCGGTCCACCGCCTTTCGTTTCACGCATCGCTGTGAACGATGTTTCGTCATCAGCGGCGTTGTCTTCGCGTCTCGCGCTTGCGATGAGCAACTGCGGTTGCTGAACGTTGCGAGTGACAGAGAACACCTGTGCGACGCGCTCGACGGCTCCAGAGATCAAGTGCACATACGTCATCGTTGTTGCGATGTCGGCGTGTCCGCAAATCTCTTTCACCGTTTTCAAATCAATGTGACCTGCGATCATCATCGTCGTCGCCGAGTGTCTTAGATCATGAAACCGAATTGCTCGGCCGCCCCAGGTTTTGACGTCGACCAAGAATCTTCGACTGACAAAGTTTTCGTGGCAGACCGGATTCCGCCGTTCGTTCATGAAGATCGTCTCGTCGGCTTCGATCGAATTGGTTTTGATCAAGTGTTCGAGCTCTTCGCGAAGTTCATCGTTCAGCGGAGCAAGCCGAGACTTCTTCGACTTCGTCGGAGCCATCGCAAGTGCGACGCGACTAAATTGCCGTCTCACTTGGATCGATCTTCCATCCCGCAAGAGATCGATTGGCTTCAGACCCCAAATTTCTCCAGCCCGCATCGCGGTGTTCAGCGCCAAAAGATAAACCACATAGACCCAGCGATCCGTCGAGTCCTTGGGATAAGTCATGTTAGCGAAGGTAAGAAATGCCGCCGCTTCTTCTTGATCCCAGAATTCCATCTCAGTCGTAGACTTTCGGAGCTTCCGAAATCCATTCGCCGGACTAAACGGAATCCGCCGCTGCTTCACCGCAAAGTTCAATTTCGTCGTGAACACTTCGGTCTTTCGATTCACCGATGCATTCTCAAGACCCCGAGCTTTTTCTTCCTGCTGGTACTTCGCGAGAAACTCAGGAGTAAACTTGTCCATCGAGTAATCGCCGAATCGCGGCAAGACTTCGTTGAGCACACCTCGCACTCGCACCAGGTGCGATGGTGAAAAGCGAAGCTCTCCGTCTCTCAACCAGTTCGCGGCTTCAACGGCAAAAGTTCGATCTTCAAACGAACAGCCCTTAAACGGGCTCTTTCGTTCTTCCTCGATCTTCGATTCGAATTGCAACAAGAAGGCTTCGGCATCCGTTCGTCGATCAAACCTACGATTGATGCGACGACTGCCGCGGCCGTTCTCCCAAACTCGAACCTGCCATTTAGTTTCGCCATTGGCGATTTTCAGTTTTGATATTCCCATAGAGACTCACTCTTCCGGCGTTAACGTCTTCGACGTGTCGCCTGTTGAGTCATCCAGAGATTCAGTGCTTCGGTACTAAGAAATAAATGACCATTAAACTTATTAAAAAGTTCAGGCGGCGTGTTTCGTCGGTGAGGCCTGTGGTGCCAGTCATAGACGGTACGCACAGAAATCCCGAGTTCACGCGCAACATCCTGCGCTTTTATCCACCTCTTTCGATTGTCAAAGATCGACGTGGGTACGGGGCTTTGGCCGATTGAAGCTTCGTTAACAGCTCTAAGCTTTTCCTCGGCTGCTTGCCTAGCTACCGCTTCGGTGATGACATTATCGAAAAGGAGTTGGTGGTCAAGATCGCTACCGGCCGCTACTCGTGCGCGACGCAGTCTCGCGGGCTTCAAGCGTTTGACATTTGATTCTTCCATTACTCACTCCTCGGTTGCGTGCGCCTCTTAGCGCCCGATTCCGACGGATTGCCCGAGATTTTTGCAAGAAGCGAGAAAAATCTTTTCCACGGTTTTGCTAGGAGAAATCCGGGAATTGAACCCACGACTTTGAGGGTTCGTATGACCACGTAACTGTTCGGGTGGGTTCGGTTCAGTGCGGTCTTTTGCGGTGAATTTTCTGTTAAAAAAGGTGAAGGAAGGTAAGAATTTCGAAGCAGCCGCGTCGCAATGACTGACCTATTTAGACAGTCGTCTGAAAGTTCGGTCGTTTGCTCTCATCACTTTCTCGGCCGAATGGTGCAGATCTTTACTGTCTCTTTCGTGGAAGTCTCGCAGCTCCTTCACGGATTTATCCGGTACAAAGCACACACGATCAGGCCTCAGAAACTGAACTGCGTGTGCAAATTCAAAGTCAGAAGTCGCAATCGCGTGAAGCTCCGATGTGAAGAACATATTCAGGATCATCGCGTCCGAGCTTCCAATTCCAACCTTTTCAATAATGCGGACGGCGTCTTCCCACTGGGGTTCAAGAGGCAGAATTGCGCTCAAAACAGGATCACGCGTCGACAAAAAGTTCAGACCGAATTCGTCATCGGCAGTCTCCCAGGCCGTTCCTAGTTTGGTTCCGACTAAATCGCGGCAGATTGCGGTCCAGACTTCTCGACCGTCATCCGCAATTTCGCCCATCAGAAGTCTTTTTATTTCCTTTAACGGCGTTTCGTTCAGCCGTAATTTCGGAAGCGGACTTTCATTGTTTGGAGCAAGCTTCAACCACTTATCGAAAGTTCTCGCGATCTCGGGACGCAGCTTCGAACGGTCTGCTTTCGTTGCGAATTCGAACAGGACTTCAGACAAGATAATTCTGCGATGCTTTTGGAGAAACTCAGATCGAACGACGACGTTGCAAAAAATCGGAGTCTTCTCTTCGATGACGACGTCTAAAAACTCAGTGGCTTTTGAATTGCCGCTGTCTGCATCATCCGTGGCCGAGATCAACACACTAGAATCGACCATTAAACCTAAGCGAAGACGATTGTCTCCGCTTAGGCTCGATCGAAATTCACTGTACCCCCGAATACAAGACATCAGACTTCAGCGTCCTTTGGTGGCGCAGCCGACCTTTTACGCTGATCTTCCTTCTCGCGCTTCGCACTCTCTTCCAGCATATCGCGAACTTCTTGGCTGATCGTCTGCTCGCGCAGCTTCTTGAAAACTTCAGCCACACGCTTTGCTCCGCCTGGTTTTCCGATTCGTGGTTTTTGTTCCATTCTTCTATTCTCCTAAAGATATAATGTAACACAGGTTTCGAACCTGCCAACCTAATGATAACACTAGCTATTTGGGGCGTATCCTTATCCGCCCTGCGGACCACTGGGTATCTTTCGATTCGAACACATCCGCGAACTTTGAGCGGCTTTGCGACGTTCATCGGTTTCGAGAACGGATGGAACTCTAACTCGCGGTTATTGCGAAAGCGGCGTCTGCCGTCATCGATTTATACGCCGTTTTTACTGTTGAAACCGCGACGTCAGCTATAAAGTCTGAGGCGTGAAAACGGAACGCGGCCTCTTTGATGACTTCATACCTTACTGGAACACGATTTGGGTTCTACTTGCCGTTGGCTTCATAGGCCGAGGATTGGAACCGTTTATCGGTTATCGAGCCGTTGGATTTTTGTTTCTCTTCGCAGTGCTGATCGTGGGATTTCTTGCTCGTCTTGGACCCGTTATTTTTGCAGCCGCGGCCAGCTGGCTCAGCTGGAATTTCTTCTTCATTCCGCCCCGATTTACGTTCGCGATCGAAGCTCCAGAAGACGGTTTCATGTGCGTCACTTACTTTCTCGTCGCTATCGCGACTGGACTGCTCGCGAACAGGATCAAAACGCAACAAGCCCTGATCGAAGAACGCGAAGAGCGCACCAACTTGCTTTATGAGGTCATGCTGGAACTCTCAGCTACAGAAAACAAATCCGAATTTTTGACAACGATCACAGGTCGCCTTGCCCAAATTCTAAATGGCGAATGTGGCATCTTGCTGAAATCTCCGAAAGGAGAACTCGAAAACACAGGTAAGCGGTATTCGTTTAACGTCACTGGGCGCGAACTCGAGGCGGCCGAAAAAGCCTTTCACAGCGGAAAACTCACAGGACTTTCGACTGAGATCATGGATGACATCGATGCACTCTACTTGCCGATTAAGGGAAATAACGAAACTGTCGGAGTCCTCCGTTTCAAGCCGGAAAATCGCGAAGGACTTTCGCTAGATCAGGAAAATCTCTTACAGAGTGTTTGCCGTCAGGTTGGGATTTCGCTTGAGCAACGGTTCGTGCGGAAACGTCTGCGCGAGGCAGAAAGACTTCAAGAATCTGAAAAAATGCACCAGACACTGCTCAATTCTATTTCACATGAATTCCGAACGCCGCTTGCAGCAATCACCGCATCAGCTTCAGCGCTAATCGATGATTCAGGCAAGACCGACGAAGCCTCGCGCAAGCACTTAACTCGTGAATTGAAGAGTGCATCAGAACGTCTCAACAGAGTGGTCGAGAATCTTCTCGACATGAGTCGACTCAGCGTCGGCGGTATTGCAGTGAAAAAAGAGTGGCACGATCTTCATGATCTCATTGGAGTGACTGCGGCGCGAGCCCAGGAAAGTACCGGCCATCGTGATCTGAAGGTCATCATCGCGCCTGATTTGCCGTTGGTAGAAATTGATTTCCGAATGATGGAGCACGCGTTGTTCAATCTCCTCGTGAATGCATACACCTATTCGCCGGCAGGATCCGAAGTTTTGATTCGTGTCCAGAAAAGTTCTACCGAAATTTCGATTTCGGTAGAAAACAGTGGCATGGGAATAAAGGAGGAGTACCTTTCGAAAATTTTTGACCGATTCTTCCGCGTTCCAAATTCTCCTCCTGGCGGCACGGGCCTGGGGCTATCGATCGCAAAAAGCATCGTGGAATTTCATAACGGATCGATAACGGCCGAAAATCGTGCTGAAGGCGGTGTGCGGTTTCAAATCTTACTACCATGCGGCGACTCTCCGACCGCGCCTGCGGAGGCAAGATGACTAAAATTCTCGTTGTCGACGACGAAGCTTCAATTCGGAATATAATTTCTTTGAGCCTCAAGAACCATGGTTTCGAAGTTCATGAAGCTGGCTCAATTGCGGAAGCGCTCGACGCCTCGGTGAAAGCCCATCCTCAGTTGATCATTCTCGATCTTGGCCTTCCAGATGGAAACGGTCTAGGAGTCCTCAAACGGATTCGCGAGTGGTCGCAAGTTCCAATCATCATTCTCACTGTCGATGATGATGAAAAAACCAAAGTGGCGCTGCTTGAGGGCGGCGCAGATGATTACATAACAAAACCGTTCGGAATTCCTGAGCTCTTGGCTCGAATCGGCGTGGCGCTAAGGCACGCGCGGTCCGAAAAAGGGACGCCGATATTTGAGTCTGGCAAATTGAAGGTCGATCTTATGCAACATGAAGTATTCGTAGACGGAAAACGTGTACATTTGACTGCCACTGAATACGAAATTCTTCGTCAACTGGTGCGAAACGGCGGCCAAGTAATTCCGCAAAAACAAATGCTCTCTGAAATTTGGGGACCAATCGGAATCGAGAACCCACATTATCTTCGCATCTACATCGGCCATCTTCGAAGGAAGATTGAACAAGATCCGGCGATACCCCGACACATCATCACCGAGCCAGGTGTTGGGTACCGCATTCGTTAATCGTCTAAATGATAACGGACACTCGTCACAACGATATCTCGGCGACCACGAAGCGCGAGATTAAGAATGATTGCAGTTTGGTTGTGAAGTAGTTGGTGATACCATTTTTTTGTAACGAACTCGGGAATAATAACCGTCACAACGTCGTCGTCCATTTCATGTTCGACCCGATGGACGTAGCGTACGATAGGCGCGATCACCGAACGATATGGTGACTTCAATATTACGAGAGGTATTTGCGGCGCGACTTCTCGCCAATCACTCATTAGTCGTTCGGTGGCTTCCGGATTCAGCTCGACGTAACAAGCCCGTACGTCGGTCGAAATTGACATCGCGTAACTAAGTGCATCGATCACGCCTTGATGAATACCCGATATAGGTACGACAGCGGTGTGCTTTAGCGAGCGAGCATGGCGGATGGCGACTCCTGCCGGCCGAGTTAACTTTTTTGCCGTCGCCTCGTAATGCGCTCGAATTTGTCGGAAGAGCAGCACAAAAATAGGAATCAACACAACAACCATCCAGGCACCGTGCATGAATTTCGTCGCTCCGATAACTGCTAAAACCATCAATGTCGTTAGCGCGCCGAGCGCGTTGAAGACGAGCGCTTTTTTCCACCCGATCTCGCGAACCCTTATATGATGAAGAATCATTCCGGATTGTGAAAGTGTGAATGAGAGGAAAACGCCAACGGCGTAGAGTGGAATCAAATGGTGCGTTTCCCCTTTAAAAATTATGACTAGAAGAATCGCAGAGAGACTCAAGCCCACAATTCCGTTCGAAAACACAAGTCGGTCACCCAGACTCGCCAGCTGGCGCGGTAAAAACCGATCCTTTGCAAGTAGCGATGAGAGCCTTGGGAAGTCGGCGTAGCTCGTGTTGGCAGCCAAGATTAAAATTAACGTCGTCGCGGCTGGGATCACATAATAGAAAAAACTATCTCCAAATATTTTTCGAGCTAGCAGCGAAACGGCCGTTTCCCCTTCATGTGGGACGATGCCATAGAGATGCGAGAGCAACGTGATCGCTAAGAAAAATGCACCAAGTATGAAAGCCATCCACGCCATCGTGACTTTTGCATTTCGTTGCGAGGGTTCGCGAAATATCGGAATACCGTTAGATATCGCTTCGATACCAGTGAGAGCGACGCAGCCACTCGAGAACGCACGCAAAAGCAGAAAGAGCGGAATCGCAGGATAGGCTTCATGGATGATGGGCGCTGCGGGAATCATCGCACCCGTCGCGTACTTCCAAGTACCGACAGCAATCATGATCAGAAACGAAAAAATAAAGAGGTATGTCGGCAGCGCGAACAAATTCGCAGATTCGCGAACACCTCTTAAATTCATCATCATTATCACGAGAATTACGACAACATCGATGGTCGCTTTATAAGGCAACAACGACGGAAACGCAGAGGCGATGTTTTCTATACCCGCAGAGACAGACACCGCAACCGTCAAAACGTAATCAATTAAGAGTGCAGCACCGGCAACAAGCCCGGCCGTTTCGCCGATATTTTCACGGGCGACAGTATAAGCTCCGCCGCCCCCTGGATAAGCTTCAATCGTCTGGCGATACGAAACCGTCACAACAAAAAGTAAGACCGCGATGGCGACCGCAATCGGCATTGACCACGCAACCGCCGCAGTTGCGAATAATGCCAGTGGAATCAAAACTTCTTCCGTCGCATAAGCGACAGACGAAAGCGCGTCGCTTGAAAGGACTGCGAGAGCCTTCCACTTTGGAATTCGCTCGTGATGCATGAGTTCGGTCGAGATCGGTTGACCCACAATTAAACGCTTAAAACTTCTGCCCATCGAATCAGTTTAGAAGGAGGCACCAGTCTTCGTGAGTAAAAAGGCCGTAAAAATACCCCGCTAGAGAGTTAGAGACGAAGCATAAGCGCAAAATTAAAACGGCTTTCCGATTTGACAAGATCAGGTACAAAACCAATCGTGCTGCCAGGACCACTCGGACTTCCACCAGTAATTCCGCCGCTTCCTGCAAAATAGTTAACGTCGGCTTCGCGATGGATGAATTCTGATCTCCACGTTAAATTCTCGGTCGGCATGTAGTCGAATGTAATGGATGCGTCCCAGGCGTGAAACGGATCGCCGGGATTCTGGGTAAAGGCCGATGTCCCGGAAGTCGCGGTTGCACCGTTCACAGGCGGCATCAGGGCGAGGTATCTTCCAGGATTATTCATCGAACCTCCGCCGATCGTGACAGCATAATGACTTTTGTCGAACCAGACGCGGTTATAGACCATGAATCCTAAAAAATATTGTTCGGCGCAACTGACTCCGCCTCCATCTTCGCATCCAGCATCCATCGTTAACGAGAACGCAGCACGGTTCAGAACTGCCGACGGACTATCGTAGTATTTCACTTGCACGCTGTTGTCGGTGTGGACGCGAGATCGCCCAGTGTTACCAAGCGTGTCAGATCCGAAATAATTATTAGAAAGATACGAAACAGATTTGTTTGGTCGATAGAGTATCTGCGCGCCAACTCCAGGTGAATCGTTGAAACTTCCATAAGACTGCCAACCGTTCACGAGCCAGAGTTCAACTTTTAAACGATCCGTCGGAAAGACCTGAAGGCGCATTCCATTGAAAAACCAAGGTGTATTCGCCGAGACGTAGGACATCTGATAGGCCCAGTTTTCATAGTTGTAATAACTGAAGAGCCCGACGTACGACATAAAAATGCCGATATCAAGATTGACGCCGCTTAAATAATCCCAGTGGTAACCCGCATACGCTTCTGAGATATAGCGGTACGCTTGATCCAACTGCCATTGCCCGCGCGAAGGGCTCGCATCATTTCTTGGCGTCATCGTGGAGTACATACCGAGCTGGGTCATCAATCGCCCGCGCGCGTTTTTGTAATTGAAATCGCCGCCGACTCCGATTTGCTGTACCTGAAATTCATTAGTTCGCCCAGAGTTCGTCGATCCGACTAACGTGTGATCTTTCGGACGGTTCAAAGAATAAACGTAGTTCGAATCTATTGAAAATTGTCCGGTAAAATATTTTGTCGCCAGTGGAAATTCGGTCTGACGGCTATTTCCGTTCAGCCAAGTGAAATCTGCGAACGCAAAAGGCCCGTCGGCCTTCGCCGGACTCGTCCATAAACATAAAATCAGTGAGGCTAAGAATAGATAGTATGCGGTTTTCATTCCAAAGGAATATCGCTTGATACTACTGTTGGAACGTAAAAAGGCCGTAAAAATCTGCGCCTATCGAACTCGGGATTCTCGATACTAAGGATCGAGAATCCCTTATTAAGACGCCTAATGCCGGATTTTTATCCGACTGGCGGTTGAATGCGGATATCTTCCTATTCGAACGCATTCACCAACTTGTAGCGACTTTATCACGTTTGGATGCACGATGAATTCGTCGGTCTCGCGAACTGATTCCACTCCCGTGGGAACTGGGATGAAGAATTTGGTTTCGTATTGCGCGGTTTTCTTTTTCACCGTGCGCGTTCCGCCGATACCGGAAATCAACTCTGCGGATTGAGGTCGCTTCTGTAGGAACGCGAACATGGTTGCTGTGTTGCCCATCAGGCGACCGCAGAACTCGGGGCTGATGCGATCGAGGTCCGAGATCTCTTGGTGCGCTAGGACAATTCCGATTCGACTTGAGCGAGCGCGGTCGAGGAAACTTATAAAATCGGCGGCGGCTAGGTCCGAGAATTCGTCGATGATCACCGTGAATGGCTTTCGTTCACTTCTCGGAATCTCGGCATCTATCTTTGCCGATACCGTTTTTAGATCTTCGATGATGAAACGACCAATTACTTTAGCGGTTTCGCCATACCTTCGTGAATCCAAAAAGATAAAGACGATTTTGCCGGAACGAACTGTTTCGAACAGGTCGAGTGTGTTTTCGAGATCTGTGAAGCGATCGCCGAAGTCTGAATGAAGTATCGATTCGAGTTGCACTCGTAACCCCGAGATCGATTTGGCGTCATCCGTTGAACTTAAGAATGTGAACGCTTCCTCCATCATGACACGCGCTCTGCCTGAATCGATTGGTATTTCGGTGAGTAGCTTTTGGATCGCCTTGGGCTTGTCCACGCACGCATGCAGCTCTTGCAGGCCGAAGTCTTGGGCCTTGTTGTCACGAAGCCAACAGAGGCCTGTGAGGACCTTCAAAAGGAATCCTGACGCCTGGTTCTTGTAAAACTCTTCGGACCATTCGAATGACTTCATCACCTTGTCGCGAAGTTGATTTGCTGTCGCTCGCGACAACAAATTGTATCCGGTCGATGCTTCGTGTTCTGACAGGCTCAATACCTTGAGGTCCTGCAAGCGACCTGCATCGCGAACGAAGCTAGTGAACTGTTCGATGGTCTCGCGGTCACCTTTGAGATCGACGAACAGCAATCCTTTTCCTTTCGCAATGCGATCTTGCACGATGTGCGATAGTAAAACCGTTTTTCCGAAACCGCTCGCACCGACGATGTGAACATGATGATTGATCTGCGATTCTGTTAACCATTCCTTTCGCCACGGGAAGCCATGGCCACGCCCGAGCGACACTGCGGACTCTTTCGGAGCTATACCGAACGTTGTTCGGAACTGATCTAATTGATTCAAGCTGCACCTCGTTTCGCGAGATCTAAGACATCTTTGAATTGCACCTGAAAGATCGATCCGTAGATTTCGGTTTTCTCCTGCCAGATTTCGAAGACCGACTTTCTCAGACAAACGACGTGTACTTTAGAAAGCTTGAAAGCTGAACTTTCGCGGTCGCGGTATGTGTCGACGTAATGTTGGATCTTCTTCTGATATCGAATTTTAGCTTTCCTAGCAATTTCGACTTCGAGTGCGACTTGCTCGCCCGAAGGTGTCTGATAGATCGCATCTGGAGCATATTCTCCTCGAAGCGCATCGAACTTTTCACTCGCCACCTTCAACTCTCGGTCCGAAACCCAATGAGTCACAGAATTTTCAGATTCGAGTTCGAGTCGCATCCGAAGAACAGCCAAATCGTGTTCAAAGGTGCGTATGTCGATTCGTCCGGTTGGTTTCGCGAAGCCATCAAGAAGTAACGCTCGCGAGATCAGGTGGTAACCCTTTGCTGTCGCCACAAAGTATCTTTTGTTTGAACCAGCGACGTTCTCGCTTGAAACAAGACGTAATCCGCACAAAACCGCAAGACGCTCTCTTGCCCAACGAAGTGAACTACTTTCGATTCCATCAGTGGATACTTTGAAGAACTTCTGGTGAATCTCTTCGATCGAGGAAAGCTTCATCTGTATTAAAAATCGGATAACTTCGTAATCTCTCGCGACTAACCTAACGCTGACCAAATCCGATACCTTCAATGATCTACTCACATCTCTCTTCTCAAATCCTAATTGCACTTCTACTGGTCCCATGAATTCTCCAAATCAATTTCAAAATTATTAATAAAACTCTCTCGACTTCACTCTCTTCCATCCTTCCTGACTGGCTTCTGTTCCTGACCACCCTTTCTCGTAGAGGGAGGGTGGTCAGGAACAGAAGCCAGTCGCATTTCAATCTGATGTGAGTGAAGTCGAGAGCTTAGAAACGGAATCATCGATTCAATGTCCGCACCGAAACGCGTGCGCCAGTGCGGATTCAAATCAATGAACTTAATCCCTGAAACCGAGGTGGATATCGTGCGCGTGGACCATCCGTGGACCATCGCGGAAGAAGCATCGAAGCATCGTCACGCGAATGTCATTTTGACCTCCGATGGTCCACCGATGGTCCACGAGGGGTCGAAAAGGGTCGTTTTTCGTCGTCATCCGTCGCACTAAGAATCTACTGGAAGACTTTGTTATTATTAATTATTCGAAGAATTTCGAGAACTTAGAAAAAGTGCTTAAATCTGCTCATAACCCGAAGGTCAGAGGTTCAAATCCTCTCCCCGCAACCAATTTCTCTTTCGAATTTTCTAACCGAAGCTTCGATTTGGTTCTGCTCACTCGATGGTGGACCTCCAAAAAAAAAACCGCCCAGCCAACAGAAAGCGGTTTCTTTTTATGGATTGCTCTCGTCCGCAGTATCCGGTTTCACTGAAACCAATCCTGATTTCACAAGCTTGTAATGCTCAATTTCAGATAAATCTTGTTCGACAGTCTCGAACTTTTCGATGAGTAGGATCGATCGATTAGCATCCTCAATCTTTTTCAAAGATTGATCGGTTGCTGAATTGAGGTCGAAGCCCAAATTTTTCAACCGTGCAGAGAGAAGCGGGTGAGTATCAGTTGGGTGCTGAGTGTGGCATTTTCCCAAGTCCGATTTATAGAATTCATCGGGAACAGCCGTTGCAATCTGGGCGAAAAATTCGCTGACGTTGTTAAATACTTTCCCTTCCTCCAAGGCTTTTTTCATCTGTCCCTGTGTGTAGTCCCAAACTTGGGCATAAGCGTGAACTTTGATCAGGCTAGTCGCCATATTCTCGACCCCAGCAATCATCGCACCCAATTTGTCTGCGGCAAGCTCTCTTCCGCGACTAATGTCATTCTCGATCCGCGCGAACGAACTCAAAAAGAAGCTCATCATGTACAGCGGAGGTAGGAACGCGACCGATTGAAGGCCGCCACCCATGTTTGCGGCAATCATATGGACCGTTTCAGTGGCTCCACGATATATCGGAAAAAACCATCGGCTGTATGATGTGTCAAAACCAACGAAGTGCGCCATCTCGTGTCCTACAATTGCGGCAAGCTCTTTTCGGTTTAAAATTCGACAGAAGGGAAGCGAAAGAAAAAGTGTTCGGCCCTTAAGTGTTCCATCGAGACACACAACCGATGCTTCTGTAACGAAAAACATAGGTTCAAGTCCAACAACAATGTGGTCTGGCGGCTTCGTTCCAGCTTCTTTTGCAAGGGTCTCAACGAACGACCAAATCTGAGTATGGTCTACTCGGCCGAGTCGCTTGCCAAACACTCGAGCTTCGGCTTTTTTGGCAAATCTGAATGAACCGATTGCTATTCGGATAGCGGTGATACCCGTAGCAAATCCTAGCACTCCGATGAGACCAAAGTGTATACGCCCGACGAACCAAGACTCTGCCCAATAAATCGTTAGAATAGCGAGCGCTGCGTTTCCGAGCACAAGTCCTGCTACCGAAAGTTGAGTGAGCCATAGTCCGATTCGAAAAGCTCCTAGTAGCACAAGACGATTTATTCTACCAACAACGCCACAGACCAAGATTCCAACGATCAACAACGCGCTCAAAATTAGAGTCAATATTGAAACTGTCTCCAAGGTCGCGATATCACTTTTGTTGGAACATAGACGTTTCACGTAGCTCGATGTTTCGTTGAAGTCCGAACATCTATTGACAAGAGCAAGCTCGCTCATAAGTTCGGGATGCTGACGAATATCGATTCCCTTTTCCCTTTGGACCGAGTCGACAATCGCAGTTTCATAGTTCGACTCTATACGACTCTGTATACCCCATGATGTAAGCCAGCCGATCACTGGGATCGGCAATGAGAAAAGTAAAACCAAGACCAACAACTTAAAATCAATTAAGGGTGGTTTTGTCTCGACCGTTTCTAATGTCATGGTAGTACTCCGAATGTTGTGAACGGTGAATTCACTGAAGCTAAACAAATCTTGCAGAACCATAAGATTCTAAAAACCGGATTGAGCACTCTTCGGAAGAACTTGGCGACTTTCCTCAAAAATCAGATGAAGAAAAATTCTGTACAATTTTGAGAATTAATTTTCGTTAAACGAATCGAAACGACCCACCACTGAACAGAATGACTTCAAGCCTAGGCCCCCAAAAGACGACAAGCTTGCAGGCTCCTAAAGAAAGGTCTCTAGTGGAAATCCAATCTAATATCGTAGTACTACTTTGCCTCATACTCACCGGCTGATAACTGCTCCCATTGTGGAACTTAGCACCGGCGCCGAGAAGGTTAAGGTCGGAAAGTCGGACGCCGCGGAGAATTCAGAAATGCTGGGCGCCGTTACAATTGCCGATGGCGAAGGATGTGGCGGTTTCGGGTACCAAGGTTCATATGGTCGTGCGATTGTTCTTCTCCAAAACGTCGCCCACTCCCGGGGCGCAAATTTCGCGCAGATCATGACTATCACTGAACCCCACTCCGAGCGGGAATGCTTCAACAATCAGTACGTTATTTCCGCGACGCTCTACAAATCTAATGGCGCCGATGCAAACTCAAGAGTGGCGCCAAGCGCTCCGCTATCTAATGGCGCCAGATTGCGAGAACTAAAAAATCTCTTCGACGAAAAACTAATCACGGAAACAGAATTCAAAAAGCAGCGAAAGAAAATCTTAGAGAGCGGAATCTAGTTGATTTCACTCTCAACCCGGAGTGCTCACATGACACCACTACCATCTCGCAAGGTCCCAAGTGATGAATTGAATTATACGTCTCCACCATCGTTTGAAGCACTCAGATTTATAAGTATTGAACGCGTGCTTCAAGGCAAAGACAGCCTTGAGAAGTTCATTGAAGTGGTTCTGCTCGGACAGTTTGAATTGGCAGGATACTACAATCGTGTAAGTGCAAAACTCCGCTTCTTTTCTGCACTAATTCAGACCATCTGGGCGACATTCTTTCTGGTTATGTTGGTCAAGGCAGTACGTCAGATTGGCTACACAAATCTCGACGATCCATTGCTAAACTCTGTCGCTCTCTGTGCACTTATCAGCGCAATCTTTGGGGCTACATATTTACGCGAAATGAAAGATATCCACAATAAGTGGGATTATCTTGCCCGTACATTCAACGACGTAATTAAACTTGATACGCCAACGAATACAGCTACGACCTACAGCCGACGCGAGCATTTAGCCGCTTCCCTCGCCCATGATATTCTTGTCATGAACATGTGGGCACACCGTAGCTACCGGTCGTTTTTCAAGGAAATTCTGGAAAAAAGCGTTATCTATCAATGCAGAGGCGATCACGCAAAAATCCATAGCCGACTGACAGTTATCGCTGCAGGTAAAATTGATTACGTAGAAACACAAGTGTTGATATCAGACTATTTAGAGTCGTTGCGACCTGCAGCTGACAAACCGAACATTGTCTCGCGACAATTCGTGGCACCGAATAGCAGTCGAACGAGTAACGGTAGAAAAAAAACCAAACGCCCGGGCAAAGTGTTGAAGATCGCAAAATCGTAACACCGGACGTACTCACAGAGGTGTTTCGAGCAGGCTTTGCCTTGGCGGTACGATGGCGCAATGGAAACGATTGATATAACTCAATTAGGTATTCGTAGCAATTCATCGACATCTTCGCACAAGCGAATTGCAGCGCAACTTCAGAAGCCTCACTTGTTCAGAATTGAGCCTGGACCACAGGCATTTGCACGCAGACAATAAAGCTGCACGGTTACTTGCACTATGCTGAATCCCGATTCCGCCACAACCACGGTGGAAGTGGATTCTCGGTCTTCCACAACCCGACGCGATTCAATCTCGCAAATCGTTCGAGTACATTCAGCTGACGTTGTCTGCTCCGTGAAAGATGTTGGCAATACATATGCGCGACCCATGCGTGGCCACACTGAACCATTCGCTCGTTCACGTTGACGAGCTCTGTACCATCCATCACGTAAATTGTTGCGAGCGTTCGGTCGTAAATATCTTTACCGTGAGTCTCAAGGTACACATGACGTCCACCGATTTGTTTGACGAGACCCGTTTTCGCATTGTCGCCCCACGGCTGATCGTATTCAGGACAATCAATGCCATCGAGGCGAATTTCAATTTCGCTACCTGACGCAGAGACAATGACACCGTCGCCATCGGTAATGCGCTTCACTTTTGCTTCGATGAGTCGACCCGATTCGGCTTCTGAAGATAATGTCCGAATTGGTAATCGGCGGGTACCTTTGATCTTTGTGCCAAGGATTTTTCTTGAGATGGCTCTGTAGAGAGATCTAAACATCGCTATAGCGTAGAGCAGAACGCAGTCTCACACCATAATCCTAAGTCTAGGTTGTTTTTGACGAGACAACTTTTTTTCGAATGCTTGCCCTACAGAAATCCGGCTTAATTAAACAAATCTATCATTCGAAACACAGCATCAGTCTAAAGCACTTTAGATTTCTTAATTATTAACTGTTTCAATTTTGAGCTAGACCTTGTGACTTTAAATCGCACTTGCTTGCCAATTACCATTGCAGTGAAAACCGGCGCTGCGCTCTAATCTATAAAACGATCGGAGTCTTCGATGGGTCCAAAGAGCGCAAGAATAAATGCTTACATCCTTTATGCTCCGCTGTTGGCCGTCGTCGTACTTGCGCTGCTCGCGCAATATTTTTATTTGGTTCCGTTCCTGATTGGCTTCGCTTTTTTCTTTAAGGCGAAGCGCTCGGTTATTCATAGCGGAAACTTAGTGTCGTTCGGACCGTCGCAGATGACCAAGAAGATGAAAACGTTTTACTGGCTTGGCTACGCGATTATGATTTCAAGCGTCGCTCTCAGCGCATGGTTAGCAATTCAGACAAGACCAGTCTCGTGAATCGCGAGTGTCTGGCTGTACTTTCCGTTCTTATCATTTGCATCACGACAGTCGCCAAGACAAACGAACATCGATCGGAATTCACAGCGAAGATTAGTCTCGACCCGAACAAGAAAGTTGCGGTCGAAATTGTACATTCGCTCGGAATACCGCCGCCGGAGTTATTGGCCTCGCTCAAACGATTGATCCTTGCCTGTGCCGATCGCGAAATTTCACGTAACGGCGATGGAATCGGCGAACTTTTTATCGAAGTTAACTGGGTCGGCAGAAAAGAACTGAACTCAGTCGTTTTAAAAAACAACCCTCAATATAAATCCCGCGCAGTCGTTGATTGCTTGCGAAGTAGATTCAACATTCTTGGACCAAGAGAACCGAAAAGCATTCCACGCAGCATGGCCGAGGCGAATTGAACTTTAAATCAGAACGAATTGAAATGAAGGGACGTGAAATAACGATTTACATGTCGTCGCCAAAAGCGATGACGATTTCCTTCGTGGACCGACGACCTGCGTGGATTCTGGCCAAAGTAAACGGTCGACCTGTTGGCGCGACCTTCTGCAATACATTTCGAAGTCCCACACGAGTCGGCTTCATGCTTGAAGCTGACAGCAGTCAGATACCAGCTTATCTGGAAGTGCGTTACGGCTGGCGAAACGCAAAAAGCGTTCGGCTCGTGATTCAGGACAAGGTTATCGTAAGCGAAGGCGAATTCAAGACAGCGGCGCAACCCGCGCTACCCGTGCCAGTATGTGACTATTCGACTTTGGACGACAAACCGTTACGTGCACTAGTTCTCATTGTACTGGTTCTTTTGTACTTAGCGCTTTTGATTCCAACGTTTTCGAAATGCTCTATTATTGAAAGTAGCGCGCGTTTGAATCAGCTCCAAAGTTCTGTAGCAGCGCTCGCTGCTTGCGTTGCACTGTTTTTTTCCTTCAAGTTTCCACAACGAGTTGATGCGTTGATGGGAGCAGCACATCAGTTTTTGAGTGAGCGACAAAAACTTCTTAATCGCTCTCTTATGTCAATCGCGATCGGCCTTCTTGTTTGGATGATCGCCGATATTTGGATTCCAGTAATCAACGACCGTTTCCACGACGGAACACCCTTGATGCTTCAGGGAGTGCTGAAAGATAATCGAAACGAATTCAAAGACGCACAATTCGTCGTTCAAGGCAGAACGTTTACACTGCCGACGAATTCATTAACGGCTTTTGGAGCAACGGACGAAGCCTATGAAGTTGTAGGGGTCCGAGGATCTTTAGGATTCTATCTCGCTGGCTCCTTCGCGCGGACGCCTGAAATGAGTGTCTTCCTATTGGAAAATTTCACGCAACCCAAATGGATAAGAAAGTACCACGTCGAAACAGCAGTCAAACTTCGTGATACCGATTGGTTGAAGGGGCTCGCGTCGAAATGGGAAGTGCAATGTGACTCGGGACTTTCTAATTACTGCCGACTCGCCAGCTATTACCATGCAGAAATCCATAGTGCTGAAGCGAAGACACTTTTGATGAAAGCCTGCGACGGTGCTGATCCGATTGGCTGCTACGGTCTGACTGAATCCGCTGATGCATCTGAAACGGAAAAAAAATCCGCCGCATTAACTCTGCTCACTTTAGCCCGAGAGGCGAAGGCTTCCTGTCAATGCTTCTGGCCTACATTTGATAAGTACGTCGACGCAAAGACTTTGGAGTCGGCAAAGCACGAGCTTTGCGCCGGCAGGCCAAAGTGGGTCTGCCCTTAGGAGAAACCGAGAAAGATGAATAAATTGTGGCAGCGGTACATTGGTTTCTGCGAGCGAAAGCTCAATTTCGTTTATCCGAAAAAATTAGCGGACGTCACAATTCGCACTTTTTTAAAAAAGTACATTGTGAACTATGTCCCGTTCGGTTTTGCACTGATGATATTCGCGTTCTTCTTCTTCAGTAGGTCTGGAACGGATAACGTTGCACGGCTTGCGCTCATCAGTGTCTTGGTTTCATCACTGGTGGGACTTACGTTTGATATTATCATAGTGATTGTCGCAAAACTTTGGTCGTGAAGAAGCGAAGAATGATCGGCTAAACAACTAGCGAATTTCTGTTCGCGCCGGAGGTTTAAATTTTGAAATCAAATGGAACGAAAGTGCTAGCGCGAACGGTACCGATTTACTTTTGGTCCATCCTACTTTCACTGCCACTAATCGTTTCTTTCTTCTCTTCCACGAACCTTCAACTCGAAGTGCTTTTTCTGTTTCTCGTTGGGTTTGCACTGTCAGGCATAAACCTCTTGCTGCTTCGATCCACGAAATGGCAATTTTGTTTCAATGTCGCCGCTTCACTACTCTTCTGTCTCTTATATTGCTCAATCGGGTATCCAAATTTGATTCGACCTGACGGCGAAGTACCGACAGAAGGGTTGATATTATTATTCGGTGTTGGGATTACTCCAATCTTCATCATTGTAGTCTCAAAGCTAGCGGCCGGAAAAAATCATGGCGGGAACGATACGCTACGAAACTGGTTCATTCAATTCTGGGAGCGAGTATTAAATTTTGAGTATCCGTCAAGATTCTCGGACGTAACAACTAGCACGTTCTTCAAAAGGTTCGTTGTCGACTTTTTTGTGGTGAACTTTGTTATGCTTACCGTCGCGATCAGATTCAAACAGGTATTGATTGGCTCGTCTGATGTTAGAGCCGATCTTTTTGAGCTTGCGCTACTCGTCTTAATCGGTGGGTTCATCCTCGAAATTTTCTGCGTGTTGATCGCTAAACTTTCCGTATGGAAAAGGCCATGACACACAGCTTGGTCGAATTTTTAGTGCGGTTGGATTTCGAACTCACTCAAGATTTCTTTAACGCAAGCCAATGAGCACTCCACCCGTCGCTTCGATGATCGCCGCTGAAAAGATGGTAGCTTCCTGCCGGTAGTTCAAACTCCATTCCAGCTTGAGGCAAGTCGGGCCACGAAATGTAATTATCAGTTTTTGAGGATTGGGATATTTGGGCTCCGTCCAGCGGAGACCAAAACGCGATTAGTTTTTCTGATGGAAGTACATCGAAAGTCAGGTCAGACTTTTGCCCGAAATTTCCGGATACATAGTCGTAGATTTCAGATCGATCGATGTTTGGATTTTTAAATATTTTCAGGAAGACGACGCACTCTCTAGACGAGTTTGCGCCGATCTCAATCGTGCCAGCGCCATTGATGAACCAAACAATCCCACGACCCTGCTCTGAACCTTCCGACTGAAGCGGCAAAAGCGCGATGTCGGCTTCATTTAAACAAGAATGCGCTCGAAAAAAATCTGTTTCAGTTTGTATCTGACATTTGAAGACAGGATTCGATCCCACTTTGTAGAGACGTTCATAATCACCAGACTGGGCAGGTTCTGGAGCAGGCAAGACGTTGACGGCACCGGGAGCCACAGACAAAATGCATTTTTCAATTTCAATTAATGCCGCTTCAAGCGAATTAAGATCTTCAAAGGTTTGCTGAAAACTAAAACCAGGCTGACGCTTGTAAATTTCGTCAAATATTTTTTCTCCACCCTCACATCTCAGGACATAGCGCGGTTGGGGATGTAACTCGGTCCCGAACTCTCCCCGCCAATGTTCCGCCTCCTTTGAATGACAAATGAGAAGTGGACCTCCGCCTTCGACGAAGATTTTTTTGGAAAACTCAAGATCTTGCAGTTTCATTTCCCCCAAGTAAAAGCATTCAAAATTGTCGAGTGGAGAAGCTCGGTTGTCAATATCGGCAATCGCCGGTATTTGCGGTCATCGCGGTGCTGTGATTTTCGCGTACACAACTGCAGCTGAAAGCGCCCAAGAAACTCCACTCAAAATGAAGACGCCAGTTGAACCAGAGAAATCGAAAGCAAATCCTCCGATCAACGCACCGATGGCGGCGGCAAATTGCACGGAGGCGACGTAAAGTCCTCCGGCAGTTTCAGCATTCTCAGGCACTTTCTTTGCGACCCACGTTGACCACGCTGGTGGAACAGGACCGAAAAAAGATCCCATAAGGAAAACTAAAACTGCTGTTGCGAAAAGTGAGTGGCCGAGAAGCAAAAGCCCAATTGAAATAGCCGCCATCGCTGCCGGCGGAGTAAAGACAGCGCGACGAATGTTTTTCTGAATCATTCGCGGCGCAAACCAATTTCCTACGAAATAAGATAATCCGAAGATCAACAAAATGACCGAGACCCAGTTTGCGCTCGCGTGTGTCGTTTGCTCTAAGAACGGGCGCATGTATGTGAACGAAGCAAATCGTCCGCAGAAAACCAAACCAATAGCCAAAAGCCCGGCTGCGAATTGCGGAGTCTTGATCACGTCGACTGTGGTTCGAAGTTTAACGTTGCCCGTCGGTTTCAGCGATGGAAGCGCAATGAATTGCCAAATCAAAGCGAGAAGGCCAACGGCTGAAGCGAATAAAAAAACGTCGCGCCAGCCGACGATATTTCCGAGGTAACTTCCCAGCGGAGCCGCAAAGACCGAGGCGAAAGAACTTCCACCAAAGATCAGCGACAGTGCTTTAGGAACTTCGCTCTCGTCGACAAGCCGGATGGAAACTGCGGTCGCCATCGACCAAAATCCGCCAAGCGAAATACCTAGAATGATTCGTCCCACGAGTAAAAAAACAAAGTTCGGAGCAAACGCGACGATCAAGCTCGAAAGCGAAAGTAAAAGCGAGAGCCAAAGAAGAACCGTGCGACGGTTGAAGTTCCTCGTCACAAAAGCAATGATAAGACTCGTAATGACTGCAAAAACAGAAGTCGCTGTGACCGCTTGCCCGGCCATCCCTTCAGTGATGTGAAGGTCATGCGCAATCGGAGTCAGCACGCCAGCCGGAAGAAATTCTGCGATGATGAGCCCAGCGACTCCGATCGTCATCGCCCAGACTGCATTCCAGTTTGATTTTGCTGGTGATGAGACAGTTGAAACGTTCGCCATTATTTTAAATTCTCTCTAAAAAATGAAGTCAGTTTATCGAATGGAATTTTGTCGACACGGTCGTAGAGATCGACGTGCACGCCATCTTTAACAATCACGAGTTCTTTTGGCTCGGCCGCAGCCTTGTAAGCATCCTCACTGAAGTAGCGCGAATGTGCTTTTTCTCCAGCGATCAGCAGGATGGGACGAGGCGAAATTTCTTTGATGTACGACAAAATCGGCATGTTCATAAACGAAAGCGGGTTGGTAACGGTCCACGCACTGTTGGAATTTAGCGAGCGAGCATGAAAGCCGCGTTTTGTTTTATAGTAATCAGCGTATTGCTGAACGAAGAGAGGTTCTTTACCTGTCACTTTTTCTGGAAGACGTTCCGAACTGAGTTCGGGTTTTCCCAATTCCGTGTCTTTCCAACGTTGCTGGCTAAGCTTTTCTAAAAGCTGAGTGCGTTGGTCCGGAGTCATCGAGTCGTTGTAGCCCTTCGACATTACACGGGTCATGTCGTACATGCTGGTCGTCGCTATGGCCTTTACTCGCTTGTCGACTGCAACTGCGTTGAGTGCCATGCCGGCAAGCCCGCAGATTCCGATAATTCCAATGCGATTGCGATCAACAGTTGATTGTGTGCCCAAGTAGTCAACCGCGGCGCTGAAATCTTCAGTATAAATGTCAGGTGATGCAACGTTACGTGGCTCGCCGCCACTTTCACCGGTGTACGAATTGTCGAAGGCAAGCGCCGCGAAGCCTCGCTCTGCCATGGTCTGCCCATACAGACCTGATGACTGTTCTTTCACGGCTCCAAATGGCCCGCTGATTGCGATAGCTGAAAGCTTTTTATCGCCGCGATCTTTTGGCAGATAAAAATCTGCCGCTAACGTGATGCCATAGCGATTCTTGAACGTTACTTTCTGATGATCGACTTTTGTGCTCTTTGGGAACGTCTTGTCCCATTCTTGAGTTAACTTCATTTTAATTGCTGCCTTTCCATTCGCTTCGAGTCCTTTCGCATTGAGCCCTTGCGAGAACGTTGCCGCAATCGCAAGAAATCCGGTTGTAAGGGCCTTAGTGTTTTTGTTCATAGCTACCTCCAGCTGAACTAAATCTTACCCTCGCCAACTGTTTCGAAAAATGGTATCTTGGTTCATGCGGTATTAACCGGAGGTTAATAATGGAGAAAGATCAGCTAGATGGACTACTTGCCCTCAAACTCGTCGCAGAGAAACGAAATTTCACTGCTGCGGCGGACGAACTTGGAATATCACCTCCGGCGATTAGTAAGATGATCAAACATCTTGAGAAACGGATTGGTGTTTCATTTCTTGCTCGCACGACACGAAGCACGAGTTTAACAGAGGCAGGAGAGCGATTTCTAAATCAGGTTGGCCCGGCGCTCGACGAAATCCTTAGTGCGATTCGAAGTGCAAATGAGTATGCCGAAAAGCCTTCAGGACTTCTGCGAGTAAATTTGCCCAGAGCGATTTATCGGCCGTTTATTGAACCGATACTCGGCTCTTTCCGAAAGAAATTTCCCGAAGTGAACGTCGAGCTTTATTTCGAAGATCAAACATCTGACATCGTTGCGAGCGGATTTGATGTCGGAGTCCGCCATTCCGACATTCTCGCACAAGATATGATTGCCGTTCGGCTCTCGGGCCCGATTCGATTTGTCGTCGCAGGTTCAAAAAAATATTTGGATAAAGCAGGAAGACCGAAGACACCAAAAGATCTTCTCGGTCATGATTGTATTGTCTTTCGATTCGGCAGCACCGGAATTTATGACCGCTGGGAGTTCGAACAAAAAGGCAGAGACATTCAGGTCCAGGTTAAGGGATCCGTTATAATGAATGATCCGCTTCTAATCACGGATGGTGCAGTCAACGGGTTAGGCCTTATTTATACAGTCGAAGATGCGATTCGCGACGAACTCAAATCCGGAAGGCTCGAAGTCGTACTCGGACAATTTGCTTCGAAGAGCGCAGGATATTATCTCTATTATCCCCAAAAGTCCGAAGGTCAGCCAAAGCTTAATGCCTTCATCGAGCACATCAGATCATTTCAGTCGAAGCAGTTTTGAGTGACGCGACGAGCGGAATCTCTTTTGCAGCGCGATTTTGCAGACGATCGAGCGCTAACGCCTAGGAGAATCCGATGAGCCTGTTCAATCGAAAATTAAAAAATAAACGAATCGCTGTTCTTGCGGCGGATGGCTTCGAAAAAGTCGAACTCAGTGTTCCTTGCGCAGCTCTGAGAGCCGCAGGAGCGAAAGTCGACGTCGTCTCGCTCCGCCGCGGAAAAATTCGCGGAGTAAATCTGCACGAGCCAGCGAGCCGAGTGAAGGTCGACAAGACGCTCGACGAAGCAGCTGTTGCTGATTACGACGGCCTTTTACTCCCCGGCGGATTTCTCAATCCTGATCTGCTAAGGCAATCTGCAGAAGCTCGAGAATTTGTTTCGACGTTTGATGAACAAGGAAAGCCGATCGCGACTCTTTGCCACGGACCGTGGGTTCTTGCGTCCGCAGATTTGGTCGAAGGCCGAGTCATGACTTCGTGGCCAGGAATTCGCGATGACTTGGTCAACGCCGGAGCCATCTGGCTTGATCAGCCCGTCGTTCGCGATGGCAACTGGGTCACCAGCCGCGGACCGCAAGACATGGCTCCGTTTGTCGAAGCGATGATCGATCACTTCGCAAGACGATCGCCGATCGCAACCGAAGTTAGCGAAGAACATTTCTCGGATCCGCAACACGACACTCCACCAAAAGCCGTCATCGGCGCAATGAAGTGGCTCCCCCGCCCTTCAGTCCGCACGGCGGCACTGCTCGGCCTCATCGGCTATGGTGTCTACCGACAGCGCCACGCAGGCAGCGGCAACAGCTCGCTCAACGCTTGAATCCCAACCGTTGAAGATTTGGTCTTAATTGCGCCGATAGATTCAAAAAATGAGCCGAGCTTATTTAAATTTGAGACATCCATCTCGAGATGCTTTGCGAGCTCGTAAACCGATTTTGGCTTGTGAATAAGTATTGCGGACAAGACGGGCCCGACGCTTGCTCCCTGCTTGGCTGCATTACCAAACAGCCCTCTAGGGAGTCATATGCGCATCTTGACGAATTTTCGCTTCACTGCGATGCCAGTTCTGGTCATGGCCATGACTTTTTGTGTCCACTCTGGTGCGGCAGCATCAAATGGCGAATCGAACGACAGCCTCCCCGATTGCACGAGCGGCTTGCAGAAGTCGACAAATTACTTTCGAACGACGAACGACTCACTAAGTAAGAAGCAAATTGGATTCAAATGCCAAGTCGTGGGTCGCGTCTGGGAGAGAACCGATAAATCTGGGTTCGGCGAAGCTTGGAAGGACCAAGCGACGGGCATTACATGGAGCGAAAACTTGGGTGGCGCGACGAACAGCGGTTCTTCGGAGAACAATCTCGTTACTGATTCAGACGCCATCAATGTATGTCGTGCCATCGGTGGTGAGCTTCCGGAAATCGCAGATTTTGTCGATGCCCAAGGAAACTATGGATCTTGGATTCTTCCTCAATTGGCCAAGTCTCAAAGTCCGAAATATCGAGATGATGGTTTCGTCTATTGGACAAAAACTGTTTTCAAAAAAACCGCTTACATATATGACGCTGTAAGTGGCACGTCGAATTTGGACCTGTCTGCCCGGGCCTCCGTCCGGTGCATCGCGCGCTAAAAGAGCTTTGTGTCGATAGCGGCGCTGCCGCTATTTTGGATGAAGACGGTGGAATCGTTCGATACCTAGATCCAGCAGAAGTTAAGTTAGATGGAGCGGCAGCCAAAGAGGTAGCTAAGTGCAATCAGCCCGTTACCATCAACGCGGGACCTCACGCTCCAGTGTTCGCTCAATAGACCCGGGCTTGGCTCCACGGTGCATCACACTGCTTCAATGATGCTGTACTTTCTGAAATGTGATGCTTAGCTCTTTAAGGATCGTTAATCCGCGAGCCCGGGGGGCACCGTGAAGAATCTAATCATTTTGTTTTGTATGTCGTTTGTTTCGCTGCACGCTTTTGCCGATCCACTTGTGGATATTTGCGATCGCGGCGTCATTGGCAAAAAGATTGCTCGCAAGGTGAAAGCAGCGAACTGCCATGTCGTGCCTAGGGAAAGTATGGAGATACTCACCAAGCTCGATATCACCGATACGGCGATTCCCCTCATTCCCGAGAATGCATTTGAAGGACTAACGCATTTATACAATCTTACTTTGAAGAATAACGGATTAACTGAAATTCCTGCCGGTGCTTTTCGAAACTTGTTGGCGCTCCGCACATTGGAGATTTACCGAAATCCCATCACGAAAATTCGCGCCGGTGACTTTGATGCTTTAGCGAATCTGGAATCTTTACGACTTGAAGAAAATGAAATCGACACGGTTGAAACGGATGCCTTTCACGGAATGACGGCTCTGGAGCTCATCTCTCTTGGTTCGAACAAAATCAGTCATATCGAGGATGGAGCATTCAACGAACTCACTGTCCTCGACGTGAACCTCGCTGGAAATAAACTTCGAGTTATAACAAAAAAAATGTTGGCGGGTCTCAGCATCGCTACAACCCTGCGCTTAGGGACAAATGAAATTCAAACTATCGATGACGATGCTTTTTATGGCCTTACTCGGGTGCGCACATTGGACCTCATCCACAATCGTCTGACGAAGATACCGACAAATGCATTGCAGAAGCTGAAACGTTTGACTGAACTGAATCTGATGTTCAACCAGCTTGTGGAAATCCCACCTCTGGCTTTTGATGGTCTGAGTTTAGTTACAAACCTGTGGATTACGAACAATCTCATTGAGTTCATAGCGCAGGACGCTTTCCAAGGGCTTTCATCGCTTGATATAATGGATTTGAGTTCAAATCGGCTTAGCATCATTCATAAAGATATTTTCAAGCCACTATCCAAACTCGAGGTCCTTCATCTGAAGGATAATGTAATTGAGTCGGTCGAGGATGGCGCTCTCGATCCGATGCCACGTCTGTATTATCTTAGTTTGGATGACAACCCACTGCAGATTATTTCACGGGCAAAGTCAGGAGTCTCCAATAGAACGCAGATATACGGAGTCACCATCATGCCTTAGGGCTGCGCGATTTTGCAGGTGCCACGGAGAGCTTGGCGCCTTTTGAAACTATCTTCGAAAAATCATGCATCGGAAACGCCTGCGAAATTCTTTCGAGCATTTCGAGCGTTGTATCTTCTCCTGCTTCGAGGCGCTGATAATGGCGCATCGTAATGTCGCCGATTTTTTTTGCCGCCCCTTCCTGCGTTAATCCTTCAACAGCTCGCACGATTTTCAAAAGCGCCGCGAGCTTCGTCGTTACGTGCAAAAAGTCCGACTGAAAAACAGTTTCATTCGCAGATTCAAATGCGTAACCGACGGTCTTGTCAGTTTTTTCCGATTTAAACGCCATAACGTGCCTACTAAGCTCGTCACCGTAGTTCGCTTCTTTACTGAAGAAAATTTCCATGTAGTCGATGTCGTGATCGTATGTGATTCTCATTTTTTAATTCCTACTTTTTCGAAAAATGGTTTTGCCACTTTTCATCTTGCTCGTGGTCATCGCGGTAGACACGAAACATCCGGCTTCGAGAACTTTTACAACAACGCAACGAAAGCGAGTTTTTAGGCTCCTCGTTTTAATTGAGTAATAAATCTCGACCTTCGAGTTCGTATTGCTCGCCCGAACCTCGTCAGGATCCAAAAGAGCACTCTCTATATCGTCGATCGAGATCTCGGGGTGGTCGTCCTTAATGTGCTGCCAAGACTCATCCGACAACACGATCTCCCTACCCTGATAATCGATCACTGCATTTCCTATCTTACGACATATATGTCGTAACGTCAAGAGGCTAACCGATTGGCCACGGCGCCTACGGTTGCGCATGCATTTATCGAGGCGACTTAGGCGCTTCCTGCTCGGAGCTACGCTTCGCGTTCGTTCAGAATTCTCCGAAAACCGGATAGAATGGCGTGTGCAGGCGTCGTTTACCCAACGTCTTACACCTACTTTTAGTTTATAAATTGCACGGCTTTCAGTAGCGCGCCTTATTAATGCATCGAATATGGAATTGAGAACGTAAACACCGTTCCAGTTCCGAGAGTCGAAGTAACTTCGAGTTTCCCGCGATGAGCCTCTATGAGCATTGTTGAAATGTAGAGGCCGAGCCCCAGTCCTTGGCGGTTTTTATTTTCAATTTGGGCGTATCGCTCGAAGATCCGCTTCTTCTGAGTATCCGGAATACCGATCCCGCTATCAGTTACCGAAATCTCGAGTTCGTTTTCATTTTCATGCGCCTCAACAGACACAAGACCATTTTCGGGTGTGAATTTAATGGCGTTACCAATCAGATTACCCAGCACCTGAGCAATTCGGTCGCGGTCGCAGGTAATTCGCGTGTTGCCTTTGCTCGCAGCCATTCGCAAAGAAATTTTTCTTTCCGTAGCAGCATACTTAAAGGTTTCGATGGTTTCTTGAATCAGTTCATCGATGTTGTGAGATGCAAAATTTAATTGAAGCTTACCTTCGGCGAAGCGCTCCATATCAAGAATGTCGCTTATCAACCGCAATGAAGTTTGCGCATTTCGTCTGATCACTTCAGCCCACTTTTTGGCTTCCTCAATGCTGTGCGGAGAATCTTCGAGCAGCAATTCCGAGTACGAAAGTATGGCTCCGATTGGATTTCGCAAATCATGGCTAACAATAGCCAGAAATTCATCTCTTGAGGTGAGCGCAGCCCTAGTTTCTTTGTGTGACAAAACTTCGCTTGTCAGAAGATTCGAAGAACGCAGCGTTTCGGAGTCGGAGTGCGTTCGCTCACGCAGTAAGTTCTTGTCGGTTTCCTCACGTTCGCGTTCGAAGAATTTCGTGGCTTCCGTGTCGTTAATCTCGCGTTCGCGAACAAGCGCCGCATCCATTAAGTTGCGTTCAAAATCAACGGCGGCATCATCTCGCGTGCGTTGAGTGAGCAACGTATTATCTGCCGAAATCTCAACATCGGTTCTGTTGGCTTTCGCTTTTGTTCGGCCCAATCTGTCGGACAGTGTTTTCGCGTCGATATTTTCTCGTGTTTGGGCGCGAGCATCATCAGCTCCCTGTCGATCCGTTTTAATTTGTTCATCAGTGTCTGACTCAGTTTGCTTGCGGTGTTCGGCAAAGGAGTCGTCTGTCTTACCGCGCTCACTCACCAAGCTTGTATCGGTTTGTCCGCGCTCATCGCGAAGCGTGGTAAGTCCCTTAGAAGTATTCATGCAGTTCTCCCGATGAGGTTGCAAAACTCTAGCACGCGCGCGAATCAACGCAAGAGCCATCACTAATGCCGTCCATGTCAGGCCATTTCAATTGTAGTCACTTGCTAGATCAAAAGTAGTGAGCCGCCCTCATTTCAGGTACTTCAATTTCAACGCAGAAATTTTGGCTTTGATGTCAGCGCGCAAATCGCTGCCGTCCGCGTTCAACAAGTATTCCTCTGCGCCGTAGCTTCCGACCTTCGCATATTCGTAAAGAAATTTTCCGCTGTGCAGGTCGGTCTCCATAGAAGACATTGACCAGCTGAGAGGAATGACAAGCTCGCCGTATAACCACGTCGGATACAGCCAGTTGCAGAACAACTCGGGATTTCGTTTCGCGACCGCGACGTACGCTTGCATTTGCAGGTCGTACGCAATGGCTTCGTCAACGAAGTCAGCGACCATTCGACTTCTCTGATCAGTTATACGAATTCTTTCGTGATACGAAGCCGCATGTTGAAGTTCGTGAATAATCAATGGAACCAAATAGACAATGGGTTCACTTGAATTGTTCGAAAAAATTATTTCGAGCGTGTGGCGTCCATCTTCAGTGGGCCTTCCACGCATGATCGCTCCGTAGATATCGCCGATCTGAGTATCGGCCGCGGGCCGCAACGCTGTCGAATCGACCCACGACTCTTTCAAATTCAAAAACCAGTCGAGACGATTGAGCGACTTCGGAACAAATTCGTTGATCGCGGAAATGACGAGCGCTCGGTAGGCGTCTTTCGCGACTTGTCTCGGCTTTTCATTCGCAAACCGCGTGAACGACGTTTTCCACTTCGAATCAGGAGCAAGCTTCTCGTTACCAGCGCTAGCCAATTCTTCTAATTTTTTTAGCTCACTCTTCTTTGCATTCACTTCTTTCAGATACTTCAGAATGGCGTTGGAACCCGGATCCAGTTTTTGAACAATGGCACGGTTCGCAATTTGGTCGTGCGCTTTGAGGTCGAAAACCTTGACTCCGGTTTTTTCGCAAATCGAACGAACTTCACCGAGCGCAAATGCGTCACGCTGATAAAACGAGATGAATGTCGAAAACAGCAGGACCGTCCGCAGCGATTTCATACGCAATATCGTCCCACACGAAAGCACGCTCGGAACATCTTAAGATTTCTTTGCCCGGCAAAATTGGACCTCGAGAGTCGGACCCGTTTAGGTTCGTCACCAGCGCAACCTCGGTTCTTTTTCGCTACCTAGCGAAAAAGAACCGAGTTCCAAAAAACGGCCGAAAGACGCAGCTGCATTTTACGGTCGTGATTCGTACCACGCTCGAAGTGCCATTCTCCGTCACGCGTTTGTACTTTATTGACCGCACGGCAGGTCAGATCGAATGAAGCCGAATTCAGCGCGCTCTCCGATTTTGCAGCGTCGACCGGGACAAAACAAAAAACGATAAGGTTGCGATAATGAAACTAATTTCTTTAAAAACGCTTTTAAGCTTAACGGCAATGCCGATCCTGTGCGTACTCACTGCGTGCGGGCAAAACAACGGATCAAACTCTGCTCCAGCCGCAGCAGCAGTTGTGACCAGCGGTCTCGCCGCCCCGGCAAATTGCGAGAATCCAATTACGGTGGAGCTGGCTGCTTCTGATAAAAAAATGGAATTGTCTGATATCGTCGACGGTACACCAGGCGAATATGTGCTCGTTGGAACAAAATCTTTCGTAACCACGACCGATAAATCGGGTGAAGTTAGCTTTCTAAGTGGCGAAGGAACCGCTTCTGACAAGACCATCGATCCAAACAGCGAATCGACAACTAAGGACCTTGCCAAGGTCGTATGCCACAACAACAAAGTTATCGCGCAAAAAACAAATAAAATCAGCGGTTCGGTGAACGTTCCTGCCGCGATTTCTACGCTAGACGGGAAAG
>JADMIO010960083.1_pt1 | contig 39076 bp, 32 predicted proteins | sample 8958161 | NCBI WGS metagenome assembly JADMIO01 (sample SAMN16585339, study PRJNA669376) | soil metagenome | isolation source: Crop rotation soil | place: USA: Cullars Rotation, Alabama | collected 2011 | reverse complement strand
GCCGCGACTTCAAGTCACGTGAATTCCAAGCTTCGGATCCCACTGTGCTGGAAAGTCCCAGAACTCCTCGCGCGCCCGGGGCGACGCGAGCAGCATGGTGGAGAGTTCGTGGCGCTCCTCGACCGTGAGAACCTGGTCGAAGTAGCGCTGAAGCAAAAGCTGGGTGCGTTCGTCGCTCATGACTTCAAGTATTGGCGGCAGCGAGCATGCGTTGCGTCACGCAATCGCGCAAGAAGACCCGTGCGCGAGAAAGGGCGACATGGACGGATTCGACGGTCCAGCCGAGACGGCTGGCGATTTCCGGTGGCCGATGGGCCTGCTGATAGCGAAGTTCGACTGCCTCGCGCGCCTTGGGGGCGAGGCTTTCCATGCACTTGGCAAGGTGCTGCAACTGTTCGTCGGAATACCAAGTCTCGACCGAACCGTGCGAAGCGAGAGCCTCGATGACTTCCGGGGCCAGCCGCTCCGGTACCGGCGCATTTTTCTCCAGTGTCTGGAGCACCTTGTAGCGGGCGATTGTCCAGGCCCACGCGCGGAAGTTTGTCCCACGCTGAAAAGTGGCGGCCTTCGACGTGATGACGAGGAAGGTTTCCTGCACGATATCATCCACGAGACTGAAGTCGCTGACCAACGACAGAACGAAGCCACGCAACGCCGGCAGATGCTGGACGAAGAGGCTTTGGACCAAGGCGGTCTGTTCAGGGCTCGCGGGAGCGGTGGGCATTTACACAAATGGATCGGTAAAGAGGGCGTAACTTAGCACGTTCCACCCTCTTATTTTTTGAGAAAAGTGGGAGGGATTCTCTCGTGTGGTTGATGCGGTAATCTGGACACGTCAAAAGCGTTCGGATTCTGGGAAAGGCAAACGGGATTCCTGGTCGGGTTTGACAGGGTTGATGTAGGGCACCGCGCCGTCGGTGCTTGGGGGAGCAAGCTTTCTCCGCGGAAGCGACGGCGCGCTTCCCTCCAGTGCAAACTGTAACTCAAAGCCACTTTGGGCAGACAAACGAAGGCAGAGGGCCTCCCAAGATCGAAACAAAAAAAGCGCCCCGTGATCTGACGATCGCGGGGCGCTTGATGAAGCTTTCACTCACCCAGGGAAGCGGGCGGATGAAAGAGCTACCGTTGAGGTTTAGTTAACGTAGGCGGCCTCGTTCGAGAGGAGCAACGCGTGGGCGTAGGTCTCCCAGCCGGTCAGCGGCTTGCGCTCGATATACGTGCCTTGGTTCTGAATGGCGGTCATGCCGTTGTCATTCATGTTGCCCATACGTTTGGCGCGTTCCAGGGCCTTCTTTTCAGCTTTCTCCGTCATGTCCTTGGCTTCCGCCACGACTTTGTCCTGCTGCCCGAGTTCCTTCTGGAGGAAGGCGTAGGCGATTTCGAATTCGCGCGCCGTCGGCGTGCGACCGAGGATGATGCGGTAGATGCCAATGATGCGGTCATTGTTCGACGTCGCACGCGCCACAGTGGGTTGCGCGACCACGCCACGAGCCACATCGATGACCAGCGGGCTGTTCATGAGGAACAACGCCTGCTGCGGCACGATAGTGCTGGTGCGCTTGGAGTTAGCCGCAAGCGGATTGCTGAAGTCGAAGCTCGCCAAGAGCTCCGGAATGTCGCCGCGATCAATATAGCCATAGAGGCTGCGACGATAGGTGTAGGGCTCGTCGGTGAGATTCACCGCCTGGCCGCCGACCGTCTTGTCGAGCTTGTTGGCCATGACGAGCAGCGAGTCGCGCATCGCCTCGAAGTCGAGACGGCGGACATTGGCGCGCCACAGGAGGCGATTCTCTGGATCGATCGAGGAATAATCCGAACCCTGCAGGACGTGGCTCTCTTCCTGGTAAACCTTGGAGAGCATGATCAAGCGGTGCAGCTTCTTCATCGACCAGCCCTGCTCCATGAAGTAGGCGGAGAGGTAGTCGAGGAGTTCCGGATGCGTCGGCTTCTCGGACATCGTGCCGAGATCGTCCGGAGTACGGACGAAGCCTTCACCGAAGTGATGCATCCACACGCGATTGACCATCACGCGAGCGGTGAGCGGGTTGTTCTTGCTGGCCGTAGCCTGGGCGAGCTCGAGGCGGCCGCTGCCGAGCTTGAACGGCGTGGGCTTGCCACCGGAGAGGATCTCCAGGAAGTGACGCGGAACGATGTCGCCCCTGTTCTCCGCGAGACCGCGGATGAACACCGGCGAATTGACCGGCGTGGGCTTGTCTTCGACGACCATGGCGCGGGCATCCGCACCGGCGTTGGTCATGGTGAGCGCGTTGATCTTGTTGAAGGACCAACCGCGATTACGCAAGCCGAGCGGGAACGTCTGATCCACTTCCTTGCGGAGGGATTCGGTATCGAGTTGCGAAGCCGGAAGCAGGCGCAGCGGGAAGCCGAGCAGTTCCGCCTGAGCGGCATCGATCGACGTGGAGGCGGTGGCGCCTTCCTTCGCCGAAGCGAGTTCCTTCTCATAGGTTGCCGCATTGGCGGCGACGCTGGTGAACAGCTTCTCGTAGACCGGCACGATCTCGTCGATGGTCGACGGGGCCGTGAGGCTCTTGAAGGCGTTCGCAACGAGCGGATTGATCTTCTGCCAATTGATCGAGGACCAGCGACCGTTCTGGAAGGCCTTCAGCGGACCGAAGACAGATTCATCGCGGTTGACGCGGTTCATCGAGCGGGTGACTTCGATCTCCAGCTTGCTAGCCGCGCGCAGATCTGCGCCCTTCTTCTGGTCTTCCGCACTCGCGGTGGTGCGAGTGAGATAGAAGACCTTCAGGTAGGTGGCCGCCTGCTTGCGGAACTCGGCGTTCGCTCCACTGATGAGCTTGTAGTAGTTATCGAGGTTCGCCTGCTCGAGACCGACGAGCTTCGCTTGGTAATCTGCGGCGGCTTCCTTGCCCGCCTGCGAAATCACCGGCTTTTCCTTCGGCTCGTCGGTGCTCATGAAGATACCGTGGAGCGAGTAGTAATCCTTCGTCGGGATCGGGTCGAACATGTGATCGTGGCAACGTGCGCACGCCACCGTCATCGCCAGGAACGCCTTGGAGTAGGTGTCGATGCGATCGTCGATGAGGTCGTTGACGTTACCACCACGCTTGCCCACCGAGATGAAGCCAAGCGCGGCGAGGTCGCGCTGGTCCTTCAGGTCGGTCAGCTTGTCAGCTGCGAGCTGTTCCACGATGAAACGATCGTACGGCTTGTCTTCGTTGAAGGCGCGCACGACGTAGTCGCGGTAGGTCCACGCATACGGGAAACGGTAGTCGGTGTTCCGATTGGCCACGCGATCACCCACGGTGTCCGAGTAGCGAGCGGTATCGAGCCAGAAACGGCCCCAGCGTTCCCCATATTGGGGAGAAGCCAGGAGACGATCCACCACCTTGACGAACGCGTAAGGCGACGTGTCACCGGTGAAATCCTTGATTTCCTCCGGGGTCGGCGGCAGGCCGGTCAGGTCAAAGCTCGCCCGGCGCAAGAGAGTTTCCTTGCCGGTAGGCGTGCTCATCAAGTTGGGCGCCGGGATCATGTTCTTCTCCTCCAGCTTCTGGAGAATGAAGGCATCGACCGGGGTCACGCACCAGCCGCGGTTTTTCACCGCAGGAACAGCAGGCTTCACGACCGGCTGGTAGGCCCAGTGGCCGCGAGCCTTGTCGGTCAAGCCGCTCAGCTTGCCACCCTTGACGGCAGCACGGGTGTCGGCAGCGCCTTCCTTGACCCACTTGGTCAGGTCCGCGATTTCCGCGTCCGAGAGCTTTTCACCCTTGGGCGGCATCTGCAGGTCCTTGTCCTTGTAGGAGACGGCGGTGAGGAGGAGGCTCTTCTCGACATTGCCCGGCACGACGGCCGGACCGGTGTCGCCGCCCTTGAGGCCGGCTTCACGAGAGTCGAGGAGGAGGCCGCCCTTGGATTTGCCAGCGTCATTGCTGTGACACTTGTAGCACTTATCCGTGAGGATCGGCTTGATCTTCTTGTCGAAGAAATCCTTCTGTTCGGGAGTGAAATCTTCCGCGGCCATGGCGGCCACGGAGAGGATCGCTCCGCTAAGGATGGTGGCTGTTACACGCATAGTTTTGCGAGGCAACTGGTTGAATTAAGCGATGATGTCCTTGACGACATTGCCGAAGTTGTCGGTGAGTCGGAAGTCGCGGCCGTTGTAACGGTAGGTGAGCTTGGTGTGATCGAAGCCGAGCAGCGCCATGACGGTGGCGTGCAAGTCGTGGATGTGCACCTTGTTTTCCACCGCGCGGGCGCCGAACTCGTCGGTCGAACCGTAGGTGGTGCCGCCCTTGACGCCACCACCGGCCATCCACGCCACCATGGCGCGGCCGTTGTGGTCGCGGCCGGGGGTTGCATTGCCGTTGCGGTCGCGGGTCACGGTGCGGCCGAATTCGCCACCCCAGATGACCAGCGTGCTGTCGAGCATGCCCTTGGCCTTGAGATCCTTGATGAGCGCCGCGGCAGGGCCGTCGACTTCGCCGGCCTTCTGCTTGAGAACCACTGCGAGATTGCCATGGTGATCCCAGCTACCGGCATCGACCTGGACGAAACGCACGCCGCGCTCCACCAGACGGCGGGCGACGAGCATCTTGGCGCCGAGTTCGGTGCGGCCGTAGGCGTCGCGAGTAGCGTCGGATTCCTTGGTGATGTCGAAGGCGTCGGTCGCTTCGGTCTGCATCTTGAAGGCCATCTCGAACGACTCGATACGAGCCTCGAGCTGGGCGTCCTTCTGGAGCTTCTCGGCGTGGAGGGCGTTCAGAGAGTGAACGAGATCGAGCTCACGGCGCTGGCGATCCATCGGCGTGAACTGATTCTTGATGTTCATGATGACGTCATCGAGGTCCATCTTCGTGTTGTAGTTCACGTTGCAGCCTTGATAGACGCCCGGCAGGAAGGACGACTGGCGCCACTCGGGCGAACCGCCCAAGGTGATGAAGCCAGGCATATTCTGGTTCTCGGAACCGAGACCGTAGACCACCCACGAGCCCATCGAGGGCTTCGGAAGCTGGAGCGAGCCGGTGTGCATGAAGCGCTGGGCGACTTCGTGCGCGGGGATGTCCGTCCAGAGCGAGCGGATAACGGCCATCTCGTCGATCACGGTGCCCAGTTCAGGGAACACCGAGCTCACCTCGACACCCGACTTGCCGCTCTTCTTGAACTCGAAGGGCGAACCGAAGGCCAGACCGTCATGACCCGGAATGGTCTTGTCCGTGTACTTCGTCAATTCGGGCTTCGGATCCCAGGTATCCACCTGCGAAGGACCGCCGGAAGCGAAAATGTGAATGACCGCCTTGGCCTTGGCCGGGAAATGCGGCTTGCGAGGGGACAGCGGGCCGCCAGCCACACCAGTCGTGCCGAGCGGGGCGCCGATGGCCTGGCCGAGATCAATACCGAACATTCCAGCGAGGCTGAGGGCGCCAAAGCCCATACCCGTACGCGTCAGGAAGTCCCGGCGCGTGAAAATCATATTGTCGGTGGAGGCAGAATGTTCGCGGCGGAACTTTTCCGTAAGGGTGTGATTGATCTCTGGGGTCATGGCGGTTTCGATGGTTAGGATTTGGCTCGGTTTAGTGAAAAGATCGGGTGAGTGATCGGTTTATAATCGGAAGTCCTCGAAAGGACTTAGCAAACGACTTGAACAAACTTAACGGAAGCGCTGAAAGCATAGCAGAAATAGGGCCGCGCGAAAGGGTAATTTCCCGTATTTTCCCTCTGTAGGAGCCGTTTTCTCCATGACACTCTGGAAATTATTGCTTAAGGTCGTTTCGCAATGTCTGCGCCGACTCAATCTCAAGCGACCGGTGGATCTGACGCCGCCGATCTGGAAATCAAAAACGTCCTGCTGGTGGACGATGACGAGGCGCTGGCTGATACGCTCAAGCAGCTTCTGGAGTCACACAATTTCATTGTGACCACCTCCACCAATGGCGCCGACGCCCTCCGCGAGGTCATGGCTTTCGATTTCGATATCATCATTTGCGACATGATGATGCCCAAGATGGCCGGCGACATGTTTTACCTGGCCGTCCAGAAGGTGAAGCCGCACCTCAATTCGCGTTTCCTCTTCGTTACCGGTCACGCCGACAATCCCAAGGTCGACACCTTCCTGAAGAGCGTCGATGCCCAGGTCATTTTCAAGCCGGTCCTCACGGAGGAGTTAGTACGGATGATTTCCTTCGTTCTCAAGCGCTCCCAAGACGCGGCCAAGCTGGCCTGATTCATAGGCAGCCCGTGACCGGGACAATGGCGCCGGGGTGGTCGCGGCAGTCACTCTGCTTCGCGAAGTCGTCTCGGCAGTGCCCCAATTAGATTTGGCTCCCCATCGGTTTCGATTTACCCTTGCCACCGATGAGTGCGCATCCCATCAGCCGAGCCGAGTTTTTCGCCTCACTGACCCGGAACGTCAGGGTGACGGCCCGCAAGATCTTCAGCCCGCGCGTGACTGAGTGCCTCCTCGCGCTCGTGGTGGCGGCGGTAAGTATTGGCCTCGCCATCTTTTGCTGGAAGCTGCGCGATCTTCTCGTCGGCGTCGTTGCCATTGGTTTTATCTGCTTGGGACTCCTCTTCGCGTGGGATCTCATCCCTTTCTCCGAGCAGACCCGTGAGCGCTGGGCTCGCGACCGGGAACTGTCCAAGCGCTATTGGTCCTACCGCTGGCGAAAAGCCCTGTGGTTTGGTCTCGGCTGGGGCGTCTTCCGCTTGTGGCAGGCTCATTCCAATCACCACACCATCGATCTCCTGACGTTTGCTTTACCGGCGGCCTACATCATAGCGGGAGCCATCGCGCATGGGATCTGGCTCCAGCACCGGCGAAGACAAGCCGGTTAATCTCACGCCACGGCCGTGCTTCGACGAACCCGTGCAAACTCTCCTAAATCTCGTTACCAAATAGCAGCGCACGTCATCTTGCGTCACTGCGGGCGACCATTTAGCTTTCGACGATGGCCGAAGAAAACATCTGGAGCGGCACCTCGTCGCAGCTCAAAAACTTTTGGGCTTTCGTACTCTGCCTCCTCGTCATCCCGATCCCCTGGACGATCTACCGCTGGCTGGTAGTCAAGACCACCACCTATCGCCTGACCAGCGAGCGGCTGCTCACCACACGCGGCATTTTCTCGACCGTGACGGATACGCTGGAGCTCTACCGTGTGCGCGATCTGGAGATGACCCAATCGTTCTGGCAGCGGCTCTTCGGCCTGCACGATGTCGTCTTGATCACAGCCGATGAATCCACGCCGCGCATCACTATCGATTTCATCCCCAGCGAGCTGGCGTTGCCGGACAAAATCCGCGCCGCAGTCGAGGCCTGCCGCCTGGCCAAGCGCGTGCGCACGGTGGACCTTGAGGATGACGCAGACCACGCCCACTGATTTTTATGAAGACTCCATTTTTTGACAAAGACGAGGCCGGCGGCGGCGCCATTCCCACGCGCGACCAAGTGCGCCTGGAGGACACTTGGGACCTCACGCTGCTCTACCCCACGCCCGCCGACTGGCAGACGGCGTTTGAAAAGCTGCAGCAGGATTACCCCAAGGTCGCGCAATGGCAGGGCCGCGTCGGTGAATCGGCACAGACGCTGCGCGAAGTGATGGAGTTTGAAAAAGCGCTCGGCCTCACCATCGAGCGGCTCGCCCACTACGCCTCGCTGCAAACGTCGGGCGACAGCTCGGACAACGCGCACCTGATGCGCGAAGGGCAGCTGGAGAATCTCTTCACGCTCATCGGCGAGTCGCAGGCCTTCGTCGAGCCGGAGATCATGGCGATCTCCGACGAGACCTTCGAAAAATACCTGCAGGACCCGGCGCTCGCCGAGTGGCTCGTGCCGCTGCGCAAGCGTCGCCGGCTGAAGCCGCACACGCTGAGCACCGCGGAGGAGCGCCTGCTGGCGCTGGGCTCCAGCGCACTGAGCGGCCATCGCGAGACCTTCTCGCAACTCACGAACGTCGACATGGTCTTCGGCGTGATCACCGATGAAAAGGGCGTGGAGCGCGAGCTCTCGCAGTCGAGCTACGGCTCCTTCATGGTGAAGCGCGACCCGGAATTGCGGAAAAAGGCGTGGCATCAATTCTACGCGGAATTCGACGCGCATAAGTTCACCGTCGCCTCGACGCTGGCCAGCTCGGTCAAGGCCGACGTCTTCAAGGCCCGCGCGCGCAATTATTCCAGCGCCCGCGAGAATGCGCTCTTCTACGACGACGTGCCGGTGAGCGTCTACGACAACCTGATCTCCACGGTGCGGGGAAACTTGAAGCCGCTCTTCCGCTATCTCGAGCTGCGCCGCCATGTGCTCGGGCTGAAGGAAATCCACGCCTACGACACGAACGTTCCGATCGTGGCCAACGTCGAAAGCGATGTCTCGTGGGATCAGGCATGCGACAAGGTGCTCGCTGCCCTCGCCCCGCTCGGGGAGGAGTATGTGCGGACGCTCGGCGCCGGCCTGCGCGGCCGCTGGTGCGATCGCTACGAAAACAAGGGCAAGCGCAGCGGCGCCTTCAGTTCATCCAGCTACGGCAATCCGCCGTTCATCATGATGAACTACAAGCGCGACGTCTTCACCGATGTCTACACGCTCGCGCACGAAGCCGGCCACTCCATGCACACGTGGAACTCGCAGCGCACCCAGCCGTTCCAGACTTACGATTACCCCATCTTCCTCGCGGAGGTCGCGAGCACGTTCAATGAGGAGCTGCTCACGCACTACCTGCTCGAGCACACCGAGGACAAGATGATGCGCGCTTATCTCATCAATCGGCAGATCGATGACATTCGCTCCACAGTCATCCGGCAGACGATGTTCGCCGAGTTCGAAAAGATCGCGCACGCGAAAGAGGAAGCGGGCGAGCCGCTGACGCTCGACACCTTCCGCGGCATCTATCGCGAGTTGCTGGAGGCTTACTTCGGGCCGGACTTCGTCATCGACAGCGCGCTCGAGCTGGAGTGCCTGCGCATCCCGCATTTCTACAGTGCCTTCTACGTCTACAAGTATGCCACAGGCCTGAGCGCCGCGGTGGCGCTCGCGCGGCAGGTGCTCGAGACGGGCGATGCCACGCGCTATCTCGGGTTCTTGAAATCAGGCGGCTCGGAATTTCCGATCCCGACCCTGCAAAAGGCGGGGGTCGATATGTCGAGCCCCGCACCGGTCGAGGCGACGCTGCAACTCTTTGCGCGGCGCGTGGAGGAACTGGAGACGTTGCTGAGTTAAATGATCGAAGGTCACGAACGTACCTTGCTGGCCGCGCAGGGTTACTGCGAATTAGGGATGTACGACGATGCGCTCGGTGAGCTCGACTCGCTGCCCGAGGAGCTCACGCAGCACGCTGCGGTCATGGAGCTGCGTGCCGTCACGCTCATGCAGGCGAAGCGCTGGAAACAGGCGCTCACGGCGAGCCGCTCGCTTTGCCGCGTGGCGCCGGACAAGACGACCGGTTTCATCCACGCCGCCTTTTGCCTGCACGAGCTTGGCCGCACCAGTGAGGCGCGGGACACGTTGCTCTCCGGCCCGGAGCTGCTCCACACCGAGCCGACGTTTCACTACAATCTCGCCTGCTACGAATGCGCCCTGGGCCATCTCGACCTCGCCCGGCTGCACCTGGAAAAGAGCATCGAGCTGGACAAGAAATTCAAGGACTTCGCCAAGAACGATCCAGACCTCGCCGCGTTGCGAGAGTAAGTTGATGTAGGGCAGCTTTTTGGAACGAGACGATTTCCGAGGGGCTACGGCCTAGTGTTCGCGTAGCGATCAAAATCTCCCGCCCGGAAGTGGTCGCGACATCAATTCACCAATCTTTTGCAGCCATGTTGCTGAAACCCAGCGATTATGACCTGAATGCATGACCGTCCGACCGCCAGTCCCGAAACCACCCGAAGGCCGCTGATCCTGCTCGCGGACGACGAAGCGGTGTCGCGGCGGCTGCTCAGCGAGGCCATGCGTCGCGCGGGCTTTGAGGTGGAGCTGGCAGAGGATGGCGAGGAAGCCTTTCGCCTCGCAGCGAGTGAAGCGCCGGATTTGCTCGTGCTGGATTTCGAGATGCCGCATTCGAACGGCGCAGAGGTTTGTCAGCGGCTGCGCGGTAGCGATCGCGAAGATTTGCAGACGCTGCCAGTCATCATGCTCACCGCGCATGCAGGCGAGGAGGAGGAGATTCGCTGCCTACAGGCCGGGGCCAACGATTTCGTGACCAAGCCAGTGAGCCGCGATGTGCTCGCCGCGCGCATTCGCACCCAATTGCGCCTGCAATCCATGGCCGATGAATTGCGCCAGCGAAACGACGAGCTCGGCCGTTGGCGCGCCGAACACGAGGCGGACCTGGCCGCGGCGCACGCCACGCAACAAGTGCTGATCCCCACCAAGCTGCCCACAGTGGCAGGCTGGACGGTGGAGTCGATCTATCAACCGGTAATCGAAATCGGCGGCGATGTCTTCGGGTGGTGTCCGGCGAAAGAGGGCCGTTCGCTCTTTTGGGTGGCCGACGCCACTGGGCACGGAGCTGCCGCCGCACTGCTCACCGCGCTGGCGGCACAACTTTTCCGCCAGGCATGTGAGACTGAGGAGGAACCCGGCGCGATTCTCTCCGCGGTAAACCGGGAGTTTCTCAAGGTTTTCGGCGGCCGTGCCTTTATGACGGCGTGCTGTGCGCTGATCGGCCCGGAAGGGGACGTGACCTTTGCCGGGGCCGGGCATCCACCGCTGTTTGTGCGCCGCGCCAACGGCAGCGTGGACGCCTTTGGGCCGCACGGCACCATCCTCGGTCTGAAAGAAGTGAACTCCAGCGAGCAAAGCCACACCACGCTGGAGGCTGGCGATGTGGCATTGCTTTATTCGGACGGCCTTTTTGCCTTCAAACAACCCGACAGCGAACGCTTCACCCACGAGAACTTGCGCGAGGCCGTGCGGATGATTACGCCGGGTGTGGCCTTCTTCGATCGCCTGCTCACCGCGCTGCAAGATGGTTCGAATGGCGAGCCCTACAGTGACGACATAGCGGGGATCGTGCTGCAGCGGGCTGTCCCAGAGGGACAATGAACAGTGGCTGGATCTGGAAGGACGCGCGCCTTCGCTCTGCGGAGTAGGCCTGTCAAGAGGCACCGATAGCTCGGTGCCTTCCCGTGAGCTCTGCCCAATCAGACTTTCATCTCCGTACACGAATCCGCCCGCGTCCGTGAGTGTGAGACGGACGCGGGCGGAGTATCGAAACCAAGTGAATCAGCTAGTTGTGGCTCAGCGCCCACTCCTCGGCCCCGCCGAGGGAGAGGATGGCTGCCCGAACTTTACGCACGGCGAGCTCGAGGCGGGTCTTGATCGTGCCGAGCGGGATGCCGGTCTTGGCGGCGATCTCGCGCTGGCTCAGGCCACGATAGTAGGCCAGGTGCAATGCCTCGCGCTGGGCTTGCGGCAGGGCGGACAACAGCCGCTGAAAGACTTCCGAGCGATCGGCCGCATTCACGTCGTCTTCCACGCCGTGGAAGCGAGGGGTATGAGGCTCGTGTTCGGTTTCAAGACGCAGACGTTCCTCGGCGCGGGCGTATGCCTGACGGCGGCGGACGCGGTCGATGGCGCGGCGGCGGGCCAGCGTCACGAGCCAACCGAGGACCTTGCCCTTGGTTTCGTCGTAGCTGGCAGCGCGATTCCACAGTTCCAGAAAGATTTCCTGCAGGAGGTCATCCACATCGGATTCATTGTGAACCACGCGAGAAACGACGGTCCGGAGGATGGGGGTGTGCCGGCGATACATGGCGGATAAGGCGGCCTCATCCCGCGCCTGAATGCGCGCCATGAGCTGCTCATCGGTCACTTCACTCGCAATAAATGTCGCAATCTGTTGTTGGTCGAATTCGTAGAGCATGGTGAGTGAAAGTTGAGGTTGAGTGAGTGGTGCTATCCCCTCCTATTGCCATCCCCGTGCCAGCCGCCGTTTACTCTGGAGAGGCCCAATTTCGTGTCAGAAATGTGTCTGCATAGCGACAGAAGTGTCGTGTAATGGTACACGACACGGACACGAAAATTCACGTCCCGCGACGTCGCGATCCGCAATCCCATTTCCACCCAGCCGAAGCGCTGGTTCGTGGCTCACCTCGGGCTTTTTATGGCGGTGAATCGCCGCATGCCCTTGCTCAGCATCTTTGCTTCGCTCCCCCTGCGGGCCTTGGTCGCATGGGTCTGCGAATGATCCCAGTCTGCATGCGGCCGGCCATGTTTACCGGGCCCCGCTTAGCGCGAATGGCTAGCTATTCGCGGTCCTATATCCGCTCGATCATGGCGCTGGCGATCGCCTCCGGTGTCACTTGGGTGATGCAGAAAGGCTCGGGATGAATGCAGTTCCAATGGCACCCGAAGCAGGGAATTTCGTGAGTCAGCCAGACCTGCCGCGACGAACGCCGCCATGGGCCAAATTCGCCATACTGACCGCCACCGATGATGATCACGGCGGGCTTGTCCAGCGCGGTAGCGAGATGCGCTGTGGAAGTCTCCACCGCGATAACCCCCCGGGCGCTCGCTACGAGAGAGCAGAAGTTCGAGAATGAAGGAGGGTTCCGGATGGAGATATCGCGCACACCGGCATGTTCCGCGAGCCGCATGAGTTCGGAGAGGCGAGCACCATCATTCGCTGACGAACACGCGATGAAACGTACGGGGCGCTGTTGCTGGATGGCACGCAACACCGCCACCAGCTTCGGCAAGGGGTACGTCCGGATATCCGTGCTGCCAAAAGGGGAGATGATGATGGTGTCGTCCAGTTTCTCCCCAGCCGGTGGAAACGACAGTGACGGAAGCACACTTTCGCTCGGGACTTCACGACCCAAAGCCATGGACAGAACCATCCGGTTTGCCTCGATCTCCCGCGAGAGCCCCGGCGGCGCGTGTGGTGGATAGGGGGCGGACCTTGTGAAGCGGTGCTCGTAAACGCCGTGGTCGGATGGAAGCATGCAGTCGAGCGAATTCTGGATGCCGAAGGATTCATCCCCGGGCATACGCCCAAGGAGCAACTCCTCATAGATCGTCCGCTGGTGGCGCAAGCATGCCACCTTGTTGAAATGGAGGCCGGAGAGAAGAGGTCGTGCTTTCCACAGCGCCGGCACCACTCCACGCAGGAGATCGTTGTGGGCAAAAGGAACGCCGATAATCAGTGAATCTCCAAAAAGCTGCCTGGCTAGGTCGACGACAAAATCCGCAACAATGATGGCGCATTTTTCCGGTCCAAAGGTCTCGCGCGCGTGTCGAATGGTCCCCGAAGCCAGAATGAAATCGCCCAGCCGATCGGGCTTGAATATGGCGATCTCGAGCGCTTTGCCCGCTCCGGTCGAGCGAACGCGACGGGGACGCAGCACGCGGATCAGGATTTTTCGGGCCGCGGGAGGCAGTGTGGGCATGAGCAGGTGCTGGATCGCCGTGCTTTATTGCCCCTCCGGCGTGGCATCCAGCCAGAAGGTATTGCATCCCACATGCTCTCGCAGGACGTACCCTTGGGCCTTGAGGAAAGCGAATTTCTGCTCGTCCTTCGGCAGATAGTCTTCCGTCACGATCAAGTGGGGGCGATATATCGAAAAGTCCAGGGTCTGAAGGATGTCCAGGTCCATTCCTTCCGTGTCGATGACCAGCAAGGCAAAACGTTTAGCCACCTCATGCTGGGCAAGAATATCGGTCAATGGGAAGCCGGGCACTTCGACGAAATCGGTGCCGCGCACCTGCCGGAACCACTCGGAATCCTCAGTACTGATCGTGGAGAGGAGGCCTTGGGGATCGTCCTTCCCGAGATATAGCCGGACGGGGCCGGCCTTGGGGCTGGCCGCGCAGCAGACCATGGTCACCTTGGGAAAGGCGGCGAGGTTCTGTCGCAGTTTTTCATAAACCCGTGGATTGGGCTCCACGGAAAGACCGGACCATCCATCGAGCAGCAGCCCGTAGGTATTGGAGACCGTCACGCCATCATTGGCGCCGATTTCGACAAACGTCCGGTCAGGATAGCCCTTCAGCAGACGTCGCACTGCCACCGTCTCGCCGAGCTGGGAGAAATCGCGGGCGAAATTGCGCAACACAAAGGTGCGGATGACACTGCTGATGTCGCCCAGGCGTTGGGAGACAGGAACGGGAAGGATTTTCTTGAGCAGTTTCTTCATCGAGGAAAAGCGCGCTTCGTGGGGGTTCGCCCGGATTCAATGCCCGGCGGCCTGAGAATCAAGCACCCGCTTGACCAATTCTCTATAATCCTCTGGCAACAAGCTCGGCCGATAGAAGAAGGGCATGAGCAAATTTGAAAACCGATGTGCGGCGAGTGCTCGGACCAAGAGACGGATCGGAGGATTTTTGGAAAATATGTGGAGGCCGCCCGACACGTACCGATATCGCAAGCCGACCTCCCGGCCGAGGATTTCAAGGGCGCGCTGGGTATAGAAAGCGATGTGCTGGCCGTTGAAGCCGCTGTAGTAACCCCACGCTTCGAGACTGGGAGGCGGAGTGGAAATCAGCTCTGTGCTGAATACGATGGTATCCGACAGCGCTGCCATGGCACGAAGTTCCGCCAGCGGATCGGCCAAATGCTCGAAAACCTCGAAGGCGGTGAGCAATTTGTAACGGGTGCCCGGCTGATGCTCGAACCCTTGGGCATACACATTGGTCGCGTATCGATCGAACCAACGAAAATCGAGGCCGTAATCCCGCATCAAACGCACCAGCATTCCATTCCCACCGCCGTAGTCCAGAAATGGCCCGGTCGAAGGGCAGAAGACGGAAATGAATTTCTTGAGGAACATACTATAGGCCACATTGCGCCCGACCAAACCGATGTCGGTCGTGGAAAGTGGACTGGTGTAGGCCTCATTGAGCCAGAAGGGATCTTCGGTCTGAACAAAACCGCACTTGGGACAAACGTAATATTTAGCCCGATACTTTTGCAGGATCGGACCCTCAAATAGGAAGTCGTCGTCGGTGCTACAGATCTTACACTTCATGGGGGGCAGGGCTCGTGCTGGCGCTCATCGTGCGGAGGTGAAAGGAGGCTTCGTAAAATGCACAAGGAGTATTGATCAATGCAAAGACGACCAGGAGGCTGATCGGTGCGCCCGCGGATCCAAAGCGGGAAATAAAATGCGGCATGAGCGCGAGCGAGATGAGCACGGAAACGAGCCCGTATACGGATTGCCCACGTATCTTGCCGAGCGCATTGAGCAAGACGGCCACGGGTTGAGTGAAATTCGAAACCGCGCACCAGACAGAGAGCGCGGCGATCAAAATGATCGGAAAGGATTCCGGCGGGCGGTGGCTCCAGAGAGACAGAACCCATCGACCCCAAAAAACGAAGGAAAGCGTGGGAATCACCGCCAGGACAAGACTGATCAAAAGTGATTTGCGATAAGTCGCGCGCGCCCAGCCGATATCACCCCTCGTCACTGCCTCAGTATAGGCTGGCCAAAGAGGAGCGATAAACATGGATTGGGCCTGTGCTGCCAGACCGAGTAAACGCTGGGCTAGATTGTACGGGGTAAGCGCCGGGGCTCCAAGGAGAGAGGAAATGAGCAGCGGCGGCGCAAATGCCAAAATCGCTCCACCAATGCTGGGCAGGATGAAGAGCCAATTTTTTTGGAAGAGCCCACGTGCCAACGCGCGATCAAAGTTAGAAAACGGGTTTAGAGACCAGCCCATGCGGCGATAAAAGATCACTAACAAGGTAAAGTTCCCCACAAGCAAGGGCGCGACGACCACCCCCAAAAAGGGCAGCAGTCCCAACTTTAGCCAAACCGCAATGGCGATGAGAATCACGGTCGTGATATTGGTGAGACTGTCCTTCACGTTGTTCATCCAAATCAATTGAAACGCTCCGATGATCCGGTAGCTCGCGGTGAGCGGAAGCCCGAGAGAGAACGCCCCCACCATGATGCAGAGAGCCATGCCCGTTTGCTGGTGGATTACAGGATCCTTGATGTGAAACATCGCGCCCCAGTCGATTAGAAAGCAAAGGGGGGCGCATAGAATGAACAAAGTTCCCCCGATAAATCCCAACATGACGATGCCAGTGCTAGCTGTGCGTTGAGCCTCCGGAACGTCGTCTTTCCCATAGGCCTGGCCCATCTTGTTCTGAATGCCCACACCGAGACCAAAATCGGCGATGTACATAATGCCGACCAAGCTCGTCAGGGTCATCCACAAGCCGAAGGCTTCCTGGCCAAGGAAACTCAATGCCAGCGGCACTTGAACGAGTGAACAGATGCCGCTGATCACACGGTCGCTCATCGACGTCGCCATCGATAGCCCGATGGCACGCCAGCGGCGCCCGGAGTGGCTCTCGCTGGCCCACGTGTGTCGGACACGCTGAATGAAAGATGAAAGAGAATACCGGGACAACTGAAGAAAAGGGAAAGGATAGCAGGCAGCCTGGCTTCAATTCGGCGCCCCGGCGCCTCCGTGATATTTCCAGATATCGTAAAATTCGGAAGTGCCCTCGTAGGAGTAGTTGGCGAAAAACGCAGCGCGAAAATCCGGCGAGAACATCGGATCTTTCAACCCATATAGATTCATTAGGTTGAAAGGCTCACGCCCTTTGGGGAAGAGCCAGAGATCGATCGATCCGTCGCGGAGACGCTGGACGGTGCCGGAAGGCAGGGGAATGTGAGAGTATTCCATGTCCTGCAGGGCCGCTGTGTCGTAAAGAAATGGGTGCCCTGCAAAGAGCAGCAACGGCTCGATCGTTTTGCCTTGGGCAGCAGCTCTGGAAAGGATTTCACCGGGCGCGCTCTCTCCGTCGCCCATGACGATGCGGGCTCCCGGGTTGCGGTTCATGATGCCCCGCAAATCGGCTTGCAAAGCGCTCACCGGCGTCAGCGCAAATTCGGAGTAAACGCGTGCGAGGGGTATGAGATTGAAGATCAACATCCACGCGAGGAAGACCAAACACAGCGCGTGCAATAGGAGGCCGTGTCCGGCTTTTTGCGCCCGCGCCTTCCAGTTTTGAACGACCGGCCCGAAGAGGATTACATAGGCAGGGATCAATGGCAGCAAATGATGGAATCCGGCGCCAGGCTTGGAAGCGATGATGAGTGCCCCCAACAAGGCCAGCGCAGCTCCGGCTCGGCTAGCGGGAGACAACCGCAACGCAAACGTCTCGGAGCCCATTCCTTCCGCACGCCGAGGTGTCACCAAGACAAAGACGACGAAGTAGATGGCGAATTGAAAGGCCAGCCAATCGAGATTGCTTAAGAAAACGCTTGGAGAAAGCCCATGCGCCGTCGCGGCGCGCAGCCAATAGATATAGCCGCTGATATTGATCCCGGGCAGAAGAAACGGCAGCACCATCAGCACTGCAGCGGTGAACGAAAGGACAAGGAACTCCAGCAACCGGCGGCGGAAGAGGAGGTCGAAGAAGATGGGCAGAAAGTATAGCCCACTGTGAATCTTGGCGTTGCAAGCGAGGGCGATGCAGAAGCCGATCACCACCGCGCGGCCACGCCAGTTGGTGAGATAATAAGCGGCGTGCGCCACGATAGCGCTAAGTAGGATGATCGGGGAGCAGTTGAGGATCTCAAAAGCCAGCAGAACGAAGAAAGCGGCGAGGGCAATCGAGGGGACGGAAACATGGCGCCGGAATATGGCGGCCACTGTCCCGCTCATGGTCAGGAGCAGCAACGTGAGCGGTAACTTGGTGACAAAAACAGAGACACCAAACAGGCGGTAGCAACCTTCGATGAGGAGGTAGGTATTCGGCCCATAAAGGACAGAGTAGCGCTCGGGAAAGTCGACACTGTGAAAGAGCGGATATCCCTTCAACAACAGATAGGCCGTGGAGGCAGTCTGGCATTCCGTATAGATGCGGAAGAACGGGAAGACTCCATTCACGACAAACAACCCGACGCTGGCCGCGATAAACACCCAGGTGAGCAGCGGCAGAAGCCGGCCGACGATGGCAATAAGGCGCTCCGCGGCCGCTTGTTTCCAGAGCAACCGAGCGATCCCAAAGGCGAGGCCGAGACCCAGAAGGCCCACCATGAGAGGAGAGTGGGTAAACGCCACCGAACCAATTACTTTCTTGACAGCCAAAGGCATATCTAGTATCGGAAGCGAATTCATCCAGGTGGCGAAAGGTGTGGGGCGGCAAGGCGGATAAAGGCTTGGCTCCTTATCGTTGTCAACCGTCGTTGCGCCTTCGTCAAAAGCGTTACATAAAATCACTCGCTACTCCCCAGGCGACCGTCTCTGATCGCCCACTGCTGCCCCCCTATAAAGCCCACCGATCTCCGCAAACCTGTGAATCCCGACCGCTTCATCGTCATCACCTCGATCAATGCGCCGAATGCGGCGCTCAACATGTTTGCACAGGAGGCGCCCCGGCATGGGTTTCAGTTCGTGGTCATCGGCGACACGAAGAGCCCGGCGGATTTTGCCCTGGCGGGGTGCGACTTCTATTCGGTCGACCGTCAGCTGGGACTGGGGTCGAGTTTTGCGGCGCTCTGCCCCACCCGGCACTACGCTCGGAAGAATATCGGCTACCTCGTCGCCGCCCGGGCGGGAGCGCAGATCATTCGCGACACGGATGACGACAATCTGCCGCGGGCCGCTTTCTGGAACGACGAAGTGCGGCGGCAATCTGTGCCCTTTGCCGAGGAGACGGGCTGGTTGAATGTTTACCGCTGGTTCTCGGACACGCTCATCTGGCCACGCGGGTTGCCGCTCAATCAGATCAACGCGGCCATGCCAGCATTCGAAAACCTGCGGGTGGTGGAGACCGATTGCCCGATCCAGCAGGGACTCGCGGATGAGAACCCCGATATCGATGCGATCTACCGGCTCGTGCTGCCACTGCCGCAGAACTTCCGGACCGATCGTCGCGCCGCTCTCGGCCGCAACGCATGGTGCCCTTTCAACAGCCAGAACACGACGTGGTTCCGCGATGCCTTTCCGCTCCTTTATCTGCCGGCGTATTGCTCCTTCCGCATGACGGATATCTGGCGCAGCTTCGTCGCACAGCGCATCGCCTGGGCGAATGGCTGGTCGATCCTCTTTCACGAACCGACGGTGTGGCAGGAGCGCAACGAGCACAATCTCATGCGCGATTTCGAGGACGAAGTGCCGGGATACCTGCACAACACGACCATCGGGCGAGAGCTCGACGCGCTGGCGATCCAGCCCGGCACCGCGAATATCCCGGCCAACCTGCGCCTCTGCTATGGCCGGCTATGTGAGCTGAAGCTGATCGGAGAAAAGGAGCTGCCTCTCCTGGATGCGTGGCTGTCGGACCTCGCAACAGCCTGAAGAAAGTGGGGCTGGCAGAAGGCGGATCCGCCGGCGTTATCGCGGCACCAAGCTCCGGCTCTGCAGGAGCTCGGCCAGTTTGTGCGTGCTCAACATCTGACCCTTGGAATTCTGGTGATAGACCGTGTCGTAAAGCCGGGATTTATCAAAAGCAAAGTCCCGGGGCTGCCCGATCAAGTCGATGCCACCCTTCGAAAGGGTGGATTTCAAATCTTCGAAAAAGCCGGTGTTCAACTTCTCGTCGAGGGCGTTTTCAATGATATTCGGGTAAGTCACGACCAGTCGTGCCCCGCGCTGCCTGAGATCCTGGCCAAACTGCAGGAGCAGCGCCGCCGCACGACGCGACAGCCGGAAACGCCCCGCAGGAGCGGAGGAGAGATGGGCGATCCGTTCCGGGGGTTGCGCAATATCGTTCCGGATATCGTCTCCACGTTCGTCGAAATCAGAGACTTGGTAGCCAGCTTTGATTGGCGGTTCCGGGCGAAATTTCGCAGCTACCAGCTTTCCCCAATTATCCGGTGATACGCGAAGCAAACACGCCCAGCGCCTGAAGAATGACATATCCCGCAGGTATTGCGGATCGACGGCCAGCACTTGGAAGTCTTTTGCGTAGGTCGTCTTTTCATCTCCGTACAAGTCATACTCCAGAGCCAGCACGACGACATCACCCCGGCCAACCACCTTTTCTGCCGTGTAGCGAATATAGTCCAGGCCGAGTCCCGCGTGGGTTGCAAGGTTGACGGCGGGGCATTGCAGCTCTTTTTCCAACTCCACTGCATTGAAACCAAAGAGCGCATTGGAACCTCCGACGATGATGATCCCGGGATGGGGCATGCGGTGGGCCGCGGCCAGTTTCACCTCGAGGGATTCCTTCACAAAACGACCTGCTTCAACCTGGGTGCCGGCGAATTGAGAGTAGATTGCAAGCGGCGCGAGAAGCAGCGCCATCACCGTGCCGAAGAAAGAGATCAGGTAGACTCTCACGGCTCAGAATTGGAAATAGAGGAACTTGCTGGTGCGTTCCATGCACAGGATGCAAATCACGAACGTCAAGCCAGCCAAGGCTGCGACCGCGGGCACCGGGCGCCACGCGGGAATTCTCGACGGCGACGGTGCGAGCCGTTGTCCTTGCTCCCAGCCCACGTGATATTTGCCGAGCCACTCCTGCGTATTTGGCAATCCCCACGCGACGGTCAGGCCGATCAGGATCATCATCAAAGCCCGGATGGATCCGACGTTCCACTCCGCAGGGAAGGGGCCGTCGAAACTGATACCAAGGGCCTGGACCAATGATGGGAATTTACCGAGCAAGCCTGCCAGAGCCGGGGAAACGGACATACCATTGAGACCGGCCATGCCTCGCAGGACCGCAGCGGCATTGGCGAACGAGTCTGCCCGGAAAAACACCCATGCCACTACCACTGCAAGAAAGGTGACTGCAGTGCTGAGGAGGCGGCCCGGTATCGTCGCTGTTTCGGTATCGTGTCCCATCTTCAACCGCATCCGCTGCCAGAGGTGATTGATGATCAAATAAAACCCGTGCAGCCCGCCCCACGCGACGAAAGTCCAACTGGCCCCATGCCACAAACCACCGAGAAGCATCGTCAGCATCAGGTTTACATGGCGTCGCGCCGACCCGAGGCGATTTCCGCCCAGAGGGATGTAGAGGTAGTCGCGGAGGAATTGCGACAGAGTCATGTGCCATCGCCGCCAAAAGTCGATAATGTTGGCTGCTTTGTAGGGAGAATTGAAATTCAACGGCAGGTGAATACCGAAGAGACGCGATACACCGATCGCCATGTCGGAGTATCCCGAAAAATCGAAATAGAGTTGCAGTGCGTAACCTAGTGCACCAGCCCATGCGAAAAAGAAGGGCGGAGCGGTTCCACTGCGCGTGGCATCGAAGAGAGTGTCGGCGAACGTCGCGAGATTATCCGCCAGCAGCAGTTTCTTCACCAACCCGATGGTGAGCACCGTGAGGCCAACAGCAAAATTCTCCGCCCTCGGGCGGGCATTCTGGGGTTCCGCAAATTGCGGCATCATCTGCTTGTGATGCAACAATGGTCCCGCGATGAGATGGGGAAAATAGCTGACGAAAAGGCCGTATCTCAATGCATCGTATTCCTTGACGAGTCCACGATGCACATCGACCAGATAGGCGATCTGGGTGAAGGTGAAAAACGAAATCCCGAGCGGCAGCTCGATGTGCAAGGGGGCGAACCGAGTGCCCAAAATGGTGTTAAAAGTGACGAGGAGGAAATCCGCGTATTTGAAGTAGCTCAGGCCAAGCAAATTGACTGCGATCCCGAGCCACAAAAGTACTTTGGCCGCCGCGGTCGCGCGTGCCCGGTTAATGACAATTCCGAAGAAATAGTTCGTGGCAATCGAGACAAGCAGCACCGGGAGAAAGCGTGGCTCCCACCAGGCGTAAAAGGACAGGGAGGCAAGTGTAAGCCAGGCAGTTCCAATCCTTGGCGCAACTCGCGCTAGCGCGAAGTAACCCAACAGCACGATCGGCAGGTAAATGAAGATGAAAACGTGCGAGTTGAACAGCATCGGAGAAACCGGATGGCGCGGCCGGGAAAGCTAGCGCGCTGAAAGATTCTCGAACTCCGCCAGGGCCATGCCCACGACCTGGTCCATGTTGTAATAGCGATAAGTCGCGAGGCGGCCGACGAAGCTCACTCCCTCCTCCGCCGCGGCTCGTTCGGCGTAGCGCTGATAGAGCGCACGGGCATCGGGTGCGGGGATGGGATAGTAGGGCTCGCGGCCGGGACCGAAATCCTCGGGATATTCCCGCACGATGGTGGTGACGGGCAGCTTCTGCCCGGTGGCGTGCTTGATCTCGACGATGCGGGTGAAGTCGTGGTCGTTCGGGTAATTTACCTGCATCGCCGGCTGGAAGAATTCCTGCGGCAATGTCTCGGGCTCGAAGCGCAGCGAGCGGTAGGGCAGCGGGCCGTAGCAATGGTCGAAATACTCATCGATCGGCCCGGTGTAGATGAGGTGCCGATACTGGATGTGCTGCCGCGCCTCGCGGAAATCGGTCTTCAGCCGCACCTCGATATTCGGATGCGCGAGGATGCGACGGAACATCGCGGTGTAGCCGTCCTTGGGCAGCGCCTGGAATTTCTCCGAGAGATAGCGATCGTCGCGATTGGTGCGAATGGGGATACGGCCGCAGACGCTGGCATCGAGCTCGCGCGGGTCGCGCTTCCACTGCTTGCGCGTGTAGTTCTGGAAGAACATCTCGTAGAGCTTCGTGCCCACTTGCGAGATGATGACTTCCTCGGAGTTCTTCGGCTCGGCGATGGGCACGCGCCACTGCTCGAGCGTGGCCAGCATTTCCTCGCTGGTGGAAGGGCGGCCGATGATCTGCTCGAAGGTATTGAGATTGATCGGGAACTGCCAGAAACGGCCCTCGGCCCACGAGAGAATCTTGTACTCTACCTCGTGCCATTCGGTGAATTGGCTGAGGTACTCGCGGATGCGGTCCGAATTCGTCCGGAAATAGTGCGGCCCGTAGGTGTGCAGCAGCACGCCCGCCGCATCGTAGTGATCGTGCGAATTGCCCGCGATGTGGTCGCGCCGGTCGATGACGAGACAGCGCGCGCCGCGCTGGCTGGCCAGCCGCTCGGCGAGCACGGCGCCGGCGTAGCCCGCGCCCACGATGAGATAGTCCCAGGTCATATTGAGGCCCGGGAGCGCGGCCGTGCCGCGGCCGGAATCAATCGGCCGCCTGAATTAACGGACGACACCGAACTCGGCGCGGCGGTTTTTCGCCCAGGCGCTTTCGCCGGAGCCGGGATCGGCCGGCATCTCGGCGCCGAAGCTCACGGTCTGGATTTTCGAGCCGTCGGCACCCGCGCGAATGAGCGCTTCGCGCACAGCTTGCGCACGGCGCTCGCCGAGACCGCGGTTGTACTCGGGCGTGCCGCGCTCGTCGGTGAAGCCGGCGAGGATGAGCGTATTCTGCGCGCTGCGCATGAAGTCGGCGACCTCCTGGATCTTGGCGTGCTCGCCGCCCCCGATCGCATAGCTGTCGAAGCCGAAGTAAACCGGGCGGAATTTATTGCGATCCACATTGCTGCCGAGGAAGGAGACGCCTTCCTGGCGGTCTGGTAGCGGGGTGCCGTTCACGTAGTCGCCATCCGCAGCGCCACCGCCGCCCATTCCTTTTTTGCCTTTCGTGCACCCGGCGAGAGAGAGGGCGGCGAGGGCGAGGAGGGTGATGGAAAAGAGTCGAATCAATTTCATGGCAAAGTAGGGCAAATGGGGCGGTTAGCGGGACCAGGTCGGCTCGGAGATTTTGCCCAAGCCGCTGACGAGAGTTGTCTTCTGCCCGGTCTGGGCGTCGAGCAAAATCAACGAGCCGCCCTCGGCAAAGATGAGGTGACGCGAATCCGCGCCCCAAGCGGGTCCCTGGCCCGAGGCCACGGTGTGCACATTGCCACTGCCGAGGTCGAGAATGGCCACGGAGAAGCTGCCGCCGTCGCGCACGGTGAAGGCAACCTTCTTGCCGTCAGGCGACCAATTCGGCTCGGTATTGTAGCTGTGACCGGTGCTGAGGAGCCGGCCGCTGCCGCCGCCCGAAGAGATGCGGTAGAGCTGCGGGCCGCCGCGCTCGTCGCTGGAGTAGATGATCTCGTCGCCGCCCGGGCCCCACGTGGGCGAGCTTTCCACACCGGGTGTGCGGGTGAGGCGATGTGCGCCGCCGCCGCCCGTACCGGTGGTATAGAGCTCGGGGTTGCCATCCTTGCTCAGGATCACTGCGAGCTCGCGGCCATTGGGTGAGTAGTTGGCGCCGGTATTGGTGCCGGGAAATTTGATGATGCGATTGCGTGAGCCGCTGCCGAGGTCGATCTCGTAGACGTCCGCATAGCCGCTCTTGTAGCCGGTGTAGACGAGCTTGCTACCATCGGGGCTGAGCCGTGGGCCGACGCTGATGTTCGCGTCGTTCGTGAGCTGGTGGACATTCGAGCCATCGGCATCGGCCACGTAGATTTCCTTGTGCCCGGTGCGCGAGCCGACGAAGGCGACCTTCGTGTTGGCGATGCCCTTGTTGCCGGTGAGCGTCTCGACGATTTCATCGGCGTAGGCGTGCACCTTGCCGCGCGCGGAGCCGTTGAAGGTCTTCGTAAGCACCGTCTTGCCGCCGCGGTCGGTCACGCTGCCGGCGATGCTGTTGCCATTGGAACTGCCGCCCACAATAAAGCCCGCGCTGGTGGCCGGCACGAGATTGAAGTAGCCGGACATCGCGAGGTCATTCTGGAGGATCTTCGCCGCCTGCGCTCCATCCGCACCGCCGATCGATCCGATGGCGATCGGAATCTTATCGCTCTTGCTGATGGTGATGGTCGGTGTCTCGGCACCACGCACGAGCGAGGCGGAGGCGAAAAGGCAGGACGCGAGGAAGGAAAACGCGCGGAGTTTTTTCATGGCGGGCGGAGGCTAACGGAAAAAGTGCAGGTGGCGAAATGTTAAAGCATTCACAATCGCGCGAATGGGCATAAAGACGCTCCCAAGGCTCGATTCATTCAAGGGAATGAAATGACCACGGATGACGCGGATAGCACGGATTGCGAAGTGGGCCTGGCTGTGTCCCGAGACCCGAATTTTAACGCAGAGGCGCAGAGAACGCAGAGGGCCGCAGAGAGGCGGAAAGCGGAGGGCGGCAGAACAGGCAGCTGAAGAAAGCCCCTTCACTCTTTCTTCTTCCTCTGCGAACCTCCGCGTCCTCTGCGTCTCTGCGTTCAATTTCAGCCGCCCGTCTACCGTTGGCGCCTGCCGCAGTTTCATCCGTCTGGTTCGCCCCCCTTACTGTCCTTGGTCGAGCTTGAAGGCGATGTTCACCTCGAAGGAGTCGCCGTTACCCAGACCCGCTGGCAGGGGATCGATCTGCTGCACACGCTCGGCGGCGGTCATCACGGACTGGTCCATCGTGGTGTCGCCGGAAGAATGGACGATCTCGCGGTTCTGGATCGTGCCGTCCTTGCTGATGCGAATTTTGAGCGTAGTCACCATGTCCTGCCCAGCGCGGGCGATGGTGGTGGGCTGATCCCAGCGACTGTGGAAGCGGTCGTGAATCATCCCGAAATACCAGCCGAACTCGGACGCGCCGGAACCATTGCCGGACTTGCCGGGGCCCTTCCCGTTGCCGCTGCCCGGGCCGTTGCCACCCGTGGGGCCACCGGCCTTGCCGGAAGCGCTGCTCGTTCCTTCCGACTTCGCGGCACTGGGCGAGCCCTTCGGCTTTTCCGAGGGCGAGGCCTTGGGCTTGGGCGCGGGCGTGGACGTGGAGGCGGTCTCGTCGCCTTCCTCCTTGGGCGTGGCTTTCGGGGTCGCCTTGGGAGTGGGCTTCGGTGTGCGTTTCGGAGTCGGCTTGGGGGTCGGTTTTGGCGTGGGCTTGGGGGTGACCGGCTTGGGCGTAGGCGTCGGAGTCTGCGGCTTCGGCGTTTCCGGCTTGGGGGTCGCAGGCTTCGGGGTGGTCGGCTCGGGCGTCGCCTGGGGGGTGACGATCTCGCTCGGCGGTGCCTTGATGGGGGGCGGCACGGATATCAGCTCCGGCACGGAGTCCGGTGGCGGTGGCGGTTCCACCTTGGGCGGAGCTTCCGCCGGAGCCGGGGGCGGTGGCTCGGGGGCAGCTTCGCCCGGGCCGGCATCGCCTCCCCCGATCGAGCCGCCCTCCAGCCAGACCACCTCATCCTTTGGCGGCGTATGCGACGTCCACTTGCTCACGAAATAGAGGAGGGCAACAGCCACAACATGCAGCCCCGCCACGACGAAGAAATTTCGCCGAAACGTGCGGTCATTGGCTCTGGGCTGGTCGATAGAGAAAGACACGGCTCTATGCTCGGACGGGCAGCAAACCCCTCCTCTTCACAAAATAGACAGACAGCAGCAGCCGGGCCAGAGGCGCGCGGATCACGGCTGCTCGGGATTGGTCACCACGCCGACCTTGGTGATCTTCGCCCGCTGCACCGCGCCCATCACGTCGATCAGCTTCTGCACCGACAACTCCTTGTGCGAACGCACGACCACCGCCACCTCGGGCTTGGCCTCCTTCAGCGCGGTCAGGTCGCTTTCGAGCTGCTGCACGGTCGTCGGCACGCTGTTAAATTTGATCTCCCCCTCGCGGTTGATCGACACCGTCTGCACCGCGCCGGGGTCGACCGCATGCTTGGCCGCATCGCTCGAGGGGATGATGAGATCCACCGAGTTTTCCATGAGCGGCGTGGTGATCATGAAAATGATCAGCAGCACGAACGCGAGGTCGAGCAACGGCGTGACGTTCAGCTCGCTGAGCGTGTGCAGGCTGTGGCGGTCGGAAAAACGGCGCATCGTTTACTTCCAGGAAGACGACCGCGCCCCGTGGTCCACGTACTTGTGCTCAAACTCGCTGGCCAGCTCGGCGGCGAAATTGTCGAGGCCCACGATCATTGCGCGAATGGTGGTCACGAGGTAATTGTAGCCGAACATCGCCGGGATGGCCACGAGCAAGCCGGTGACGGTGGTGATGAGCGCCGCGCTCACGCCGGGCGCCATCGCGGCGAGGTTGGCCGAGCCGGCCGCAGCCACGTCGCCGAAAGTTTCCATCACACCCCAAACGGTGCCGAGCAGGCCGAGAAATGGAGCGCCGCTCACTGCGGTGGCGAGCAGGATCATCTGCGATTCTATTTTCAGCGCGGTTTCGCCCACGGCGCGCTCCATGGCGGTGGTCACCACTCGCATCTGCGCTGGTGAGATCTTCTGCGCGATGTCCAACCGGGCACGGAAGGTTTCATCCACTTCCGCCGAGCCGAGGAGCTGGAAGGTCAGCTCGCGGCAGCCTGCCTTGTAAACGGCAAAGACCGGCGCGCCCTCGAAACGGAGGCGCTCGGTGTAGATGCGCAGCGGGTGACGGTCGGACCGGAAATCGGCGAGGAACGCCTCACGACGGCGGATCGCAAAACGGATGAGACGGAATTTCGTGACCATGACCGCCCAGCTGAAGATCGACGCGATGAAAAGCGACAGCAGGATGAGTCGTCCGGGCAGCGTCGAGTTTTCGAAGGCGAAGACGATGCCACCGGAAGCGAGGAAGATGGTCGGGAAAAGCGTTGCCGCCATGCGGAAATGGTTGCTTAGTGCAAGACGCCCGCCGCCACAAAGACAAACTGTGAAAATCCTCCGCATCGCCCTGGGCCTGGCCCTCCTGACCATTGCAACCCGGGCGGAGGAAAACCGCTACGATCTGCTCGGCCGCACGCTCATGCCGTTCGTGAATGTGTTCGCCAAGAGCACGTCGAGCCCCAACCGCGCAATCTCTTTCACGCTCAAGCTCGAGCAGATGACCGACATGCCGCCCGCGCTCGCCGGCAGCCGCGCGGAGATCGCCGTGGAATATCCCGACAAGCTGCGCCTGCACGGCCCGGTGCTCGGCGAGGACATCACGATCTGCCGCAAGGGCCAGGAGGTCTGGGCCTACCCGGGGAGCAAAGTGGAAGCATTGCTGGCCACCGCCGCCGCGGCAAAAAAGCTACCCAAGGCCGATCCGAAATTTCAGCTCAAGCCCTTCGGCTTGCCGCTACCGGAGAAGGACCTCGTTTTTCTTCCCGCGCTTTTTCAGATCAAGGACGTGGGCAGCGAGCCGCTCGATGGGACCGCCTGCCGCGTGATGGATCTGTTCCTCATGCCCGAGCTGGCGCGTGCGATGAAAGCCCAGGGTTGGGGCGCACGCGCGTGGCTGAGCAGCGAAGCGAAACCGGTGCGCATCTCCGTGGCCAAGCCGGGGTGGTTGGTCGTGGTGCGCTTTGAGAATCTGACGTTCGCGCCGAAGCTACCGGATAGCACGTGGGAACCGACGAGCGAGCAGGCGGGCGATGTACTGAAGCTGGATGCAGTGCGGTATCAGCAGTTGCTTGGCACGCTGGTGAAATGACGTTGCGGGCAGGGTCAGCGGAGAACGCCACGCCGCTAGCGCCAGCGGATCCAAAAAATGCCGTCATCCTGAGCGAAGCGGGGAATCATGGGCGGAGTCGAAGGATCTCCAATTTTCGCGGGTTCTCGCGCGGAGCTTCCACAAACCTGGGCGCGACCACGTGCCCATTGTTCCCGCCGCCTTCGCCCGCGGATATCAGAGATCCTTCGGCTTCGCTCAGGATGACAACGTTTTTTGGAAACGCTCCGCTGCCTCCCACCGCGACCCACTGCCGCGCCCGGTGTTCGCCTTGAGATATCCGCCTATCCCATTTTCTGCCCGTCCATAGCCCCATGCGTCTTCTTCTCGCCCTCGCTTTCCTCGCCACTGCCCTCACCGCCTTCGCCGCCGACCCGCCCAAGCGCCCGAACATCCTCCTCGTCTACACCGACGACCAGCGCTACGACGCCATGTCGGTGGTGCAAAAGGAGCAGGGCGAAAAAGGCCGCTGGCCGTGGCTGCAGACGCCGAATATGGACCGGCTCGCCCGCGAAGGCGCACGCTTCCGCAATGCCTTCGTCGTCAATTCGCTCTGCGCGCCGTCGCGCGCCAGCATGCTCACCGGCTGCTACGGCTACATGAATGGAGTGGTCAACAACCACACGCCCTTCCCAGTCGATAACGTCACCTACGCCACGCAATTGCGTACGGCCGGCTATACGACCGGCTTCATCGGCAAGTGGCACATGGGCAATCAATCGGGCAAACGCCCCGGCTTCGACTACTCCGCGAGTTTCATCGGCCAGGGAAAATACTTCGACTGCCCCTTTGAAATCGACGGCGTCTCCACGGCCACTACGGGCTGGGTCGACGATGTTTCCACTGATTACGCGCTGAAGTTCCTCCAGCAAAACAAGGAGAAGCCTTTCGCCCTCACCGTCGCTTTTAAGTCCACCCACGGCCCCTTCACACCGCCACCGCGCTTCGCCGATTTCTACGGCGATGCCCAGGCGCGCACCGTGCCGAACCTCGGCATCCCCGCGATCTATCTCAACGCGCCCGACTACAAAACCGCGCAGCCAACTGCAGCGGGGCTGGTGAAGACGAATCTGGATTACCACCGCTGCATCCACGGCGCGGATGAAAACCTCGGCCGCCTCCTTAACGAGCTCGACCGCCTCGGCCTGACCGACAACACCATGGTCATCTTCAGCAGCGACAACGGCTATTACCTCGGCGAGCACCGGCTGGGCGACAAACGCTCCGCCTACGAAGAAAGCATGCGCGTGCCCTTTCTCGTGCGCTACCCGAAGGTCATCGCGCCCGGCTCATTCGTCGATGCGGATACCCTAAACATCGACATCGCGCCGACCATGCTCGACTACGCCGAGGTGCCGATTCCGGAAAAGATGCAGGGCCGGAGCTGGCGCCCGCTCGTGGAGGGCAAGATCAAGGATTGGCGCCGCGCCTTCTTCTACTGCTACTACTACGAGACGAATTTCAAGACGCCCACGATGATGGCCGTGCGCACCGGCACGGATAAACTCGTGAAGTATCCGGGGCACGACGAATGGACGGAGATGTTCGACGTAAAGGCGGACCCTTACGAACTGAAGAATCTGGCCGGCGATCCCGACTATGTCCCGATGCGCGAGCAGCTCGAGAAAGCTTATAAGGAGGAAGCGGAGAAGATCGGCTTCGTCGTCCCGCCCTTTGCCGACAACCAGGCGAAGGAAACCGCCGAGCTGAAACGCGCGAAGGAAGTGGTGCTCGACTATCACTTCGACCAGGACAAGCAGGACAGCAAAGCGGAAGATCGCTCTGGCAAAAACAATCACGCGACGGTGAAAGGGGCACCTCTGGTCGACGGTCGCGACGGACACAAGGCGCGTCGTTTCGACGGCAGCGTCTTCTTCTCCGTGCCGAAGTCGCCAAGCATTTCCCCGGTGTCGAATCAATGGACAATCGAAGCGACCTTCAAGGCGGAGAAGCCGGATGGCGTGATTCTCGCCCACGGTGGCGCGACGATCGGCTACTGTCTGTATCTCGACCACGGCAAACCGGCTCTCACGGTGAGAGCCGGGCGGGGTGAAGGCATGAGCACGGTGACGGCGGTGAATGCCTTGCCGGATGGCTGGAACACAGTGACAGCGAAGATCACCGCGAACTCCAAGCTGCTACTGCTTGTGAACGGGCAGCAGGTCGCCACCGCACCGCTCAAAGATTTCATTCACAAGGAACCGAACGACACGCTCGACATCGGCGGCGACGGCGGCAGCCAGGTCCTCACGGGCGATAGCTCGGCGAAGTTCACCGGTCTCATTGAATCGGTGAAGATCAGCAGCGAGTAAACGCTGCGGACGAGATCGCGCTTGCGAATCGGAGTTGGAGGGAAGCGCGCCGTCGCTTCCGTGGAGTCTGCTTGCACACAGGCACCGACGGCGCGGTGCCCTCCAGCGCAAGCGCTACTCCGTATCGCCCTTGAAACGGAAAGCCTCTCCGCCGAGCAACGACGTGCTCAGCACAGTCGGGCACCAGTATTTCTCCACGTGCTCGACCATCAGCCGCGTGCCAGCGAAGTGGCTCACGAAGGGCCGCTGGGCCGGATTGTACATGGTGTCGGTGAGATCGCGGACCAAGGCCACGTGCTTGCCTTCACCCACGAGTTGCCGGATGGCGAACGGCCGGCCAAGCACGCACATGTTGAGATGCACGCCGCAGACGAGCACGTTTTCGATTCCGCGCTGCTGCATGAGATTGTAAGCCTCCGCGCTGTCGGTGATGGCATCGCCATCCAGGATCTCGATTGCCGCGTGCTGGCGGGTCCAGGGATACGGGTCGCCTTTCTTCCAAGTGCGCGGGCAGTCGCAGCCGCCGTCGGTGTCATCGATCGGCAGCGGCGCCTCGCGGGTGGTATCGATATAGCACCATTTCTGCAGCGGCACCGGCGGTGTGGCGGGCGGGGCGGCTTGCGCGAGCTTGCGGCCGGGGTGGTCCTTGTAAAAATCCATCGTGTTGCTCGGGCAGTGAATGATGAGCACGCCGCGGGCGCGCGCGGCCTTGGCGAATTCATTCACCCGCGGCGCCATCTCACCCACGCGCGCAGCGGAATTCGGGCAGGTGTGCGTGTCCCACATGTCGCAAATGACCAGCGCCGTCTGGCGCGGGTTCCAATCGAGGGTCTTCGCCGTCTCGCGGAATTCGCCGCTGGCTGCAGAAGTTTCCACTCGCTCACGTGCAGCAAGGTGCAATGGCGCGGCATCCTGGGCAAAAGCGGAGGCTACGCCGCAGAGGATAGCGGACACTAGGGAAAGGGATCGGGGGGACATGGAGATGAGTTTCCTCCGGAGTGAATCGGTGGCAAGACGGGATGTTAGGGATCGAATGCCGGTGAGCGATTTCACGTCCATTATTAACCGCAGAGGCGCAGAGAACGCAGAGGACCGCAGAGGGTGACAATCCCGAAGTGAGGCGAGGACTTGAGGAGCCTGTCGCCCCCAACTTATTTTTCGATACCCTGAACCAGAATCTCTGCGCACCTCTGCGCACCTCTGCGCACCTCTGCGTTCTCTGCGCCTCTGCGCCTCTGCGGTTAATTTCCGCTTCCCCGCCGCTCGGATAAAATCCGATGCAAGATCGGCCCCAGGTCTTCCACCGTGTTCGGCTTCAAGATGAGATCGCGAATCCCCAGCTTGCGCGCGCCTTCCGTATCCTGCGGGCGGATGTAGCCGGTGGCGAGGATGATGGGGAGATCCGGGCGGACTTCCAGGATGCGCGCGGCGAGATCGCGCCCGCTCATGCGTGGCATGGAAAGATCGGTGATGACGACATCGAATCGATCGGGCTCGGCGAGAAACGCCTCCAGCGCAGCCTCGGCCTCGACAAAGCCGGTGACATCGTAGCCCAGCCGCCCGAGGACCTGAGTGGTGAGGTAGACGAGCGGTTCCTCATCATCCACATAGAGCAGCCGTTCCCCGCGGCCCAGCAGCGGCTCCGCCGTAGCGTCGGGCGCAGGGGCCACCTCCCCGGCTGCCACGGGAAAGTAGAGGTGAAATGCCGTGCCCTTGCCCGGCTCGCTGTAGACGGTGATCGCCCCTTCGTGTGCCTTCATAATGCCATGCACCACCGAGAGGCCCAGACCGGTGCCTTCGCCCGGTGGCTTGGTGGTAAAGAACGGATCGAAGATGCGCGCCTGCGTCTCGCGCGACATGCCACAGCCACTGTCGCTGACCGTAAGCCGCACATACCGGCCGTAGTGCAGCTCAGGCGACGTGCGGGCGAGATTGGCGTCCACATCGATCACCGCCTCGCGCAATTCCAGCACCCCGTGACCACCCATCGCGTAGCCGGCGTTCGTGCCGAGGTTCATGATCACCTGGTGCACCTGCGTGGCATCGGCGAGGATGGGCGGGGCATCGGGGACAAAGGTGGAGCGAATCTCCATCGTCACCGGGAGGGTGGCCCGCAGGAGCTGGAGCGCCTCTTGCACGACCGGCCGCAGTTCCATCAGCTTGCGCTCCTGCGGCTCCTGGCGGCTGAAGGTGAGGATGCGCCGCACGAGATCCACCGCGCGAGCGCCCGCCTTGCTGATCTCCGCGAGATGTACTCGCACCGGATGATCCGCCGGCAAATCCTCCAGCGCCAGCTTGGTATTGCCGGTGATGGCCGCCAGCAGGTTGTTGAAATCGTGGGCGATGCCGCCGGCAAGCTGGCCGATGGCCTCCATCTTGGAAGTCTGCAGGAACTGCGCCTCGATTTTCTTCCGCTCCGTAATGTCGAGCATCGTGCCGAGGATGGCCGGCCGCCCCTCGTATTCGGAACGTGCACCGTGCACCTCGACATGAATCATCGTGCCGTCTTTCCGCACCAGACGAATCCCAAAACGAATACTTTCGATCTCGCCGGTCAGCCGTTTGCGGATGTTCTCCGCCACCATCGCACGATCTTCTTCATAGACGAAATCCAGCACCTTGCCGGCCAGGAGTTCCTCCGCCGAATAACCGGTAATCTGGGCATACGTCGGGTTGGCGTAGACGTAGCGGTCGTCTTGAATGATGTAGATGCCCACCAGCGATTGCTCGACGAGGCCGCGGTATTTCGCCTCGGCGGCACGGCGGGCTTCCTCCGCCTCGTGTCGCGCGGTGATGTCCCGCACCACGGCCAGTGTGCGCAGGGGTCGCCCGGCATCGTCCCGAATGACCGAGGCGCTGATATTCACCCACACCGCCTTCCCATCCTTGCGCAGGTAGCGCTTCTCCCGGTTGATCTCCGCGACCTCTCCGCGGACCAATTTCTGGTGCGCCTCGGAATCGTGCAGCCGATCCTCCGGGTGCGTAAGTTCGCGAAAGCTCATGCCGAGCAGTTCCTCCTCGGAGTAGCCGGTAATCAGGCAGAAGCGCGGATTCACCCGCAGGTAGCGACCGGTGAAAGGATCCGCCTGCACCTGGCCGACCGCCATGGAGAGAAAGCTCGCGCGAAAATCCGCTTCGCTGGACCGCAGCGCTTCCTCCGTGAGCCGGCGCTCGGTGATGTCGACGGCAAGGCCAATGAAGCCGGTGATATTTCCCTGTTCATCGCGCAGCGGCACCTTGTCCGTTTCCAACCAGCGCACGCCATGGGGCGTGCCCATGGGCTCGATAAAACCCAGCTTCGGCTTGCCCGTCGCTGCGATCTCATCCTCATCACGCGCGTATTGCTCGGCATAGGGCGAGCCCAGTTCCCGGTCCGTCTTGCCGATCAATTCTTCCGCCGTCCTGTCGAGGACGCGGAGCATAGCCGCGTTCACTCGCATCAGCCGGTGGTCACGGCTCTTGTAGAAGATCATCGCCGGCACATTATCCAGGATCATTTGCAACTCGGCGCCGAGCCGTTGCTTTTCCTCCTCCGCGCGGCGGCGCTGCCCCTCACGCTCCATCTGGCGGAGGGCAAAGGTAATATCGCCCGCCATTTCCTCGAGCAGCCTGACCTCCTCGTCGTTGAAGAAGCCGACCTCGCCGGAATAGAGGACGAAGCAGCCGATGAAGTCGCCATCGCTGCGGATGGGAAACCCCGCCGCCGAATGAAAACTTCGAGCCAGCGTTTCATCGCGCCACACCGCGAGTCGCGAGTCTCTATGGACGTCGTTGCAAACCACCGTTCGCTTCTCGCGGATCGCGGTGCTGCCCGGGCCGCGCCCGAGCGGTTCATCGCGCAGTGATACCTTGACGCGGTCAAAAAATCCTTCATCGGCCCCCGCCGAGGCCACCGGGTCCACCATTTGCGTGGCGGGATTGGCCAGGCCGATCCACGCCATGCGAAATCCGCCCTCCTGCACGGCGATCTCGCAGACGCGCTTCAGCAGGGGCTCGCGTTCCGCAATGTGGACGATGCTTTGATTGCACTGGCTCAGTACCGCGTAGAGCCGTTCCCGGTGCTCGACCTTTTTCTGTGCGAGGTGGAGCGCCCGGGCGGTGAACCAGAGCAGCACCGTCATGGCCACCCACAGCGTCGCTCCCACGGCAAAAGCAATCACCGCCGGGGTGATCTTCATCACCGGTCGCTCGGCGGCGATCCCAGGCCAGATGGGCAGATTCAGCGCCCAGGCGAGCAGGACGACGGCGGCCGCCAGGACGAGAAGGACGCTCGATGCTTCAGCGAGTTTCCTGAGCCGGATTGCGGATGAATTTCCAGTCTCAGTAAACATGCGCTCCGGCGATCGTTATGCGGCCACAGCGCGCAGGTGTTCGGGATTCAGCGGCAGCGTGGACGCTATACGATGCACAAGCACCATCCTGGTAGCGGCACTTTGCTCATCGTCATTCGGTGTGACGGCGCCGATCTTCATCACAGCGGCTTTCCGAAACCGTCAGTCGTGCCTCACGAGCTTCCAATCGAAGTGAAACTCCGGGGTGACCTCGCTGAAGTTCCGAAAGTCCACGGGCTTCACGATGTAGGAGTTGATCCCAAGCCGGCGGCATTCCGCGTGATCGCTCTCGAATTTCGACGCCGTGAGGATGACGACCGGAAGGTTCTTCGTGCGCTCATCCGCCCGGATGCGGCGCAACACTTCGAGTCCGTCGAGCTTCGGCAATTTCAGGTCCAGCAAAATGACTCCAGGGAGAGCTTTGTCGCGACGATCCGCGTAGGCACCGCGAGCGAAGATAAAGTCGAGCGCGGCGATACCATCATTGACAACGTGAACAGGATTCACGATGCGCGCCCGGGCGAAAGCGCGCTGCGTGAGCTCGATGTCATTCGGCTCGTCCTCGACCAGGAGGATTTCAAGTTGGTCTACCGACTCTCCGTTGGCGGCTTGTTCGAAAAGCCGCCATACCGAGAGACCCAAGGCGTGGGCGAGCTTCTCGATACTAATGAGCGAAACGTTGCGCATGCCACGCTCCACATCGGAGACGTAGGTGCGATGCAATCCGGCACGGTCCGCCAGCTCTTCCTGCGACATGCCCAATTCCGAACGCTTGGTCTTGATGGTGGTGCCGAAAAGTGCTTTAAGGTCGGCGTCTGTCATGGAGTGGGTCTCATTTTAGGGACAGAAGTGTAACTCGGTAATCTACAGACGATGAGTGACATTCATAATGTTTTGTTTGGCTCCCATTTCCGAGTCCAAAAAATCGCCCATGAAGTTGAGCGAAAATGGCCGGTTGGGTGACCGTGTGATCGCCCACCTATTGCAAGAAGTACGCCGGGAATCTCGCCGAGCCGGAGGGAATCGCTTGGGTGACCAAATGCCACTTTTTTGTCGTCTCTGGTTAACACCCGACGGCTAGTTTTTATCCGGGTGGACAGGGTTTGATCCAAAAAGGCGAAAATCGCCACTGAGAATTGAGAAAATAGTACGCAATAATGCGAAGCGTTTTGTAGCCAGTTTACTGAGTGGCAGTGGGCAGAAGTCCACGCTTTGTCAGGGTAACCCCGAGAAAATGGTTGGGCAAGACAGTGACTTTACCTTTGCCGGGCATCCGCTACCTTCCGCCCCTCCAACGTCAGCCCCGCCCCGCCATGTCCTTGATGACTTCAGCCCAAATCCGCCAGTCGTTCCTCGATTTCTTCCGCGAGAAACAGCACACCCTCGTGCCGAGCTCCTCGCTCATGCCCGACTCGCCCAACCTGCTTTTCACCAATGCGGGCATGAACCAGTTCGTGCCCATCTTCCTCGGGGAAAAGAAGGCCGACGTGAGCAAATGGGGCGGCGCCGTCCCCGGCAGCGACACCCGCGCGGCGGATACCCAGAAGTGCATCCGCGCCGGCGGCAAGCACAACGACCTTGATGACGTCGGCCTCGATACCTACCACCACACGTTCTTCGAGATGCTCGGGAACTGGAGCTTCGGCGACTACTTTAAGAAAGACGCAATCGAGTGGGCGTGGGAGTTGGTGGTGGGCCGCTGGAAATTTCCGCCGCAGCGCATTTACGCGACGATCTACAATCCCGACAAATCGATCGGCGATCCCGCGGATCGCGACGAGGAAGCTTGGAACTTCTGGGCGGAGAAATTCCGCTCGGTGGGCCTCGACCCCGCCGTCCACATCGTGAACGGTAATAAGAAGGACAACTTCTGGATGATGGGCGAGACCGGTCCCTGCGGCCCGTGCAGCGAGCTGCACGTGGATCTCACCCCCGCAGGCGATACCGGCGGCGCGCTAGTCAATAAAGGCACCGCCGAGTGCATCGAGATCTGGAATCTCGTGTTCATTCAATTCAACGCGAACCCCGACGGCACCTTCTCGCCGCTGCCCGCGCAGCACGTGGACACCGGCATGGGCTTCGAGCGCGTCGCTTCGATCATCCAGGGCACGAAGGATTTCACCGACTTCGCCAATGCGAAGATCTCCAACTACGAGACCGACATCTTCCGCCCGATCTTCGACGAGATCGAGAAGCACAGCGGCAAGCACTACACCAGCACGCTCCCGCAGCCGAACGCAGCCGGACAGATCATTCCCACGACCGAGCAGGAGAAGGTCGACGTCGCCTTCCGCGTGATCGCCGATCACATCCGTACGCTCAGCTTCGCGATTGCCGATGGCATCCAGCCCGGCAACAACGATCGCAATTACGTCTTGCGCCGCATCCTGCGCCGCGCGGTCCGCTACGGCCGCACGCTCGGCTTCAATGAACCGTTTTTCTACAAGCTCGTCGGCGTCCTCGCCCGTACCATGGGTGATGTCTTCCCCGAAATCCGCGCGAAGCAGAAGCACGTGGAGGAAGTGCTGAAGCGGGAGGAGGAGATGTTCAATCGCACCTTGGACAAAGGCATCGAGGTGTTCACCGATCTTATCACCGCTGAAAAACAGCAGCAGTTGAGTGGGGCGTCGGCTTTCAAGCTTTACGACACCTACGGTTTCCCGCTCGATCTCACCGAACTCATGGCTCGCGAACGCGGTCTGACCGTGGACACGGCGGGCTTCGAAGTGGAGATGGAAAAGCAGCGCGCTCTTGCCCGCGCCGCGCAAAAGAAGCAGGTAATCGAGCTCTCCGAAGTCGAAACCAAAACACCCACCCACTTCATCGGTTACGATCAGAATCACACCGGGGCGGATGTGCAGGAGGTCCTGTCCGTGAAGGGCAAGACGGTCGTGATTGCCAACAACTCCGTGTGCTACGCGGAGATGGGTGGGCAGGTCGGCGACACGGGCGAATTGATCGGCCACGGCGGCAACTCCTGGCGCATCGCCAATACGCAGAAGAGCGGTAACACCTGGCTCCATTTCCTCGAGGAAGCGGACGGACCGGCGGTGGGCGATCATGTGACCATCCAGCTCGACGGCGACCGCCGCGGCGCGATTCAGCGCCATCACACGGTGACGCACTTGCTGCACTGGGCCTTGCACGAAGTGGTGAGCAAGGAAGCGACGCAGAAAGGTTCCTTCGTGGGGCCGGACAAGCTCACCTTCGACTTCAACAGCGCTGCGCTCACGCCCGGGCAGGTGCGCGACATCGAGCGGCTCGTGAACGAGCGTATCGTCGAGAACGCACCCGTATCGTGGATCGAGGTGCCTTACGCCGATGTGCGGGGCAGGCCAGACATCATGCAATTCTTCGGCGACAAGTACGGCGAGAAAGTGCGCGTGGTGCAAATCAGCGGCCACTTCACCGGCAATGGCGCTCCCGCGCTCGATGGCTACTCCATGGAACTCTGCGCCGGCACGCACACCCGCGCCACCGGCGAGATCGGCCTCTTCCGCATCAATGCCGAAAGCGCCATCGCCGCCGGCGTGCGCCGCATCGAAGCCGTCGCGGGCCTCAACGCCTACGACCTCGCCAACGCCGACACCCAGCGCCTCCACGCGCTCGCGACCAAGGTCGGCTCGCCGTTGCCGGAGCTCGAGAAGCGCATCGAAGGCTTGCTCGCACAGCAGAAGGAACTCGAGAAAGCCCTCAAGTCCGCCCAGCAGCGCGAAGCTTCCGGCCGCGCGAAAGACCTGCTCACCAGCGCCGCAACGATCAACGGCACTCCCGCGATCATCGCCAACCTCGGCGCCGCCGATGGCGACACCCTGCAAACCGTGGCCGATGCGCTCAAGTCGAATGGCTTCAAGGGCGTAACCGTCCTCGGCGGCACCGCCAATGGCGCAGTCGCCCTCGTCGCAGCCGTTTCGCCCGACTTCACCGCCAAGGTACAGGCCGGCAAGATCATCCAGACCATTGCCCCGATCGTCGGCGGCAAAGGCGGCGGCAAGCCCGAAGGCGCCCGCGGCGGCGGCAAAGACCCTGCCAAGCTCGACGACGCCCTCGCGCAAGCAAAGACGCTGCTCGGCTAGAAGACCGCAAACCTCCGGCGAAAAAACTACGAAGCCGCTAGCGCATGGATACGCGCGAAGCGGTGTAGGGCGCGTGTCCCCACGCGCCAGCCATTCGACACGCTGGAGGCGTCTCGCTTTCGGCAAGGTGGCCGCTTCGCCTTTCCAGCACATTGGGATCCTAAGCTTAGAATTCCACGTGGACAAGTTGTCGC
>JADMIO011167774.1_pt1 | contig 39086 bp, 35 predicted proteins | sample 8958161 | NCBI WGS metagenome assembly JADMIO01 (sample SAMN16585339, study PRJNA669376) | soil metagenome | isolation source: Crop rotation soil | place: USA: Cullars Rotation, Alabama | collected 2011 | reverse complement strand
CGCGACTTCAAGTCACGTGAATTCCAAGCTTCGGATCCCACTGTGCTGGAAAGAATGCCCCTCTACAAGTACGTCGGCAACAAGATCCTCACGTGGATCGAGAACCGGCTGCTCGCCACGCAATTGAGCGAATTCCATTCGGGTTATCGGCTCTATTCGGTGAAGGCGCTGGCTTCGGTGCCGTTCGACCTCAATACCAACGACTTCCACTTCGATACGGAGATCATCGTCCAGTTCGTGTTCGCCGGCCTGAAGATCGCCGAACTGCCGATCCCCACCTACTATGGCGACGAGATCTGCCGCGTGAACGGGATGAAGTACGCGCTCGACGTGGTGCGCGCCGTGATCCGGGCCAAGGCCCAGGCCGCCGGCATCCTGTACGCGCCGAATTTCGACTGCGCGCACAAGGGCAACGAGCAGTACCAGTTGAAGCTCGATTTCCGCAGCCCGCATTCGGAGGCGCTGCGCCTGGTGAAGCCAGGCTCCAGGGTGCTGGACCTGGGGTGCGCCGGCGGCTACGTCGGCAAGCTGCTGAAGGAACGGCTCGGATGCTCCGTCACGGGCGTGGACTTCTTTCCCCTCGGCGCTGGCGTCGCCCTCGACCAGTTCATCCGGCATGACCTGAACGAGGGCCTGCCGCCGCTGGATGCGGCGGGATTCGACTACGTGCTGCTGCTCGACGTGATCGAGCATCTCACCCGTCCGGAAGACTTCGTCCGCAGCCTGCGCACGGCCCTGGAGCAGAACCCGGGCATCCAGGTGATCGCGAGCACCGGCAACATCGGATTCATCATTCCCCGGCTGATGTTGCTGCTGGGCCAGTTCAACTACGGCAAGCGCGGCATCCTGGACATGACCCACACGCGCCTGTTCACCTTCTCGACGTTCAAGCGGCTGTTCACGCAGAACGGCTTTGCCGTCGACTCCGTGGCGGCAATGCCGGCGCCATTCCCGCTGGCCGTCGGCCGCGGCTGGCTCGGAAAGTTCCTGCTCTGGGGCAATGCCGTGGGCATCCGCCTGAGCAAGGGACTCTTTGGGTACCAGACCCTGATGGTCGCCAGGCCCCTGCCTTCGCTGCCGTACCTGCTCGCCCACTCCATCGAGCAGTCGGAGCTCCGGTCCAGGCAGCAGCTCGAGGCGGCAGGGTGACCGCCCTGGCGTCCACGGCGGGCGCGCCGCCCCTGCTGCGGCGGGCCCTGAAGCCTTGCGTTTCGATCCTGTGCCTGGTCCTGCTGACTCGGCATTTCGACCCACGCCTCGTCGTCGATGCGCTGCTGCGCTCCAACGCCGCGATCGTCGCCGCGGCGGCCTTCGGTTTCCTGTTGCTGTCGCTGGCGCAGACGTGGCGCTGGCAGTTGATCCTCCGCCGGCTCGGGCTGGGCGGGTTCAGCACGCGCGTCGCGCTCGAATCGGTCCTCATCGGCATGTTCTTCAACCAGGGCCTGCCCTCCTCGATGGGCGGCGACCTGGTTCGCGTGTGGCGCCTGACTCACGATCGCACGACGCTCAAGGACGTATTCAGCAGCATCGTCATCGAGAAGCTCGCTGCGGTCGCGGCGATGATCCTGATCTCCCTGTTCTCGCTCCCGTGGCTGCTGCGGATCGTCACCGGCCGCCACGCGCTGCTGGCCATCGCAGCGGCCAACCTGCTGGCGGCGGCTGGCCTGGCGGTGCTGCTGGTGCTGGACAAGCTGCCGCTGGTTCGCCACGTCGCCGCATTCCGGCTCGGGCGCGCCGTCCTCGGGGTGTGCGCGAATCTGCGGAAGGTGGCGTTCTCGCCGGCATTCCTGCCGGTGCTCGCGTGGTCGTTGGCGATCCACGTGGCGGTGAGCCTGCTGTTCTGGGCGTTGACGACCGCGCTGCACCTCGATGTGGATCCTTCGGTCTGCATCATGTTCATACCGATCGTGATGCTGGTCACCACCATCCCAATCTCGATCGCCGGCTGGGGGATTCGCGAGAGCGCCGTCGTGGTGCTGTTCGGTTTTGCCGGCGTGTCTTCGGCGCAGGCGATCGCCGTGTCGCTGCTGTTCGGGATCGCCGTGGCGCTGGCGGCGCTGCCTGGGGGCCTGGTCTGGCTGCTCACGGAAAAGCCTCCGAAAGAAATCCTGGAAGACGATCCAGAATGAGCCAAGAGTTGCCCGCATCCGGGCTGCGCCGCAGCCTGCCTGATGTCCTGGCGTGCCTCGTCCTGCTGCTTGCCTCCGCCCTCGTGTTCGGACGGCGCAGCGGTTTGCTGGGTTTCAATGCCGACGATCCAGGCTTCCTGAACCTCGTCCACCCGGGAATGTCTCTGCGGGAGATCTTCGGCGTGGCGATGAACTACGTCACCGGCCGCAACCTGCACATGGTCTGGCAGTACATCGTCACGGTAGCGGCTGGCGGCGCCCAGGTGGAGAACCTGGGAGCGATGCACCACATCCAGGCGCTCGGCGACTGCGTCAACGGCGCGCTGCTGTTCGTCGTGCTGCGGGCGTGGGGCTTCCGGCGCGTCGGGGCGTTTGCCGGCGCCATCGCCTTCGCACTGTTCCCGAACCACGGCGAGACGCACTTCTGGCTGTCCGCCTTGCCGATGAACGTGGTGAGCACGTTCTTCGTGCTGCTGCTGTTGCTGGCGCTGGCACGGCTGGTCGACGCGGTCCGCCAGGGCGACCGCCCCCGGGCGGCGGTGGCCGCGGCCCTGCTCGGCACCGCCTTCCTGTGCGCGATGTTCACCTACGACCAGGTGGTCCCTGCGGTGGTCTCGGCGGTGTGCGTCGTGCTGCTGTATGTGGCGTGGCACCGGCCGTTCCGCGCCCCCGCCGTGCTGGGCCTCGCCTGTGTCCTGGCGGTATTCGCGGGCCTGGTCGTCTGGAAACTGTCCGACCCTGCAGGTGGTCCGGCCCTGTCCCGTCTTTCGATCGAGCAGCTTCTCGCCAACGTCAAGTTGAGCGTCAAGATCTGGCTGCTGGCCTTCGAGTTCCCGCTGGACACCTCGGGCATAGGCGGCCTCCAGGCGCATGCGCCGGCGGGATCCAGCCTCTCGACGCTCCTGTTCCCGATGCAGGTGCTCGCGTCGCCGGGCGACCGGACGATCGCCGCTGCCCTGGCTGCGATCGTCGCCGCCACGGTGTACTGGCTGGCGCGAAGAGAAGCGCCGGTGCCGCAGGGCGACTCCAGAGAACGCGGTCTGTCGCTTCCTGCGCCTGCGCTGCTCGCACTGGGCATCGCATTCTTCCTGCTGGCCTACCTGCCTGGCTACATCTGGTACATCAGCCCCAGGCACTCCTACCTGCCTTCGGTGGGGGTCGCCGCCATCCTGGCCGCCCTGATCTGCGCGATTCCCGGGCGCTTGCTGCGGGGCCGTGCGGTTGCCGCCGGCCTGGCGGCGTTCATGGCCGTCCAGGTGGCGGGCTATTGCCTCGTGAACCAGGTGGAGAAGGAGTCCTGGATCGAGTCCTTCGCGGTGCGCAAGCAGATCTACGAGGAGCTTGGCAGGAAGTACGCGGGCCCGAATCCGACGGCCCTGCTGCTGGCAGGATTTCCTGCGGCACCGCAGCCCAGCGGCCCCGCGCTCGCCTTCCTCACCGGCGAGCACCCGTCCGCGATCTCGATCGTCACCAAGGGGCGGGTGAAGGCGGGTTCGATCGCGCTCCATCCCATTCCCGGGCGGGAGGGCTATTTCGTCCGCACCGAGGAAACGCGTTGGGGCGACGAGGCCTTCACTTTCCTGCCGAAGGAAGCCGCCACCGTCGTCGTGTTCAAGGGGCGCGAGGGGGGCCGGCTGACGTTCGCATACGACGCGAGCCGGACGCTCCTGCGCGAGGACGCGTTCTACTCGCTCGTCCCCGTGCCGGAAGCAAAGGGCGGAGGAGAGGGGCGCTTCACCGCCCGCCCCTCCGGCGATGGCTTCGAACTGGCGGTTCCGCCGGTGGCCCTCGGTGCCGGAGAGGTCCTGGCGGTCATTGCCTGCCATACGACCGCCGGTGAACGGGCGCCCGTCTTCTACCAGCGGCCGGAAGACAACGAACGTTTCCTGGTTCCGGTCGAAGTGCCTGCCACCGGTGCCGCGCTCCGCCTGAAGTACCGCTTGCCGTTGCAGGGGATCGACTGCTTCCGGCTGTACAAGGTCGGACCGGAAAAGCCCAGGCTGGTCGGAGAAGCGGCAGTTTCCTGAGCCGCACCATCTCTCCTCAGCGCGGAAACATCCACAGCAGCGCACTCGTCATCACCACGTAGCGCAGAAACTTCCCCACCAGCATGTAGGCCGTGCAGGGCCAGAACGGCAGGCGCAGCCAGCCGGCCACCGCGCACAGCGGATCGCCGACGATCGGCAGCCAGGCCAGCAGGCAGGCCTTGGGGCCGAGCTTCTCGAGGAAGGCGAGCGCCTTCAGGTGATGCCGCGACTTCGAGTACTTGTCGATGACGTGGTGCGCCTCGTAGCCCAGCCACCAATCGAGCATGCCGCCCAGGGTGTTGCCGGCCGTGGCGACGAAGACGGCGCTCCAGAACAGTTCGGGATTGAGTTTCAGCAGCCCGAAGAGCGCAGGTTCGGAGCCGATCGGCAGCAGCGTGGCCGACACGAACGCCGCGACGAAGAGGGTGCTCAGCCCGTATTGCGGCAGCGCCAGCAGCGCGAGCATCGGATCCAGCCAGGTTTGCATGCGCGCGGATGTTAAGCGAGTCAAGCGCGGCGGACCTGTAGTCGCATACGCAATCCGATTTCAGGCCGTGGAACGGCGGGGGCCTACAATCGTGCCTCTTTTTTCGGCAGCACCCCCTTCCATGCGCATCGGCTCCTACGCCCTGGCAAACAACGTGTTCGTGGCGCCGATGGCAGGCGTCACGGACCGGCCGTTCCGCCAGCTGTGCCGCGCCTTCGGCGCGGGCCATGCCGTGAGCGAGATGGTCACCTCGCGCAAGGACCTGTGGAACAGCCTGAAGACCTCGCGCCGCGCGGACCATCAGGGCGAGCCGGGGCCGATCGCCGTGCAGATCGCCGGCACCGAGGCGCAGATGATGGCGGAGGCCGCGATCTACAACGTCGAGCGTGGCGCGCAGATCATCGACATCAACATGGGCTGCCCGGCCAAGAAGGTGTGCAACAAGTGGGCCGGCTCGGCGCTGATGCAGGACGAGCCGCTGGCCATAGCCATCGCCGAGGCCGTGGTGCGCGCCTGCGCGCCTCTGGGCGTGCCGGTCACGCTGAAGATGCGCACCGGCTGGTCGCAGGACCAGCGCAACGCCGTGGCGCTGGCGCGCGCCTTCGAGCAATGCGGCGTCCAGCTGCTCACCGTGCACGGCCGCACCCGTGAGCAGGGCTACAAGGGCCTGGCCGAATACGACACCATCGCCGCGGTGAAGGCGGCGGTGTGCGTCCCCGTGGTCGCCAATGGCGATGTCACCTCGCCGCGCAAGGCGCGCGCCGTGCTGGCGGCCACCGGCGCCGACGCGGTGATGATCGGCCGCGCGGCGCAGGGGCGGCCCTGGATCTTCCGCGAGGTGGTGCACTTCCTGGCCACCGGCACGGAACTCGCGCCGCCGCTGGTGGCCGAGGTGCAGCGCGCGCTGCTCGCGCATCTGCGCGACCACTACGCGCTGTACGGCGAGAGCACGGGCGTGCGCAGCGCCCGCAAGCACATCGGTTGGTACGTGCGCACCCTCCCCGAAGGCGAGGCGTTCCGCGCGCGGATGAACGAAATAGAAGACAGCGCCAGCCAGCTGGCGGCGGTGACGGCGTTCTTCGACGCGCTCGGCGCGCGGATGGACCGGCTGCCCGCCGCATCGGACGAGGTGACCGAGGCACTGGCGGAAAGCGACGCATGAGATCGCGCCTTCAGGGGGCTCGCACGCGAGTGCGCGGCACGGAGAAACACGAATGAGCAAGAAGCAGATCGAGGAGTGCGTGCGCACCAGCCTGGAAGGCTACTTCCGGGACCTGCGCGGCACCGAGCCCGATGGGATGTACGAGATGCTGCTGAAGGTGGTGGAAAAACCGCTGCTGGAGGTGGTGATGGCGAAGGCCGAGAACAACCAGTCGCGCGCGGCGGAATGGCTGGGGTTGAACCGCAACACGCTGCGCAAGAAACTGATCGAACACAAGTTATTGAAATGAATGCGCTGATTTCCGTCTCCGACAAGAGCGGCATCGTCGAACTTGCCCGCGCCCTGCACGACCTGGGCGTGCGCCTGATCTCCACCGGCGGCACCGCGAAGCTGCTGGCCGACCAGGGCCTGCCCGTCACCGAGGTGGCCGAGGTCACCGGCTTTCCCGAGATGCTCGATGGCCGCGTGAAGACGCTGCACCCGAAGATCCACGGCGGCCTGCTCGCGCGGCGCGACCTGCCGGAGCACATTGCGGCCCTGCACCGGCATGCGATCAGCACGATCGACCTCCTGGTCGTGAACCTCTATCCCTTCGAGAACACGGTGGCGCGAGAAGGCTGCTCGCTGGAAGAGGCGATCGAGAACATCGACATCGGCGGGCCGGCCATGGTGCGCAGCGGCGCCAAGAACTGGAAGGACGTGGCGGTGCTCACCGACGCCTCGCAGTACCAGCCGGTGGTCGACGAACTGAAGGCCTCGGGCCAGCTCTCGTCCACGACGAAGTTCGCGCTCGCCGTGGCGGCCTTCAACCGCATCAGCAACTACGACGGCGCGATCAGCGACTACCTGTCGTCACTGCAGGAGGACGGCACGCGCTCCGCCTTCCCGGCGCAGGTCAACGGCCGCTTCGTCAAGATCCAGGACCTGCGCTACGGCGAGAACCCGCACCAGCAGGCCGCGTTCTACCGCGACCTGTATCCGGCGCCCGGCTCGCTGGCGGTGGCGCAGCAGCTGCAGGGCAAGGAGCTCTCGTACAACAACATCGCCGATGCCGACGCGGCCTGGGAATGCGTGAAGAGCTTCGACACGCCGGCCTGCGTGATCGTCAAGCACGCCAACCCGTGCGGCGTGGCGGTGGGCAAGGACCCGCTGGAGGCGTATTCCAAGGCCTTCCAGACCGATCCGACGTCGGCCTTCGGCGGCATCATCGCCTTCAACCGGCCGCTCGATGGCGCCGGCGCGCAGGCGGTGGTGAAGCAGTTCGTGGAGGTGCTGATGGCGCCCGACTTCGCGCCCGAGGCGCTGCAGGTGTTCGCCGGCAAGGCCAACGTGCGGCTGCTGAAGATCGCGCTGCCGCCCGGCGGCGAGCGCGCCTGGGACAAGGGCCAGAACCTGATGGACGTGAAGCGCGTCGGCTCGGGCCTCCTGATGCAGAGCGCGGACAACCGCGAGCTGTCGCTGGGCGAGCTGAAGTGCGCCACCAAGAAGAAGCCCACCAGCGACGAACTCGAGGACCTGCTGTTCGCGTGGAAGGTGGCCAAGTTCGTCAAGTCGAACGCCATCGTGTTCTGCAAGGACGGCATGACGATGGGCGTCGGCGCGGGGCAGATGAGCCGGCTCGATTCGGCGCGCATCGCCAGCATCAAGGCGCAGCACGCCAAGCTGTCGCTGCAGGGCACGGCGGTGGCGAGCGACGCCTTCTTCCCCTTCCGCGATGGCCTGGACGTGGTGGTGGACGCGGGAGCGACTTGCGTGATCCAGCCGGGCGGGTCGATGCGGGATCAGGAAGTGATAGACGCCGCGAACGAGCGCGGTGTGGCGATGGTGTTCACGGGCGTGCGGCACTTCCGGCATTAGGCGCTGCGGTGCGCTGGACGGGCCTTCAATGCAACTACCGGACGCAGAGGGCGCAGAGGTTTCGCAGAGGACGCAAAGAAGACCTGGAAGGTATTCAATCCATTCGCTGCATTCTTCTGCGTCCTCTGCGGAACCTCTGCGTCCTCTGCGTCCGGAGGTTGAAGTTGCGGCCCGAACCGGCCGCCATCGTCACGCCAGCGACCTGAACACCTCGCGCGCCGCAGCCACCGTCGCCGCGATGTCTTCCTCGCTGTGCGCGCTGCTCACGAAGCCCGCCTCGTACAGCGCCGGGGCGATGTACACGCCGCGATCGAGCAGGCCGTGGAACAGGCGGCCGAAGCGCGGGGCGTCGCTCTGCATGACGGTCGGGTAGTTCTGCGGCAGCTCGGGCAGCAGGAAGAAGCCGAACATGCCGCCTTCGCAGTCGGCCGAGAAGGCAAGGCCCGTCTGCGCCGCCGCGGCCTTCAGGCCGTCGACCAGCGTGCGCGTCTTCTGCGCCAGCATCTCGTAGAAACCGGGCTGCGCAATTTCCTTCAGTGTCGCCAGGCCGCAGGCCGTCGCCACCGGGTTGCCGGACAGCGTGCCGGCCTGGTACACGGGACCCAGCGGCGCCAGCCGCTCCATGATCGCGCGCGGGCCGCCGAAGGCCGCGAGCGGCATGCCGCCGCCGATCACCTTGCCCAGCACCGTCAGGTCCGGCCTGAAGCCCGGGATCGCCTGCGCGTACAGGCCCTGCGCGCTGCCCAGGCCCACGCGGAAGCCCGTCATCACCTCGTCCAGCACCAGCAGCGCGCCGTGCTGCGTGCACAGCTCGCGGCAGCGCTGCATGAAGGGGACGCTGGCACGCACGAAGTTCATGTTGCCCGCGATCGGCTCGATCACGATGCACGCAATCTCCTTGCCGTGCGTGGCGAACGCTTCCTCGATCTGGGCGAGGTTGTTGTACTCGAGGACCATCGTGTGCTGCACCACCTCGGGCGGCACGCCGGCGCTGGTCGGATGGCCGAAGGTCGCGAGGCCGGAGCCTGCCTTCACAAGCAGGGCGTCGGCATGGCCGTGGTAGCAGCCCTCGAACTTGACGATGCGGCTGCGGCCGGTGGCGCCGCGCGCCAGGCGGATCGCACTCATCGCGGCCTCGGTGCCGGAGCTGACGAGCCGCACCATCTCCACTGCCGGCAGGTGCTTCGCGATTTCCTCGGCCAGTTCGATTTCGCGCTCGGTCGGCGCGCCGAACGAGAAGCCTTCCTGCACCGCGCGCTGCACGGCCTCCAGCACGCGCGGGTGGCCGTGGCCCAGGATCATGGGACCCCAGGAGCCGATGTAGTCGATGTACTTCGCGCCGTTGGCGTCCCAGAAATACGCGCCCTGCGCGCGCTGCACGAAGCGCGGCGTGCCGCCCACCGCGCGGAAGGCGCGCACCGGCGAGTTCACGCCGCCGGGGATCAGCGCGCGGGCGCGTTCGAACAGTTGCTGGTTGCGGTCGGTCGCGGGATCAATGCTTGGTGTCATGGGCGGGGAGATCGAAGGCCGTCGGGGTTCCGGTGTCGTCATCGGCTTCCTCGGCCTCCGGCTGGGCCCAGAACAGGCGGTCCGGCACGACGTGCCCCATGCCGGGCCGGAAGCCGCCGTCGAGGCAGCGATCCAGGTAGGCGAGCGCCTCGGTGGCCGCGGCCGCCAGGTCGGAGCCGCCGGCGATCAGGGCCGCCAGCGCTGCGGCCAGCGTGTCGCCCGCACCGGAGAAGACGGCGTCGAAGCGCTCGAACTTCTCGCTCGCCAGCACCGCCTGCGGAGTGGCCAGCACGTTCTCGACGAACTGCTCCGGCAGCGGCACGCCGGTGACGAGCGTGTAGGGCACGCCCATTTCCGAAGCGGCCTTGGCGAGGTCGCGCGCGGTGGGGCTGCGCTCGCTGCTCCATTCCGGCAACAGCCAGCGCCACAATGTGCTGTGGTTTCCAACCAACACGGTTGTCTGAGGAAGCATCAATTCGCGAAAAGCGTCTTCGTACAGGTCCGCCGGGCCTTCGTCCCACCAGGACAACGCGGGCATGTACGAAATCACCGGTACATCGGGATAATCGGCGGCGATTTCCGCGATGGTGCTGAGGGTCTCGGGCGAGCCGGCGAAGCCCACCTTGATCACCTGCACCGGCACGTCTTCGAGGATGGTGCGGGCCTGTTCGGCGACGGCGTCCTCGTCGAAGGCGAAGTGGTCGAAGATCTCGCCGGTATCGCGCACGTACGCGCCGCAGACGATGGGAAGGGGATGCGCACCGACCGAAGCGATGGCCGTGACATCGGCCGCAAGACCGCCGGCGCCGCTAGGATCGCTGGCGTTGAAGACCATCACGCAGGCCGGCCCGGCATCCTCGGCTTCGGGCTCCGAGGGCCGTGTTTCGATGGGTGTGGAATTAGTCATGGCCCGGGAAATTTCATTGCTGAAAGCCCGACCGGGATTAGTCAACTGGCCTAGCTAGAATCGTTGCATTCTATTCGAACCCCCTATAAGCTGTGACCGATAGCAAAACGTGGATGTGTCTGATTTGCGGCTGGATTTACGACGAGGCCGCAGGCGCCCCTGAACATGGCATCGCCCCCGGTACTCCGTGGGCCCAAGTGCCCATGAACTGGACCTGCCCTGAATGCGGGGCCCGCAAGGAAGACTTCGAGATGGTCCAGATCTGACCCAGAAAAAGATCGGGCCGCGCGGCTGGGACTCCCAAGGGATGCCGCGTTCCATGAGCAGTTGGAAATGAGGAGCAGCGTCAATTGAGCACCCCTGGACTGAAGGTGCTGGTGATCGATGACAGCAACACGATCCGGCGCAGCGCGGAGATCTTCCTGAAGCAGGGCGGCCACGAAGTGATGCTGGCCGAGGACGGGTTCGACGCGCTGGCCAAAGTCAATGACTACCAGCCCAACCTGATCTTCTGCGACATCCTGATGCCGCGCCTGGACGGCTACCAGACGTGCGCGATCATCAAGCGCAACGCCAAGTTCGCCAACACGCCCGTGGTCATGCTGTCCTCCAAGGACGGCGTGTTCGACAAGGCGCGCGGCCGCATGGTCGGTTCCGAAGACTACCTGACCAAGCCTTTCACGAAGGACCAGCTGCTGCAGACCGTGCAGCAGTTCGGCCAGCCGAAGTAGACAAAAAAAGGAGAGATGAGCCATGGCCATCCGAAAAGTACTCGTTGTGGACGACTCGAAGACCGAACTGATGTTCATGACGGACCTGCTGCAGAAGAACGGGTTCGCGGTGCGCACGGCGGAAAACGCCGACGACGCCTTCCGTCGCCTGGGCGAGGAAAAGCCCGACCTGATCCTGATGGACGTCGTGATGCCCGGGCAGAACGGCTTCCAGCTCACGCGCGCCATCACCCGCGATCCGAACTTCGCCGACGTGCCGATCATCATGTGCACGAGCAAGAACCAGGAAACCGACCGCGTCTGGGGCATGCGCCAGGGCGCCCGCGACTACATCACCAAACCGGTGGACGCCGCCGAACTCATGGCCAAGATCAAGGCCCTGGGTTGAGGCGAGCCGCAAGCACCCGCCCCTGATCCATGGCCAACCGCGAAGCCCTCCGCGAGCTGCAAAGCCGGCTCGCCAGCCGGCTGCAGGCTGCGCGTTCCGAAGGCGTGCAGGCCGGCTGGCTCGCGGTCGAAGCCGCGGGCCGCAAATACCTTCTCCCGCTGAGCCAGGCGGGCGAGATCTTCCCGTTCACCCTGCCGCAGGCTGTGCCGTACACGCACGACTGGTTCCTGGGCGTCGCCAACCTGCGCGGCGGCCTGTTCGGCGTGGTGGACCTCGCGAGTTTCGTCAGCGGCCAGCCGCCGACGCAACGCTCCGATGCCGCCCGCGCCGAGTCCCGCCTGATCGCATTGAACTCGCTACTCGAGATTAATTGCGCACTTCTGGTGGATCGCTTGGCCGGCCTGCGGAACATTGAAGCCTTCACCGCCTCACACGAGGCCCCGGCCGGCTCTCCCGATTATTTCGGGAGCGGCTACACCGATGCCGCCGGCACGTACTGGCAGGAACTGAACCTGCAGGCGCTCTCGCAGCAACCCCATTTCCTGAGCATCAGCGCTTAGTTAGTCCCTTGTCGAAGGCAGCATCATGTCCGCTTTTTCCCTGAAGAACCTCTTCGCCCGGAACCAGTCCGAGGAGGCCGACCCGTCGGTCACGCAGGAACTGAGCCTGGCGATGCCCGACGCGTCGACGGCCACCATCGAGGCCGGCAGCACCGTCAACGCCGACCCCGAGAGCCTGGAAGACGATTCCATCATCCAGGAAGTCGACGAAGCGGAACTGATGTCGGTGCCCCTGCTGGGACGCCGCACCACCGCCACCCACCAGCGCGTCCTGTTCGCGCTGCTGTCCGTCTCGCTGGCCACCCTCGGCACGATCGCCTTCCTGGCGGTGCGTGACTCCGACCGCGTCGCCCAGCAGGTGGCCGGTACCGGCCAGTCGCTTATGCAGTCGCAGCGTCTCGCCAAGTCGGTGTCGCAGGCCCTGATCGGCAGCCCGCAGGCCTTCCCCGACGTGAAGGAGTCCTCCGAGGTGCTGGCGCAGACGGTGCGCGGCCTGAAGGACGGCAACGAAGAACTGCGCCTGGTGCCGGTGTCTTCCGAGCTGCAGGGCGACCTCACCAAGATCACGCCGCTGATGGAGCGCGCCGAGAAGAACGCCAAGACCGTGATGGGGCAGCAGAAGATCCTGACCCAGGTGGGCGCCGCCCTGCGCACGATCAACCGCCAGTCTTCGGACCTGCTGGAGATCGCCGAAACCGTTTCGTCGCTGAAGCTGCAGCAAAGCGCGCCGCCCGCGGACATCTCCGCCGCCGGCCAGCTGGTGATGTTGACGCAGCGTATCGGCAAGTCGGCCAACGAATTCCTGACCATGGAAGGCGTGTCGCCGGAAGCCGTGTTCCTGCTGGGCAAGGACTTGAACTCGTTCAAGGAAATTGCCCAGGGCATGCTGGATGGCAGCCCCGAGCTGCGCCTGGCCGCCGCCAAGGACGAACAGACCCGCGAACGCCTGCAGGCCCTGCTGGCGCTCTACGAGCAGACCCGCAAGGAAGCCGGCGCCATCCTGGGCAACCTGCAGGGCCTGGTGTCCGCGCGCGAAGCCCAGGCCTCGATCGTGCAGGACAGCGAACCGCTGCGGAAGACCCTGCAGGAACTGCAGGACAAGCTGTCCGCGCAGACCGGGCTGAGCGCGTACGCGTTGATCTCGCTGGTGGTCGCCGCCCTGTTCGCGATCGCCTGCGCCGTCGGCCTCGCCTACGTGCAGCTGCTCGATAGCCGCCGGCGCCAGGAACGCGCCGAATCGCAGCGCCAGGAAGCCGAGCGCCAGGAGCAGGAAGCCAAGCGCGTCAACGACGCCAACCAGGCCGCCATTCTGCGGCTGATGAACGAACTGCAGTCGGTCGCCGAGGGCGACCTGACGCAGGAAGCGACCGTGACCGAGGACATCACCGGCGCCATCGCCGACTCGGTGAACTACACGGTGGAAGAACTGCGCCAGCTGGTGGGCGCCGTGCAGAACACGGCGACCAAGGTGGCCCAGACGACGGCGCAGGTGGAATCCACCTCCACCGAGCTGCTGGCCGCTTCGACCGAGCAGCTGCGCGAGATCCGCGAGACCGGCCAGTCGGTGCTCGACATGGCCATGCGAATCAACTCGGTGTCCGGCCAGGCGCAGGAATCCGCCCAGGTTGCGCGCCAGTCGCTGAAGGCCGCCGAGTCGGGCCTGCAGGCCGTGCAGAACGCCATCGGCGGTATGAACGCCATCCGCGACCAGATCCAGGAAACCTCCAAGCGGATCAAGCGCCTGGGCGAATCCTCGCAGGAGATCGGCGAAATCACCGAACTGATTTCCGACATTACCGAACAGACGAACGTGCTGGCCCTGAACGCCGCCATCCAGGCCGCGTCGGCCGGTGAAGCGGGTCGCGGCTTCTCGGTGGTGGCGGAAGAAGTGCAGCGGCTGGCCGAACGCTCCGCGGACGCCACGCGCCAGATCTCGGCGCTGGTGAAGGCCATTCAGACCGACACGCAGGACGCGGTGGCCGCCATGGAGCGCTCGACGCAGGGTGTGGTGGAAGGGGCCAAGCTGTCCGACAACGCCGGTACCGCGCTGACGGAGATCGACCAGGTGTCGCGCCGCCTCGCCGACCTGATCGAACAGATTTCGATGTCCGCCAGCCGCGAAGCCGAATCGGCCAACGTGGTGGCCGGCAACATCCAGCACATTTTCGCGGTGACGGAGCAGACCGGTGAAGGCACGCGGTCGACGGCGCAGCAGGTGCGTGAACTGACCCGGATGGCCGAGGAACTGCGCCAGTCCGTGTCCCGCTTCAAGATCGCGTAAGAGACGCAGGCAGGCGCCGCCTCACGAGGGCCGGCGCCCGACCCGCGCATGCGCGCGGCCTAGACGGAAGACCACATGCAAGCAGCCCAAGAACTCGATCTGGCGAACAACGACCTGGGGCCCTTGGCCTGGGTGCTGGACGAACTGCGCAAGTCCCTGGAATCGGCCTCGTCCGCGCTGCGCCGCTTCGTGCGCGACGCCGCGCAGGCCCGCGGTCAGGACATGTCGAGCATCGACAACGGCCAGCTGCGCATCGCGCGCCAGCACATGCACCAGGCCGTCGGCGCGCTGGAGATGGTGGGCCTCGCCGCCCCCGCGCACATGCTGCGCAGCATGGAAGCGGCGGCGCAGAAGTTCATCGAGCGCCCCGAGCTGTGCACCGAAGCGGCCGCCGCCAAGGTGGAGCGCGCCGGGTTCGCGCTGACCGAATACCTCGAGGCGCTGCTGGGTGGCAAGAGCGTGTCGCCGCTGTCGCTGTTCCTGCAGTACAAGGACGTGCAGGACCTCACCGGCGCCGACCGCGTGCACCCCGCCGACCTGTGGGGCATGGACTGGCGCTGGAACGACTTCCAGGCGCCCGCCGCCGCGCAGCCTCTGACTTACGACCCCGCCGTGCGCGCCCGCATGGACCAGGCGGTGCTGAAGATCGTCAAGGCGGCCGATCCTGCCGCCGGCCGCGAGCTCGCGCAGGTGAGCCTGGGCCTGGCCGCTTCGCAATCCGAGCGCCAGGCCAAGGTGTTCTGGAAGGCGGCTGCCGGCTACTTCGAAGCGCTCGCGCTGGGCCTGCTGCCCGCCGACGTGTACGTCAAGCGCGCCGCCTCGCGCGTGCTGCTGCAGTACGCCTCGCTCGCCAAGGGCGAGCGCAGTGTCTCCGACCGGCTGGCGCAGGATCTCGTGTTCTTCTGCGCGCAGGCCCAGCCGGCGCGCGCCGCCGACGCCCCGGCGCTGACCGCCGTGCGCCAGGGCTACGGCCTCGCCAACACCGCGCCGGTGGACTACGCCACCAGCCCCTTCGGCCGCTTCGATCCCGTGCTGCTGTCGCAGCTGCGCAAGCGCATCGCCACCGCCAAGGAAACCTGGTCGGGCCTCTCCGGCGGCGACGGCCACAAGCTGAAGGGCGTGAAGGACCAGTTCGCCCACCTCGGTGAAACGCTGGTCAAGCTCTATCCCGGCAGCGAGCCGCTCACCAAGGTGCTGGGCGCCGCCATCGACACGGTGGTCGCCACCTCGAAGGCGCCGAGCCCCGAACTGGCGATGGAAGTCGCCACCGCCATCCTGTACCTGGAAGCCGCCTTCCAGGACCTGGACCCCAACGACCAGCAGCTCGCCGAGCGCACCGCGCGCCTCGCCGACCGCCTGAAGAAGGTGGTGCAGGGCCGCCACCCCGAGCCGCTGGAGCACTGGGTCGAGGACCTCTATCGCCGCGTGAGCGACAAGCAGACCATGGGCAGCGTGGTCGGCGAACTGCGCGGCACGCTGGGCGAGCTCGAGAAACTGCTGGACCAGTTCTTCCGCAATCCCGCCGACAAGGGCCCGCTGCGCGACGCGCCGGGCTTCCTGGCGCAGATGCGCGGCGTGCTGTCGGTGCTGGGCCTGGACCAGGCCTCGCAGGCCGTGCTGCGCATGCGCGACGCGGTCGAGAACATCATCGTCACCGAAGTCGACGAAGCGCAGGCGCGCGGCGCCGGCACCTTCGAGAAGCTGGGGAACAACCTCGGCGCGCTCGGCTTCCTGATCGACATGCTGAACTACCAGCCGACGCTGGCGAAGAAGCTGTTCGTGTGGGACGACGTGCAGGGCGAACTGCGGCCGTTGATGGGCCGCGAGGCCGAGGCCACGCCCGCGCCGCTGCCGGTCGTGCCGCAGGTGCAGGTGCAGGAAGCGCCCGCTGTCGTGGCCGTTGCCGCGCCGGTGATCGCGCCGGCTGCGCCGGTCGTGACTGCTGCCGCGCCGGTGGCCGCACCCGTGGTGGAAGAGGACGAGGGCGACGCCGAACTGCGCGAGATCTTCCTGGAGGAAGCGCGCGAAGTGGTGGACAACGGCCTGGCCGCCATCGCGGCGCTGGCCGAGGACCCGCGCAACCTGGCGGACATGACGACCCTGCGGCGTGCCTTCCACACGCTCAAGGGCAGCTCGCGTATGGTCAAGCTGAACGAGTTCGGCGAGGCCGGGTGGGCGCTGGAGCAGGTGATGAACACCTGGCTGGCCGACCAGAAGCCGGCCAGCGACGACCTGCGCGCGCTCTGCACCGACGCGCTGCAGGGCTTCGGCCGCTGGGTCGAGGCGATCGCCGCCCGCAACGATGCCGCGTGGAAGGCCGCCCCCTTCCGTACCGCCGCCGACGCGATGCGTACGCACGGCCAGCTGCAGGCGATCGCCCTGCCGCAGGATGGCGGCGTGCAGGCAGCCGCTGCGGCCGTGGAGCAGGTGCTGCTGGCCGAGCCGCTGGCTGCCGCCGCCGTCGAAGCGTCGGCCCCGGTGGAAACGCCGCCGCTGCCGGCCGCGCCCGTGTTCGCCGAACTGGGCTTCACGCTGGACCTGGACCCGCCGGTCGAAGCCGTGGTCCCGGGCGAGCCGGCCGCGCCCGCCTTCGACTTCGATTTCACGACTGCCCCGGTCATCGAGGTGCAGCCCGCGCCACTTCCCGAGCCGGTCGAAGTCACCGTGCAGGAACTGAGCGCGGACGAACTGCCGCCGGAATTCGCCGCGCTGGGCGCGACGATGATCCTGTCGCCCGAACCGGCGCCCGTCGCCGCAGCGCCGGTGTTCGCGGAATTCCCCGAGCTGGCTTCGACGGTGATCCTGCCGAAGCTCGATCTCGAACCCGTCGCGCCCCTTGAAGAGGCGCCGCTGGAGATCGAGGGCATCGATTTCTCCAGCCTGTCCGCCGTCGCCGGGCCGGCGTCTGCCGCGCCGGTGGCCGATCCCGCGCCGAGCAACGACTTCGTGTTCGAACTGGCCGCGCAAACCGAACCCGAACCGGAAGCCGAACCCGCCAAGCTCGACGAACAGGTCAAGGTGATCGGCGACCTGCGCATCGGCATCCCGCTGTACAACGTCTATCTCAACGAGGCCGACGAGTGGTCGCGCCGCCTGGCCACCGAGGTCAGCGAGTGGGCGCTGCAGATGTCCGAGCGTGTGCCCGATTCCACCGTGGGCTGGGCCCATGCGCTGGCCGGCAGCTCCGCCACCGTGGGCTTCCAGGCCCTGTCCGAGATCGCCCGCGCGCTCGAGGGCGCGCTGCAGCACACGCAATCGCTGGCCGGCGGCACGCCGCGCCACGCCGCCACCTTCACCGAGGCCGCCGAGGAAGTGCGCCGCCTGCTGCACCAGTTCGCCGCCGGCTTCCTGAAGGATCCGGATTCGCGCCTGCTGGCCGCGCTGCACGAACTGAAGGAATTCGAAGGCGAGCCGCGCAGCGACACGCCCGAGAGCCGCTTCGAGGAAGAGGAAGCCGATCTCGACTTCACCGCCTCGACGCCGGCGCCCCGAGTCCTCGCGCCCGCCGCGCCGGTGCATGCGCCGATCGCGCTGGTGCTGCCGCCTGCCGCCGCGCGCGCGCCGCTGGCCGCGGTGGACATGGAGGAAGAACTCGACGTCCTCGACGCCATCGACCCCGACCTGTTCCCGATCTTCGAGGAAGAGGGCGCGGAGCTGATGCCCAAGCTGGCGAGCTCGCTGCGCGCCTGGGCCGCGCACCCGGAACATCGCGAACCGCGCGACCAGGTGCTGCGGGCCCTGCACACCCTGAAGGGCAGCGCCCGCCTGGCCGGCGCGCTGCAGCTGGGCGAGCTGGCGCACCGTTTGGAGTCCGAGGTCGAATTCCTCGGGCACGAGAACATCGCCGCCGCCGACATCGACGCGCTGCTGCATCGCTTCGACGGCATGCAGGCCCGCTTCGACACGCTGCGAGCCACTGGCGGCTTCGCCCCGGCGGAACCGCAGGCGGTGGAAGAAGCCGCGCCTGCGATCGTGGAGCCCGCGCCGGTCGTGCAAGCCGCGCCGGTCGTGCCGCAAGCCGCGCCGGCGATCGAAGTGCGCACCGTCGAAGCCGCCGTGCCCGCCGCTGTGCAGCCGCAAGTCGCCGCCCCGGTGCTCAGGACGCCGATCGCCGCTCCGGTGCAGACCGCGCTCACGCCTTCGCGCCATGCCGCCAACCAGGCGGTGCGCGTGCGCTCGCAGCTGCTCGATCGCCTGGTCACGCAGGCCGGTGAAGTGATGATCACGCGCTCGCGTCTCGAGTCCGAGCTGCGCCAGCTGCGCGGCTCGCTCGGCGACCTCACGGGCAACCTGGACCGCCTGCGCACCCAGCTGCGCGAGATCGAGGTGCAGGCCGAATCGCAGATGCAGTCGCGCATGGCGCAGGCCAAGGACACGGCCAGCGGCTTCGACCCGCTGGAGTTCGACCGCTTCACCCGCGTGCAGGAACTGACGCGCCTGATGGCCGAATCGGTGAACGACGTGGCCACGGTGCAGCGCAACATCCACCGCGTGGTGGAAGCGACCGAAGACGACCTGATCGCGCAGGGCCGCCAGACCCGCGAGCTGCAGCGCGACCTGCTGCGCACGCGCATGGTGGAATTCGACGGCATCTCCGAGCGCCTGTACCGCGTGGTGCGGCTGGCCGCCAAGGAGACCGGCAAGCAGGTCAAGCTGGACATCCTCGGCGCCTCGATCGAGATGGACCGCGGCGTGCTGGATCGCATGACGCCGGCCTTCGAACACCTGCTGCGCAACTGCGTGGCGCACGGTGTCGAAGACCCGCAGCAGCGCGTGGCCGCCGGCAAGGACGCCAGCGGCAACATCGTGGTGCACGTGCGCCAGGAAGGCAACGACGTCTCGGTGGAATTCGAGGACGACGGCGCCGGCCTGAACCTGGCCCGCATCCGCGAAAAGGCGGTGCAGCAGGGCCTGATCCCTGCCGACCAGCAGCTCGGCGAAGCGGAAGCCGCCAACCTGATCTTCCTGCCCGGCTTCTCCACCGCCGCCACCGTGACGGAACTCTCCGGCCGCGGCGTCGGCATGGACGTGGTCCGCAACGAAGTGAACGCGCTCGGCGGCCGCATCGAGACGACCACGCAGGCCGGCAAGGGCACCAGGTTCAAGCTGGTGCTGCCCCTGACCACCGCCGTGACGCAGGTCGTGATGATCCGCTCCGGCAAGCTGTCCATCGGCGTGCCCGCCCACCTGGTGGAACTGGTGCGCCGCGCCGGCCAGGACGACGTGCAGAAGGCATATGCCACCGGCACGTTCGAGTTCGGCGGCGAGCAGCTGCCCTTCTTCTGGTCCGGCGCGCTGCTGCAGTCTTCGGCCCGCACCAGCGAACCGCAGACCAAGACGCTGCCGGTGGTGATCTTCCGTTCCGCGGCGCAGCGTGTCGCCGTGCACGTCGACGAAGTGGTGGGCAACCAGGAAGTGGTGGTGAAGAACCTCGGGCCGCAGCTGTCGCGCCTGCCGGGTCTCGCCGGCATGACCGTGCTGGCCTCCGGCGCCGTGGTGCTGATCTACAACCCGGTGGCCCTGGTGCAGGTGTACGGCGAGCAGGCCCGCCAGCTCGGCGCGGTGCACGCCGAAGCGGTCAAGGCGGAGCGCGCCGGCCTGCCGGCCAAGCCTGCCGCCGTCATGCCGGCCGTGCCCACGGTGCCGCTGGTGCTGGTGGTGGACGACTCGATCACCGTGCGCCGCGTGACGCAGCGCCTGCTGGCGCGCGAAGGCTACCGCGTGGCCCTGGCGGCCGACGGCCTGCAGGCACTGGAGCGCCTGGCGGAGGAACTGCCTTCGGTGGTGCTGTCGGACATCGAGATGCCGCGCATGGACGGCTTCGACCTGGCCCGCAACATCCGCGGCGACGAGCGCCTGAAGCACCTGCCGATCGTGATGATCACCTCGCGCATCGCCGAGAAGCACCGCGAGCACGCCAAGGAACTCGGCGTGAACCACTACCTCGGCAAGCCGTATTCGGAAGAGGAACTGCTGGGGCTGGTGAAGCAGTATTCGCGCGCCGAAGCGACGGCCTGAGCACCGTCGTCCCCGCGCAGGCGGGGACCCAGAAAGGCGGCCCGCGGGCCGCTTTTCTGCTTCTGGGCACCCGCCTTCGCGGGTGCGACGGGCGCCCACGTAAAATGGACCCATGGGCGACGACGCTTCGATCAATCTCACGCACCACTTCCTGATCGCCATGCCCGGGCTGCAGGATGCTTCCTTCGCGCGCTCCGTGGTGTACCTCTGCGAGCACAGCCCCAAGGGCGCGCTGGGCCTGGTGATCAACAAGCCCACCGACATCAACCTCAAGAACCTGTTCGAGAAGGTCGACCTGCCGCTGGGTCGGAAGGACCTGGCCAGCACGCCGGTGCTGCAGGGCGGCCCGGTGCAGACGGAGCGCGGATTCGTGCTGCACGAGGCGGTGCACGCCGAAGGCGCGGACGAGAACGAGTCGGTCTACGCCTCCACGATGACCATCCCCGGCGGGCTGGAGATGACCACCTCGAAGGACGTGCTGGAAGCGATCGCCACCGGCGCCGGCCCGCGCAAGCTGCTGGTCACGCTGGGCTACTCCGCCTGGGGCGAAGGCCAGCTGGAGTCCGAGCTGGCCGAGAACAGCTGGCTCACCGTCGGCGCCGATGCCAGCGTCATCTTCGACACCCCGATCGAAGAGCGCTACGAGAAGGCGCTCTCGCTGCTGGGGCTGCAATCCTGGATGTTGTCGCCGGGCGCGGGGCATGCCTGAGAGCCCGCCCGCCGCCGTCCCTGCGCAGTACCAGACCTTCCTCGCTTTCGATTTCGGCCTCCGCCGCACCGGCGTGGCGGTGGGCAACCGCATGCTGCGCACGGCCACGCCGCAGCCCACCATCCGCGCCGACGGCGGCGATGCGCGGCTCGCCCAGGCCGAGGCACGCGTGCGCGAATGGCAGCCCGATGCGCTGGTGGTCGGCGTGCCGTTCCACCCCGATGGCGCCAGCCATGAAAATACGCTGCGCGCCCGCAAGTTCGCGCGCCAGCTGCGCGCGCGCTGCGGCAAGCCGGTGTACGAGGTCGACGAGCGCTACAGCACGACCGAGGCGCTGGCTTCGGGCGCGCGCGATGCCGACGCGGGCGCGGCCTGCGTCATCCTGGAACAATTCCTGAGGAGCCTGCCTTGAACCCCGCATCCGCCGCCTCCGGCGCGCTGTTCCTCGACGCCGAGGCCCTCTATCGCGAGCTGCTGCACGGCGTGCAGCGCCTGCTGCAGCCCGACACGCAACTGGTCGGCATCACCTCCGGCGGTGCCTGGCTGGCCGAGCGCCTGCAGAAGGACCTGGGCCGCACCGGCGAAGCCGGCGTGATCTCGTCGGCCATGCACCGCGACGACTACGCGCGCCGCGGCCTCTCCGCCACCGCGCAGACGAAGCTGGACTTCGACGTCAACGGCGCCCACATCCTGCTGCTGGACGACGTGCTCTACACCGGCCGCACCATCCGCGCCGTGATCAACGAACTGTTCGATTACGGCCGGCCCGCCAAGGTCACGCTGGCGGTGCTGGTGGACCGCGGCGGCCGCGAGCTGCCGGTGCAGGCCGACTACGCCGCCGCGCGCGTGAGCCTGCCGGCCGACCGGGCGCTGGCGCTGGCGCGCGATTCCGGTGGCCTGTTCACCTTCGCGGTCGAGACGGCGAGCTGAATCCAGAACGACACACTCATGCTCTACAAGCGAAACCCGCAACTGAACAAGAATGGCGAGCTGATCCACCTGCTCTCCATCGAGGGATTGCCGAAGGACATCCTGACGCACATCCTGGACACGGCCTCCAACTTCGTGAGCATCAGCGACCGCGAAGTGAAGAAGGTGCCCCTCCTGCGCGGCAAGAGCGTGTTCAACCTGTTCTTCGAGAACAGCACGCGCACGCGCACCACCTTCGAGATCGCGGCGACGCGCCTGTCGGCCGACGTGATCAACCTCGACATCGCGCGCTCCTCGGCCTCGAAAGGCGAGTCGCTGCTGGACACGATCGCCAACCTGTCGGCAATGGCGGCCGACCTGTTCGTGGTGCGGCACAGCGAGTCGGGTGCGCCCTATCTCATCGCGCAGCACGTCGCGCCGCACGTGCACGTGGTGAACGCCGGCGACGGCCGGCACTCGCACCCCACGCAGGGTCTGCTGGACATGTACACCATCCGCCACTACAAGAAGGACTTCAGCAACCTCACGGTGGCGATCGTGGGCGACGTGCTGCACTCGCGCGTGGCCCGCTCCGACATCCACGCGCTCACCACGCTGGGCTGCGCCGAGGTGCGGGTGGTGGGGCCGCAGACGCTGGTGCCGGGCGACATGGCGCAGATGGGCGTGCGCGTCTTCCACTCGCTGGAAGAAGGCATCCGCGGCTGCGACGTGGTCATCATGCTGCGGCTGCAGAACGAGCGCATGAGCGGCGCGCTGCTGCCGTCCTCGCAGGAATTCTTCAAGCGCTACGGCCTCACGCAGGAGCGGTTGACGCTGGCCAAGCCGGATGCGATCGTGATGCATCCGGGCCCGATCAACCGCGGTGTGGAGATCGATTCGGAAGTGGTGGACGGCAAGCAGAGCGTGATCCTGCCGCAGGTGACCTTCGGCATCGCGGTGCGCATGGCGGTCATGGGCATCGTCGCGGGCAACGTGCGGGAGGCGGCATGAAGATCCTCATTCGCAACGGGCGCGTGATCGACCCGGCGCGCAAGTTCGACGCGACCTGCGACGTGGCCATTGCCGCCGGCCGCGTGCTCGGCGTGGGCAGCGTCCCCGAGGGCTTCAGCGCCAATCGCGTGATCGATGCCAAGGGCTGCATCGTGGCGCCGGGTTTGGTGGACCTGGCGGTGCGCCTGCGCGAGCCGGGCCATGAACACGAAGGCATGCTGGAAAGCGAGATGGCCGCGGCCGTGGCCGGCGGCGTCACGTCCCTCGTCTGCCCGCCCGACACCGATCCCGTGCTCGACGAGCCCGGCCTGGTCGACATGCTGAAGTTCCGCGCCGAGAAGCTGCACCAGGCGCGCGTGTTCCCGCTCGGCGCGCTGACGCGCAACCTCGGCGGCGAAGTGCTGACCGAAATGGCGGAGCTCACCGAATCGGGCTGCGTCGGCTTCAGCCAGGCCGAGGTGCCGCTGCAGAACACGCAGGTGCTGCAGCGCGCGATGCAGTACGCCGGCACCTTCGGCTACGCCGTGTGGCTGCGGCCGCAGGAGTACTACCTGGGCAAGGGCGTGGCCGCGAGCGGCCCGCTCGCCACGCGCCTCGGCTTGACCGGCGTCCCGGTGGCGGCGGAAACCATCGCGCTGCACACCATCTTCGAGCTGATGCGCAGCAGCGGCGCGCGCGTGCACCTGTGCCGCATCAGCAGCGCCGCCGGCGTGGCGCTGGTGCGGCAGGCGAAGCAGGAAGGCCTGAAGGTCACCTGCGACGTCAGCATCAACTCGCTGCACCTGACCGATGTCGACATCGGCTACTTCGACGCCCGCATGCGCCTGAGCCCGCCGCTGCGCCAGCAGCGCGATCGCGATGCGTTGCGCGCCGGCCTTGCCGACGGCACGATCGACGCGCTGGTGTCCGATCACACGCCAGTGGACGAGGACGCGAAGACGCTGCCCTTCGCCGAAGCCGAGCCCGGCGCGACCGGCCTCGAACTGCTGCTGGGCCTCGCGCTTAAGTGGGGCCAGCAGGATGGCGTGGACCTGGCGCGCGCGGTCGGCGTGCTGACCAGCGAACCGGCACGCGTGCTCGGCTCCGCGCTGGGCACGCTGCAGGCCAGCGCGGGGCAGTTGCTCGATGGCGGCGTGGCCGACGTCTGCATCTTCGATCCGCAGGCGGCCTGGACGGTGGAGCCTGCGCGCCTGCGCAGCCAGGGGCGCAACACACCCTTTGCCGGACACGAGCTGCCGGCGTTCGTGCGCTACACCATCGTCGGCGGCCAGGTAGCCTACGAGGCGCGGCCCACTTGAACACCCTGCGCGCGCTGTGGCGGCTCTGGCGCGCGCTGCTGCATGCGCTGCGCGGGTGGTACCTCATCACCTTCCGCTTTCCCGGCTGGCCGCAGCAGCAGCGCAATGCGACCGTGCAGGCCTGGTCGCTCGACATGCTGCGCGTGCTGGGCATCCCGCTGCACGTGGAGGGCGAAGCGCCGGCGCGCGGCCCGATGCTGCTGGTCTCCAACCATCTCTCGTGGCTGGACATCCTGGTGATGCACGCGGCACGGCATTGCCGCTTCGTCTCGAAGGCCGACGTGAAGCACTGGCCTCTGATCGGCACGCTGGCCACCGGCGGCGGCACGCTCTACATCGAACGCGAGAAGCGGCGCGACGCCATGCGCGTGGTGCACCACATGGCGGAGAGCCTGCGCTCGGGCGAGATCGTCGCGGTGTTCCCGGAGGGCACCACCGGTGACGGCGAGGCGCTGCTGCCCTTCCACGCCAACCTGATCCAGGCAGCGATCTCGGCCCACGCACCGGTGCAGCCGGTGGGCCTGCGCTTCGTCGACGAGCGCACGGGCCGCATCAGCATCGGGCCGCTCTATCTCGGCGACGACACGCTGCTCACGTCGCTGTGGCGCACGCTGGCGGGGCCGCCTTTCGTGGCGCACGTGCGCTTCGGCGAACCCCAATCATCGGAAGGCCGGGACCGCCGGCAATGGGCGCACGACCTGCATGCGGCGGTCGACGCGCTGCGAAAGAACTAGATTTCGCGTCGCCTCGTTCAGAGGTCGTCGCTCGCCCATTCCTGGCGCCGCTGCGGCGGCTTGCGGAACACCACCTCGCCGGTGGGCACGTGCACCACGCGGATTTCGCTGTCCGACGTGAAGCTCTTGGCGGCGAGGCTGACCGCCAGTGCGCGGTCGTGCACCGCGTAATGCTGCATTCCGTTGGCGGGCCAGAAACGACCGGCGATGGGTTGGCTGCTTTCGATCCGGTAGTCAGCGGATGTCATTCAAAGCTCTCCTGCGCTCGCGTCTGCTGCTTGTCCACGCAACCATGCTAGGGCGGCTTCGTGACATTGCGAAGACCGTTCGTAGCGAGGACGGGCCCCACTGTGTAACGGATCGCAATGGTGCGTCGCAACACCTTGCGCAGAGCGGATGCGCGGTCTGTAGGAGAGGTTTGATGCTTACGCGCGCGTAGGCGTACAGCAGAGGAAATGCTCACCCACGCGCGCGGGTGAGCCTTCGCGAAGTCAGGCTCAGTTCAGGCGCGGCTGGTTCGCCGTGTCCTTGTACCAGTCGAAGGGAGCGTCATCGAGCCGGATCATCACGCTCTTGGTCTCGAAGTGCTGCTCGAAGGATTCGGTGCCGCTCTCGCGGCCTATCCCCGAGTCCTTCACGCCGCCCCACGGCGACGCGGGATCGAGGCGGTGATGGTCGTTCACCCACACGATGCCGCACTTCAATTGCGCGGCCACGCGGTGCGCGCGCGTGACGTTGCTGGTGCGGATCGCGCCGGCGAGGCCGAAGGCGGAGTCGTTCGCCATCGCGATCGCTTCTTCCTCGGTGGAGAACTTGCTCACCGAGACGAAAGGCCCGAACACTTCTTCCTGGAAGATGCGCATCTGCGGCGTGACGTCGGCGAACACGGTGGGCTCGACGAAGAAGCCGTTGGCGAGCGCGGCGTCGGGCGGCACGCTGCCGCCGGCGACGAGGCGCGCCTTGTCTTCCTCGAGCCCGATGCGCACGTATTCCAGCACGCGGTTCTGCTGCCGCTTCGACACCACCGGCCCGAGCTGCACCGAAGGATCGACCGGGTTGCCGATGCGGATCGTCTTCGCCTTCGCGGCGAGCTTCGCCACGAACTCGTCGTACACGCGCTCGTGCACGATCTGGCGGCTGCCGCAGATGCAGGTCTGCCCCGCGCCGATGAAGGCGCCGAAGGCGGCGTAGTTCACCGCCTGGTCGACGTCGAAGTCGTCGAACACCAGCACCGGTGTCTTGCCACCGAGCTCCAGCGTCTGGTGCGCGAAGTTGCGGCCCGCCAGCGAGCCGGTGATGCGGCCCGCTTCGGTGCCGCCGGTCAGCACCCACTTGGCGATGCCCGGGTGTTCGGACAGCGCCTTGCCGGTGGTGGGGCCTAGGCCCGTGACGATGTTGAACACGCCCGGGGGCAGGCCCGCTTCGACGAACAGTTCCGCCAGGCGCAGCGAGGTGAGCGGCGTGTATTCCGAAGGCTTGACCACCGTGGTGCAGCCCGAGGCCAGCGTCGGCGCCAGCGACTTCACCATGATCATCAGCGGATGGTTGAAGGGCGTCGAATTGCCCACCACGCCCACCGGCGTGCGCAGCGTGTAATTGAGGTAGTTGCCGTCCACCGGGATCACCGAGTCGCGCCGCGCGATCGCGAGTCCGGCGTTGTAGCGGAAGAAGTCCGGCAGGCGCGAGATCTGCGCCCGGGTCTCGTTCACCGAGCGGCCGTTGTTGGCCGTCTCCAGCGTGAACATCTCCTCCAGGTTCGCCTCGAACACGTCGGCCAGCTTGTTGATCAACTTGGCGCGCGTGCGGTTCGACATCGAAGCCCACTCCTTCGACTCGAACGCCGTGCGTGCACTGCGCACGGCACGGTCCACGTCGCCCTCGGTGGCGTGGCTGATGCGCGCCAGCACCTCGCCGGTGGCGGGATTGAGCACGTCCAGGCGCTCGTCGCTGGCGGCGGGCACCTCCTTGCCGTCGATGAACAGGCCGTGGACCTTCACGCGCGCGTTGGCTGCAGACATGGGAAGCCTTTCTTTCGGATCAGGATGGATCAGCGGGGCACGACCAGGCGCGCGAGTGCGGTCTGCACGCGCTGGCCGGCGGTGGCGATGTGGCGTTCGGCCAGGCGTTCGGCCCGGCGCCCGTCGCGCGCCTGCAGCGCGTCGATCATGGCGACGTGCTCGCGCACGACGGCCTGCGGGTCGCCTTCCTTCACGCTCACGCTCGCCACGCTCACGCGCACGACGCGCTCCATCTGGTCGATGAGGTCGGTGAGGTGGTCGCGCATGCGCAGGTTGCGGGCCAGTTCGGCCAGCGCACGATGGAAGGCGCGGTTGTAGGCGATGAAGCCGCCGGCCCACTCGGCCGGCTCGAAGCGGCGGAAGCGGTCCAGCGTCTTCAGCTGTTCGTCGCTGGCGTGCCGCACGATGCGCTCCATGCAGGCGCGCTCCAGCGCCGCGCGCAGGTGGAACATGTCGTCGACGTCCGCCAGCGACACGGAGGACACGCGGTAGCCCTGGCGCGGCAGCGTCACCACCAGGCCTTCGCGCTGCAGGTGCATCAGCGCATCGCGCACCGGCGACTTGCTCACGCCGAAGCGCAGGGCCAGTTCGCCCTCGCGGATCTCGGCGCCGGGGGCGAGCTGGCAATTGAGGATGTCCGCGCGCAGCTGCTCGTAGATCTGCTCCCGCAGCAGGCGGGCGGCAGGTTCGGGCGCGGAAGGGACGGGGGCCAGCACGGAGATCAGGATTCGGGGCAAAAAGTGGATTCGTGAGATATCACGAGCGCCGCATCTTAGCCAGCCCGGCGGCATGCGGCGAGTCTTTTCCCTCTCATGGAATTCCCGCATTGGAGGGAAGCCGCCGGCTTTGTATGGTCTGGCCCTCGCTCGCCTGAGATATCACGCGGGCGGCAGTCAGGCAGTGCAAAAGCATCTCAGGAGACATCAGGCATGAACAGCTTCCAGCTTTCCAGGCGGTCCGCGGCGATGCTGATCGCGGCTTCGGCATTCAGCGTGGGCGCCTACGCGCAGGGCGGCGAACCGATCCGGCTCGGCTTCCTCACCATCAAGTCGGGCGCGCTCGCGGCCGGCGGCAAGCAGATGGAGGACGCGCTCAAACTGTTCCTGAAGGAGCGCAACAACACCATCGCCGGCCGCAAGGTGGAACTGTTCGTCGCCGACACCGGCGGCCAGCCCGCCATCACCAAGACCAAGGCGCAGGAGCTGGTCGAGAAGAACAAGGTCCACGTGATCATCGGCCCGCTGGCCGCCTTCGAGGCGCTGGCGGTGGACGACTACATCCGCAAGGTGCAGGTGCCGATCATCTCGCCCTCCGCCGCCGCGGAGGACCTGACGCAGCGCAAGCCCAACCCCTGGTTCGTGCGCGCCGTGGGCACGTCGGCGCAGTCGAACCACCCGCTGGGCGAATACGCCGCCAAGGACCTGAAGTACAAGCGCATCGCCATCGTGGCCGACGACTTCGCCTTCGGCCACGAGATCGCCGCCGGCTTCCAGCGCACCTTCGAGGAGAACGGCGGCAAGGTGGTGCAGAAGCTGTGGTCGCCGCTGAACGTGGCCGACTACGGCAGCTACATCAGCCAGATCAACCCGAACGTCGACGCGGTGTTCGCCGCCTTCGCCGGCAGCAACGGTGTGAAGTTCCTGAAGCAGTACAACGAGTACGGCATGAAGGGCAAGATCCCGATCCTGGGCGCGATGACGACCGTCGACGAGGGCGTGCTCAAGATGATGGGCGACGAGGCGCTCAACGTCGTCTCCTCCGGCTGGTATTCCGCCTCCGTGCAGAACGTCAACAACAAGCACTTCGTCGAGGCGATGCGCAAGGAGTACAAGGAAGACCCCGGCTACTACTCCATCGGCGCCTACGGCGCGGCCCTGATGCTGGAGCAGGCCGCCAAGGCGGTGAAGGGCAAGGTGGAGGACCGCGACGCGCTGATGGCGGCGCTGCGCAACGTCGAACTCGCCAACGACCCGCGCGGCACCATCAAGCTCGACGCGCTGGGCAACCCGCTGATGGACGTCTACATCCGCAAGGTGGAGCGCAAGGACGGCCACCTGGTCAACACCGTGGTGAAGACCTATCCGTCCGTGAGCCAGTTCTGGAAGTACGACCGCAAGGAGTTCCTCGCCAACCCGGTGTACTCGCGCGACTGGCCGCCGGCGAAGAACCTCGAGAAGTAAGAGCCTGCCCGCCACGCACCGCGCCGCACCGACATGCACCTGTGGTTGATCCAGAGCCTGAACAGCCTTGCCCTGGGGGGCGTGCTGTTCATCCTGGCGGCGGGCTTCTCGCTGATCTTCGGCCTGATGCGCATCGCCAACCTCTCGCACGGCGCCTACTTCATGCTGGGCGCCTACGTGGGGCTCAGCCTGCTGCAGCGTGGCGCGTCGTTCGCCGTGGCGATGCTGGGCGCCGGCCTCGCGGTCGGCATCCTGGGCGCTGTGGTGGAGCGGGTGGTGCTGCGGCGCCTGGCCGGCAATCCGCTGGGCCAGGTGCTGGCGACGCTGGGCATCGCCTTCATCATCGCGGACTTCTGCCTCTGGTTCTGGGGCGGTGACCCGCGGCCGGTGTCGCCGCCGGAGTTGCTCGGTGGCGCCGTGCGCGTGTTCGGCCTGGCCTTCCCGCTCTATCGCCTCGCGGTGCTGATCTTCGCGGTGGTCGTCGCGATCGTGCTGTGGCTGCTGCTGGAGAAGACGCGCATCGGCATGATGATCCGCGCCAGCGTCGACGACATGCAGATGGCCCGCAGCATCGGCATCCCGGCGCCCTGGCTGTTCATACTGGTGTTCTCGCTCGGCACGGCGCTGGCCGGCATCGGCGGCGTGGTGGCGGCGCCTATCCTCTCGGTCTATCCGGGCATGGAGGCAGACACGCTGCCGCTGGCCCTGGTGGTCGTGATCCTCGGCGGCCTCGGCAGCCTGTTCGGCGCCTTCGTCGGCAGCTTCGTCGTCGGCTTCATCTACACCTTCGGCCAGGTGCTGCTGCCCGACCTGGCGTACATCATCCTGTTCCTGCCCATGGTGGTGATCCTGGCGATGCGTCCGCGCGGCCTGTTCGGAAGGATAGGCGCGTGAAGCGCACGACCATCGGGTGGGGCGCGCTGGGCCTCGTGCTCGTCTCCGCGCCCTTCTGGCTCGCGGGCGACTACTACATCAACCTGGCGACGCAGGTTCTGATCGCGGCGCTGTTCGCCTTGAGCCTGAACCTGCTGGTCGGCTACGCGGGCCTCACTTCGCTGGGTCACGCGGGCTACCTGGGGCTGTCGGCCTACGCCAGCGCCTGGCTGGTGCTGAACCTGAAATGGGGCCACCTCGCCGCGGCGCTCGGTGCGCTCGGCTTCACCGGCGTGATGGCGGCGCTGTTCGGGCTGGTGGCCTTGCGCGCCTCGGGCCTGAGCTTCCTGATGATCACGCTGGCGCTCGGCCAGGTGCTGTGGGGGCTGGCCTATCGCTGGGCGAGCGTGACCGGCGGCGACAACGGCCTCTCGGGCCTGACGCGGCCGGCGCCCTTCGGCCTCGACCTCAACGACGCGCGTGCCTTCTACTGGTTCGCGCTGCTGGTGTTCGTGCTCGTGTTCCTGCTGGTGCGCGTGCTCGTGAATTCGCCCTTCGGCGCCACCATCCGCGGCACGCGCGACCAGCCGCGCCGCATGGCCACCCTCGGCTACGACGTCTGGCGCATCCGCTGGTTCACCTTCACGGCGAGCGGCCTGCTCGGTGGCGTCGCCGGCGTGATGTACGTCTACTACCAGCAGTTCATCAGCCCGCACAGCCTGTCGCTGGCGGGCTCGGCCGAGATGCTGCTGATGGTGATCGCCGGCGGCCCCGGCACGCTGGCCGGTCCCATTGCCGGCGCGGCCCTGGTGGTGCTGCTGAAGAACGTGGCCAGTGCCTACATCGACCGCTGGATCATGCTGCTGGGCGTGGTGTTCGTGCTGATCGTGATGTTCGTGCCCGGCGGCATCGTGCCCGGCGTGCTGCGCCTGTGGCAGCGGGTGCGCGTGCGGGCGCAACCGGTGATCGACGCGCCGCCCGCCGCAGTGGCCGACATGGCGCTGAAGGAGCTCCGGTGACCGCGTTGCTGGAGGTCCAGTCGCTCACGAAATCCTTCGGCGGCCTGAAGGTCACGCGCGGCGTCGACCTGCAACTCGAAGCCGGCGAGCGCCACCTGATCATCGGCCCCAACGGCGCCGGCAAGACGACGCTGTTCAACCTGCTCGCCGGCGACCTGCGTCCGGACAGCGGCAGCATCCGCCTGCGCGGCCACGACGTCACGCCGTCGCCCACCGCGGTGCGCGCGCGAGAGGGCATCGCGCGCACCTACCAGATCATCACCCTGTTTGGCCGCGACACGCTGGTGCACAACGTGATGCTGGCGCTCATGGGCAAGGCGCGCCTGCGCTGGCGGCCCTGGGGCGCGCTGCGCGTCGAGCGGCAACTGCGCGAGCGGGCGCTGCGCCAGCTCGAAGCGGTCGGCCTCGCGGCCAAGGCGGACCTGCCGCTGGAACAGACCTCCTACGGCGAGAAGCGCCGGCTCGAGATCGCGATGGCGCTGGCGCAGGACCCGGTGCTGCTGCTGCTCGACGAGCCCTTCGCCGGCCTGTCGGCTGAAGAGCGCGCCACCGTCAACGCGCTGCTCGATTCGGTCTCGCGCGAGATTACGGTGCTGATGATCGAGCACGACATGGACGTCGCGCTGTCCTTCGCCGACCGCATCACGCTGCTGCACTACGGCGAGGTGATCACCGCCGGCACGCGGGCGCAGGTGGTCGACGATCCGCGCACGCGGGAGATCTACCTTGGCCACTAGCCTGCTCTCCGTCGAGAACATCAACGCCTTCTACGGCGACAGCCACGTGCTGCACGACGTCTCGCTGGAGCTCTCGCCCGGGCGGCTGCTCGCGCTGCTCGGTCGCAACGGCGCCGGCAAGAGCACCTGCATGCATGCGGTGGTCGGCTTCCTGCCGCCGCGCTCCGGCCGCATCCGCATCGGCGAACGCGAGCTGCAGGGCGCCGCGCCGGAGGCGATCTGCCGCCACGGCATCGGCTTCGTGCCGCAGGGCCGCCGCATCTTCCCGACGCTCACCGTGCGCGAGAACCTGGACGTGGCCGCGCGCCGCGCCGCTCCGCCTGCCGGCGTCAAGCGCTGGAGCCGCCAGGACGTGCAGGCCATCTTCCCGCGCCTGAAGGAGCGCGAGAAGCAGCTGGCCGGCAGCCTCTCCGGCGGCGAGCAGCAGATGCTGGCGGTGGGCCGCGCGCTCATGACGAGCCCGCGCGTGCTGCTGCTGGACGAACCGTCGGAAGGCCTGGCGCCGATGATCGTGCGCGAGCTGGGCAACGTGCTGGCGGAGCTGAAGAACCAGATCTCCATCCTGCTGGTGGAGCAGAATCTCGGCCTCGCGATGAAGCTGGCCGACGACGTCGTGCTGCTGAACACCGGCCGGGTCGTTTTCTCCGGCACGCGCGAAGCTTTCGAGCAGCGCCAGCCCGAGCTGCAACGGCACCTGGGCGTGCATTAAGGAGCAAGGCATGCAGGAACGCGAAGCGCGCATCGGCCGCTACACGCTGCGCTACGTCGACGAAGGGCAGGGGCCGGCCGTGGTCCTGATCCACGGCCTGGCCGGCGACCTGAGCGCCTGGAACGCGCAGGTGGCGCTGCTGCGCCCGCACTTCCGCGTGATCGCCTTCGACAACCGTGGCGCCGGCCGCAGTACGCAGGTCGACGAATCGGTCAGCACGCGCGACCTCGCTGCGGACACGCTGGGCCTGATGGAGCACCTGGGGATCGCCAACGCGCAGGTGGTCGGCCGCTCGATGGGCGGCGCGGTCGCGCAGCACATGGCGCTGATCGCGCCCAGGCGCGTGGACAGCCTGGTGGTGTGCGCCTCCTTCGCGAAGCTCGATCCGCTCGGTCGGCGCGTGCTGTCCAACATGCGCGAGGCGCTGGAATGGCGCGGCAGCTGGGCCGACCATGCGCGCCATTCGGTGCAGAACTTCGTCTCCGCGGAGTTCTTCAACACGCGGCCGGAGCAGGTCGCGGCCATCGAGCGCCTGCTCGGTGGCGAGACGCGCCTGCCCGCCTGCTACAGCCGCCAGAACGAGGCCTGCCAGGCGCACGACACCGCCGGCGAACTCGCGCGCATCGTGCAGCCCACGCTGGTGATGGCCGGCAGTGTCGACCCGATCTGCTCGCTGGCCGCCACCCGCATCCTGAGCGAAGGCCTGCCCGACGCGCGCACCGAGATCTTCGAGGGCGCCAGCCACTTCTTCCTGATGGAGCAGCCGGAGCGCTTCAACCGCCTGCTGCTGGACTGGCTGCAGCGCCACGCCCGCGCCTGAACGAACAAGCACAACCCACCACACCCGGCAGAAAGGTCCGACATGTCCAACGCACCGCAACCGGCAGCCGCTTCGCAGGGCGGGGAGCTGCTCATCGCCGTCGGCACGCAGACCGTCAGCGCGCGCGCGCTGGGCGCCGGCCGCCCGATCGTGCTGCTGCATTCGCTGCTGGCCGACCGCAGCAGCTTCGAGCCGCTGGCGGCGCTGCTGGCGACCACGCACCGCGTGATCCTGCTGGACCTGCCGGGGTTCGGTGGCTCGCACCCGGTGGCGGGCGGGCTGGAGGCGGTGGCCGACCGCGTCGCCGAAGCGATCCGCGCGCTGCACCTGGCCGAAACGCCCATCGTGCTGGGGAACGGCTATGGCGGCTTCGTCGCGCTGCTCACGGCGATCCGCCATCCCGCGATCGCCGCACGGCTGGTGCTCGCCGATTGCGGCGCGGCCTTCTCCGAGCCGGGCCGCCAGGCATTCCGCAACATGTCGGCGGCCGCTTCGGCGCGCGGGCTGGCGGCGATCTCCGACGTCGCGATGCGGCGCCTGTTCTCGCCTGCCTTCCAGGCCGCGCATCCCGAACTGATCGAACAGCGCCGCGCGCGCTTCCTGGCCGTGCATCCCGAGACCTTCCATGCCGCCTGCGCCGCCCTGGCGTCGCTGGACCTGCGGGCGCAGGCCGCCGGCGTGAAGGTGCCCGCGCTGGTGCTGGTGGGCGAGCACGACGAGGCCACGCCGCCCGAGATGGCGCGCGAACTCGCCCTGCTGCTGCCCGCCGCGCGCTTCGTGCTGCTGCCTGGCTGCGCGCACGTTCCGCAGCTGCAGGCGCCGGAGCAGTTCCTGGCCGCGATCGCGGAGTTCATCGGCGGCTGAAGGCGGGCATTGCCGCGCTGCAGCATCGCAACGGCCGGCGGCCTAGCGCAGAAGCGATGACGGGTGTTTGACTGCAAGCACCGTCCATCCAGCTTCTCACGCCGGCTGTAGCGTTTAACCTACATATACGTTGCGATCGCTTGCCTACTCTGGGTACAGACCGCAGCATCCGTCCGAATCCCATGCAAGTGCCTTTCGCGCCCCGCCGAGCCGCCCTTCCCCAGGGCGCATATGCGGACTCTTCCCGCGAAGGCCGCGACTGCGAGCGATCGCACCGGCTGACGGTGCTGCTGCTGTTTCCCCGCCTGAATGCGCGTCCCGGCCCCTGGCTGCTGTTCCTGACGGCGGTCTGCAGCTTCGTGGCGATCCGGGCGCTGGAGATGGTGCACTTCTGAAGCCTGGCGCCCCCGACAGGAATCGAACCTGTATCTAGCGCTTAGGAGGCGCTCGTTCTATCCATTGAACTACGGCGGCGGCGAGCGCCATTCTAGTCGCCTGCGTCACTTCACCAGCAGCCGCATCGCCTCTTCCAGCCCCTTGATCGTCAAGGGGTACATGCGGTGGTTCATCAGCTGCTGGATCACGGAGATGCTCTGGCGGTACTGCCACACGCCCTGCGGCTCGGGGTTGATCCAGGCGAACTTCGGGAAGGCGCTGGTGAGGCGCTGCAGCCATTCGGCGCCGGCTTCCTCGTTGTTGTATTCGACGCTGCCCCCCGGCTGCAGGATCTCGTAGGGGCTCATCGTCGCATCGCCGACGAAGATCAGCTTGTAGTCCTTGTTGTACTTGCGGATGATGTCCCAGGTCGGGAACTTCTCGCTGAAGCGGCGCCGGTTGTTCTTCCACATGAAGTCATAGACGCAGTTGTGGAAGTAGTAGAACTCGAGGTGCTTGAACTCCGCCTTCGCGGCGGAGAACATCTCCTCCACGCGGTGGATGTGTTCGTCCATGGTGCCGCCCACGTCCATCAGCAGCAGCACCTTCACGTTGTTGTGCCGCTCCGGCACCATCCTGATGTCCAGCCAGCCCGCGTTGGCGGCGGTGGACTTGATGGTGTCTTCGAGATCCAGTTCCTCCTCGGCGCCCTCGCGCGCGAACTTGCGTAGCCGGCGCAGCGCGATCTTGATGTTGCGCGTGCCCAGTTCCTGGCTGTCGTCGTAGTCCTTGTAGGCGCGCTGGTCCCAGACCTTCACCGCGCTCTTGTTGCGGCCCTTGTCCTGCCCGATGCGGATCCCCTGCGGGTTGTAGCCGTAGGCGCCGAACGGCGACGTTCCTCCCGTGCCTATCATCTTGCTGCCGCCCTCGTGCCGGTCCTTCTGCTCCTTGAAGCGCTTGTTCAGCGTTTCCATGAGCTCGTCCCACCCCATCTTCTCGATCTTCGCCTTCTCCTCGGGCGAGAGCTCGAGCTCCAGGTTCTTGCGCAGCCACTCCAGCGGGATGTCCTTGCTGAAGTCGGCGACCAGCTCCATGCCCTTGAAGTAGGCGGCAAAGGCGCGGTCGAACTTGTCGTAGTGCTTCTCGTCCTTCACCAGCGCGGTGCGGGCGAGATAGTAGAAGTCGTCGAGGCTGAACGCGCCTTCGCTGTTGGGGCCGACGACGCCTTCCTTCAGCGCCTCGACCAGGGTGAGGTATTCCTTGACGGAAACCGGCAGCTTGGCGCTGCGGAGGGTGTAGAAGAAGTCGATCAGCATCGTGATCCCCGCTCAGGCCCGCGGCCGCGCCAGCTGGTACCGCAGGTGCGCCTTCACCTCCGGCCACTCGCCCACCGCCAGGCTGTACATCACCGTGTCGCGCACCGTGCCGTCGCGCCGCAGCGCGTGGTGGCGCAGCACGCCGTCCCTCTTCGCGCCCAGGCGCTCGATCGCGCGCTGGCTCGCGAAGTTGTAGTTGTCGGTGCGCCAGCCCACCAGCTGCGCGCCCAGCGTTTCGAAGGCATGCTGCATCAGGAGCAGCTTGGCGCTGGTGTTGACGTGCGTGCGCTGCCAGGACTTGCCGTACCAGGTGTAGCCGATCTCCAGCCGCTCCACCGCCGGCACGATGTCGTGGTAGCGGCTCGTGCCGATGACGCGGCCACTCGCCGTGTCGATCACCACGAAGGGCAGCATGTGCCCGTCCTCGTAGCCCTTCAGCGCCGCCGCGACATAGGCAGCCGTTTCACCGGGAGCGGGTACCGAGGTCACGCGCAGGTTCCACAGTTCGCCGTCGCGCGCGGCGGCATCGAGCGCCGCGACGTGCTCCGTGGTGAGGGGTTCGAGACGCAGGCGCGCGTCCGCGAGCGTGACCGGTTCCGGCTTCTTCATGGATCTCCTCACGTTCCCTTGTTGTGGACTGCCGAGAAGCCGGCGCCGCCCCAGCCGTCGGCGGTGAAGGTGACCTTCACCGGCACCTCTTCGCCGCAGGCGGTGAAGGTCCAGAACTCCTGCCACTGCCCGTGCACCAGGTAGCTCTCGACCGCCAGTGTGTTCTTGAGCGGCAGGTATTCCGCGCCGGCGATCTCGCCCGAGCTCGCGGACTTCAGGATGGCCTCGCTGCAGGTCTTGCCGCCGGTCTGCACCGAGTAGCCGGTGAGCGCCGCGCCCACTGCGGCGCGGTACGCGTCGAGGAAGGCGCGCACCGAGGCCTTGGTCTGCGGCGCCGCCTTGCCGACGGCGTCGGCCTCGCGCCCCAGCCGTTCGAGGTCGGGGTTGCCCTGGCCGGCGCGCGTCAGCAGTTCGACCAGCGCGCTCAGGCGCGCCACGTTGCGCGGTGCCACGGTGTCGTGGAACAGGTGGGCGAGCAGGATGCCCGCGTTGACGTGGCCCTTGGCGGCCGCGAAGGCCAGGGCGTCGATCGCCTCGACCTGCTCGCGCCGCTGCTCCATGCTGCGTTCGGACAGCTTGCGGTACAGGTCCACATCCGGCTTGCCGTCACGCAGGTAGCTGTTCTCCGGGTCGTCGTGGAAGGCGACGTAGAGCATGAAGCCGCCGGCGGCTTCGCCCAGCGCCATCGACTTGCGCGCGAGTTCGCGCGCTTCGGCGAAGGGGCGCGCACTGGGCAGCACGTCCAGCAGCACGCATTGCGAGCGCTGCGCCAGCGCGCGCGCTTCGGTGGGCTGCTGCGGCAGCGTGGCGCAGACCTGCTGCAGGCGTGCCATCGCCGCGGAGGCAGGCGAAAGGGGCGGGGCGGGCGGCGTCTGGGCGTGCGCCAGTGCGGCGGCCCCCAGCAGCATGGCGGCGAACAGCTTCATCGCAGGCCCGCTGCGCATCGCGTGTTCAGCGGTTGTGCCGCTGCATGAACACCAGCTTCTCGAACAGGGTCACGTCCTGTTCGTTCTTCAGCAGCGCGCCCACGAGCGGCGGCACCGCCACCTTGTCGTCCTTGCTTTGCAGCGCTTCGGCCGGCATGTCCTCGGCCACCAGCAGCTTCAGCCAGTCCAGCAGTTCCGAGGTGCTGGGCTTCTTCTTCAGGCCGGGCAGGTTGCGCACGTCGTAGAAAGTCTTCAGCGCGGCGCCCAGCAGCTCCTTCTTGAGGCCGGGGAAGTGCACGTCCACGATCTGCTTCATCGTGTCGGCATCGGGGAACTTGATGTAGTGGAAGAAGCAGCGGCGCAGGAAAGCGTCCGGCAGCTCCTTCTCGTTGTTGGAGGTGATGAACACCAGCGGCCGGTGCCTGGCCTTCACCAGTTCGCGCGTCTCGTAGACGTAGAACTCCATCCGGTCCAGTTCGCGCAGCAGGTCGTTGGGGAATTCGATGTCGGCCTTGTCGATCTCGTCGATCAGCAGCGCCACCGGCTGGTCGGCGGTGAAGGCCTGCCACAGCACGCCCTTGACGATGTAGTTGTGGATGTCCTTCACGCGCTGGTCGCCCAGCTGCGAATCGCGCAGGCGGCTCACCGCGTCGTATTCGTACAGGCCCTGCTGCGCCTTGGTGGTGGACTTGATGTGCCACTGCAGCAGCGGCATGTGCAGCGCCTCCGCCACTTCCTCCGCCAGCATCGTCTTGCCGGTGCCCGGTTCGCCCTTGACCAGCAGTGGCCGCTTCAGCGTGATCGATGCGTTCACCGCCAGCATCAGGTCCTGTGTGGCGACGTAGTTCTGGGAGCCTTCGAACTTCATGGAATACGGGGGTGGGGAGGGCGACAGGGACGGCCCCTTATAATCGCCGGTTGATCCAAAGAAACTGACCTTCGTCGGATTGTGCGCGCAAAATGAAGAATCTGTTGACCACGGTTTTCGCCCTGTCTGTCGCTTGCGTGACCGCACTGGTGCTCACGACGGCTGAGGCCCAGGCGCCCAATGCGGGCGGTGCCGGCAACCCCGCCGTGCCGGCCGTGCCGGGCGCCACCGGTCCCGGCCCCGCCAAGGCGGTCGCCGCGCCCGCGAGCCCGAAGTCGCTCGAAGCGAAGACGGCGATGTGCTTCGGCTGCCACAACATCAAGGGCTACCAGGCGAGCTTCCCCGAGGTGTACAAGGTCCCGATGATCGCGGGCCAGAACGCCAAGTACATCACCGCCGCCCTCAACGCCTACAAGAACGGCGACCGCAAGCACCCGACGATGCGCAGCGTCGCCGAGTCGCTGAGCGAGCAGGACATCGCCGACATCGCGGCCTTCTACGAAGGCCTGGGCAAGGACGAACGCAAGGCCGCGCCGGACAAGCAGCGCGAGCCCGATTCGCAGGTCGCCGGCCTGATCCAGAAGGCCAACTGCGCCTCCTGCCACGGCGCCAACTTCTCCAAGCCGATCGATCCCAGCTACCCCAAGATCGCGGGCCAGCACTCGGACTACCTGTTCTCCGCGCTGCGCGCCTACAAGACCGAGAACAATCCCGCCGTGGGCCGCAACAACGGCATCATGGGCGCCATCGCCAAGCAGTTCTCGAATGCGGAACTGAAGGCGATCGCGAAGTACGTCGGCTCGCTGGATGGCGAAGTGGCGACGATCCCGGAGTCGCGCTTCCACAAGCACTGAGCGTTCGCTTCGCTCGCAATGAAGGCGGCCCTGCGGGGCCGCTTTTGTTTAGCGCCTGCGCGCACTGGGGTCCGGAATCTGCTTTGCCGCCGGTTGCGGGGAGCAGCGTCGCCTCCGGTCCGGCCCGGAGCGGATTTGTCCGCTTCCTCCATGTCCTCCGGCACGACCCTGCGGGCCGTGCCTCCCCCTTTACTTCCGGAA
>JADMIO010897364.1_pt1 | contig 39102 bp, 35 predicted proteins | sample 8958161 | NCBI WGS metagenome assembly JADMIO01 (sample SAMN16585339, study PRJNA669376) | soil metagenome | isolation source: Crop rotation soil | place: USA: Cullars Rotation, Alabama | collected 2011 | reverse complement strand
GCCGCGACTTCAAGTCACGTGAATTCCAAGCTTCGGATCCCACTGTGCTGGAAAGTTGATTCGCGGGCAGGGTCTCGTAGTAGTTCGTGCGCTCGGACGAAGTGGTGCCGTTCATCGTCCCGCCGTTGTTGAAGATGTACTGAAAGTGGCCCGCTTTGGGTACGTTCTCCGAGCCTTGAAACATCATATGCTCGAAGAGGTGCGCAAAGCCCGTGCGTCCCTCACGTTCGTTGCGCGAGCCAACGTCGAAGTAGACCGCGACCGAGACGACGGGCACTGCGTGGTCTTCACTCAAGATGACGCGCAGCCCGTTCTGAAGCGTGAACTGCTCGACGGGAATCTGCGGCAGCGTGACTGTTGACAAATTAACCTCCGGCCTCTTCTTTACTAATCATGCCGCGAAGCTCCGCGCGAAGGCGCTCTATCTCGGAGAGCTTGGCCGCGACGCGCGTGAAGAGCTCTGACTGCGCCTTGATGCCCTCGTCAATGAGGAAGGCCGCGGCCTCGGCGCGCGTGCGGAAGACTCCGGCCTGCACGAGCTGTTCCAAGCTCTCCTGCGCTTCGTGCGAGAGTTTGACGGCGACGACATAATCGTCCTTCGCGGAGAGCGCGCGCTCGACCGTGCGGCTTATGTCGCGGCCGATTGAGGCGAGCGACTCGGGTATGCGCGAAGCTATGTCGCGCACGGAAGAGGAGACGCGCTCGCGCTCATGCGGCTGCTCCACGTCCGACTCGGGCAGCATAAGGTCGTCGATAGGGTCTAAGACTTCGGGGTCTCTCGGGTCGTCAGGGGTACTCATCGTTTGCGAAAACCTCCTGCATTGAAACTACGAACTTCATGCCTTTATACGGCACGAACTCGCCACACGTTTCTCGGGGACTGCTTGCAAGCATTCTACGGGCCGCCCAGTGACGAGCGCAAGGAAGGGGGAGAGAAAGGGTGATGGGTGCTGGGTTCTAGGGTTTGAAGCGCCGGATTCTAAGAACGCTTTTCTTACGAGAACCCAGCGTCCAACACCCAGCACGCTTTCTCAATTGCAACCTTGCCGCTTCCGCGCTCATCAATTACACTACACCGCACTGCCTTGTCTTTTCGGAACGAGGCGGATTCAAAATTGTGGACGACGAAGGCCGCCGCCGTTGGCGCGGCGTCTTTTTTCGGGACTCGGGTTCTTAACAGAGGTACAGCACCCCGTGAAAAAGAGAATTTCCACCGCGCTCGCGACGCTGCTCCTTCTCGCGCTCACTCTCCCCGGCTTCGTAATCGCACAACAGACCGGCACGCCGCGTCAGAGCGGCTCACAGCCGCCCGCAGTAACCACTCCGCGCCGCACAACGCCCGACTCGGGCTCAACGACAGCGCCCAACTCTCGCACGCGCCGGACGGTGCCGCACACCGATGCAACCGAAGGCGTCGAGTCCGACGTGGCCGAAGCGCTCACGGTAATTCAGGACAACTACGTCGATGGCAACAAGCTCGTCTACAACGACGTTTTCAAGTCCTCAATCATCGGCATGCTGCGCACGCTCGACCCGCACTCGAACTACTACGACGCGAAAGAGTTTGAAGAGCAGCGCGCCGACTGGCGCTCGGAGTACTACGGCATCGGCGCGACCATCGGCGACCGAAAGCTCGGCAGCACCACCGACACCTACATCCTTGCGACCTTCGAGGGCACGCCGGCCTTCCGCGCGGGGCTTCGCTTCGGCGACCGCATCACGGAGATTGACGGCCAGTCGGTCAAGGGCAAGCCTTCGGGCGATGTGCGCGATAAGCTGCGCGGCCCGCGCGGCACGACCGTGCGCGTGACGGTCGAGCGCGCCTCGAACGGCGAGAAGGAGACGGTCGAGATAACGCGCGACGCCGTCCCGCAGCCGACCGTCCCCGACGCATACTTCATAAAGCCCGGCGTCGGCTACATAGACATGACGCGCGGCTTCAACTACACGACGGCCGACGAGTTCATCTCCGCGCTCGACTACCTTCGCTCGCGCGGCATGAACGGCCTCGTCGTTGACCTGCGCGGAAACGGCGGCGGCATACTCGACCAAGCCGTTCGCGTCGCCGAGCAGTTCCTCGGCTCGGGCCAGACCATCCTGACGCAGAAGGGGCGCGGCACGCGCGGCATGGAGCGCGAGTACAAGTCCGAGAACCGAACCCCCGACAACACGCCGCTCGTCGTACTCGTCAACCGCGGCACGGCGTCGGCGTCGGAGATCGTCGCGGGCGCTTGGCAGGATCACGACCGCGCGCTCATCATCGGCGAGACCTCTTTCGGCAAGGGGCTCGTGCAGAGCATCATGCCTTTGGAGTACGGCACGGCGCTGACGCTTACGACCTCGAAGTACTACACGCCTTCGGGCCGCCTGATTCAGCGCGACTACTCGAACCAGAGCTTCTACGACTACATCTACGGCCGCGTTAACGGCACGCAGGACGAGGCGAAGACGACCGAGAAGCCCAAAGGCCCCGAGACGCACACGGACACAGGCCGCCCGCTCTACGGCGGCGGCGGCATCACGCCCGACGAGGACGTGAAGGCGCGTGCGCTCTCGGCCCCGCAGGTTCGTCTCATCGACCCGATCTTCGCCTTCGCGCGCGAGGCCGTTAACGGCCGCGTGCCCGGAGTCCCCGCCGCGTTCAAGGTCGGCGGCATGCCCGACTTCACGCGCAACGTCGCGCCGTCGGACTTCGCCGTTGACGACAACGTCTTCAAGGCGTTCAAGGAGTTCGTCGCGGCGCACGCGGAAGACTACAAGCTCACGGACGCGCAGCTAGACCGCAACCGCGAGTTCATCGCACGCCAGCTTCGCTACGACCTGACGACCGCGGCCTTCGGCTCGGTCAAGGCGACGCAGGTCTTGATACTCGACGACCCGCAAGTCGTGAAGGCCATCGACTCGCTCCCGCGCGCGCGCGACTTGGCTACGGCCGCGATGAAGGGGCGCAACCCGCAGTCGAAGTCGTTCGAGTAAAGGCGTAGAGCTTAGTTCAAAGTTAAAAGTTCCAAGTTCAAAGTTGAAGGCGCGATGCCTCTTAACTTTGAACTTGGAACTTTTAACTTTGAACTGCTCTTTACAGACGTAAGAGGCGCTGCGAGTACAAGCTCGCAGCGCCTCTCTACTTTTGCGGCCTTTGTTACGTTGGCGGGCTTCTCGTTCCGCGCCGATTACCAGCTACAGCCGAAGCTGCTCATGCTCGCCTTGGCTTGGTCGAGCGCAGCCTTGCAACCCTGTGCGAGGGCTGCCTTGCCCTGTGGCGTCTCGGCGGCCTTCTTCCATGTGGTACGCATCGTGTCGAGGGACTGCTTGTATGTGGCCTGCGCCGCCGCGGGCACCTTGGCAGTGAGACACGCCTCGACCTTCTGTATGTACTCGTCGCACTCCGCGACGCCTATCTTGTCGCCCGAGGCGGTTGTGCCGGTGTTCGCAGTGTTGTCGGAGCCGCCGCCGCAAGCGAGCATGAGCGCGCCTACGACGAGGCACAGGGAGAACAGTAGAGCCATTTTGGTAGTCATCGTTTTGAGTCTTCTCTCCTTGCGATTGAAGTGGGTTTTTTGGCCCGCGCGCGGCACGCCAACGAGCGTGGCGAGCGCGGCCTTTGTAAACTGCTTGCGAGGCGTCTGAATTCTTGCGAGCCGCGCGAGCTTAAGGCGATACGGCGTTGCGCGCGCGGCTTGGAAACTTGGCGGCCGCCCCTGTCGGGCGGGCGAGCTAAGCTAATGCGGGACGGCCTTCCGCGTCAAGCTAAAGATTGTCTGTGGGCGTACGTTTATCCACGCGCGTGGTTTGGGCGCGGGCGCTCTTTAGCGGCGCGCGGACTGTCGGCGCGCGGACTGCTTTGGCTCAGGCTCAGGCGTCGGCTCTGGCTCGCACGCGGACGTGCCCTGAAGCTCTCGGAAGTCTATCTCGGCGGAGGGGCGCGTGTCCGCGCCCATGAAGCCGGCCATCTTGCGCAGAGTGTACTCGTTGTCGCGCGGGTCTTCCGAGGCGACGCAGTCGGAAGGGATGACTAGATTGAAGTCGCGCATGTAGGCGTCGTGCGCGGTGAAGAGGACGCAGATGTCGCCCGAGAGGCCCGTGAGTATGAGCGTGCGCGCGCCTAGGTAGGAGAGGAGCGTGTCGAGCGTCGTCGAGAAGAAGCCCGAGTGCTTTGGCTTTAGAACGAAGTAGTCGTCCTCTTCGGGCTTGAGGGCTTCGACGACGGGGCGGCCGCGCACGCCCTCCTTTAGGCAGTGTTCGAGAATCTTTTTGAAGTCCGACTGCCACTTGCCGAAGTTGTCGTTGACGTAGATGACGGGCACGCCCGCCTTCTTCGCGCGTCGCTTCAATTCCGCCAAGTTCTTCGACATCGGCTGTGCGTGTCGCAACAGATCCTCGCCGCCGACGAACTCAAGGTCGTTGATGACATCTATGAGCAGCAGCGCCACGCTCGACTTATCCGGCACGCTGCCGTGTAGGTCTTCGTTCTTCGCAGGCATAGTTCTCCCACCTTGTACTTAGACTCGAACAAATTTTCGGGGGATGTCGCGTGAGAATTATGAGAAAAGAAGTGACGAGTGACAAGTGACGCGAAGAGCAGTGACGAGTGACGAGTGACGAGATAAAGCATCTGCCTTAACTCGTCACTCGTCACTCATCGCTGGCTTGTCAGCTCTGGTACGCGGGGACGCGCGCGTCGCGACGACGCCAGACCGCGAGCAGCGCGCCCATCGAGAGCATCCCGACGAGGTGGTAGCCGTTGTTTATAAGGTAGAGCCCGAAGGGGCGGCCTTCAAACAGAACGGTCGAGAGGTTCGTCGTGACGACGAACCCAAGCCAGAGCCAGAAGCCCGCGAGCATCCCAGACTTTGCGGTCTCGGCCCCCGTGAACTTTACGAAGTGCGCGAGCACGTAGGCCGTGACGAGCGAGACGGCGAGCGCGGCACCTATCTCGCCCGCGTGGCTCGCGGCGCGTATGGCCTCCACCTGTTCGGGCGTGAACCCTCTGAGCGCAACGAACGGCCGCTCGAAAAGAAGCGGCGAGTACCAGATCGCGCCGAGCACCCAGTACGCGAGCGCCGAGACGAAGATCGCCGGGTAGTTAATCCTCATGAAGCTTCTCCTCCTTTTGGTCGCCCGCGCGAACGGGGCGGGGAAGTCTATTCGCTCGCGCCCTTGAGCGTGATGAGCGCTATGGCCGCGCCCGTCGGGTCGTTGATGACGCAGAAGCGCCCGACGTTGGGGATGTCCGTCGGGGGGACGCAGACCTTGCCGCCGAGTTCCGTGACCTTCGCGGCGCTCGCGTCCACGTCTTCCACGGAGACGTATGCCATCCAGTGCGAAGGGATGCTGCCGAACTCCGGCCCCATCTGCATCATCCCGCCCACGTGACGGCCGCCGACCGATATTTCGTCGTAGCGCATACCGCCGCCCGGCGCGCCGCCTTGCTTTATCTCCCAGCCCAGAAGCCCCTTGTAGAAGCTGACGGCCCCGTCGAGGTCTGTGGTCGCAAGCTCGTTCCAGCAGAAGGCCCCTTGGGCCGGCATCATCTGTTCTGACATCTCACTTGTCTCCTCTCGGAAATTGTTTCGGTCTCGAAAAACTTGCGAGGTGTTAACGGACGAAAGCAGTACTTCTCCGAATTAAATTGCGGCGTGGACTCGCCTTCAATCTGTCGCGCCGCATAGACCTTCGGCCTTGAGCTTCGACGCGCCGATGATTTTTGCGTGTTGGGCTTCGGCCGAAAGAATGAAAGGGTGAGCCTTCAAACATTTGAAAACTCACCCTTCAACCCGCCCTTGTTCGTTCGGAAAGGAAAACCCTGCGAGGGGAAAAAATAGGTTCCTTCTTAAACTTGCTCGGCCCTTAGTATAGCGGGCCTCTCACTCGGAAAAGTTACGCGACTGTGAACAGTTCGCAAGCCTTAGTGCGCGGCGAGCCAGTCGCTAAAAACCGTGGACTCTTCGAGCTTGCCCGACCATCGCGCGCGGTTCTTTCCCGTCAGCGCAAGCACCATCGCCTGATGCTGCCCCGCGCGGTCGCCGAGGCGCTCGAAGTAGTTGTAGAGCCTGTCGATCCTCTGCACGCTCTCTCGCGCGGCCTCGACGTTTCGGAAGGCCAGAACGTTTCGGAAGTAGCGCGTGTAGACGTTCTGCTCTCTTCCGGTCGTCGTGTAGAGGTCGAAGTAGCCTTCCAAGTGGCCCGCGTGCTGCAAGACCTGCGCGACGTAGCTGGGGCGCGCCTTGACCCTTCGGACTATCTCCGCGATGTCGGTCGTGCCCTGCTCGTATAGGCCGAGGATAAGCTCCTTCTTCGTGTGATGCTCGGACGCCTCGTCGGTCTCGGCCTGAGTCGCTTCGTCCGCGACGCGCCCGGTCGAAGCAGCGGTCGCTTCGCGAACCTCGTCCGCGTACTCAAGCTCAAGAGAGAGCGGTCGCATCTCTTCAATCAACTCTTCTGTCGTCATCTTCATTCACCCCTTGAAGTAAGCAGTTAGCCGTAAGCGGTGAGCAGTTATTTAGATGCAGAGCGCGGTGGGCAGTTCGCTTTGAAACCGCTTACTGCTCACCGCACACTCTGCTCACTTCGGTTAGCTCGCGCGGCGAACCTCGAAGGTCTGCTCGCGCCCGAGCCCCTTGAGGTGGTCTATGAAGCTCGAAGCTGCGCGCTTCGAAAGCTCCTCCGTTCGCACGCGCATGACCGACTGGCTCTCTTCGTCGGGGTCAACGCCCGCCTCGCGCGCGAGCGCGCGAATCATGCCGAGCTGCTTCGGCGTCACGAGGTCTGCCATGGACTTCGCGAGCGGGTCTTTCGGGAAGTCGCCGGGCTGAGGGCCCGCGCCCGAAGACTCGATTATCTCGCTCTCGCGCTGATACAACTCGCGCGCGATGCCAAACTTGATTGCGGCGCGCTTCAGAGCGTCGTGCTCGGCCTTCTTGATGCCGGTCTCGTTGTCGGCCGTGCCCGTGCCAACGCCCTCGCGCGTGACGCCGTCAATCGTGATTGCGGCGGTGACCGCGACCATGTCGCCGATCTGCACGATGCCGCGAACCGAGTGCGACCAAGTGGGCGCGACGCGGTCGAGTATGTCGGCGACCGTGTGCCACTCGACGTATTCGACCAAGTGCTGGTTGCCGTTGCGGTCGCGCCAGCCCTCGCGCGTCTTGATGAGGCGCGGGTCGACGGGCTGCTTCAAAGTGCTCAAAGTCTTCGCGAAAGAGAGCGGCACGACCGACGCGACCGACTGCTCCTCGTACTCTTCTGCGGTGATGAAATCCTGCTCGTCGGCAGGCTTCTGCGCTGTTGCTTTCCTAGTCATCTCGAACTCCTCTGTCTCTTCGTTGTCCGCGAGCGAACGCTCTTGAGTCTCGACGGCCGCGATCAGTTCGACCGTGGCGTTTGAGACTTCGGGCTGCTCGTTCTGCTCCCGTACGAAGCGCGGCGTTTTGCGCGGGGCCTTCGGGCCTGCGGCAGCCTCGCCGTGCTTCTCGGATGCGGGTTGCGTTACTGTGTTCGGCGCTACGGCCGTTATGCTATCGGGAGTCGCGCCCTGCGCATGCGGGGCGGATATCTTCACTGCGGGCGACTGCTTCGCGGCCGCCTCCGTGTTCTTGTTGAGGACTGCGTGCTTGACGGCGAGTATGTGCTCGCAACGGTAGCGCGGGTCTGTAGCCGACTGCTCCTCGAACTCAAGGCAAGTGCAGCGGACTTGGCCCGCCTCGTCGCGCCAGACCTCGTATGAGGCGCGGCGTCCGCGAAGCGTCGGCGTTGTGACGCGGAAGCGGTCGCCCTCGCGGTTGACCAAACCCATCGCCGCGATGCCTTGCGCGCGCTTGTCGCGCATCAGAGCCTTCTTGTCGAGTACGGCTGCCATTGCCTTTTAAACCTCCGTCAAACCTTTGGACACTCTTTCAGGCGGCTTTCTCTGTCGGCATCTGCGGGATGCGCTCAACCGCCTCGGGCTGCGACGTTTGAGCGGCGCGCTCTTGCAGGCGGCGCTCAAGCTCCGAGACCCTCTGCTCCAGCTCTTCGACGCGCCGCCCCTGCCTGTGCAGGCTCTTGAAAAGGCCGTCGAAAGTCTCCCAAACGATGTCGCTCACCTTCTGTTTCACCCTTCTGAATCGAGAGTCGGGGCATACTATCCGTCCCGCTCTGTTTCATACGTGAAACAGTGTACCACCGTTCCCGGTTTGTTGCAAGCATAAAACAAGGTCTTGCGCAGGAAATTTTCTTGTGCTATGGTTGCGTTTGAAATGGGGCGGGTGTGGCCCGTGTGGGACGCGCTAACGCCCTCGGAGGAGGCCGAAAATGGCAGATCAGTCGAAGAGTTTAGTCAACACGGTCGAGCTCGGCCGTGCGATACGCCGCAAGCGCGAGGAGTTGGGTCTTTCATTGAGGGACGTGGCGAACGAGACGCAGGTCTCCGCCTCCACGCTCTCGCGCATAGAGAACGGCACGGGCAAGCCCGACGCGGACAACATCGCACGTCTAACGACTTGGCTCGACATGCCCATGGAGCGCGTCATGGGCGCGCGCAAGACCGAAGACGGCACGGACACAGCGGCGGTCGTATACTTCCCGCACGAGGCCACGCCCGACATAGTCGAGGCGCACCTGCGCGCAGACCGCAACCTCACGCCCGAGACGGCCAAAGCCCTCTCCGAACTCTTCCGCGTCGCCTATCAACAGTTCTCAGCCCCCGGCCAAGACATGAAAGCGCGCAAAGGCCGGAAGTAGCGGCAGACGAAGTCAGCGTTAGAAAATTAGAGGAGGGGCGTTCGACTCAGGCGGGTTGAGCGCCCATTCCTTTTTATGACTAAGGAGAGAAACATGTCTGAAAAAGTGAGACCGATACCCGAGGGTTATCACAGCGTGACGCCTTATATCATCGTGGATGGGGCGGCGCGTGCGATTGAGTTCTATAAGCAGGCGTTTGGCGCGGAGGAAGTGTTTCGGATGGACGGCCCCGAAGGGCGCGTGGGCCATGCCGAGATAAAGGTCGGCGACTCGCACATAATGTTGGCGGACGAGAACCCGCAGATGGGCGCGCGCGGCCCGAGGACAATCGGCGGCTCGCCCATAAGTCTAATGCTCTACGTCGAAGACGTGGACGCGACCGTGGGCCGCGCGGTCGAGGCAGGGGCGACACTAAAGCGCCCCGTCGCAGACCAGTTCTACGGCGACCGAACGGGCGGCATCGAAGACCCCTTCGGACACGCTTGGTACATCGCCACACACGTCGAGGACGTGCCCTTCGAAGAGCTACAAAAGCGCGCCGCCGCCGCACATCAAGGCGGCGCGTGAGAAAGTCCCAAGCGTGACTTCGATGACGTAAAAGCCTTTCAGAGCGGGTATAATTTGGGTCGTGGATACGGAGAGGCTGCCGCCGACTTTCAAGGGGAGACAGTTCGAGGTTCGCGCTTTGGGTTTGCGCGACTTCGCGGGCCTGCGTCGCGACGACGAGCCGCTTGACCCTTTCGAGTTGGCATACTTCGCGCGGCTGATGGTCATAAACTTCGACGAGATTGCGGGCCTCTCCGAAGAGACGCGCGAGCACCTTCTCGGCTCGGGCATGAACGATTGGTCGGGCGGGACATCGTCGCGGCCTCTGCCAAACGGCTGGCGTCTAGTGATACTCAACCCGAAGCACGGGCGCGCGCGCAACAACGCGACCTTGATGGAGGAGGTCTGCCACGTCTTCCTCGGCCACAAGGCCAACCGCCTCTCAATCGTCGCGCAGAACAAGCAGGGGAAGACCGTCGCGCGCGACTACAACGAGGCGGACGAAGAGGCCGCGTACGCGGTCGGAGCGGCCGCGCTCGCGCCGTTCGCGGGTCTGCGGAGACTCTTAAAGCAGGGCCGCACTTCGATTGAGATGGCGCGACACTTCGGCGTGAGCCGTGAGCTTGTAGAGTATCGCTTGAAGGTCTGCCGCCTCTGGTCTGAGTACAGGCAGAGACACCCCGAAGAGGACGCCGCGCGCGAACTTCGACGCAGAACGTTCGCGGCCGCCAACGCCGCGCGCGACGCGGGAGCCGACTGAGAAGGCAATAGTAAAAAGGGAAAGTCAAAAGCCACGCACGCTGTTGAGAGCGTGCGTGGCTTTTTGTCTAACCGTTGAATCGGTCGAGTCTACTGCCCCTGTTGCGGGCGGCCCGACTGTATGAGTCTCTGGCGAGCTGTGTTGCCGGGGACTGCGATGTGCGTTGCGGGGTCGTACTCCTTGCCGACCGCCGGGCTTCCTTGCGGCACCCAAATCTCCACGCGCGTCGTCGAGTAGCCCGAAGGTATGTAGCGCACGTAGTAGCCGTCCGGGTGCATAGACCAACGGCCCGAAGGAATCTCTTGACTGCCCGGCCCGAGCGGCGCGTTGCCCGAAAGCACCGCCACGCGCTCCATCTCAGCGAAGGTCGCGCCCGGCGTCGTCAACATCGAACGCAACTGCGCCTCCGCCTGCGCAATCTGCCGCAAGGGCTCGGGGACTCCGCCGAGCGCGTCGGTCAGAGCGTTCCCCGAAAGCGCGTCGAGCGCGTTTCGGTTGAGCGAGGCGAGCTGGCGCGGAGTTAAAAGCCGCGCCGCCGTCGCCTTCAATTCAGAGGTCAAGTCCTCGAACTTCGCGCGCGCGATAATCGCCCAGAGTAGAACCTGTATGTCGTGCTGGTGAATCTCCGGGTGGTTGACCGAGTTGCGCACGATTGTCATCACCGCGTCTTCGGCCGGCCCCTTCGGGGGCGCGTAGAGATAGCCGTCGCCGCCGCCCGGCCCGTGCGTGCCGGCCTTGAGACAGTAGCTCTGATCGACGAGCATGTAGTAGCCGGGTTGCAAGACGAAGCCGCCGTTGGGCGTGCGCTGCAAAGTCATCAGAGAGCGTTCGGGCTCGCGCGGCGTAAAGCCGTCTTTATCCGCCATGCCCCACTTCGCGTCCGGCAAGGAGGTCGTAATCGGCTGCTTGTCGCCGAGAAGGTTCGGAGTCTTCTTCTTGAGCTTGTCGCCGAGGCCGCCCAAGCCGCCCAACTGCGCGTTGGCCGTCGCGGCGCATGCAAGGGCCAAGAGGAAGGCGCATACCATCATCACTGCGTAACTTCTGAAACGAGGGTTGTGCATCGAATTTCTCCCAGAGGGTTAAAGAACTACTGAAGGTGCGTAGATGTTAACTTGGCGGAAATGGTTGGGCAAGAGTGACGCGCGGAAATTTTCCGTCAAGAGTTGTGGCAAAGCCTCTGGACGACGCGATACCCGTCCTTCATCTTCACCCTTCCTTTTTCGCACGCCGTTTATTAACTTCTAAAGCATGAGGCACGAGGCCGCCGCGCCCGAACACTTGCGCGAGCTTCGCGACGAGGTGAAGCGCCGCATCGACTATCGCTCCTTCTACGCGCGCTATTGCACGGAGGCGCGCGTCTCGGGCGCGCGTCTGCACGGCCTCTGCCCTATCCCCGCGCACGCGCACACGGGCAAAGGCCACCCGAGCCTCTCCGTCGACCTACAGCAAGGTCTCTTCAACTGCTTCTCGCGCGGCGAAGGCGGCGACGCGATAACCTTCTACAAGCTCATGCACGGCGTCACGTTCGCGCGCGCCGTGCGCGAGCTTGCGCGCGAGCTTGGTCTGGACGGGCGCAAGAGCAAACCGTCGCTCGCATCGCGCGCCGCGCCAGACCCCGCCGAATCTGACAACGAAACGGAAGAGCCTCTAAATCCAGAGCAAGTGGCCGAAGTCTGCACGCGTTTTATCGAAGTCTGTCGCGTCGAAGACCAGCTCGAAGGGCGCGCGTATCTTGCGCGCCGTGGCATCGACGAAAAGACCGCGCGCCGCGCCTCAATCACATACTTCCCGCGCCGCGCCTACCGGCGCGTCATGCGACGCATGCTCAAAGGCTTCCCTGTCGAGACACTCCGCCGCGCGGGCCTCTTCAATCGGCGCGAGCATCTGACCTTCTACCGTCACCGTCTTCTATTTCCATTTATGGAGGACGGGCGCGCGCTCTATCTTCAGGCGCGCACGACCGCCGCGGGCGTCGAGCCGCGCTGGCACAACCTGCGCGGCCCCGTCCCCTCGCTCTACAACGCGGACTCGCTGGCGCAACTCGCGAGCGGCGAGGTCGTCTACTTGGTCGAAGGTTTCACCGACACGCTCACGCTACTCGCGAACGGCTTCAACGCCGTCGGACTTGTGGGCGCGGGCGGACTCAAAAGCGAATGGCTCGCGCCGCTCGCGCGCTTCCGAGTCGTCGCCGCGCTCGACCCCGACGCCGCAGGCCGCCGCGCCGCCGCGCGCTACCGCGAACTCTTCGCCGCGCGCGGCCTGACGTTAGCCTCCGTCGAACTCCCCGCGGACGTAAACGACTTCTTCCGCCAGTCCCCCGTGGCAGGACTCGAACTAGACCTCCTGACCGAGAGGGAAATCGAAAGGACGAAGGATGAAGGATGAAGGCGGAAGTATGAAGGGAAAGCTCAACTGCTTCGCCTTCATCCTTCATCCTTCCGCCTTCATCCTTCATCCTTTGCTATAATCTCCCGCTTATGGCCGAAGAGACGACGAAGACGGGCGCGACGGTGGCGGCTCTGACGATTACAGAGAAGCTGCGCCTTCTGCTCGAAATCACGAGGAAGATAAGCCGCTCGCTCAACCTCGAAGAGGTTCTGTCGCAGGTGATGGACACGCTCGACTCGCTCATCCCTTACGACGCCGCGGGCATCTACATCATCCGCCGCGACCCGCACGTGACCGATGGCGGCACCTCCTCTCTAATCTTCCATGCCGAGGCCGTGCGCGGCTACGACATAGACGAGATGATGGAGCTGCGCCTAAAGCTCGGCGAGGGGCTCATCGGCTGGGTCGCGCAGACCGGGCAGTCAACGGTCGTGCAGGACGTACGCCTCGACGCGCGCTACGTAAACGCGCGGCACAAGACGCTCTCCGAAGTCGTCGCGCCGATCATCTCGAACGACGAAGTTATCGGCGTCTTCGATCTAGAGTCCGACGCGCTTAACGCCTACACGGAAGAGGACAAGCAGCTTTTGATGCTACTTGCGTCGCAGGTCGCAATCATCGTCGAGAAGGCGATGCTCCACGAGCAGTTGGTCGAGAAGAAGCGACTCGAAGCTCAACTCGAAGTCGCGCGGCAGGTGCAGCTCGCGCTTCTTCCGGAGCGCGACCCGGAGATGGACGGCTTCGACATCTCCGCCTACAACTTCTCGACCGAAGAGGTCTCGGGCGACTACTACGACTTTGTAAAACCTTACGAAGACCACCTCGGTTTAGTCATCGCGGACGTTTCCGGCAAGGGCGTGCCCGCGTCGCTTCTGATGGCCTTCCTGCGTGCCAGTTTGCGCGCGGCGATACACATAGGTTACGCGCCGAACGTAGCGGCGGCGAAGGTCAACTATCTTCTCTGGGAGTCAATCGAGCCGCACCAGTTCGTCACGGCCTTCTATGGCATGCTCGACGCGACGAACCGCACGCTCGCCTTCGTCAACGCGGGCCACAACCCTCTGCTCATACTCAACGAAGACGACAGTCACCGCTTCATAGAGCGCGGCGGCCTCCCGCTCGGACTCTTTAAGGACACGCGCTACTACGAATATTATCTGCCGATTGACTCGGGGCAGGTTCTAGTCCTCTACACGGACGGCGCGACCGAGGCGACGAGTCCCGACGGTGAGGAGTACGGGCGCGACCGGCTCGTCAGCTCGGTTCGGGCATGTCGCCAGCGGCCCGCGCGCGACATGATCGACTTCATCTACAACGAAATCTACGAATGGTCTGGCGGCCACGGCGCTGGCGACGACGTTACCTTCGTCATAATCAAAGCCCTGTGAGCAATGAGCGGTAAGCAGTGAGCAGTAAGCAGTGAGCCGTAGACAGATAGCAACAGCCAATGAGTTAAAAGGCAGCCGGGCACGAACGCCCGGCTGCCTTTTAACTTACAAGCTGTTGAGGCTCAACTACTGCTCACTGCTTACCGCTCACTGCTTACTTCAATGCGCCGTGGCCGACTCGTGCGCGTGGTCGCCGCCGGGCGCGATGGGCGCGCGGTAGCGGCCATATCGGAACTCCGCTTCCGTATCGTCGAAGCTGTAAACGTCGAAGCCGTACGCGTCGAAGTACGCGACGAGGTCGTCCGAGTTGCGCAGGAATATCACGGGCTCGTAGCCCGCCTCTGCGCGTATTTCGAGCAGGCGCTCAAGTATCTCAAGGGGGGCGAAGACTCTCACCGGGTCGCTGTATGTTGCCATCTTTCCCGCCTCCTACTCGCGCGCGGGGCTCAAATACGTACGCGCTCACGGCCCCGCCGCCTGCGTTACTCTTTGATGTACGCCGCCGCCGCTTCAGTTGTTTGCACTTCCCATGTCATTTCCGTGGCGAGTCGTAACGGAAGTTTTCTCACCAAAAGCGCGAACACGTCTCGCGCGGCTTCGGTCTAAAAAAACGTACTTGCCAACCGGCACGCATTTCTGTCATCTTAGACGTGGGGTGGTCAAGCCGGTTCCACACAATTCACCGCGCCCCTCGCCGCACGGCCTCGCCTTCAGAGACACATTGCCGCAAACAAGTTTTGGAGCGACTTAGATGAGCACACCGCAAGTGCCTGCGGGCGCTACGACGGGCGCGACGCCCGCGCCGCAGCTAAATTTCATAAACGTGCTTCAGCGCATGCTCGCCGTCTCAGACCGCGTGAGCGACCTAATCTTCTCGCCCGGAAGGCCGCCGCAGGTCGAGTTGATGGGCGAGCTTCAGCCAGTAGAGATTCCGGGCCTTGAAAAGCTCCTGCCCGCGCATACCTCCGCCCTCGCGCGAATAATCATCGGCAATCACCAGACCGCAGGCGAGAACCTAGACAAGTTCGGCTCGTCAGACCTCTCTTTCAGCGCGCCGGGCTTTGCGCGCTTCCGCGTCAACATCTTCATGCAGCGCGGCACGCACGCCATAGTCATGCGCGTCATCCCGCCCAAGCCTCCTCAGTGGAGCGACTTCAACCTGCCCTCCGTCTTGAAGGAGATTGCGGAACTCAAGAACGGCATCGTGTTGGTCACAGGCCCCACGGGGTCTGGCAAGTCTACGACGCTCGCGGCCGTCATAGACCTCATCAACGAGTCGAAGGCATATCACATCGTCACAATCGAAGACCCGATAGAGTTCCTACATCAGCACAAGCGTTCGACCATACATCAGCGCGAGCTTCACTCCGACACGCCAAACTTCGCGCTCGCGCTCCGCGCCGCGCTCCGCCAAGCTCCGAAGGTCATACTCGTCGGCGAGATGCGCGACCGGGAGACGATTGAAGTCGCGCTCGAAGCAGCCGAGACGGGCCACCTAGTTCTCTCGACTCTCCACACAATCGACGCGGCGAAGACCGTCGACCGAATCATCGGCGTCTTCCCGAAGAACGAGGAGCGCTCGATACGCACGCGCCTCGCCCAGTCGTTCCGCTTCATCGTCTCGCAGCGTTTGATACCGCGTGCCGACAGGGAAGGGCGCATCGCCGCCGTAGAGATTCTCAAATCGACCGCGCGCACGCGCGAGTATATGGAGAACGGCGAGCACGAGGGCAAGTCGCTCGTAGACGCGATGGAGCAGGGCGACATGGACGGCATGCAGACCTTCGACGGCGTGCTCGAACAGTTCGTTCGCACGGGCACGCTCAAGAAGGAGGACGCAGTCTCCTACGCCTCGAACCCCGGCAACTTCCTCCTGCGACTGAGCGACTTGGGTGGTCGCACTTCCGGAGCGATGCCGCCCCCCGGTGGCAACGGCGGCTCGATGCTCGACATGATCGAGTAGAAGAAAAGTTAAGACTGAAACGGAAGCGGCCTTCATCAATAAACGTTGATGAAGGCCGCTTCCGTTTTGCGCGAGCGAACGGAAACGCTCGCTACCGCTCGCGGTTCTGTTTTAAACTTCGGCGATAAATGACGGCAACCATGCCGCCGAACAGGAGGCATCAAAACGCCGTGGAGCTTTCGTCACACACAAGGCGGGCGGGACTTTTGAATGGCGCGTGCGCTTGGCTCGCGTGCCTCTTCGCGCTCTGTCTGCTCGCGTCTACGGCGTCCGTCCCGTCCGTCGATGCACAGGGGAGCTTTCACTGGCCCGAGGGCATGAGCCACGCGGACTTCCCGTTCCAGCAGGGCCAGGAGGTCGAGGTCGAGAACACGCGCGGGGGCGTGCGCGTCTACGTCGATGACGAGGACGAGTACAAGGTAGATTTGCTCGTGTTCGATTCCGCCGAGGCGAAAGCCGCGGCAGCGCGCGGTGCGAAGCCCACGAAGGGGCGCGTCGCGGCGCGCCAGAAGGCCCGCGCGGCGGAGTACAAGATGCCCGTAACAATCGACCAGACGGGCGGCTCCATCAAAATCAGCGTCAACCGCTCGGCCTCCGCCTCGCCCGCGCGAGTAGAGTTGATGGTGGGATTGCCCTCGACGGCGCGCCTGAAAGTACGCACGACCGTGGGCGCGCTCGAAGTGTTTGGGGCACCCGCTTCGCTCAACGCGCAGACGATTTCGGGCGACATAAAGCTCGCATTCTTCCCGCCGCCCGACGCGGACGTGACGGCGCAGTCCCTCAACGGCTCGGTCTCAATCGGCGAAGGCTTGGACGAGTCAGGCGCGCGCGTCCTGAAGGGCAAGGTTCAGGCGCGTTTGGGCGCGGCGTCGGCGCGTGTCAATCTCTTCTCGGGCCGCGGCCTCATAAGCCTCCGCCAGCTCACGCGCGAGGAGGTCGAAGCCTACACGGAGAGCATTGGGACGAGTCTCGCGGGCGGCCCCCCGCCGGACGCGAGCGCGGTCAGGCCGCGCGTCAAGGAGACTCCGGACAACGCGCCCTTCAAGCCCACGCAGCCAAAGCCTGCGCCCTCAGAGACTCCGCAGGAGGTCGAAGAGGACGATGTCGTGCGCGTCGAGTCAGACCTAGTCACGGTCAACGTCTCCGTCGTTGACCGCGCGAGCGGGCGCGGCTTGACGGGCCTTTCGGCGTCTGACTTTAACATCTACGAAGACAGCGTCGAGCAGCACGTCGAACATTTCGAGTCGGCCGAAGGCCCCTTCGACCTGCTCCTTCTACTCGACCTCTCGGGCTCGACCGCGCGCGTCACGGACACGATACGCGCGGCCGCGCGCCGCTTCGTCGACTCGACGCGCGCACGCGACCGCGTCGCCATCGTCGCCTTCGCGGGCGACACACAACTCGTCTCGCCGCTCACGGCAGACCGCGACCAACTGCACACGGCAATCGAGCGCATCTCGCGTCCGGAAGGCGACACGCGCCTATACGACGCCGTCGGCTACGCTCTCGATTACATGACGCGCTCGCAAGACCCTGCGCGCCGACGCGCGGTCATCATTCTGAGTGACGGGCTCGACTCTACGCTTCCGAACGTGACGGGCCGGGGCTCGACGCTCGCCTACGAAGAGTTGCGGAGCCGCGCGCAGGAGTTCGACGGGATACTCTACTCCGTCTGGACGAACACGGAGTTCTACGAAGCCTTTAGCCCGCAAGACATTCAGCCCGAAACATACGACCTCGCGCACGACCGAATGAAAGAACTCTCTGACGCGGGCGGCGGTGCCTTCTACGAGGTCGAACGTCTCGAAGACCTGGCGGGCGCATACGAGCGCGTCGTCGCAGATTTGGGGACTGTCTACAGCCTCTCCTATCGCCCCACGAACAAGAAGCGCGACGGTCGCTGGCGCACGATACGCGTGCGTCTCCCGCGCCTCCAAACAGCGGTCGCACGCGGACGCCGCGGCTACTTCGCGAACTGACAGACGGAAGACTAATCCTCGAACAACTGCTCGACCCGAAGTTTGAGGGCGGGGAAGATTGCGGACTTGACCCGTTCGCCGCGCGAGAATGTGCGGCCTTCATCGAAGCCCTCGCCGGTCTGCCGACGCACCTCGACGGTCTGCGCCGTCTCGTCAATCAGCCACAACTCGCGCACGCCGAGCGCGCCGTACGTCTCTGCCTTTGTGTTACGGTCATACATTGCCGAGCCGGGCGAGATGACTTCGATAACGAGGTCTGCCGTGTCTCTGTGCTTCGGATTGAGACGGGCGGCGAGTTCCCCCGAGACGTAGAAGAGGTCTGGCTCAAGGTACGTCCGCTTGCTTGTCCATATTGCTGCTCGCGGGAGATAGAGACTTCCTTTGTCACCTGTCTTGTCCAGATGCCTAGTTAAAATACGGTTCAACTTCTTAACCACATCGTCATGTGTATACTCGGGAGGAGGGGTCATGTAGAGAACTCCGGCGATGAGTTCGAGCTTCGACCTGTCTGGCGGTTCAGGCAGTTGCCAAAACTCCTCAAGCGTGTAGGTCTTGACCAGTGGCGAAGTCTTTATCTCTGTACTCATCTTAGAGCCTCTTGCCGGCGAGTTGGCTTCGAGTATATCACCGCGCCGGGGTGTTCCGAGGGCAGAACTTCCGGCCAAAAGGCGATAGAGTTTGCGCTATTACTAAACTTAGGTCGCCCTGCAAAACTTGCGACGTTTTGGCGGCAGCCTGTGGGGCGTTTTGGGCGTCTAAGCTTTCGTTATGCGAACAAGGGGAAGCCATCTTCTCATCTTCGTTCTGATTCTCGCGGCTGTCGCGGGCGTGATCGCGTCGCTCGTCGCGAAGCGTTCGCGCTCGCGCAACGTCGCGCCGCCCGCGCTTGCCGCGGTTGACCCGACGCCGCCGCAGCGTACGCTCCCGCCGCTTCCCGCGCGCGCACTCTCGCCGCGCCTGAAGGGTTTGCGCGAGCGCGCGATGGAGGCCGCGTCGCGCACGCGCGGGCTCGAATGGCGTGGCGAGGTCGGGATGACGGAGCTTTCGGGTTGGGAGTACGGCACGCGCACAAAAGAGATCGCCGACGTGCTCGCGACAGACGACCTGAAGGCTCTGAGCCGTCTCGCGGTCGCGGGCGGGATGTTGCCCGAGGGGACTGACCTCGCGTCGCTCGCCGTGAGTTTCACGGCCGCGACGGCCGGCGCGACCTACTCGCCGCTAGACAAACAGATTCTACTGGTCTCTGACGACTCGAAGGGCTTCCGCGACACGGGGCTTCTCACGCACGAGTTCGTACACGCTCTGCAAGACCAGCACTTCGACCTTCTGCGTTTGATGCTCTCGCGCCCTTTTAGCTTTGACCGCGAGGAGGCAACCTTCGCTCTGGTCGAAGGCGATGCCGTTAGCATCGAACGCCGCTCGCAGTTGGGCGACGCTTGGGCGCGCATGTCTCTCGAAGACGTTACGCGCGACGAGGACGCGCGCTTTTCAATCTATCGCAAAGGCATCGGCGCGTTCTTCCCGCCGCTCTTAACCGAGACTTTTATCTTTCGCTACCGCGACGGCCTGCGCTTCGTAGAGACCTTGCGCCGCTCTAAGCCGCCCGCCGTCGGCGTTGACGACGCGTTCCTGCGTCCGCCCGCTTCGTCCGAACAGGTCTTGCATCCTGAGAAGTATCTCTCGAACGAACAGCCGCGCGAGGTCGAGCTGGACTTTGAAGGCTTCGCGGACGAGGGCTGGCGGCTGACCGCGACGACGCCGCTCGGAGAGGTAGGCGTGCGCGGGCTTCTGTTGGCGGGAGTGCCTGCGGAAGAGTCGAAGCGCGCCGCGGCGGGTTGGGGCGGCGACCGCGCGTTCCTCTTCGAGCGCGAAGGGCGCGCGCCTCTCTTCGTCTGGCGCACCGCTTGGGACAAGACGGCGGACGCGCAGGAGTTCTTCCGCGCATACAACACGCTTCTAGGTCAGCGCGCCGCGTCCGAGGCGAACGGCAACGAGACCGAACGCACGTGGCGCGACGGCACACTCATCACGCGCGTGCGCATCGAGGGCGACACGGTAACAATCGTGCGCGGCGCGGAGCCGGACGTTTCCGAGACTTCCAAACTCACCTTCGGTAGATAGTCCGCAATCCGCAATCGAAAACTCTCTTGCGGACGAAGCCGCGCGGGAGTATGCTTGCACCGCAAGCGTCAGAAAAGTCTCTCCCTCCAGCGTTCGGTTCAGACAAGGAAGGCCCACATGAGAAACCTCTTGAAGAGTTCAACGCTTTGCCTACTCGCGCTTGTCTCACTCGCGTCCGTATCCGTGCGCGCGCAGACGCGCGACGCCCGTCTAATCTCCGCGAGTGCGGGCGGCGTCAACCTAGTTTCAGGCGACGTGAAGACGAGGCGCGCGGGCGGTCAGGAATGGCAGAGCATCTCGGTCAAGGACGACCTCAAGACCGGCGACGCGGCGCGGACTGGCGCTGACGGCCGCGTCGAAGTTCTACTCAACCCCGGTTCGTACCTGCGCGCGGGCGCTTCGACAGAGTTCGAGCTTACAGACGCTTCGCTCGAAAGCCTGCGCATAAACGTCTTGCGCGGGAGCGTGCTCGTCGAGGCCACCGGCTACGACGAGTTAGGTCTAAACATTCAGATAACGACGCCGCGCACGAAAGTAGAGTTGTCGCGCTCGGGCGTCTACCGCATCGAAGTCGCGGAGTCGGGAGAGACAGTCGTCTCCGTGCAGAAGGGACGCGCTCTCGTCGGCGACGGACTCGCGGCGATAGTCTTGAAGAGCGGCAAAGTTGCGCGCGTCGGTGCGGGCGGAGTCGAAGTCGCGAAGATAGAGAAGAAGCAGCGCGACGACCTAGACCAATGGAGCCGCGAGCGCGGCAGGGAACTCGCGAAGGTCAACGCTTCGCTCGCAAGCCGCCAGACAAACACGATGCTCGCGAGCAACGGCTTCTGGGATCTCTTCCGCGCGGAGTATTCGAGCAGCTACCTCGGCCTTTGGATGTGGAGCATGCAGACGGGCTGCTACACGTTCCTGCCATACAGCATGGGCTGGCGCTCGCCCTACGGCTTTAACTACGGCGGCGTCTTAGCGGTTCCAGACTCTTGGAACTACTGCTGGGGCTGCTCGCGCCGCTATCAGCCCTTCATCGTTCAGCAGAGTCCATATAACATGCCTAACAACGGGGTGTCCGTTAGGGGCGTCCCGCCGCCCTCGTCTAGTGGCAGCGGCAGCAGCAGCAGTTCGTCCGGCGGCTTCGGCGGCGGCGGAAGCAGCGGAAGCAGCGGCGGAGGGAGTGTGGCATCTCCACCGCCTTCAGCGCCCGTCGAACGCCCGATGCGCGAGAGAACATACGAACCCGGCTCTCGCCCCATAGACCATTAAACGCGCAAACAGAGCTTCGCGCGCAACGCGTCAAACGCAATCGCCCCGCCGTTACTCAACGCGGCGGGGCGATTGCGTTTGCGACGATGAGTGCGGAATGTGTGACGGGCGCGAGGCCGTTGCCGGGGAAGATTGTGTCGCCCGTGAGGTAGAGATTGGGGACGTGCGTTCTGTGCGTCTGGATGTTTGAGAGAAGGGCGGAGGGCGTGCGTGGGGTTGAGCCGGTCATGCCGAGGCGGCGGCGTGTGCGTTCGTAGGTGTCGCGCGGCGTTGCGGTCTCTATGACTTCCGCGCCCGCGCCGAGTTCTTTGAGCGAGGCGTGAAGGCGCGACCAGACTGCTTCGAGCGTGCGTTGGTCTCTCTCTTCGTGCTCCGACTCGTCTGAGTGGAATGTGAACCACTGCTCCGCATCTGTGAAGGTCGAGACTGTCGCGGCGCGACGGCCCACGGGCGCGCGCGCGTCCCAAGGTGGCGCTACGCCTAACATCAGGAGCGCGCCCTCGGCGTCGAATGCCTCGCCCTCGCGCGTCTCGCCGAGCGCGAGCACGTGCTCGGTTGGGAGGCGGCGCGCGGCCTCCTCTTCGAGGCTCAGGAAGATTTGAAATGCGCCACAACCGCGCAAGGCTTTGAGTTGCGCGCGCGCGGACGCGGGCGTGCGGTCTGCGCCGAGCAGCTTGCCGTATGTGTCCCAGACCGTCAGGTTGCTGACGACCGCGCGCGTCGCCTCAACACGCTCGCCGCTGATGAGGTCAACTCCAGTGGCGCGTCCGCGCGCGTCCGTTGCGACGCGGAGCGCGGTCGAGTCGAGCCGTATGCGCCCGCCGCTGCGTCGTATGGATTCCGCGAGAGTGTCGGCGAGAGCCTGCGCGCCGCCCTCAATTGCGTACATGCCCCGGAAGGGTTGCGCGAGCGCGACCGCCGAGTAGAGATACGAGCACTCTTCCGAAGGGGCTTGGGCGTAAATTTGTAGCTGCGCGTCTACGAAGCGGCGAAAGCGCGCGGAGGTCTGCGAGAGGTAACGCGCGGCCACGTCTTCACGCGCGGCGAGTATGCGCGCGAAGAGTCGTGGCTCCGCGGCCGCGAGCCGCAGGCGTTCGAGCTTTGAAGCGGTCGCGAGCGCGGGCGTGCGTCGTGCGGCACGCTCAATCGCGCCCGCTATCCTGAGAGCGTCGTCGTAGAAATTGATCGCGGCGTCCGCGCATTCTCGGAATGACGCGCGCAGAACTTCGTCGAACTCTTCGCGCATACCGCCGACGCGTATGTCTTGGCCTTCGTGAGTGCGCACGGTGTAGGCGGGCGAGAGCCTTTGCACGCGTGGAGGCTCAACGGGAAGCTCCGCGAAGACGCGCTCGTGAATCTCGCCCGGCCCCCAAGCGGCGTAGAGTCCCGCGCCCTGCTCGAACGTGTGGCCGAAGGACTCGAAGGAGGCACAGCAGCCGCCGATGCTCGACGCGCGTTCGATGAGACACACGTCAAGGCCGCGCGCGGCGAGGAGCGCGGCCACAGTCAACCCGCCCACGCCGCCGCCTACGACTACGACCTCATGCATGTGACTCGAACGCGCGACAAAAGTGTCGTCGGTGTACTTCGGCGTGCGTCACTTCAAACGCTCAAAAGTGCGACGTGAAGAGTTGGGCGAAGAAGTGCAAAAGCGCGCCGGGCGCGGGCACAGGCGTCGGAGTCTTCTCCGGCGAGAAGTGTTCGATGTAGGGGTTTAGCACGATGAGGATCGACTGTATCCCGTTGAAGACTAGATGCACGACGAAGCACGGCAGCAGTTGTCCGGTGCGCGCGCGCAGGTTCGTGAGCACGAAGCTCAGGACGAGTATTGTGCCGATTACGCCGAAGTTCGGCCAGTACTGCGGGACGTGTATGGCCGCGAAGATAAGGATGACGATTGCGACCGCCCAACGCTTGCTCATCGCGCGTTGCAGCGCTGAATAGAGGACGCCGCGATATACGACCTCCTCGACGAAGGGCGCGGTGAACGTCGCAAAGAACGCGGTCGCGAGGGCGGCCGCGCGCGAACTCGCTATGATGCGGTCGATATCCGTCTCCGGGCTGGGGAGGAATCGGATTATTGAGAAGCACGTTATCAGTAACACAACCGCCAGCGCAGCGCAGCGCCAGAGGGTAAAGCCGCGCCCCCAAGTCCACCCGAGCCCCCCGAAGAACGGGTGCTTGCCGACCTTCGTTACGACCACCCACGCGAGGCCGATTGTGAGCAAGTGCGAGGGTATGAGCGAGAGGATGGCGAAGAGGATTACGCCGGGGTCTTTCGTGATGGCCTCGCCTATCTGGGCGATGGAGATGCCGCGGTAGAGGATATAGACGACGATGGCGACGAACTGCGTGACGAGCATGAAAACGATGCTCGCCGCCACTACGCCCACCGCGTCGAGCACGCCCCAAGGCGGATTGTCCGGACTGAAGTCGCGCGCGCCTCCGCCGACTGGCGGCGTCACGTCCTCGTAGCTGCTCTCGGGAAAAGGTATCTCGGGTGTGCCCACGCACGCGAGTGTAAGAGACGCGAAGAGAAGTGACAAGTGACGAGACATAAGTTCAAAGTTCCAAGTTGCAAGTTCAAAGTTAATGGCGCGCCTTCAGTCCCGAACTTGTAACTTTGAACTTCTAACTTGCAACTTCTCCAACTCGTCACCCGTCACTCGTCACTGGCGTGAAGTGGGCGGTCATCGCGTCGCGAACTTTCTGAACGAGTTCGGGGAGGTCTGAGTCGTCGAGGCCGGCGGTCGGGATGGGCGGGTCGAGGTACATCTCGACGTGGCCCGCGCGCAGCACCGACGAGCCGCGCGGCATCGCGCGCCGCGTACCCGTAATGGTGACCGGAACTATGCTTAGGCCGGATTCGAGCGCGAGCCGGAAGCCGCCCTTCTTCAAGGGCTGGAGCGAGCCGTCGCGCGTGCGCGTGCCTTCGGGAAAGAGGAAGGCGGAGACGCCGCCGCCTAGGAGCCGCGCCGCGCGGCGCAAGGATTCGATTGACTCGACGGTCGAGCCGCGGTTGATTGGTATCTGCCCCGAGCGCGTCATGTGCCAGCCGAGGAAGGGGATTTGAAAGACTTCGCGCTTGGCGGCGATGCGTAGCTGGCAGGGCAGATAGCCGAGCATCACGGGTATGTCCATCCAGCTCTGATGAGTCGAGAGGAAGACGTAACTGTCGCCCGCGCGCAGATTCTCCGCGCCAAAGACACGCACGTTCAAGAGAGCCGTCCGCGCGATCATTCGGCTCCAAGTGCTCGCGCACCAATGCTGCAAACGCCCGCGCCGGTCGAAGAGCGAAAAGACGAGCGACAGCGTCCCCATCAGAATCGTGTAGAGCGCGACGAGCGGCCATGCGACGGCCGTATGCACGTAATTGAAAAATGTCGGCGCACGCGGCGGCGGGGTTCGCAGGTCGCCCTTGGCGTCGGCCGGGGCCGTTCTTGTTTCCAACTCACTCATCACGAACATCCCTGCATCGGTGAAGACCTCGGGGCGATAAGGACGGCGCGGAGCGAAGGGGGCCGCGAGCCGTATGTGGGCTTGCGGCCTACGCTGGCGGAAACGCTTCCGCCCTCATCCTCTCACGCAACCCGTCAGCCACTCTCTTGATGCCCCTGGTCACGTCCAGAAAAGCCTCCGCGCGATCCTTCCATGTGGAGACGGGCTTTACGTTCGATGGCAGAGCCTGTAGCCCGCGGAACGGGGCACCCTCCCACAGACATGGTCGGAGAATGATCGGTACGACACAGGCATTACCTTTCTCGTGTCGATCAATGGCCTCCTTCATCTCGATGTCGTAGCAATAGTCCGAGTCGAAGAACGCGGCGGTGACGAGAATGAGGATGATGTCGGCCTCGCCCAGGTGCTCGCTAATCTTACCGGCCCAATCCTCCCCGGCGTCTATCAGGCGGTCGTGCCAGTCTTCGATTAAGCCCTGCCTTCTCAGGACGGCCAAGTGCTCGCCGAGTTGCGCCCGCAGTTTCGCGTCCTTGTGAGAGTAGGAGTAGAAAACTTTCAACGGGGCGTTTGATTTCCGTCGAAGTTTATCGCGCCAGCCCTCAAGCCCGACGCGCGCCCTTGCCAACTCGCTTTCGAGGAGTGCTCCCAACTCAAGATAGTAGGGAATGTTTTCGTAAAGCCGGAGCGCGTGCTCGACTTCGGACTTGGCACGCTCCAACTTTGCGAGCAGGGCCGAAGGATCCACCCCCGCGTCCACGCCAGTCAAATATTCCTGGTACTCGACGAGCGCCTCGGTGAAGAAGTAATCCGGGCGGCCTGGGCTCCAAGAGTCTTTGGGTGTTGACCTCTTAACCTTGCGCAGAAACTTGCGCGACAGAGTTAACAATCCGACCCTCTCTTCGTGAGAGGGCCGGACGCTCTCCGCCTCGCGTGCATACAGTAAAGCCAGATTGTGGTAGTTCGCCGCCACCATGTCGCGGTCGGCAGGGCCGCCCTTCCCGTACAGGTCTATGGCCCGCTCCGCGTCTCGGATGGCGTCCCGAAGCGTGTGCGGGCACCCCGGCGAGGTTTCATTTCGACTTAACCAAGAGAGGGTGTTTAGGCAGCGGCCGTGAAAGAATCGTGCGTCGTCTTCCCACTTGCCTATCCCGTCCCTCGCGCATGCGTCGGCCTCTGCAAACCTTCCCGTCCGCCGTGCCACCCAGCACAGCAGATAGAGACACTCCCTTTCCAACGACGGGTTCAACTTCAGACGCCTTTTATCCGCCAGCGTCTCTCGGAGGTGAACACGTGCACGCTCTTCGCCCTCGCCTCTGCCCAGGACGAGATATAGGAAACATCTGATGACCGACGAGTCGAGGTCATGGCCGTCCGCGTCTGGCCCCAGTTCGATGAAACGATGATACGCACTTTCGAGCGACTCGAAATCCGTCGGGTCTCTGTAGTAGGTTACAATCTGTCCCCAGACCTCTTTATATTTTGCCTGCGTCAGCCGCGGCTTCAAGGGCAAGGACTGGTCAAGGTCTATGACGGAGTCTTTGCCTGACCACAACGCCCGCCGCTCTTCGGCCAGGCTGAAGCCCTCCTTGAAAAGGTAGGCGAATTCGCTCTGCGCCTGCATCATGCGTAGCTTCTGGTGCATCTTTTCCAGCGCGACGTCCTTGATCCCGCTCCGCATGACTTCGGCGAACAGTTCCCGGTAGCTCTGATGCAGGTTTTCAGGTGCGGCCGTGAGAAGGTGTCGGTATGCTTCAACCTTGCTCAGAAGGCCCAGATTATCGATCTCCATCCGCCGTCTCCCGACGCCCTCATACATCTCCCTGACGCTGGTACAGAACTCCTTCAGGGGGCAGTCCGGGCTGCCGCCGGTTTGGAAGACGCAATCCGCACAGTCGCTCAGGGCGGAACGGAAGAAAGACGCTTCCAGCCTGTGCGCCTGCCGTAAGACTCCGCCGACGGCGAGCAGGTTCTTAACCGTCTCTCTCAAGGCATCCAGCGGGTCGGCGGCGACGCTCTTCTGCGCGGCATGGCAGAATAGTTGCCGCCTCGTCCTCAACACGTTGTACTTGACGCCGCCGAGCACGGGCAGTGCGTCCCGCACCGCAGGCAGAGAGAAGATGCGCTTGGACTTTTTGGCCGATGAGAGATATAGAATGACGTACCTGTGCCTGAGTCCCCCCGCCTTGAACGTTTCATCCAGAGCCTTGTTCAGATAGAGCACTCGATCAACCACACGGGCGTCGATGAAATTAGAGACAGATTGCCTCTCCATCGCGGCATCGAACCTTAACTCCCGAAAGATACTCTCAAAAAGGGGTGTGGGGGCGTAGCCGTCGAACAGGTCTTTTATCGTCTCCGCATCGGCCTGGTCGTCGGGCTCGGCATAACCTATGGACAGGCGACGGCGGCGCATTAGGTCTTTCAGTCGCTCCAGGCCGAGTGAGTGAACCCCCATGGCGACGGCGAGGATTACGTGGAAGTTCGTTTGAAGTATCCGCTCCAAGTCGGCTTCGTCCCGGTCGTCCGAGCGCAGGCCAGACTCCTTGACGAGCCGCTGAAGTTGTTCGACCGTGTCGTAGCTTTCGACGATATGACCGCTTAGATAATTGTAGAAATTTATAAACTCTCTCACGTATTCCGTGAGCAGAATGGGAGTTTCCGGCCGTGCGTAAAATACCTCGTGCAGTGCGACCTGATCCTCGGCAATCGCATCGACATTAATCTCTCGGCCGGAATCGGGAGTGATCGGAAAGCAAAAATTGAACAGGTCGTACGGGTCAACCGCGTAATAGACTCTGGCTCCCTCACGTTGGAATTGCAGATCGCTTATGACCTGCTCTATCTCCTCCGGCAGGAGCTGATAGATTTGTGAAGCGTGTGTGCCCATAGCTGACCCCGCGAGGAAGAGACCTTACAGGCTCTCGACTTTAATTGCGGCGCTCCTCAGCAGGTCGACCGTAGCGTCACGCCTCGGCCACCTCGATGCCGAGGCGGCGCGCGGCGAGCGTGAGGCCGATGATGGTTTTGGCGTCCTCTATCTCGCCCGAAGCTATCAAGGCCAGCGCTTCTCGGAAGGGAACTCGGACTATCTCTATAATCTCGTCAGTCTCGTGGCGTAGCGCCGTCTCTCGCAACTCCGTAGCGAGGAAGACCCAGAGCTTCTCCGCGCAGAAGCCGGGAGTCGTGTAGAACGCGGAGAGCGGTTCGAGCCGCGCGGCGACGACGCCCAACTCCTCTTCCAACTCGCGCGCGGCGGTCTGGCGGGGCTGCTCGCCGGGGTCGAGCTTGCCCGCGGGAATTTCGAGCACGAAGCGGCGCGCGGGGTGACGGTACTGCCGCACGAGCGCGGTCGTCCCGTCGTCGAAGTATGCGACTATGCTAGCGCCGCCCGGATGTCCCACGACCTCGCGTACGTATGTCACATCGCCCTCGCGCACAGTGTCGCGCGCGACCGAGATGAGCCTACCCTTGTAGACCTCCTCGCTCGAAAGAATTTCCGGAAGCTCTTTGTTTGAATCGTCCATTTCGATGAAGTGATAAGTGATGAGTGATAAGTGATAAGCGAAGACAAGGCACGTGCTCCGTTCTTTCTTATCACTTATCACTCATCACTTATCACCTTCCTTATTCAGGTACAGTCTGGCGCGGTTTGTCGGTGGCCGTGGCGGGGCGGTCTTCGTTGTAGCGAACGCCTATGACTTCGGAGCTGATGTAGAAGTGACGGTGGCCCGTCGCTTCGCGGCCCGTAGCCTGAATCGGGTCTGCGTTGATGCTGTATGTGGGCGCTTGCGCGTCCCCTTTCGGCGTGAGCTTGACCGTGTAGACATAGCCCGAGCGCGCGGGCGGGTCGCCTCCGAACTCGGTCTGTAAAATTCCCGAGTCGGTCAGTTGTTTGACGGTGCCGTATTTGCCGTAGGCTTGAAGGTGTACGTGCTCGGCGGCTGCGAGTAGTTCGAGCGTGTAGAGCGCGTCGGCCTCGTTAACAGCCGCGACGCGATGCTGAATCCTGTCGTTGTACATGCGTACGGCGAGCCAACCCAGAGGGATTAGCACGAGCACGCCAATGCCCGCGACTATGAAGGCAGTGCGCCAGAGACGTTTCGACTCGGAACTGTCGGCCATGCTTTTGGTTATTCTCCTCCGCGCGCGCGATTGTAACCGAAGCCGACGCCGCGAAGTCAACGCGCTTCAAGAGTTCGCGGCGAGTAGCGCCTTGACTTCGCCGACGAGGTAGAGCGAGCCCGTGACGCAGATTGTGTCGGAGGGCTGCGTCTGCGCGAGCGCGATGGTCAACGCGTCCGTGACCGTTGGCGCGAGCGCGATTGAGCGCGGCGGGTCGTGCGCCGACACGACGCGCAGAAGTTCTTGGACGTTCGCGGCGCGCGGGCTTTGCGGCTCGGTCAGGACGAGTTGTTCGGCCGCAGGGAAGAGGGCCGCGCCAATCTCTTCGAGCGCCTTGTCGCGCATCGCGCCGAAGACCATTGTGACTTTACGCCCGACAAATTCGTCTAGGTAGGCGCGGAGCGCAGACGCGCCCGCAGCGTTGTGCGCTCCGTCGAGTAGAAGCCGACGCCCGCCGCTCTCGATTAACTCAAGCCTGCCCGCGTGCTCTGCCGACTCAAGTCCTTCGATGACGTGCTCGCGCTTTATCTCGAATCCTGCGTCCGCCAACTCTTCGGCGAGGGCGACGGCGACCGAGGCGTTCGTCAACTGATGACGGCCACGGAGCGCGAGGCAGACATCTGCGTAAGTCTCGCGCGCAGTCCGAAACGCTGCGCGCAGACGCCCGTCGCCACACGCGCCCTCGACGCTTATGTCTTCGGTCGAAAACTTCGGCTCGACGCCACACTCTTGACAGCGACGCAGAATGACTTCGAGCGCGTCCCCGTCTTGCGGCGCGACGACGGCGCGCACGCCCGTGTGAATAATCGCGGCCTTCTCCGACGCAATCTGCGCGAGCCTCCCGCCCAAGTATTCCTGATGGTCGAGCGCGACGGGCGTTATCGCGACAGTCGAAGATGCGGCTGCGGTCGTCGCGTCGAGCCTTCCGCCCAGGCCCGTTTCGAGAATCGCCAAACGAACGCGCGCGTCGCGAAAGGCGCAGAGCGCAATCGCCGTCACCTGCTCGAAAAAGGTCGGGCGCGCGCCGGTCTCTGTGTGTATGCGCTCTGACGCTTCGCGCACAAGGCTGGCGTTGTGCGCGAACTCTTCGCGCGTAATCTCGCGCCCGTCAATCCGCACGCGCTCCCGTATCGAGACGAGGTGCGGCGAGGTGTAGAGACCCGCGCGCACGCCTGCGGCGCGGCAGATCGCGTAGAGCATCGCGGCCGTAGAGCCTTTGCCGTTCGTGCCCGCTATCTGGACTGAGGTGTATGCGTCGTGTGGGTTGTCGAGTCGCGCGAGAAGACGCCGGACGTTTTCGAGCCCGAGCTTTATCGCCAACGTCTCGTGGCCGAGGCTCAGAAGGTAGCTGACCGACTCGTCGAAGTTCACGTGTGGAGCGTACCCGTTTGGCGCGCCGAAGTGTTTAGTCCGACTGTTTGTTGGGCTCGGCCTGCGACGCTGGGAGCGTCGAAGTCCCTTCGACGCGCGGCTCCGCCGCGGGCGTGGCCGTGGGGCGCGAGCCGTTCTCAGCGGGGAGTTCCGCCTTGAAGGGTTGCGCGCGGAGCGAGGGATTGAACATGAAGTCGAGCGCGTTTGTGATGAACTCGCGCATCTGGCGGCGGTCGACGACCGCGTCGAGCATGCCGTGTTCGACTAAGAACTCGGCGGTCTGGAAGTCCTTCGGAAGTTTCTGACGGATGGTCTGCTCGATGACGCGCGGCCCCGCGAAGCCTATGAGCGCCTTTGGCTCGGCGATGTTTATGTCGCCGAGCATCGCGAAGCTCGCGGTGACGCCGCCCGTCGTCGGGTCTGTCAGAACCGAGACGAAAGGCAGCCGCGCGTCGTCGAGTCGCGCGAGCGCGGCGGAGATTTTCGCCATCTGCATGAGGGAGAGCGTGCCCTCCTGCATGCGCGCGCCGCCGGACATGGAGACGACGACGACCGCAGCGCGCTCTCGCAGCGCGCGCTCAATCGTGCGCGTAATCTTCTCGCCGACCGCGACGCCCATCGAGCCGCCCAAGAACTGAAAGTCCATCGCGGAGATGAAGACCGCGTGGCCGCCCATCGTCCCGCGCGCGTTGATGACGGCTTCGGGCAGTCCGGTTTTACGCCGGGCCTGTTCGAGCCGCTCCTTGTAGGGCTTCGTGTCGGTGAAGTTTAAGGGGTCGCCCGAGACGACTTCGGAGTCGAGCTCTTCGTACCTGCCTTCGTCGTAGAGAAGCGCGAGGCGCTGTCGCGCGCCTATGCGGAAGTGGTGCGAGCAGTGCGGGCAGACCTGCGCGGACTCTTCGAGCTCGCGCACGTAGAGCGCGGCGTCGCACGAGGGGCACTTCTCGAAAAGTCCCTCGGTCTTGACGCGCCGCTCTTCAGCGGGAACGGACTCGATGCGGTTGTCTTTTTTACGAAACCAAGACATGCCTTAAGCTCGCACGCATGTGCGCGACCCTTCTTCGTCTCGCGCCGGTTTTGAATGGGCTTTCGGACACGGAGGTTAACATGAGCGACGCGCCGAGCGGAAACGCTTCGGCGCGTCGCGCGCTAAAAACCGACGCTGATGCTTTAAGTCCGTGGCCTAATCTCCTGCCGCTGTTCGGCCTCGCGGCGTTCGGCCGCGGCGAAGACTTCCTTCTGATTCGCGAGTGAGCCCGTGCCGTTCTGCCCGCGATTCTCGACCGCGTAGATCAACTGGCCGACGACTTCGCTCTGCGCCTCTTCCCAACTGCCTTTGAAGGTGCAGCCGGCGGCGTTGCGGTGGCCGCCTCCGCCGAAGCGCTCCGCGATGCGCGCGACGTTCACGTCACACTTCGAGCGCAAGGATACTCTGTAGACTCCCGGCGCGGTCTCCTTGAAGAAGGCGCAGGCCTCTACGTCGCCGCAACTCATAGGGTAGTTGACGAAGCCGTCGCCGTCCTCGTCCGTCGCGTGCGCGCGCTCCTGCGCCTCCTGCGTCTGGACGAGCCAGGCGACGCGGCCCGACTCGTCTCGGCGGACGGTCGAGAGCACGCCGCTCATCAGCTCAATCTTGCTCCAAGGATAGTTCGCGAAGACGTTCTGCGAGACCTTCGCGGGCTTGACTCCCGCGCGCACAAGCTCGCTTGCGACCTTGAACGTTCGCTCCGAAGTGTTCGAGTAGTGGAAGCTGCCCGTGTCGGTGATGAGAGCGGTGTAGACGCACTCGGCAATCTCTTTGGTGACGCGCACGCCGAGCGCCTTGCAGAGATTGTAGATCATCTCGCCGACAGCCGAAGCCGTCGAGTCTATCCAGTTGATGTCGCCAAAGAGCGCGGTCGTCGAGTGGTGGTCGATGTTGACGACGAGCTGCTTCTCAAGGTCTATGAGGCCGGGGCGCGTGATGTCCGAGCACTCTATGACGAAGACCGCGTCGTACTGCCGGTCAACGCGCGGCGTGACGCGCACCGTCTCAGCGCCGGGGAGCTTGGCGTACGCGTGCGGCACTTCGTCGCGCATGATGACCTCGACCTCCTTGTCGAGCGCGCGCAGAAGCCAGTAGAGACCGAGCGACGAGCCTAGACTGTCGCCGTCGGGGCGTATGTGCGAAGTGATTGCGAAGCGTCGCTTCGACTCGATAAGTCCGACTACCTGATGAAGCATTGCAGTGTAAAAGTGATAAGTGATAAGTGATAAGTGATGAGAAGAAGCGGATGCTCTTTCTCATCACTTATCACTTATCACTTATCACTCCCATTCCTTTCTTCTTCTCCGGCCTCTTCAGGGGAGCTAGGCCGGTCTTGCTTTCCCGCCTCGATCTTCGAGAGCAGCTCCTCGACGCGCACGGCCGACTCCTCGACAGTGTCGCGCACGAAATGAAGCTCGGGAGTGTAGCGGAGGTTGAGCGCGTTGCCAAGCTGCCGGCGCACGTAAGGCGCGGCCTTTTGGAGCGCCTTCATGGCTTCGGCCTTCTCGGCCTCAGTCCCTTCCGTCATGACGTAGATGGTCGCGTCGCGCAGATTCTCCGCCACGCGCACGTCCGTCACCGTCACGCTCGCCACGCGTGGGTCTTCCAGCTCAAAGCCGACGATCTGGCTGACCTCCTCGCGAATCACTTCCGCCAACTGCTCTGGCCGTCTCATAAATCAGTGAGCGGTGAGCAGTGAGCGGTAAGCAGTAAGAACAGTTTTTAACTGCTCACTGCCCACCTCTCACCTCTCACAATTCCGTCGCGGCGATCTGCTCGATGACGTAGCACTCGATCTGGTCGCCGTCCTTTATGTCGTTGAAGTTCTCAAGGCCGATGCCGCACTCGAAGCCCTCGCGCACTTCGGCCACGTCGTCCTTGACGCGGCGAAGGCTGCCGATGGCTCCCTCCCACGCGACGACGCCGTCGCGTATGAGGCGTGCGCGAGTGTTGCGGCGAATCACGCCGTCGATGACGCGGCAGCCCGCGATGACGCCCGCGCGCGGCACGCGGAAGGTTTGGAGTACGAGCGCCTTGCCGAGAATCTTCTCCTGCTCGATCTTGTCGAGCATGCCGATCATCGCAGCGCGTATCTCCTCTTCGACCTTGTAAATAATCGAGTGGAGGCGTATGTCAACGTGCTCCTGCCGCGCGAGCTCCTGTGCGCGTACTTCGGGGCGGACGTTAAAGCCGATGATGACGACCGCGCGACCGGAGGCTTCCGTTTGAGATGCCGCCGCGAGCAGAACGTCCGACTCGGTTATTGCGCCGACGCCGGAGCGCACGACGCGAACTTTGACGGTGTCGGTCGAGAGCTTCGTGAGCGTTGACTTCAAGACTTCGACCGAGCCCTGCACGTCCGCCTTGACGATGGTCAGAAGCTCCTTGACCTGAGCCTCGCCCAAGGCTTCGATGCCGCGCTTCGTGGTCTGCGCGAGCGTCTGCTGGCGCGCGACCTGTTGGCGCTGGTGCGAAATCTGCTGCGCCTTCGTGATGTCAGCGACGACTTGGAAGGTCTCGCCCGCCTGCGGCACGCCCTGAAGTCCGAGGACTTCGACGGGAGTCGCGGGGCCGGCTTCCGAGATGTGCTCGCCTCGGTCGTTGTACATGGCGCGCACCTTGCCGAAAATCTGCCCGACGATAAACGGGTCGCCCGCGTGCAGAGTGCCCTGCTGCACGAGCACGGTCGCGACCGCGCCGCGCCCGCGGTCGAGCTTGGCCTCCAAGACGACGCCACTAGCCAAACGCGTCGGGCTCGCCTTCAAGTTAAGAATGTCTGCGGTGAGCAGAATCGTTTCGAGAAGAGTCCCGATGTTCTCTCGCTTCTTCGCGGAGACGGGAACCATCTCTATGTCGCCGCCCCACTCGACGGGCTGTAGACCCTGCACCGCTAGCTCCTGACGCACGCGGTCGGGGTTTGCGTCGGGCTTGTCGATTTTGTTAATCGCCACGACTATGGGGACGTGAGCGGCTCGCGCGTGCTCGATTGCCTCAATCGTCTGAGGCATGACGCCATCGTCCGCCGCGACTACGAGGACTACAACGTCCGTAGCCTTCGCGCCGCGTGCGCGCATCATCGTGAAGGCTTCGTGGCCCGGAGTGTCGAGGAAGACGACGCGGCGCAACTGGTCGGGGTTGTCGGCGCTCGGCACTTGGACGCTGTACGCGCCTATGTGCTGCGTGATGCCGCCCGCCTCGCCCGCGGCGACGTTCGCGGCGCGTATGCCATCGAGAAGAGAGGTCTTGCCGTGGTCGACGTGGCCCATGACGGTGACGACCGGAGCACGCGGCTCTTCAACGTCGTCGGCGTCGGACTCGATGAGTTGCTCGAACTCCTCTTCGGCGACCATCTCCTCGAAGCCGAGGAACTGCACGTCGAAGCCAAAGCGCTTGCCCAAGTCCTGCGCGACGTTGTTGTCGAGCGGCTGGTTGAGCGTCGCGAAGACTCCGCGCTGGAGGAGTAGCGCCTGAATGTCCTTCGGGCGTATGCCGAGCTTGTCGGCAAACTCCTTGATGGTCGCGCCCTCGACGAGACGCACGGGCTTGAGGTCGCCCGCGCCTGCCGCTCCGGCGGGCGCGTTGATCGACTGCGCGATGCGGTCTTCGAGACGCAGAGCCTTTGGCGGGACGACGAAGTCTCGCTCGAAGCCGCGCCCGCGCCCGCTCTTGTCGCCCACGATGGGGCGTCCGCCGCGACCGCCACGGCCGCCGCGACCGCCGGGGCGGCGCGCGTCAGCGGGCGGAATGTATGTGGTCTGCGGCGTCGCGGTCTCGCCCGGTGTGCCGTGCAGACTCGCGTCGACTTCGCCGCCGCGTCCGCGCGCGCGACGGTCGTCGCGTCCGCCACGTCCCGCTCGTTCACGTTCGCGCGGGGCTTGGGCTGGCTGCGGCACGGGCGCGGGAACGTTTACGCGCTGGCCGGGCTGGACGCCAGCCTTGAGCGCCGCGTCCGTTAGGCGCAGCGTACGTATCTGCCTGCCGGGGGCGGGCGTTGACGGCGCGGGCGCGAGAGGCGCTTCGGTCGCCGTTTCCGCGGGTGCCGCGGCAGTCTGTTCTGTCATCTGTTCGGGAAACTCTTCAAGTCCGACTGCGGGAGCGTGCTCCGGCGTCTCGTGTATTTCAGCGGGCGCGTGCGCGGCGGCCGTTGCGCCGCCGTCCGCGTCCGCAGTGTGCGCGGGCTGCTGCGCGGTCGCGGGTGTCGAAGGCTGTTCGGGTCGCTCCGCACGCGCGGCCGGCGTTAGCTTCTTGAGTACGCGCGGGACGAGCGGGCGCGCCGTTCCTGAGTCCGTCGGCTGCTCGACTGGAGCGGCCTCCGCCTCGGGCGCGTGCGGCTCCGCGTAGACTTCGGGCACGGGGGCTTCCGCAGGCTCGGGAGCTTCGGCCGCGGGCGGTGCTTCGTCGACGTGCTTCGCCTTTTTGACGACGCGAATCTCGCGTTTGACCGGCGCTTCTTTTTTGGGGAAGTACTTGTTGCGTATCTTCTCGGCCAGCTCTTTCGAGATGGTGTTCGAGGGTACACTCACGTCCACGCCCTCACGACGCACCTCTTCGATAAGGCGCTTCGACTCCATCTTGAGTTCTTTGGCGAGGTCGTAAATTCTTATCTTTGACGTGTGGGCTCCTGACATGAACTCCTTCTTCGACGCTTCTGGTAAAACGGCGTCGTGCGCTTCACGGGTTTAAGTTTCAAGACGCCTCTTGAACCTTCTTCCCGTTCGAGCGCTTGCAGACGCGCACGGCCCGAAGAAGGGTCTTAAGGCGGGCAGCAGTCGCGCACGCTCATGTTCAGAGCGTGCGCGACCGCATCCTTACGGCTATACGTTGCCAGAGGAAGCATCATCGGCCTCGTCGTCAGCAACGTTTTCAACCGGAGCGGGCTCGCCCTCGCTTTGGGCGGACGGCTCCGAAGAGTCCTGAACCTCGGGCGCGGATGCCTCGCTGGCGAAGTCGCCTTCGGGCGAGACGGGCGAGTCGGCGTACTCCTCGTCCGCTTCCTGCACTATCCCGCCTCCGACATCCTGCGTCTCAACGTCGAGCGTCGAGGGTCGCTCCTCTTCGACGAAAGCGCCGGTGTTCTGTATCACGGCCGCTTCGGAAGAGAAGATATCGGGCGCGGGCGTAATCGTGTCGGGGCGGAGGTCTCGGCCCGCGCCCTGAAGTATCAACTCGTCTGCGGACATCTGCTCGACCTCGGTCATGGCGACGGGCTCCGCCGAGTCCTGCGCGAGAATGTTGTCGGGCGAGAGGTCTTCGGCCATGAAGGGGGGACGTGTGCGCACTGCCTCGTCGTAGCCTTCGGCGGTCATCTCATCGGAAGGCTCGACCTCGCCCGCGTCAGCGTTCGGGTCTGCTTCGACGGATGCCGCGTGCTGCTCTACGCCAGCGCCCTCTTCGCTCTCTTCGGCCATCTCGCCTCCCTGTTCATCTGAAGCCTCGGCTGGCGCGGCAGACTCTTCCGAAGTCTCTTCGCCGCCCTCGCCCTCTTCGCCTTCAGTCTCGGCCGCTGCGCGCGCGCTCTCGACGACGGCCTGAGCCGCGCCTATCAGCGCCTCTGCTTGGTCGATACTAACGTCGAGGAACTCTGCGATGTTATCGACGGTCGCGTTCGCCAGCGACTCGATGTCTTCGACGCCGTGGTTGGCGAGCGTCGAGACCATCGCGGGGTTCATGCCCTGCAGACGCTCAAGCGGCACGGCCTCGCCCGAAGCGATCATCGCGCCCATCTGCGCTGCAACCTCGCGCTTGAGCTCTTCCTCGCTACGTATGTCTATGTTCCAGCCGACGAGCTTCGTCGCAAGCCTCACGTTCTGGCCGCGCTTACCGATTGCCAGAGAGAGCTGGTCTTCGTTGACGATGACCTCCATCTGGCGGTGCTCTATGTCCGTGATGCGAACCTGATTGACCTTCGCGGGCGAGAGCGCGTTGGCGGCGAACACGCTCGGCTCGTCCGACCACTCGATGATGTCAATCTTCTCGCCGCGAAGCTCGCGTATGATGGCCTGAACGCGCGAGCCCTTCATGCCGACGCAAGCGCCGACCGGGTCAACGTCGCGCTCGGTGGAGGCGACCGCAATCTTCGCGCGCTCTCCGGGCTCGCGCACGGCCGACTTGATGACGACCGTGCCGTCGTAAATCTCTGGCACCTCCATCTCAAAGAGACGCTTCAGAAGCTCGGGGCTGGTGCGCGAAGTGACGACCTGTGGGCCTTTGGATTCCTTCGACACGTCATCAATCACGACGCGTATGCGCTCGCCCTGATTCCACTGCTCGCCGCGCGACTGCTGGTTGCGAGGCAGGACGGACTCGACCGTGCCTAAATCGACAATGATGTCGCCGCGCTCGAAACGCTTGACGTAGCCGTTGACGAGATCGCCGACCTTGTCTATGTACTGCTCGTAGATGTTCTGGCGCTCCGCGTCGCGCACCTTCTGGAAGAGAATCTGCTTGGCGGTCTGAGCGGCGATGCGCCCCATGTCCTCGACGGGCAGCGGTAGCTGAAGCTCGTCGCCGACCTCGACCTCGTCGCCCGCAAGCTCCTTCGCCTCTTCGAGCGAAAGCTCGCGGCCCGGATTCTCGACCGTCTCGACGACGACTTTTGAAGCGAAGATTTCCAAACCCGTCTCCGGAGCCCACTCGACCTGAATCTCCTCGCCCGACTTGAACTGCTTGCGCGCCGCCGCGCGCACGGCCTCCTTGACCGCCTCGATAACGACTTCGCGGTCTATGCCCTTCTCCTTGCAGACGGCGTCAATGCTTTGCCCGATGGATGCGCTCATAATTTTTAGATGTTAGATGTCAGATGCTAGATGCTGGACGTGTTTACTGACATCTGACATCTAGTATCCAGCATCTGCCTTCTTCTTCCGTTCGCGCTCCTCCGCGATGCGGAACTCTTCCTCAACGTCAATCTCAAGGTTCGCCTTCGCGATCTCGGCGAAGGGGATTCGCACGCGCCCGCTTGTTCGGTCGTCGAAGAGAACCTCTTCGCCCTCGACGCCAGCGAGGCGGCCGCGGAAGTTTCGCTGCCCAGCGATGGCCCCGCGCGTCTTCGCCTTTGCGAGACGGCCCGCAAAGCGCTTGTAGTCCGAGAGGCTGTATAGCCCACGCTCCAATCCGGGCGAGGAGACTTCGAGCGTGTAGGCTTCGGGGATGAAGTCCTCTACGTCGAGCACCGTGCCGACGTAACGGCTCATCTCGGAGCAGTCCTCGTGTGTGACGCCTTCGGGCTTGTCGATGAAGACGCGGATGATGGGCGCGTGTGCCCCGCCCGCGACTTCGACATGTACGAGTTCGAGCCCGCGCTCACTTGCGGCGCGCTCGGCGATTTCGCGTACGCGCCCATCGATTGAACTCTCCACGCCCAAGCCCGTAACCCTCCCGAAACAACCCTCGGCCCAAAAGAAAAAGTGGGCCAAAACCCACTGGACGCCGCAGCCGCGCTCCGAGCAAGAGGCGAATTATAAGGTAACGATGGGCGCGTGGCAAGCAGGCAGGACGGTGGGGGAATGTGCGGGAAGTATGTGTGCGCTGGGGTGGGGAGTGGGTGAGGGTGAGGGGCCCGAAGGCCCCTCTCGAATCGGCCTTCAGAAAATAACCTCACTAACTGAGAGTTGACGCGTGCTTGGGTTATTGTCGAGGCGACGCCAACTCGGGCAGGAGTTGCCGCTGCAAGGCGAGCCGAGGAAGCGCCAGATCTCGCCCGTGTTGTGGAGTTGGTAGAGGTTGATTCCGGCGACGGCCGTGAGTGTGTGCGGGTTGTTGTCGATTAATTGCCATCCGGGACAGGAGTTGCCCGTGCATGGTACGCCTGTGAAGCGCCAGAGCCTGCCGTCGTTGTGGCGCTGGTAGAGTTGAGTCTTTCCAGCACATTGGGATCCTAAGCTTAGAATTCCACGTGGACAAGTTGTCGCGGCCGCTTCTATAGTGTCACCTAAATACTAGTGACTCCAGCGTAACTGGACTGGCCACAGTTAGGCCGCAAATGTAATCACACTGGCTCACCT